>Ga0207679_10000056_pt1 | contig 108254 bp, 113 predicted proteins | sample KBSC73metaG_FD_184320 | JGI IMG/M metagenome (GOLD analysis project Ga0207679, IMG submission 184320) | Corn rhizosphere microbial communities from Kellogg Biological Station, Michigan, USA - KBS C7-3 metaG (SPAdes) (version 2) | ecosystem: Host-associated > Plants > Roots > Rhizosphere >...
TGGCCGTATAGCCCAAAACATCCAAGCCAGCGACATCGCGGCCATAGCTGAGGTTGTAGAGCGTGTCGTTGGTACCGATCGTGTCATCCGAATGCACGTGCAGATCGGCATACAGCGGACGCAGATCGGGCAGAGCAGCAGCATCGGCATAGGCCTGGGCCACCAGGTCCAGGTGAGGATGCGCTATGCGCGCCGCCAGCCGCCATTCGCCTTGCGTGGGCAGCGAGCGGGCAGGAACGCGTGCGATGGCCCAGCCCCGCGCCGCCAGCTCGAAGCCCTGCGTCAGTTCTTCGCCATCAGGCCCATTCAGCACCAAGGTACCGGGCCATGGCGTGTCTTGACACGTGTTGCCCCAGGCGTCGTCCAGCCGCACGATGACGTCGAACGCTTCCTCAACCCCCACCAGGCGAGGTGCGATCACTTTGAGCGCCGCCGGGCCACCGGCGACGATGTCGATCAGGCAGTCGCCCGGCACCTCCGCAAACTTGGAGCTGCCGAGCGGATCGATGAACATGCGAAAGCGAAAATCCTTTTCGACAAAGCTCTGCACCCTCGTGCCTGCGCCGCCATGCCGGCGGTCGCCCAGGCGGATCACGATGCGGTCGCCCGGATTGAGGTAGCCATCCACCACGTCGATCAACACCGCTTTCTGGAACGGCCGCTCATGGCCCTTTTGATCGAAGCGCACCTTCAAATGCTGCACGGTGGCCGGGCTCTGCCCAGGCACCAGCGGGCCGGCCTGATATTCGGCCGACACGAAATTCGCAGCGCGCGGGTCGGACGTCTGGAACAGTGCCCAGTCGGAATAGAACTTGAAGGCGAGCTTCAACCACGCCCCGTCGGCCAGGCCGGATGCCCCGACCTCATAGACGAGCTGCAGTTCGGTCCATTCGCCCGCAATCAGCTGGCGGCGGTCGCAATGCAACTTGCCCAGGAAAGGCCGGGCCTTGTTCTGCTCGTACAGCCCTTGCGGCGCTGTGTAGTCGCCGGCCTCCCGGCGGGGATCGAATGAATGGCTCATGAAAGATGTCTCCGGTGGATTCACTGGCCGCGCCAGTGGCTGTAACGGGATTCGAGGCGGCTGAAGACGAGGCTCTCGGTGAGCCAGGCGATGAGCCCGATGAGCACGATGCCCAGCAGCACCTGGCTGCCATTGCCGATCTGCCCGCCGGTGGACACCATCCAGCCGATGCCCTGCGAGGCGCCGATCATCTCGGCCGCCACCAGCGCCCGCCAGGCCTGGCTGAAACCGATGCGCAGCGCCGCCGTGACAAAGGGCAGGCATGCGGGAAGGTAGACATGACGCAGCAGCTGGCGCCGTGTGGCGCCCAGCGTGCGAGCAGCCCGCACCTCACCGCCCTGGATGGACTGCACACCTTCCAGCACGGTCAGCGCCATCGGGAACAAGGCAGCCACCACGATCACGGCGACGATGGACGCGTCCCCGAGGCCAAGGAAAAGAATGGCCAGGGGCGTCCAGGCCATCGGCGGGATCGACATGAACAGGCTGTTGAGAGGCCGCATGAACGCACGCAACCTGGGCGACAACCCCATCGCCGTCCCCAGCGCCAGCGCCGACGCCGCAGCCAGGCCGAAGCCGATCGCTTCACGCACCAGGCTGCTGCCCACATGCCGGAGCAGGCTTCCGTCCTGCCACCAGCGCACGGCCTCCTTGGCCACGTCCCACGGCTGGGGCAACACGTACGCCGGCACCCGGCTGGCCAGCACGATCCAGACAAGCCCCAGGAGAGGCAACGACGTCCATGCGATCCACAGCGGCACCGGGTTTTTTCGGGCATCCCCCGCCTGTGTTTTCCCTGAGATCATCGCCATGTCAGCGCTCCTGCCCTGCCCTGGCCTTCTGCCAGAAGCTCAAGTCCACCACCTGCTCCACCTGGAGCTGCCGTGCGATGAATCCCAATGCGAGGGAATAGTCCATCAATCGCTGGATGAATCGCAGATCGCCGGCCTCGAGCTGGTCCGACCACCCCAGCCGCTTGCGGGCCTCCCGCACGATGGCGTCAGGGGGCACCGTCTTGCCATCGATCGTCTGCACCGCTTCCAGCTTGAAGGCCTGGGCGATGAGCTGATCGGCCTCCACGGGATGCTCCTTGAGGAAGGCAATGGCGCGGCGGTGCGCCCTGAGAAGTTTGACGACGTCGGCTGGCCGCTCCCTCAAGGTGGTGCTCGGTGCCATCACCACGTACCACGGATACTGCGGGAGCGACTGGTTCAGGTCCAGCACCAGCCGCGCGTTGCCGCGCAGCAAAGCCTGGCTCACGAAGGGCTCCCACATGAAAGCCGCATCCGCCACGTTGCGGTCCAGCGCAGCGTTCATGTTGCCCGGCGGCATGGGCACGATGGTCAAGTCCTTGTCAGGATCCAGCCGCCCTTGCTCCTTGAGCACGAAGCCACGCAGCAGCACGTCCATGCCGCTGCCTCTGGCCACCGAAGCCAGGCGCTTGCCGCGCAGGTCTGCCACGGATTTGATGGCCCCCGCTCCCTGGCTGATCACCGCGGCCTGCCCGTGATTCACTTTGGCAAGGATGCGGCCATCGAGCCCGCGCGAGAACCATTGGTACACCGGCGGTGCGCCCACGTAGGCCACGTCCAGCTCGCCCGCGGCCAGCGCCTGCTGCAGCACCGGGCCATCACCGAAGGACTTCAGCTCGACGTTCAAGCCCTCTTCCGCAAAAAAGCGCTTCTGTTCGGCCACCACGGCCGGCGCGTTGGCCATGGCAAAAACCCAGCCCACCCGAAGCGGCCTGGTCTGCGACCAGGCTGGCAGCGCATGAAGCGCGGCCGCGGCAACGGATGCCAGGACCAGCAAGGCTTGGCGACGAAGGCTCATGCTCGGTTCTCCATGATGTGGGCGATGCGGTCCAGCAATTGATCTCGGTGTTCCAGGAAACGCGGCAGCCGGCTTGTCGTCAGGAAGTGACGCGGGCGCGGCAGGTCGATGCGGTGTTCGCTGTCCACGCCATCTGGTGCGCGCCCCAGCACGAGCACGCGATCGGCGAGGAACACGGCTTCGTCGATGTCGTGGGTGATGAAGACGACGGTCTGCCCCAGCTGGGCCCACAGTCGCAGCAGTTCCTCGTTCATGTGGCGCCGGCTCATGGCGTCCAGCGCGGCGAAAGGCTCGTCCGCCAGAAGCAGCGTCGGTTCCGGCGCCAGCGCGCGGGCCAGCGACGCGCGCTGCTGCATGCCGCCCGACAACTGATGCGGCCATTTCCCTGCGTCGTCCTGCAGGCCCACCAGTTGCAGGTAGTGCATCGCCTTGTCCCGCTGTTCACGGGGCGTGAGGATGCCGGCCATCTTCAAGCCGAAGCTCACGTTGTCCAGCACGGTCAGCCAGGGAAACAGCTTCGGCGACTGAAAGACGTAGCCCAGCTCGGGCATCTCGGGCCGCACAGCCTCGCCGTTGATCTGCACGCTGCCGCGCTCAGGCTCGAGAAAGCCGGACAGGAGATTGAGCAAGGTGGACTTTCCGCATCCCGACGGGCCGAGCAGCACGAGAAACTCTCCCGGCGGCACCCACAAGTTGAGCGATCGGTACACCGACTGTCCATCCGAATAGGCAAAGTCCACCCCGGAAACATCCAGGCTGGCAGCGCGCCGACCGCATGTTGTCGGGCGGACCGGTGTTCTTGACAACAGACTCAGGTTTGAAGCGAGGGGCATGATCACGGATCCTGGTGAACGCGGGGGCGTGGCCTGACTGCGTCGTCATAATACGTGTTAATACAAGTCATGGAATGACGACTTTGGTATGAACATATGAGCCAACCGCCTACTGCACCACACCGAACGGCGCTGTCCCGCGAGAACGCGACCGCGCTGTACGAACAGATGGCCACGCGTCTTCAGGAAGAGATCGAGGCCGGCCTGTACGAACCCACGGGCCGGCTTCCCTCAGAGGCAGAGCTCGGCTTGCGCTTCGGTGTCAGCAGGGTGACGGTCCGTTTGGCCGTGGACAAGCTGGTGGCCGAGCGGCTGGTGGTGCGCCGGCAGGGCAAGGGCTGCTATGCCGCAGGCAAGCAGGTGCGGCATGGCCTCGACACACTGCGCAGCTTTCATGAATCGCTGCTGCAACAGGGCTTGAACGCGACCATGCAATTGCTGGAAAAGCGCGTGGTGAACCTGCCGGCCGCGTTGCGCGAACGCTTCGCCCCGGCCAAACGAGGCCTGTTCGTCAAACGGCTCCACCTGGTGGATGGCGAACCCGTGGCGGTTGGATTGAGCCACCTTCCCCATCGCCTGAGTCTGGCCACCTGGGAAGAAGTCGAACAGCAGCCCGCCTACAGCCTGCTGAACGCCGTGACGGGCAAGGCCCCCGCGCGCGCGGACATGGTCATCCGCGCGCAGCCGGCAGACGAGCCGCTGGCCGAAACCCTCGGCGTGTCACCCGGCGATGCGCTGCTCGTGCTCGAGCGCACCTCGTACTTTGCCGATGGATCGTGCTGCGACCACGCGTGCTTCTACATCCGTCCCGAGCGCTATGCATTCGTCATGAGCAGCACCTTTCGTTAGGGCGCTGTTCACGCCAAGGACGGTTGGATGAACCGCCTTGGCGTCATCCGACGTCATCAAGGGGCGACCAGGCTGCAGAAGCGCGCCATGTCGACATTGCCGCCGCTGATGAGCACGCCGATGCGCTTGCCCTGAAGATCCGCCTGGCATTGCCGCGCCGCGGCAAAGCCAAGACAGCCAGTGGGCTCCGCGATCAACTTCATGCGCGACGCCATGAAGCCCATGGCGTCCGCCAGCTCTGCATCGGTCGCCGTCAGCACGTCCGTCACGTGGCGTCGGATGATGGCAAAGGTGAGCTGCCCGAGATGCTGGGTCTGCGCCCCGTCGGCGATGGTGTGTGGCGTGTCGATGTGGACGATGGCGCCGGTGCGGAACGAACGCTGTCCGTCGTTGCCAGCCTCCGGCTCCACGCCGTACAGCTTGCACGCAGGCGACAACGCCCGAGTGGCCAGCGCACAGCCGGACAACAAGCCGCCACCGCCCAAGGGCACGAAGAACGCATCGAGCGGGCCCACTTCCTCGAACAACTCCTTGGCAGCAGTCCCCTGCCCCGCCAGCACGTCCGGATGGTCGTAGGGCGGAATCAGCGTCAACCCGTGCGCCTCGGCCAAGTCTCGGCCAATCTTCTCCCGGTCTTCGGTGTAGCGGTCATAAAGCACCACATGGCCGCCATAGCCTCGCGTGGCGCTCACCTTGGCGGCCGGCGCATCCTGCGGCATGACGATGGTCGCTGGAATGCCAAGCAACTGGGCAGACAGCGCGATCGCCTGTGCATGGTTGCCCGACGAGAACGCCACGACGCCCCTGCTGCGTTGATCGGCACTGAACTTCGACAGGGCGTTGAACGCGCCCCGGAACTTGAACGCGCCCATGCGCTGCAGGTTCTCGCATTTGAAGAACACCTCGGCACCCAACGCCTTGTTGACAGTGCGCGACGTGATGACGGGGGTCTTGTGCGCGTGCCCCTGAATGCGGCCCGCTGCGGCAACCACATCATCGAAGGTGGGAAGATCATGCATGAACGTCATCTCCAATAAAAAACGCTTACCAGGGCCAGGCGATGTGCGCGCCCAGGCCTTGTGCCGATGCGCGTTCGTGAATGAATCTCGACACGGTCAGGTCCTGCAAGGCCAGTCCGGTCATGTCGAACACGGTGATGTCGCCGCTGTCTCGCGCCAGCGTGGCACGGCCCGTCAGCAGGTCACCCAGTTCGACGCAAGGCACATCGGTCGCCCATTGCAATTCGCCGAGCTGCAGCGCCTGCTCCCTGTCGTCCACGACAAGCCGTGCCCGATGGAGCAGCCCATCGGGCAACTCCCGTTTTCCGCGCGTGTCGGCGCCGACGCACGTCAGATGGGTGCCCGGGCGCACCGCGCTCGCGTCGAACAAAGGTCCTCCGCCTGGTGTGGCGGTGATGACCACGTCGCTGTCGGCCACGGCCGCGTCCGCATCAGTGGCACTTCCGATATCGCATTGCCCTTCGAACATCCGTTCGAATCCCTCATCCCGTTTTGCACCTCGGGACACATAGCGGATTCGACGGAGGCCCGGCAACGTGCGCAACGCGAACGAAAGCTGCGCCCTCGCCTGCACCCCAGTACCGAAGACCGTCGCCCGCACGCTGTCCGCGCGAGCCAGCATCTGCAGCCCCAGAGCACCCGCGGCGCCGGTTCGGGCGGTGGTGATCGCATTGCCATCGATGACACACAAAGGGCGGCCCGTGACCGGATCGAAGAGCATGATCGTCGCTTGATGAGGCTCCCCACCCCGTGTGCGGTTCCGCGGCCAGAATCCCGCCGCCTTGAAGCCGAGCAACCCTTGGGATTCGACATCCCCCGACTTGATGCCGAAAACCCCGCCCGTCGACAACGTTTCCCTGACCACCGGAAAGATGCGCCCCTCGCGCTGACTGTGCAGCACGAAGGCGTTTCGCACCGCCTCGATGACATCATCAGGCCTCAACAGCGCCTCGACGGCGTGCTTGTCGATCAGCAGCAACCGGCCATCACTTCGCATCGCTGTAGACCGTTGCACGTGACACCCCCAGATGCGCGGCGACCGTTTCCATCGCACGGCGCACCTCCAACAGGCCCGCGGCCTTGAGCTCCTTCATGAGCGCTCGGCGGCCATCGGCCTTGAGCGCACGCGGCGTGGTCGCCAATCGGGCGGCGAACTGATCGATCCTCGCGCGGATGGCGTCCGCTCCGGCAGGATCCAGCGTCTCGCTCACGGGCGCCCTGGTTCCGACAGCAGCGAACTGGTTCAGCACGCTCTGAAAGCCCTGGAACAAGGTCAGATCGATGTTGAGGCAAAGGGCCGCCACGTAGCGCCCATCGCCGTCCTTGATGCCGATCGATGTGCTCTTGGCCTGCCTGCCATCGGGGAACTGGTTCGGATAGTTCGCAATGACCTGCTCGAACTCCGGATCGAGGATGCGGGCCAGGCCCAGCTCCGTGGCGGGAAGTCCGACCTCCCGGCCCGAGAGATTGTTGTGAATCGCCAGCACGGCGTTGGCAGGGTCCAGCAGATCGTGCAGCACGACTTCGCAGAACGGTGCCAACGTCCGGCCCAGCCCGTCAGCGATCTGCTTCAACTGTTCGAGCAAGAGGCGTTGCTCAGGGGTTCGCTTTTTCATTCTGGACAGTTTGTCTTGCAATAGACACAATGTCAACCTTCGTAAGACCTTCACAAGGACCTTGGCCATGCCTCGAATCGAGGACCTCCACACGCCCGCCGCATTGATCGACACGCAGCGCATGCAGCGCAACATCGGGCGGATGCAACATCGCATGGACATCCTCCGCGTGCGCTTTCGCCCGCACGTCAAGACGACCAAATGCATACCCGTGGTCCGTGCGCAGATCGCCGCGGGCGCCCGAGGCATCACGGTGTCCACGCTGAAAGAGGCCGAGCAGTTCTTCATGCATGGCGTGACCGACATCCTCTATGCCGTCGGCATCGTCCCTGCGAAACTGCCCCAGGCGCTCGCGCTGCGCAGGCAAGGCTGTGACTTGAAGCTCCTCACCGACAACCTCGAGACCGCCCGCGCCATCGCGAGCTTCGGCCTCGCCCACGGTGAAGTGTTCGAGGTGTGGATCGAGATCGATACCGATGGCCATCGTTCCGGCGTCGCCCCGCAAGCCGATGCACTGCTGCACATCGCCCGGGCCTTGCGCGACGGCGGCATGCGCATCGGAGGCGTGCTGACCCACGCCGGTTCCAGCTACGACCATGACAGCCACGCCGCCCTGTCGAGGATTGCCGAACAAGAGCGCGCCGGCGCCGTGCACGCGGCGCAGAGGCTGCGCCAGGCGGGCATGCCGTGCGAGGGCGTCAGCATCGGTTCGACCCCCACAGCACTGACGTCCGCACAGCTCGATGGCGTGACCGAAGTGCGCGCCGGCGTCTACGTCTTCTTCGATCTGGTGATGCACAACGTGGGCGTTTGCCGCACGGAAGACATCGCGCTGAGCGTGCTTACGACGGTCATCGGGCACCAGCAAGAGAAAGGATGGGCCATCGTCGACGCCGGCTGGATGGCCATGAGCCGCGACCGCGGCACCCAGAAGCAAAAGCGCGACTTCGGCTTCGGCCAGGTGTGCACCGAAGCCGGCGACGTGCTTGAGGGCTACATCCTCAGCGGCGCCAACCAGGAGCACGGCATCATCTCGCGCTCCGACGGCGCGGCAACGGACATCGCTCATCGATTCCCCCTCGGCACGCGCCTTCGCATCCTCCCCAACCATGCCTGCGCCACCGGCGCCCAACACCCCGAATACCAAGCCGTTCTCGCCGAAGGCGATACCGAGGTCTGGCCACGCTTCTACGGCTGGTGAAAGGGAAACATCACGGCATCAGGGCAACGGTGAGATCAAGTTCCACCGCCGCATCCTTGGGGAGCATCGCCACCCCGACCGAGGTGCGAGCATGCTGACCAGACGAAGCGCCGAACACGGCTGTGAGCACTTCGGATGCAGCGTCCGCCACCTCGCTGTGCTGCGTGAAATCATCGGCGCTTTGAACAAACACATTCAACTTCAGCACCCGGGCCACGCGATCCAGCCCCACGGCCTTGTGCAAGATCGCCAGCGCGCGGGACGTGCAGATTGTCGTGGCCACACGAGCCTGCGCCAAAGAGACCGCTGAGCCGACTCGGCCCGTCACGGCCACCGTGTTGCCGATGCGCGGAACCTGCCCGCTCAGGTAGGCGACGTCTCCGTGCACCACGACCGAGACGTAGTTTCCGCCGACGAGGACGTCGGCATCGAGGTCAAGACCGTGCGCTGCAGCAAGGCTGCGGGCAGTGGCAAGGCGGTGGGCATGGGTGTCGGTCACGATGATCCTTCCGAAGAAACAACAGAGAAGAGAGAGGTGACAAGCCTACCGATCTCATTGGACTGCCAAAAGTACCAATCCATTTAAGATTCGGCAGACCAATTTGCACTGGCCATGAGCACGCCCACCAACCTTCCGCCGCTCCAGCTCGACAAGACATCGGGAGAAGCGCTCTTCACCCAGCTGTACGGCGCCATCAAAACGGCCATCCTCCAGGGCGCCATGGCACCCGGCATGCAGTTGCCGCCCTCACGCACACTCGCCCGCCACCTCGGCGTATCACGCCAGACCGTGGTGAACGCGTACGAACAGCTCACGGCCGAAGGCTATCTGGACTGCTGCGTCGGCCGAGGCAGCTTCGTGAGCGAAGGTCTGCCGCCACGTCGCCCTCGAACCGCCCATCGCCAGCCGGACCCAGCCATCGGCATCCGACCCTTGTCCTCACGCGGCCGCCTGTTCATCGAGCCGGCATTGCGCATGGGCACCCAAGACGGGCCTCCAAAAGCATTCCGCTCCGGCATGGCGGCGCTGGAGACCTTCCCCTTCGATACATGGGCACGCCTGGAAGCACGCTGCTGGCGCAAGCCGCACGCCCCCCTTGGCTACAGCGACCCGGCGGGGTTCATGCCGCTGCGAGAACTCCTCTCGGCCCACCTCCGCGTCACCCGGGGCATTCGCTGCGATCCCGAGCAGGTGATCATCACGAGCGGCGCCCAGCAAGCCGTGCATCTGACAGGCCAGCTGCTGCTCAACCCCGGTGACAAAGTCTGGGTGGAAAACCCGGGCTACCGCGGCGCAAGGCTGGCCCTGCGCGCCGCAGGCGCGGAACTCGTGCCCGTGCCCGTCGATGCCGATGGACTTCGCGTCGAAGACGGCTTGGCCGCCGCCCCACGCGCCAGGCTTGCCTACGTCACCCCGTCGCACCAATACCCGCTCGGCGTGACGATGGGACTCCCCCGGCGCCTGGCATTGCTCGACTGGGCCGAGCGCCATCAGGCCTGGATCATCGAAGACGACTACGACAGTGAATACCGCTACACGGGCCCGATGCTCGCATCCCTGCAGAGCCTGGATCGCGCCGGCTCCGTCCTGTACATCGGGACATTGTCCAAGTCACTGTTCCCAGGCCTCAGGCTCGGGTACCTGGTCGTTCCCCCGGCCCTCGTCGATGCATTCCGCCAAGGCAAGAGCGCCGTGGACCGCATGAGCCCCGTGATGCCCCAAGCCGTACTGACCGAGTTCATTGCCGGCGGGCACTTCCACCGACAGATCAAACGCACGCGGGAGCTGTATGACGAACGCAGGCGCGTGCTGCTGCAGGAACTGCAACGCCAACTCGGCACCGCAATGACGGCCGGCCCGTCCAACGCCGGCCTGCAACTGGCCGTGGCCTTCCGCGATCACCGAATCGACGATCAGGCATTCGCCAAGGCTGCTGCAGCAAAGGACATCGAAGTGCGCGCCTTGTCGAGCTTCTATGCCGCGGATGAACGCAACGCATCTCTGCCTGCCGAGGCGTCGGGCCTGCTGCTGGGCTTTGCTTGCGTTCCGACCCGGCACATGCGGCCAGGTGTTGGCGTTCTGAAGGCACTTATGAATGCCTGAGCCCGTCGAACGTCCAACGAGCAATTCCTCCTCCAACGATGCAAGCCTGAGGCGACTCGCTCCCGGCACTTATCTGGCATCGCGTGCGGCCCTGTACCACTGTTGGAGCGATGGTTCTTGCCGAAGCCTTTCATTGCTCTCGAAGGCAGCACAGAACCAGGGAAGCAATCCATCCCAGGCGCCGGCAACAGGTGCTCGCTCTACGGGCCAACCGAGCTCTGAAAGCAGCCAGTTCGATTTCGCCGCGTTGCGAACCATGGACGTCGTGACAATGTTGGACTCGTTGTCTTCGCCACCTCTGGCGACTGGAACAACATGATCGATGGTCGGATAGTGAGTCCAATAAGCAGGGTGCGTAAGAGACTGCTTCCAGTTCCGATGGTATGGAAAAACAGCAGGGGCGAGGACTGACAGCGCTCTGAGCGTTCCTGGGAAGATGAGCGGCTCGCCGAAATATCGGTCGGTGAATCCGTCTCGTACGAAGATCCTGACAAGTCGCATTCGAGCCCACGGCGTTCTTTTTGTCGGTAGAACAAGCGGGGCGCACGTTGAAGCCAGTGCTTCGGAAGCACCAGGCAAGTCTCCGGCTGAAAGCAAGTCGCAGGCTTCTCGGAAAATGCTGACCATGGTCATGGCACGCTCGCTGGCCAATGGTTCAAGACCGAACTTCGCCCACCGGATCGTCGTCTTCATCCTCCACATCGGCCGGCGAATCGAACTCCTTCATCAGTTGCCTTTTGCGGGCATCCATCCGTACCGCCAGATCGTTCAAGTCGATGCCGACCCCAGGCAACAACGGGAGCGTCTCGTCGTGCACCTGCCACATGCGCGTGGCCAAGTCGCGACCCATCGACAGCATTTTTTCATCGAAGCGGATGTCTCCGGGCTGCCCCATCGACATCTGCGCCACAAGCCCCCAGGCGCTGTCGTGCAATGCCTGGAACGGGCCGAGATTCAGGCCGGCCGCATGCAGGGACGGAAACAGCACCTCCTCCTCCACTTGCGTATCGAGCGTGAGCTCGAGGTTCAAGCGCTCCGCAACTGCGAGCTTTTCCCCGCCCGCGTCATCGTTGCGCTCGCACAGCGCTGCGTAAGCCTCCAGGAGGCGGCAGATGGACGCTCGGTTCTGCTGCAACAACGCGATGACGTCACTGGGCGTCGGGGGCGGGTGGACGGTCATGGAACCTCTCCCTGCAAGGGTGGATCGAGCGGGGCTTCCGCCAAGCTGACAACGCGGCGATGCGTCGACCTTTCCCAGTGTGGCATTGCCTTGCGCGCAGAAGTCGAACACGGCACCCGGTCGAAGCACAGCCGGACGGGACAGCCATCCCCTGTGAGCTTCGTCCTACGTCAGCAACCGCTACAGCCAAGACGACAGCAGCGCAAACGCGGGTAGGCGCCGTCCTACAGTCGTTACGGGACTCCCCCGACGTTTCGGTAAGTAACCGGTCATTAGAATTCCGGGCATGACTGCAGCTGTACCCGCGGCGACCCACCGTATCCGTCTGCTGCTCCGAACAAGACAACAAGAGTGCGCAGGCACGGTGCGAAGCTCGCTGCCATGTTGAAAACCTACATCGTCGAAGACAGCCCGGTGATCCGCGAGAACCTCATCGCGACACTCGAGGAACTGGTTGCGGTGGAGGTGGTGGGAACGGCGGACAACGAATCCGCGGCAGTTTATTGGTTGACCCAGTCTCGCAATGCCTGCGATCTGGTCATCATCGACATCTTCCTGAAAAGCGGCTCCGGCCTGGGCGTGCTGTCCGCAAGCGTGCGTGCGGCCGATCAGGCCAAACTCGTGGTGCTGAGCAACTACGCCACGCCGGACATGCGTCGCAAATGCCTGGAGCTTGGCGCACACAAGGTGTTCGACAAATCCAATGAGATCGACGCATTGATCACCTACTGCCAGAAGCTGGCCGCCGGAGACACCTCGTCGTCGGTCATGGGCGCCCTTTGACGGGCCGCCGACCCGGCATCTCCGCACCCCAGGCGCCCGCCCCTTTTCGGCGAGAGCGGCCACGCTCACTGGATGAGGCCGTTTTTCAGCGCGTAATACGTCAAATCACTGTTCGACTCGAGCTTCATCTTCTCCATCACACGGGTGCGGTACGTGCTGACGGTCTTGACGCTCAGCGAAAGGCTGTCGGCCATGTGGCCGATGGTCTCGCCCTTGGCAAGCCGCAGGAACACCTGGAATTCCCGCTCGGACAATTGCTCATGAAGCGGCTTGTCGGCGTTGCCGCCCAGGTTGTCTGCCAGAAGCTCGGCGACTGCCGGCGTGATGTACTTGCGGCCCCGAGCCACCGTTCGGATGGCCGTGACGATCTCCTCGGGATCGCATTCCTTGTTGAGGTAACCGCTCGCACCCTGCCGGAGCAGCGTCGTGGCGTAGTGCGCTTCAGGAAAACCGCTCAGAATCAACACCGGCAACTCGGGTGCACGCGCGCGGATGGCTGCCAACGCGTCCACGCCGCTTTGTTCCGGCATGGACAGGTCCATCACCAGCACGTCGACCATGCCCTTGCGGACAATGTCCAATGCTTCCCGCCCGTTGGCCGCTTCTGCCACGACCTGCAGGTCGACCTGCTCGGAGAGGTATTGGCGCAGACCTGCGCGAACCAGCGCGTGATCGTCGACGATGGCAATTTTGATCATGTCGGTATCGTGCGGTTTGTGAATTTCTTCGCAAATCATTCTAGATGCATCGAACGGAACAGGGCATGAAGAACTTCTTTCTCCGATTCAAGCGCAGTGCGGTGACCTTCCCGCTCGCCGTGGTCACTGCCCTGAGCCTGATGGCGATCAGTGAATCGTCCTACCGCTCCTCCGTCGATTCGCTGGATCGCCTCGGCCAGCTCGCCGTGGCACGCATCAACAACCTCGCGCTGATGCGCCAGGTGCTCGACGCGGAGAACGGTCAGCGCGGCTACCTCATCACCGGGCGCCCGGAATACCTGGAGCCCTACCGCAAGGCCATGAACAACATCGGCCAGACGATGAAGACCCTGCAGGATTTCTATTCAAAGGAGCCCCAGCAAGTGGCCGACTACGCCCTGCTGGCCTCGTTGGTGAACAAGAAGCTGTCCGAGATGGACACCACCATCCAGCTCCGCACCGAAGGCCGCGACGAAGCCTGGCGGGCGGTGATCGAAACAGACATCGGGCGCGAGCAGATGGAGGCGATCCGGCTCGCATCTGAACGCCTGTTCAAGCGCGAGTCCGCTCAAATCACGGCCGGCCGCGCATCGGTCTACCAGACGCTGCAATTGAGCCGGTTCGGCGTGGCCACGATGACGGCGTTGAGTGTGCTGGCCTTTTTCATGTACCTGCGCCAGACCGCCACGCTCGACCAGGAGCGCCGTCGCCAGCAGCTGGCGCTGCAGCTCGAGCGGGACCTGCTCGAGCATCAGGTCAAGGGACGCACTGCACAGCTGACCGAACTCGCCCATCACCTCCAGACGGCGCGGGAGGACGAACGGAGCCGCCTCGCCCGCGACCTCCACGATGAACTCGGCGCCCTGCTCACAGCGGCCAAACTCGACGTCGCCCGGCTCAAATCCCGCATCGGCACGCTCACCCCCGAGGCGCAAGAACGCATCACCCACCTCAACGACACGCTCAACGACGGCATTGCCCTCAAGCGCCGCATCATCGAAGACCTCCGTCCCTCATCGCTCAACAACCTCGGCCTGGTGGCAGCACTGGACATCCTGGCGCGCGAATTCGCCGAACGATCCGGGCTCAAGGTGGGACGTGACCTGCATTCCGTGAAGCTCAAGCCCACCAGCGAACTCACCATCTATCGCCTGGTGCAGGAGGCCCTCACCAACATTGCCAAATACGCCAAGGCAACCCGTGTCGACATTTCGCTGCGTCAGGTGCGTTCGCACGTGGAAGTGACCGTGCAGGACGACGGAGTCGGATTCGATACGAGCGTGAAGCGGCCGTCGAGCCACGGCCTGGTCGGCATGCGCTACCGCGTCGAAGCAGAAGGCGGCAGCATGCAGTTGCATGCGGCATCGGGTTGCGGCACAAGCATCATTGCGCGACTGCCTGTATCCCAGGCCCCGTCGGCCGCACCGGCGATGGATGCGTCGGCGTAAGTCACCTCCTACAGGGTCGGCAATGGGCCGCCGACAGCCCTTCGGGTCCATGTCTCATGGGCTGGACGAAAGGACGGCCATATCCTGGGTTTACTGGTTGAATCGTCATCGGACGGCCAGTGAAGATTTCTTCAAGGAGCCCCAACATGCTGCACTACGCCGTTGTCTTTTTCGTGATTGCGCTGATCGCGGCGCTGTTCGGTTTCGGTGGCATTGCTGCCGGCGCTGCCGGTATTGCCAAGATTCTCTTTATCATCTTCGCTGTCCTGGCTGTGGCGAGTTTCCTGTTCAGCCTGATCAAAAAAGGCTAGTGGCACCCGCCTGAACTCCGGCCCCGACACTCCGCCAACTTCAACGGGAACTACATCATGAGCGTCAACAAGCCACCCAGCTCGATGTCTCCACCCGGCTCGATCTCACCGACGAGCCCGATGTCGCCCACGAGCACGACGTCACCCACCGGCACTTTCTCCACGGACGACCAGCTCACTGCCGCCGCGAGTCGTGCGTCCCAAGGCGCGGACCACATGGCGGGCACGACCCATCGTGTCGCCAATGAGGCGCTGGAACAGGTCGAGTCTGCGGTCGAAGCGGCACGTGCGAACGTGCAGCCCACGGTTGCACGCATTGCCAGCCAGGCCGAAACGCTGGCCCGCAAGGGGCTCGATGCGGTCAAGGACGGCGCCTACCAGATGCGCAACCGCGCGCAGAACCTCGGCGATGTCACGGCCCGGTACGTGAGGCAAGAGCCCGTCAAGGCGGTGCTCATCGCAGCAGCCACCGGAGCGGCGCTGATGGCGCTGCTCAGCCTCGTGCAAAGCGCCCGGCGCAACAGCGACCGCTGAGATGTTCTTGCAGGCCCGGTTCCGCGCCTTGTGCGCGGCCGGGCCTTTCGCCATGGCAGCGCAGCGGTACGCGCTTTCCGAACTTTGACCCCTTCATCTCCGGTCGCGCCATGATCCATCCCATTGTCCGACTGCTCGCCACCCAACCTCACCTGGTCGTGGAGCACGCAAGCGCGTACGCGTCTCTGATCGAAGCCGAGGCCGTCGAGATACGCCGTCGCTGGGTGCGGCGCGCCGCCTTGAGCGTGCTGGCACTCTGCTGCCTCGCAGTGGCCGTGGTGCTCACTGGCGTCGCCCTGATGCTGTGGGCCGTCACACCGACCCTGTCCGAGCAGGGCCAGTGGGCACTGTGCATGGCACCTGCCGTCCCCGCCATCATCGCCATCGTGGCTGGCCTCATGGCGAAGCGGCCCGTTGCCGAACGGGCCTTCGCTTCGATTCAAGCGCAAATCCGCGCTGACCTTGACATGATCCGCGACGCGAGGTCGGCATGACCCACGTCGAATCAACCGATCTCGACCCCTTGATGCAAGGCGAGGCGCCGGACAAGGAGGCACCGCTGTCACCCCAGGAACGGCTCGATGCGTCGCGCGCAGCGCTGCAGCACTGGTTCACCTGCACATACCACCCGGAACGGCTGGCGGAGGCGTATGAGGAAGCGCACCAGGGGCCGGTCCGGCCCGACGATGTCGATCCACCTTGGCTGAGCGCGCTCGTGGAGTCACTGAGCGATGTGCCCATCGGCCGGGTCGCGGCGCGGTATCTGAGGCGCTGGTGGCGACGGCATCCGCTGCGTGCCACGGCCGAGCTCGGTGACCAACTAGGCCGGGAGTTGCTCACGCCTGCTGCGGAAAAACACCCTTGGCTGTTGCTCGGCGGCGCCGCGGTCGCTGGCGCCCTGCTCAGCCGGCTTCGCCCATGGCGATGGGTGTCCGGCTCCACGCTCTTGACGCATCTGCTGCCTCCCTTGAGCCTCACGTCGGTGCTGGCATCCATTGCCGCATTATTCCGGTCCGACAAGGCGCAAACAGAGGCAACGCCAGCCCCGCCCGAAGAAGCCCCTCGCGAATACGCAGACATGCATTCACAAGCGCAAGCACAGGCCTCGACGGTCACCTGAGCGTTCACGGGATGTCGAGCGCGGCGTCCTACAGTGCGTTACGCCAGCGTCCGATGGTTCGCACCAGCGGTCACTTTTACAGTCCCTCCATGACTGAACCGGCGCCTCCGGGCGCCTTCACCACGGGAGAGACGCCATGCTGAAGTGGGCTCTGATCTTTGCGGTGATCTCGCTCATCGCTGGCGTGTTCGGATTCACGGGCATCGCCGCCGGGGCTGCCGGCATCGCGAAGTTTCTCTTTGTCGTGTTTCTCGTGCTGTTCGTTGCCGTGCTGCTCATCGGCCTGTTCGGCGCCAAGGCGACCAGACGCGAATAGCGCCCCATCCTTTTCGGCTCCGGGTGGGGGCCGGGTTCCATGAACAACAACCACCCGTTCCACGCCTTCGTTGTCGAAGGCCTCCCGCAAAGCAGAAGGAGATCACCATGTTTGTCCGCAACACCCTTGCCGCCGCCATCACCGCAGTGGCGCTGCTCACCACCACCGGCTGCGCTGTCACCCGCGACCAGTCCACGGTCGGTGAGTACGTTGACGACGCAACCATCTCGACCAAGGTCAAGGCGAAGTTCATTGAAGACAAGAGCGTGGCCGCCTCGGCCATTCAGGTCGAAACGCTGAACGGCACCGTGCAGCTCTCAGGCTTCGCGAAGAGCGAAGCAGAACGCGATCAGGCCGGCGCGCTGGCCCGCGAAGTCAAGGGCGTCAAGAGCGTGAAGAACGATATTCTGGTGCGCCCCTGATCTCCGTCTGGCCGTCTTGGGCACACACAAGGCACCCCACGGCTCAACTCCAGTCAGGTAAGACTTGGCTCCCAAGGGAACGTGTCCAACGCGTTCCCTTTTTGCTTTGCGCCCTTCGGCGCCACTCCTAGTGATCGGATGGCCACCACGGAAAATCTTCGAGGGCGGGACAGTCTTCCGGCAACGGCTTCTGCTTCGAAGGTGCCTTGCGGTAATCACAGCGCAGCGTGGTCTCGCTGTCGGGCTCCCTGGAGGTGAAGGTTTGCACCTGCCCCCGCTTGAACACCGTGGTGCCCAGCAGGGTGCCGTCTTCAAGCCAGACTTTTTGGCAACCCGTGAAGACAGCGTCGACCTGAGGCGGCCAGATCAGGAAGTCGACCCCATGGGTCGGCAACCGCCGCGCTTGCGGCGGCGGGGACTTGATGGCGCAGGTGTCGGCGAGACGTGGGCCCGGCGCGGCCGCCTGTGCCCCGAGGCAGGCGACACACAGGCCCATCAGGATCTCAAATGAAGCGATGGTTCGCAGGGGAAGGTTTCGTCGGCTTTTTGACATACGGATCTGCACTTCCGCCGGCGGGCGCGTTGGCCCGGGCCGGCGTCATGGAATACACGTCTTGTCGCAGGTACGTTTCGACTTCGCAGAAAGGCGCTTTCCTCGCGTACAACTCGAGGAGTTTCGTGGATGCTTTCAAGGCCCCTCGTGCTCCGGGGATGTCCAGGAACGAATGCATTCCCTTGCCCAGCTTGTCGGCGTCGCCGTGCGCATGGCTGTCTTGGGCATCGTAACCCTGGAATTGCTGGAGATGCCCGGCTTCGTCACGGATGGTATGGGAGGCCGAATAGGAGTCCTGCACCATGTGCAGCATTTTCCCGATGGGGAAATCGTTGTTGCCTTCCACTCCTTGGACGTACCACTCCTTTGCCTGCCGAACGATTTTGTCGACCACTTCGCCGTTGCTCAGCGGTTGGTCGCTCGTGGGTGTCATGCTGTGCCAGAACTGGCGGTCACCATAGTGGGAGCGATTGGCCAGCGTGCCTTCACGGTGGAGGTCTTTCAGGGTGCCGACCGGACAGAGCGCGACCTCATCAGGATTCTTGCAAGGCAGGTCAGGCCAGGCCGAGCCCTTTCTCAATTCACGGCTGAAGGGGATGCCAGCGTCTGTTGCAGCCTGTTCGGTGATCTTCTCGTGAATGCCGCCACCGCCTGTGATCTTGAACACGGGGACCATCTCCACGCCTTGCAGGTCCTCGGGGGTGTCGTAGCGCAGAGAGCCAGGGGCCTGGCCGAAGAATCTCTCCACGCTGCGCAGCAGGCTGGGGGCTTCTTCGCTCTGATAGGAAAAGTCACTGTCTTCCGCGCTGCCTTGCGATGCGGAGGCGGGTTCGGCGAAATCGACGCCTTCGGCGGCGGAAACGATTGGCTCCGGGGTGTCCACAGCGGCATCGTCCTCAGGCTGTTCAGCCTGAGCCCAGGCGTTGGCGTTGAAGGAGGCGGAGATGCTGGTCATGGTCAGTGCTCAAAGCGGGTAGGAACGCGATGGCCCGCATGATGCGCTGGGACCCTTCGTTTGCTCTACCTGTGATCGAACCTAGCTAGGGGCAGCCCCAGGGCGTCGTCGCTGATCTCCGCCTCACCGTCCCGCAGCGACCGAACTCGTTCATGAAGCGAATGGCGGTTTTTCTCTTGCCATGAAAAAGCCCCGCGGAAGCGCGCTCCCGCGGGGCTTTCTTATTGCCTCAGCAAATGGTCAGCGACCGAATCCGCCGCTGCGCGGGCGCTGTGGCTTGCCGCCAAAACCCTGCTTCGGACCCGTGCCTGGCTTGCGCGGCGCGAAACCTCCCGCATTGCGATCGGCGGGCGCCCGGTCAAAGGCATTGCCACGCGGCTGGAAAGCGTTGCTCCGGCGATCGTCGCCATGGCGATCGAACGGGGAGCGGTCACGGGGAGCGAACGCTTCATTGCGAGGTGCGAAGCCCTCGCGTGGAGCCGCGTCGCGACCGTACGGACGGGGAGCACCGAACGACGGTTTGCCACCGAACGGCTTGCCACCAGGACGGCCATGGCCGAATGGTTTGCCGCCGCCGAACTTGCCCTCTGGGCGTGGGCCACCGAACAGGCGCGGTTCCGGGTTTTTCGGCTCCAGGCCTTCGATGATGGAGACCGGAATGTTCTGGGTGGTGAACTGCTGGATCCGGCGGATCATGCCGGTGTCCATGCGTTCGGCCAGCGTGATGGCCAGGCCGTTGCGGCCGGCGCGGCCGGTGCGGCCGATGCGGTGGACGTAGTCCTCCGCCTTCATCGGCAGGCCGTAATTGATGACGTGGCTGATGGTGGGGACATCGATCCCGCGGGCCGCAACGTCGGTGGCCACGAGCACGCGCAGCTGCTTGTTGCGCAGGCCTTGCAGCACGCGGGTGCGGCGGCCTTGCGGCATGCCGCCATGCAGCGAGGCGACGGCATGACCCATGTCGGCCAAGCGGTCGGCGAGCCAGTCGGCATCGCGCTGGGTGCTGGTGAACACGACGGCCTGCTCCATCTCGCGCGTGGTCAGGAGATGGTCGAGCAGCGCGTCCTTGTGCGTCTTGTTGTCGGCCCAGTGCAGGCGCTGCTCGATGTTTTCATGGGTGTCGGTATGTGATGCGACATCGATGCGCTGCGGATCGCGGAGCAGGTCGTGCGCGAGGCGGCCCACATGGCCCGCGAACGTGGCGCTGAACATCACTGTCTGGCGGCTCGCCGGCAACTTCTCGGCGATGTGCGTGATGTCGTCGATGAAACCCATGTCGAGCATGCGGTCGGCTTCGTCGAGGACGAGCATCTCCACGTTGTCGAGCACGGCCTTGCCGGTCTGGAGGTGATCGATCAGGCGGCCTGGCGTGGCGATCAGCACATCGAGCGGACCGCGCAGCGCCTTGAGCTGCGCAGGATACGGAACACCGCCGACGATGGTGGTGACCCGAAGGCCTTGAACGTGGCGGCCGTAGACGACCGCGGCCTTGTCGACTTGCATCGCCAGTTCGCGGGTGGGCGCGAGCACCAGGATGCGGGGACCGTAGACCACGCCCTTCTCTCGGCGCTTGGTGTTGTCTCCACGCGCGGCAATGATGCGCTGCAGGGCCGGCAGCACGAAGGACGCGGTCTTGCCGCTGCCCGTGCTGGACGAGACCATCAGGTCCTTGCCTTCGAGCGCCACTGGAATGGCACGCGATTGCACTTCAGTGGGCGTCGTGTAGCCCGCGTCTTTGAGGGCTTGGAGCAGGGCCGGCTGGAGGCCCAGGGTATCGAACGTCATGTCACTCTTTCAAACACGGCGCTGCACACGCTCTCGACGCGTGCGTCAGCACCGGCAGGCACCACACGGGGGCGGCTTACCTGCCAATCAATGGTCGCTGGGGAGAAGGTCCGAACCCTCACCGGTGATGGCCACCGGAGGCGGGGTTGATATGGAACAGTCAAAGCGACGGCATCGCCGCCAACCATTCCCGTATCGGGGTTCGAACAGGCCGCGCGGTGCAAGAACCACCGCGGGAAGACTCGACAAGGTCAGAGGGGATGAACGAAACACTGCCGAACGAACAGCCCGGCAGCGCAGCCCGAGATTCTATCCCATGTTGTGGCTGGAGCGAAAACTTCTTTTGCCAGACCGGTCGGACAGTTCACAAGGACAGGAAATGCTGCCGGTAGTACGCCAGTTCATCGATGGATTCATGGATGTCGGCCAGGGCCGTGTGGGCCTGGGCCTTCTTGAATCCGGCGAGGATGCCGGGCTTCCAGCGTTTGGCGAGTTCCTTGAGCGTGCTGACGTCGAGGTTGCGGTAGTGGAAGAACGCCTCGAGCTTGGGCATGTAGTTGGCGAGGAAGCGGCGGTCCTGGCAGATGCTGTTGCCGCACATGGGCGAGGTGTTCTTCGGCACGTACTGCTTCAAGAACTCGATCACCTGGACCTCGGCCGCCGCTTCGTCCACCGTGGAAGCCTTCACGCGATCGATCAGGCCGCTCTTGCCGTGGGTGCCCTTGTTCCAAGCGTCCATCGCATCGAGCGTTGCATCGCTCTGATGCACCGCGAACACCGGGCCTTCCACCCGCTGCGTGAGGGTGGCGTCGGTGACGACGACGGCGATCTCGATGATGCGGTCGGTGTTGGGGTACAGCCCCGTCATCTCCAGGTCGATCCAGATGAGGTTCTGGTCGCTGCTGGCGAGGGCGGCGGTGGGGGTATCGGTCATGGATTGCCTTCAGCGGTTCTTTGCGTGCCCGCATTCTCGCAGGCCGTCAGCCTACACTTGAGGTCATGGAATCGAATGTGTTGTCCGGGGTGTTCGTCGCGGCGCTGGTGGCGTCGCTGCTCGTGAGGTTCTGGCTGACCACACGCCAGTTGCGCCATGTGGCAGCGCACCGCGGAGCCGTACCTGCTGCATTCGCCGGCAGCGTCTCGCTCCAGGCCCATCAGAAGGCCGCCGATTACACCGTCGCCAAGGGCCGCCTGAGCCTGCTGACCAGCGCTTTCGGTGCCGCTGCGCTGCTGGGATGGACCCTGCTCGGCGGCCTGCATTCATTGAACGCCTTGCTGTACGAGACTGTTTCTCCTCGCTTCGGCGGTCTCGCTTACCAGGTGTCGCTCGTGGTGTCGTTCTCACTGATTTCCGGCTTGCTCGAGCTGCCGTTCGAGCTTTACAGCACCTTTCGGCTGGAGGAGCGCTTCGGTTTCAACCGCATGACATGGCGGTTGTACCTCGCAGACAGCGTCAAGCACCTCCTGCTGGGCCTGGTGATCGGTGTGCCCATCGTCACGCTGATGCTGTGGATCATGGGCGCGGCCGGCCCGTCGTGGTGGCTGTGGGCATGGGGAGCACTTGCAGGCATCCAGCTGATCGGCATGGTGGTCTATCCGATCGTGATCGCGCCGATGTTCAACACCTTCAAGCCGGTGGCGGACGATGCGCTCACGACGCGCGTCGAAGCGCTGATGCGTCGCTGCGGCTTTCGCGCGAAAGGGTTGTTCGTGATGGACGGCAGCAAACGTTCCGGGCACGGCAATGCCTACTTCACCGGGCTGGGCGCCTCCAAGCGGGTGGTGTTCTTCGACACGCTGTTGGCCAAGCTCTCTGCTGGCGAAGTGGAAGCGGTGCTGGCGCATGAGCTCGGCCATTTCAAGCGCCGCCATCTGTTCAAGCTGATGGCAATGATGCTGGCCGTGAACTTTGCCGGCTTTGCGTTGCTCGGGTGGCTCTCTTCCAAGGTATGGTTCTACAACGGCCTGGGGGCAGGCGTGGCGGCGAACTCGCCCAACGACGCGCTCGCGCTGTTGCTCTTCTTGCTGGTGGTTCCCGTGTTCGGGTTTTTCGTGTCGCCGCTGATGAGCCAGGTGTCGCGCAAGCATGAATTCGAAGCCGACGCCTACGCGTGTGCTCAGGCCAGCGGCAATGACCTTGCTGCTGCCCTGCTGAAACTGCACGAGGACAATGCAGCCACCCTCACCCCCGATCCGCTGTATGTGCGGTTCTGGTATTCCCACCCGCCGGCATCGGAACGCATTGCAGCCCTCGCGCTGCAGACAGGCTGACCCATGAAACCCTTGTTGCAGCAGCATTGCCAGCACCAGTCGGGCGTCGCGATGGGCGACGCGCAGGTGCAGGATCATCTGGCCCAGTTGAGCAGCTGGAAGGCCGAAGGCGGCGCCATCGAAAAAGCGTTCACTTTCAAGAACTTCCACGAGACCATGGCCTTCGTCAACGCCCTCGCCTGGATTGCCCACACCGAGGATCACCATCCCGACCTGCAGGTCAGCTACAACCGGTGCACAGTGCGTTTCAGCACGCATTCGGTCGGTGGTCTGTCGGTCAACGATTTCATTTGCGCGGCCAAGACCGACGCGTTGGTGTCCTTTGTCGGCTGAGCGCATGCGGGGGAAGCGCCGATGAGCCGGGTCGACACGCTCGACCTGGGACTCGTGGTGGCCGGACATGGCCGCCACTACATTGTCGAAACACCCGAGGGCCGGCGCCTGGCCTGCCATCCCCGGGGCAAGAAGAGCGACTGCGTCGTCGGCGACCGCGTGCGCTGGCAGGAGTCCGGCGATGCCGGCGTGATCGAACATGTCGAGGCCCGGCGCAACCTGCTCTTTCGCCAGGACGAATGGAAGACGAAGTCCTTCGCGGCCAACCTCGACCTGATTCTCGTGATGGTGGCCAGCGAACCGGTGTTCAGCGAATCGCAGTTGACGCGTGCACTGGTTGCCGCGGAACACGCCGGCATCGAAGCGCGGATCCTGCTCAACAAGGCCGACCTGCCCACGATTGCCAATGCCCGCGATCGCCTGCGCCCGTACGCCGCCATGGGGTACGCCGTGCACGAGGTGGCGCTCAAAGCCAGGCCGGACGAAGCCCGGGCAGTCGTCGACCCCATCCTGAAGGGCCACTCCACCCTCGTGCTGGGGCCCAGCGGCACAGGCAAGAGCACCCTGATCAACCTGCTCGCGCCAGAGGCCCGCGCGCAGGTGGGAGAAATCTCTCAGGCGCTCAACTCCGGACGCCACACCACCACCACCACCCAGTGGTATTGGCTCGATGCAGCACGCACCACTGCGCTGATCGATTCACCCGGATTCCAGGAGTTCGGGCTGCGTCAGATCGACGCACAAGCGCTTCCGGGCCTGATGCCCGACTTGGCCGAACACGCCGGCCAGTGCAGGTTCTACAACTGCACGCACCTGCACGAACCGGGCTGCGGCGTGCGCGCGGCACTCGAGCGGGGCGACATCGCCGACACGCGCTACCGCATCTACGGGGAAATTCTGCAGGAGTTGTCGCAGACGCGGTATTGACCACACGGCGCAGTTCGAGCCGGGCGGCCATGCAAGGCCCTCCCCGAGGCGGGCCCGTTCAGCCGATCAGGTTGGCGAGCGACAGCAGTGCCAGCAGGAGCATCCACAGCACCACCGAGCGCCACACGAGCGCGACGACGCTGCGCAGATGCCCAGTTTCAGGCGGCAAGCCTGGCGTGGATCCATCTGCGCCGGCCAGTTCCTCGGACGCACCTGCGTCGAAGGTCTTCGAGCGATCCGGTGTCACCCCTGGCGCGGCATGCCCCCCGAGTTGCACCCCCACGGCGCCCGCGGCGGCGGCGAGCAGAATGCCTTCGTTGACGTGTTTCCAGAGGCCCGCGTCACGCCGCCAGCATGACACGGCCTCCTCGAAATTGCCCACCACGGCAAAGCCGAACGCAGTCAGGCGTGCCGGCAGGTGATCCACCAGGCTGAACAGCCGCTGAGACAGCGCCAGCAGGCGCTCGTTGACGGGCGCACCCACGACTCGGCTTTTGAAGCCCCAGTAGCGGCTGGCGAACTCGGCCATGCGGTACAGCACGGCGCCGGCAGGGCCGAGGCCCAGCGTGGACAGCACGACAAACCAGAAGAACACGCCGAACACGTGCCGGTGCGCGGCAAGCAGCGAATGTTCGATCACATGACGCAGCAGTTCGCCGCGGGGCAACTCGCTGGCATCGAGGTGGCGCCATTCGGCAAGGAGCAGGCGCGCGGTGGCTTCGTCGCCGCGTTCGAGCGCGTGGCGGATGTCGGTGAAGTAGTGGCTGAACTGGCGAAAGCCCATGGTGAGGTACAGCACGACCACATCCCACCCGAGCGCAAGCATGACGTTGATGCGGTCAAGACCGACATGGATCGCGCAGGCGAGCAACGCAGGAACGAGAACGGTCACGCCCCATACGACCCAGGCGTGGTGGTCCCGTCCGGCGTCGAAGTTGCGGCCAGTCCAGCGCATCCAGCCGGTCAGCGCGTCGTGGACCACGTTTCGACGCGGCAGAGGCTTGAGCTGCTCGATCAGCAGCGCGAACAAGACGGCGAAAAAGCTCATGGCGTCCGATGATACCGGCGTCGGCAGTGCGGACTCACGCGATGAGAAAACGGTACAAGTTGCGCAGCATGGCCGCGGTGGCCCCCCATACGAAATAGTGGCGCGGATGGCCGTCCACCCCGATGCCGTTCCAGGGCATCGACAGGAACTGTCGGCGCCCGCCGGCAATCTCAGCCGAATGCCAGCGGTGGTTGGACGGATCCATCAGGAAGGCCAGCGGCACTTCGAACGCCTCGGCCACCTCGAAGGGGTCCACCTGGATGGAAAAGCCCGGCCGGACCAGTGCCACCACGGGGGTCACGATGAACCCCGTGCCCGTCGCGTAGGGAGGCAACTGCCCCAGGACGTCGACGAACCGGGGTGCCAGACCGATCTCTTCATGGGCCTCGCGCAAGGCAGTGGCCACCTCATTGACGTCCTCGGGCTCAGCGCGGCCGCCGGGAAAGCTGATCTGACCCGGGTGATCGGTCAGGTGCGCCGTACGTTGGGTCAACAGCACCGTCAGTTGATCCCGCTGGATCAGGGGTATGAGCACCGATGCATGCGTGAGGAGGCGGTCACTCGCCTGGTTCTCGAGAATGGCCTCAGGCGTCCAGGACGGCGGGGCGAGAAAGCGCTGTCGAAGGCTGTCTGCCTGCAGTTCGGTCGAGGTGACGGCCGGCAGGTGGCGATCGACGCTGACGGGGGGATGCTCCTGGGGATCGAAACTGGACGGCATGATTCCATTGGACGCGAGAATAAAAAAGCCGCCTCGAGAGGCGGCTTCTTTTTGGCAGGTGCGCCCCTCGCGACAACGCGGGAGGCTCCGGCCTCAGGCCAGCTTTTCCTTGATGCGGGCCGACTTGCCGGAACGCTGACGGAGGTAGTACAGCTTGGCGCGGCGGACGTCACCGCGGCGCTTGATCTCGATGCTCGAGATCAACGGGCTGTACAGCTGGAACGTGCGCTCCACGCCTTCACCGCTCGAAATCTTGCGGACGATGAAGCTGGAGTTCAGGCCGCGGTTGCGCTTGGCGATCACGACACCTTCGTAGGCCTGCACGCGCTTGCGCGTACCTTCGACCACGTTGACGCTGACGATCACGGTGTCGCCAGGAGCGAATTCCGGAATGGTCTTGTTGAGGCGAGCGATTTCTTCTTGCTCGAGGGTTTGGATCAGGTCCATGTGTTCTCCTAGTGATCGTGCCAACGTCATGTTGAAAATGTGAGGCCGGGTGCGTACACGGAGTGATGCACACAAGGCGCGACCTGGCAGAGGATCGAACAGCCCGTGATTATAGCCCGAGATTCGACAGGAAACGCTCGTCGTCCTTCGACAGGCGCCCTTCCCGGCGCGCGAGATCGAGAAGCTCGGGGCGTCGCCGCGCGGTGAGTTCGAGTGAGCGCTCGCGCCGCCAGCGGGCTATCTGGGCGTGGTGGCCTGACAGCAGCACGGGCGGCACCGGAAGCTCACCGTCTTCGGTGGTGAGGACCTCGGGTCGGCTGTAGTGGGGGCAGTCGAGCAGGCCGTTTTCGAAGCTGTCCTGCGCATGGGACTGCGCATCGCCCAGCACGCCCGGCTGCAGCCGGGCGACGCCATCGAGCAGCACCATCGCGGGCAGTTCTCCGCCGGACAACACGAAATCCCCGAGACTGAGCTCCAGGTCGACATGGCGATCGACGAAGCGCTGATCGATGCCTTCGTAGCGGCCGCACAAAAGCACGGCACCCGCCCCCGCAGCAAACTCGCGAACGACGGCCTGGTCGATGCGACGGCCCGTGGGTGTGAAATGCACCACCGGCGCCTTGTCGCCCCGTGCGGCACGGGCCGCGGCAAGGCATCGCTCGAGCGGCTCGACGAGCATCACCATGCCCGGGCCGCCGCCGTAGGGGCGATCGTCCACGCGCCGGTAGTTGTCGTCGGCGAATTCGCGCAGCGGCCACAGGTGCACATCGACCTGCCTTGATTCATACGCGCGGCGCGTGACGCCGAAACTCAAATGCGGCGCGAAGAGCTCGGGGAAGAGCGTGACGATGTCGAAGCGCATGCAGATGCCGGTGCGGCTGCGCTCAGTAGTCGAGGCCCCAGTCGACCGTGATGCGGCGCTCCTGGAGGCTCACGTCATCGACGTAGGCGGCGACGAACGGAATCAGGCGCTCTTCGCCGTCGGGGTTGGCCTCCGACTCAGGCCTGGCCAGGCGAAGCACGCTGTGGGGTCCGGTATCGATCAACCCGACGACGGTGCCCATGGGCACCCCCTCGCGATTGACGACGGACAGGCCAATGAGGTCGACCCAGTAATATTCTCCGGCACGCGGCTTCGGGAACGCGCCTCGGGCGAGGAAGACACGTGCACCGCGGAGAGATTCAGCGCCAGTGCGATCGTCGATGCCGCGCACTTGCGCCACGATGAGATTGCCATGCTCCCGCGACGAGGTGATGGCAATGTGAGGCGGGAATGCCGTGGCGGCACCCGCGGGACGCTTGATCGCCCCGTCCTCAGGCGGCCTGAGGTACCAGCGGCGGGCCTCCAGCAGCGCCTGGGGATCGGATGCGAACGACTGGACCTTGACCCAGCCCTTCACACCCCAGGCGTCGAGCACGCGGCCGACTTCCACCGCATCCTCGGGCCATGCGGGGTCGTTCTGCCCCCCTGCCGGCGAAGACACGATGGACACTGTCGCGTTCAACTTCAGGCAGCGGCCTTGGCTTGCGCCACGAGGCGGGCCACCGTGGGCGACATCTGGGCGCCGGTGCCGGTCCAGTAGTCGAGGCGATCGAACGCCACGCGCAGCGGCTGTTCGGCGCCGGACGCGACCGGGTTGTAGAAACCGACGCGCTCGATGAAGCGGCCGTCGCGGCGGGTGCGCGAGTCAGCGACGACGATGTTGAAGAAAGGACGCTTCTTGGCGCCACCACGTGCGAGTCGGATCACGACCATGCTGTTTCCTACGATTCTGAAAACATCCACCGCACCAGGAGACACTCGGGGCGAGCAGATCAAAAAAACAAGAAGCCCGGGAGCCTCCTGCGATGAACATCGGCGTCGTAGATACGCCGGTCTTTCGACCGGCCGCCACCGAAAGCCCGCGATTATAAACTGATGGTTTCCGCTCGGTCAGCCTCATGATCCCTGAAATTGCATTCATCCCGGCCTCCATGACGGCGACCGGCGGCTCATTCGACCTCGAAACAGCCCGATGAACGGCTACAAATCAAAGACAGCAGCGACCTGGCTCGCCTTTCTCGGCGGAGGGTTCGGCCTCCATCGGTTCTACCTGTACGGCCTGCGCGACCCATGGGGCTGGCTTTGGTCGGCGGTCACGCTGATTGGCGTGCATGGGTTGCAGCGCCACCTGCACCTGGGCCAGGACGATCACGTCGCCTGGTTGCTGCTGCCCGTGCTCGGTTTTTCGCTGGCGGCCGGTGCGCTGATGGCCCTCGTCTACGGCCTGATGCCCGATGACAAGTGGAATGCCCGCTTCAATCCGCAAGGCCCCGAACACCGGACGGGATGGACCACGGTGTTCGGGGTGGTGCTCGCGTTGCTCGTGGGCGCCGGCATCCTGATGTCGGCCATCGTGTTGAGCGCGCAGCGGTACTTCGAATACGAGGCGGAACGGCCTCAAGTGAAGAGCGTCAGACTCAGCCAGTAGAAGATCGCGGCCACGAAGGCAGACGCGGGGATCGTGAAGATCCAGGCCCACACAATGTTGCCCGCCACACCCCAGCGGACGGCCGACGCCCGTCGCACCGAGCCCACACCGACGATGGCGCCGGTGATGGTGTGCGTGGTGGAGACCGGCACGCCGAGCGCGGTGGCGAGGAACAGCGTCAGCGCCCCGCCCGTTTCGGCGCAGAAGCCTCCCACCGGCTTGAGCTTGGTGATTTTCTGGCCCATCGTCTTGACGATGCGCCAGCCGCCAAAGAGGGTGCCCAGGCCGATGGCGAGATAGCACACCCAGATCACCCACGCTGGCGGCGACTTTTCAGCGGCCGATGCGTAGCCGGTGGCGATCAGCAGCATCCAGATGATGCCGATGGTCTTTTGCGCATCGTTGCCGCCGTGGCCCAGGCTGTACATGCCGGCCGAGGCCAACTGCAACCGGCGGAACCAGTTGTCCACCCGCAACGGCGACGATCGCCGGCATATCCAGGCCACCGCCACCATGAGCAGCGACCCGAGCGTGAACCCGAGCATCGGCGACACGAAGATGAAGGCAACCACCCTCAGCAGGCCCGTACCCTCCAGGGCACCGATCCCGGCCTTGCCGATCACCGCGCCGCAAATGCCGCCGATCAGCGCATGCGACGAGCTCGACGGAATGCCGTAGAACCAGGTGATGACGTTCCAGGTGATGGCGCCGATCAGCGCGCCGAAGACCACATGGTGGTCCACCACGCCGGGCTGGACGATGCCCTTGCCGACCGTGGCGGCCACGTTCAGGTGGAACACCATGATGGCCACCACGTTGAAGAACGCGGCGAACGCCACCGCCTGCTGGGGCTTGAGCACGCCGGTGGACACGACGGTGGCGATCGAGTTCGCCGCGTCGTGAAAGCCGTTCATGAAGTCGAAGATGACGGCCAGGGTGACCAGCAGAACAATCACCCAAAACTGTGCCGGGACCGCTTCCATTTCGTCGAAACTCCGCCCGGAATCAGGAATTCTCGAGGACGATGCCCTCGATCAGGTTGGCCACGTCTTCGCAGCGGTCCGAGATGGATTCGAGCTGCTCGTAGATGGCCTTGAGCTTGATCAGCTCGCGCACATCCGTCTCTTCGCGAAAGAGTTTGGACATGGCCGAACGCATCACGCGGTCGGCGTCTGATTCGAGACGGTCGATCTCCTCGCAGGTCTTGATGGCGGCCTCGGCCACGTCGCTGCGGTTGAGCTGCTCCAGCAGCGAGACGGCATGCTGCACGCGTTCGCAGCACTTCTCGTTCAATTCGCCCAGGCGGATGATCTCCTCGGTCATGCTGCGCACATCGTAGAGCTGCATGGTTTCGGTGGCGTCTTGCAGCAGGTCGACGATGTCGTCCATGGCGTTGATCAGGCCGTGAATTTGTTCACGGTCGATCGGTGTGATGAAGGTCTTGTGCAGCAGGCGGTTGACCTCGGCCGTGATCTTGTCGGCGGCCCGTTCCGCGGCCACGACCTCGCCGCCGTATTTTTCGCGCAACTCCAGGTTTCCGTAATGCTGGATCATCAGCATGAAGGCACGGGCGCCTTCGGCGATGAATGCGGCGTGCTGGTTGAAAAACTCGAAGAAATTGCCTTCGCGTGGCAGCAACTTGCCGAAGAACATGATGGGGAAGTCTCCAAAAATTCTGGGAGGGGACGGCGTTTTCGCAACGGGCGCGCCGGGCGGTGTCACGAAACCGTCACCCGATGTGACAGCCGTGGAGTGTAAAGGCGCCGGGCTGCTTCACCCGCGCGCACTCGCCCCCGATGGCACGGCGCTCAGCGGAAGATGAAGTACACCGCGCCCACCATGCACAGCCCCGCCCAGAGGAAATCCAGCTTGAACGGCTCGTCCATGTAGAGCATGGCGAATGGAACGAAGACCGCCAGCGTGATGACCTCCTGGGTGATCTTGAGTTGCGCGAGCGACAGGCCGCCTGCGTGACCGATGCGGTTGCCCGGCACCTGCAACAGGTACTCGAACAGCGCGATGCCCCAGCTGATCAGCGCAGCCGCATACCAGGGCTTGCCGGCAAGGTTCTTGAGGTGACCGTACCAGGCAAAGGTCATGAAGACGTTCGAGGCCACCAGCAACAAGACGGTCTGGAGCGATACGGGGATGCCATTCATGGCGCAAGCCTTTCGATGCGCTGGCCGGCCACACCCGGCAGCAGATTGCCGATGGGTCCGTGTCCCGGCACATCGAGGTGGGGCGCGATGTCAGCGAGCGGAACGAGCACGAAGGCCCGCTCGTGCAGGCGAGGATGCGGCACGGTGAGATCAGGGGTGTCGATCCGCGCCTGGCCGTGCAGGAGCAGGTCCAGGTCGAGCGTGCGCGGCGCGTTGCGGTATGGACGCTCCCGGCCGTGAGCCTGTTCGAGCCCGTGCAACGCCGCCAGCAGTTCCCGGGGGGACAGATCGGTGTCGACGCCCACCACGAGGTTCAGGAAATCCGGTCCGGCGGCATCCACTGGCGCGGTGCGGTATGTGGGCGAGCGGGCCAGAAGGCATGTGCCCGGCAGCCGGCCAAGCGCCGTGACAGCCGCCTCGAGAATCTGCTCTGCCGGGCCGAGATTGGCACCGAGCCCCACATAGGCCATCACGCCCATCGCACCGCACTCCTTCCGTTGCAATCAGGCTTTGTGCACGCGACGCCGGCTAGTCGACCAGCGCGGCGTACACCAGTTCGCGGAACGTCGAACGATAGTACTCGCGCCGCCCGGGCTGCTGGATCATGAACTGCGCATGCAGTTCTTCCCTCGGGTCGATGAAAAACGACGTGCCTGCAAGCCCTGCCCAGAAGTACTGCCCTGCGGAGCCGGCACCGGCTGCAACCCCATCGTGCAGCCGCACGGCAAAACCCAGACCGAAGCCGTGGCCCGGGCCGAGCAGCTCGCCGGTGATCGGGATGCCATCGAGGTGGTCCGAGGTCATCAGCCGGACGGTCTTTGGGCCGAGCAAGCGCACACCGCCGAGTGCACCGCCGGAGAGCATCATCTCCATGAAGCGCGCATAGTCGGCTGCGGTGGAAACGAGACCGGCGCCGGCCATCTCGTGGGCGACGGGCTTGCGCACGTCGAACACACTGACGTGAGCACCGGTGTCGGGATCTTTCGAGAATGGCTCGGCAATGCGGTGATGCTTTGCGGACTCCACGTGGAAGGCGGTGTCCACCATGCCGAGCGGCTCAAAGATGGCCTTTTGGAGGTGAACGCCGAGCGGCTCGCCTGTCACGACTTCGACGATGCATCCGAGCACATCCGTGGCATGGCTGTACGACCAGGCGGTGCCCGGTTGGCGGGCCAGAGGCAGTTCAGCCAGCGCCTTTGAGAACCTGGCGTTGGTGAGGCTGCGCGAGAACAGGCCTGCAGCCGCGTACTGCTGATGCAGCGCCGATACGCCCATGAATTGGTACGTGAAGCCGGCCGTGTGGCGCAGCAGATCGTGCACCGTGATGGGACGGGAGGCTGGCACCTGGCGGGTCTCGCCATCGGTCTCCACCGACACCTGCAGGCCGGCAAATTCAGGCAGGTACGCCGCCACGGGGGTGGTCAGCAGCAGGCGGCCTTGCTCGACGAGCATCATCACCGCGGCCGACACGACGGGTTTGGTCATCGAGTAGATGCGGAAGATCGAATCCGTTTGCATCGGCTCATCGCGCCGCGGGTCGAGCTTGCCGTAGGCCCTGAAGTGGGCGACCTTGCCGCGCCGGGCGATCATCGCAACGCCCCCGGGCAGCTTGCCCCGCTCGATTTCACCCTGGATGGCCGCATCGAGGCGCGCGAGGCGCTCTGAACTGATGCCCACGGATTCCGGGGCGGCAGACGAGAGGACGGCGGTCGAATCCATGGGGCGTCTCAGGAGATGATGCAGTGAAGACTTCGATCAGTCGGCTTGCGGGCCGGCCGCGACGGGCTTGCGACGGCGACGGCGGCGCTTGCGCGGGGCCTCGGTGCTGTCGCCGGCCGGCACTTCCTCATCTTCTTCCTGAGGCGCCGCGGGAGGAGCGGCGCGTGCCGTGCGGCGTTCGGTCTTGCGCAGTTCCTGGATCAGGTGCGGGCGGTCTTCCGGGTCGGCCTGGGAAAAATCTTTCCACCAGGTGGCCAACGCCGGATCGATCTCGCCCGAATCGGCACGCAGGCACAGGAAATCGAACCCGGCGCGGAAACGGGGTTGCTCGACAAGGCTCAGCGGACCGTTGCCCATGCGGCGCTCGAAGCGCGGCTGCATGAGCCAGATCTCCCTCATGTCTCCGCCGAGCTTGCCGCCGCCGGAGATGTCGCCGATGCGCGCACTGAACACCGCGTCGATGGCCTGCTGCAGTGCGGGGAAAGACGCTTCACCGCGTGCCTTCAGGCGCTGCCAGCCGTCCTGCACGTCATGCCAGAGCATGCAGGCGAGCATGAAGCTCGGTGCGACGGGCTTGCCTTCGCCGACACGGCGATCGGTGTCCGCCAGCGCGGCGTTGACGAACTTGGCGCGCTCAGGGTGCTTGACCCCGTTCTCGATGACCAGATCGATGATCGGGAAGATGCCCTGCCCACCACCGGCAAGCCCCTGCTTCTTCAGCTCCTCGATGCTCGCCAGGGCGTGACCGGTCTGCAGCAGCTTGATCATCTCGTCGAACGTGCGCGATGCCGGCACGCTGCGCAGCAGCGAAGCCATCTCCCGGATCGGGGCACGCGTCTTGGGCTCGATGGAGAAACCGAGCTTCGCAGCAAACCGCACCAGGCGGATGATGCGCACGGGATCCTCGCGGTAGCGGACAGCCGGGTCGCCGATCATCCGCAGCACTTTTTTCTTCGCATCCTTGATGCCGCCGTGGTAGTCGACGACGATCTGGCGCTGCGGGTCGTAGTACATCGCGTTGACGGTGAAGTCGCGGCGGGCGGCGTCTTCGATCTGCGGCCCCCACACGTTGTCTCGCAGCACGCGCCCGGCGGCATCGACCACATGGGTCTTGCCCGCCAGTTCGCCCTTGGCTGTCTTTTCGTTGCCGCTGACCTGTTCGGCCGCCGAGGCGTCCATCACGGCCCGGAACGTGGAGACCTCGATCACCTCATGATCTCGGCCCCGGCCGAAGACCACGTGCACGATGCGAAAGCGCCGCCCGATGATGAACGCGCGGCGGAACAGGCCCTTGACCTGCTCCGGCGTGGCGTTGGTGGCCACATCGAAGTCCTTGGGTCGCAGCCCGACGAGCAGGTCGCGCACCGCGCCGCCGACGATGTAGGCCTCGTATCCGGCGTCTGCCAGCGTCTTGACGACACGAATGGCGTTGTCGTCGACCAGGCCGAGGTCGATGCCGTGTTCGGCCGCCTCGACCTCCACGCGCTTGCCCTTCGCCGCCTTGCCGGCGGTGGCCGTCGGCTTGCCAAGGAGCTTGTCGATGAATTTCTTGATCATGTGAACAGTTGGAGGATGCGCCAGCCGCGTTCGCGCGCAATGGTTTCGAGCGATGGCGCCGGGTTGGTGGCCACCGGATCGGTGGCCCGCTCCATCAAGGGCAGGTCGTTGGCCGAATCGCTGTACATGTGGATGCGCTCGAAATCGCTGAACGACAACCCCAGCTCCGCGAGCCATTCCACCGTGCGGGTGACTTTGCCTTCGCGAAACGACGGCGTGCCGGCGATGCGGCCGGTAACCTGCCCGGCCGCATCGCGCTCGAGGCGAACGGCCAGCAGATGATCGACGCCGAAGGCCTTGGCGATGGGGCTGGTCACGAATTCGTTGGTGGCCGTCACCAGCGCGACGAGGTCTCCCTGGGCCTGATGCTGGCGCACCAGGTCGATGGCCGCGGGCCGGATGGCGGGGAGGATCTCCTCGTTCATGAAGCGGTCGTGGGCCGCCGCCAGTTCGGCTGCAGAGCGGCCGCGCCAGGGGCGCGTGCAGTATTCAATGTATTCGTGGATGTCGAGGGTACCGGCCTGGTACTTCGCATAGAACGCGTCGTTGCCGGCGCGAAAGCTCTCCACATCGACCCACCCTTGGCGGATCATGAATTCCCCCCAGGTGTGATCGGAGTCGATCGGGAGCAAGGTGTGATCGAGGTCGAACAGGCAGAGATGCTTCGTCATGGCCCCTCTTCGGTCAGCATTTGTTTGAGCAGGGGAACGGTGATCGCGCGCTTGTGCACCAGGGCGAATTCGTCGAGCCGATCGAGCAGCATCATCAGGTGCTTGAGGTCGCGGTCGAAGTGGGTCAGCAGGTAGCCCATCACCTCATCGGAAAGGAAGAGGCCGCGGCGATCGGCCTCGCGGCGCATGGCGGCGCGGGCTTCGGGTTCCGAGAGCGGCTGGACGGCGAACACATGCCCCCAGCCCAGGCGCGTGCGCAGGTCATCCCGCACGGGCAGATCCACCGGAGGCACCCGGGCGGCGCCCAGCACCGGAATGCCGTGGGTCGTCGCCTCGATGAACTGGGCGAATGCCGCATGCTGGCGGGCTTCGTCGAGCTGGTCACAGTTGTCCAGCACGACCAGCTGGACCGTGTCCTCGATGGACCACGGCAGTGGCTGCGTCGCCTCGAACCAGCTGACGCGCCCCCCCTGCTGCTGGACGAGGCTGGCCGCTGCATGCAGGAGGTGTGTCTTGCCGACGCCGGATGCGCCCCACAGGAACACCGGCGCCGTCTGCCGCGCCACCTGGCGCAGGTGCGCGATGGCGTGACCGTTCTGCCCGGGCACGAAACTGTCAAAGGAACGTGCCGGCTCTGTAGCGATGTCGAGCGGGAGTTGTCGCATCCGTGGTCGGGATCTTCAGGACTCGGCGACCTTCAACTGGACGCTGACCGCCGCCAGCAGGCGGCGCACCCACCCTTCGTAGAACGGGTGGATGACGGCATTCGGGTGTGGCACCACGGCATAGGGCGTGAGCGGATCGGAAGCGAAGTGATTCTTCTGCTTTTGCGCCGCATCTTCGAGCATCCTTGTCTTGGGTGCGTTCTCGTCGAACTTCATGTCGACGCTGCTCTGGTAGGCGATCGAGTAGCGCTGTGCGTCATAGGTGACCTTGGCCACCACGATGTGCTTGTTCTCTTTCACGTACTTCAATTCCATCACGCCTTCGGACACAGGGGTGAGCGTCCAATTCAGCGTTGCTGCGGCACGCACGAAGGCCTTGCGCACATCATCGGAGGTGACCGGCTTGGAAACCGACGCCGACACCGGCACGTCCTTGAAATCGACGATGGGCACCGGCATGCGCTGGGCTTGTGCTTCGACACAGAAAACCACGGCCAGTGCCAGCAGAAGGTGTTTGAAGAGTTTCAACTTGGTTCTTCCCAGGGAATGTGAATGTTTTTCTCGGGGCGACACCGCTGCCGCCCATGGCGTCTCAGCGTTTCCGGCTGAGCGGGCCAAATTCTAAGCGGCGCAACCGTGGATTCCTCGGGACCGGGCACCCCAGTCGCCAGAATGGCACGGAATCACACTCAATGGAGGCGTTCAGGCCCCTGGCGACCCAGCGCCGCCAGGCGGCTGCTGATCGCCGCACGGTCGACTGCCTCGCGGGCATGCAAGAGATAGGCGCCGAGGTCCTGCCGGGCCGCCTCGCTGTTGCCGAGCTCTGCATGGGCGAGCCCGCGGTCGCGGCGCTCCTCCCACGCCTGGGGGAGCAGAATCACGAGCCGGTTCATCACCGCCACCAGCCTGCGCCAGTCGCGGGCGCTGCGGTAGATCTCCTTGAGGTTGCGGAGCATGCGCGCGAGCACCTCGCGCGGCTCGGCCGCCTGCAGGAAGAGGCCGAGCGGCATGTCGAAATCACCCTCAAGGCCGTGGCTGCGGCGGTACGGCACGAGCAGTTCATCGAGCTGCTCGCGTGACAGCGACTGCCCGCTGAACGGATCGATGACGACCTCGCCCTCTGGCATGTGCAGCTTGACCAGGAAATGCCCGGGGAAGGACACGCCGCAAGCAGTGAGCCCGATGCCAGCGGCCAGTTCCATATAGAGCACCGCCAGCGTGATGGGAATGCCTCGACGCGTGCGCAACACCGTGCTCAGAAGGCTGTTGCCGGGGTCGTAGTAGTCGTTGACGTTGCCGGCGAACCCGAGTTCATGGAAGAAGTAGCGGTTCAGGCGGCGCAGGCGCTGCAGGGGCACGGTGTCGGACGGCACGCGGCGGCGGAGTTGGTCGGTGAGCGCATCCACTTCGTCGAGCAGCGATTGGAGATCGATGCCGGGATGTTCGTCTTGGCTCAGGCTGGCTGCAGCCTCGAGCAGGGAGAGCGACGCATCGTCAGCCACCAACGCCGAGAAAAACTCGAGGGCCGTAGGTGTCTCGAAATGGAGGCGGTAAGACATGGCCACAGTCTAAATCCAGTCCAAACCATTGGCGCCCCCTCAGCCATGCGCCCTCAGCCATGCGCCCTCAACCGCGGCGTGCAAACTGCCTCGGGTTCAAACCCATGGCCAGCAAGGCGCCGAAATAGAGCAAGACCGCGCCGGCAAGCATGCCGGCCAGAAGGCCTACGCGCGCCCAGCCCGCCTGCCCCACCCAGTCGATGGCCTGGGCGCCCCATGCGAGCCAACCGGTCAGCAGTGTGGTGGCCACCAGCACGCGCAGGCTGAAGCCGCCCCAGCCGGGCGCAGGCAGGTACGCGCCTGCACGTCGCAGCCCGATGAACAACCAGGCAGCGTTCACCAGCGCACCGAGGCTGATCGACAGCGCAAGCCCTGCATGCTGCAGTGAAGGCACGAAAAACCAGAACACGGCGTTGAGCATCTGCGTCAGCACGAGCACGGCCACCGCGATGCGGACCGGTGTGCGAGTGTCTTGCCGCGCGTAGAAGCCCGGCGCAAGGATCTTGATGGCGATCAGCCCCATCAGCCCGACCCCATACCCCTGCAGCGCGCGCACGGTCTGCGTCACGTCGGCCGCCGTGAACGCTCCCCGGTGGAACAGCACGGCCACCAGCGGCTCGGGAAACACGAGCAGCGCCATCGCGCAGGGCAGTGCGAACAGCAGCACCAGCCGCAGGCCCCAGTCCATCAAATGGGAATAGGCCTCTGTGTCGCCTCTGCCCTGCGCGCTCGACAACTGTGGAATCAGCACCACCCCGAGCGCCACCCCGAGCAAGGCGGTGGGAAATTCCATCAGCCTGTCGGCATAGCCGAGCCAGGAGATGGCACCCACGCCGAGGTGCGACGCCAGCTGGGTATTGATGAAGAGCGACAACTGCGCCACGGAGACCCCGATCAACGCAGGAGCCATCTGGCGGAGCACCTTGTGCACCCCCGGGTGGTGCCACGCGGCCCGCACCGCGCGCGGACTCAAGCCTATGCGGGGCAACTGCCCGATCGCCACCAGCGCGGGCACCTGCACCCCCAGCTGCAGCACGCCGCCGAGCATCACCCCGACGGCCAGCGAATAGATCGGCTCGATGCCCCAGCCGGCGAACAAAGGCGCAAGGCCCCACGCGCAAGCAATCAGGGACACGTTGAGCAGCACGGGTGCGGCCGCGGGCACCGCGAAATGCCTCCACGTGTTGAGAACACCGGCGGCCAGTGCGACGAGCGAAATGAAACCGATGTAGGGGAACATCAGCCGGGTCATCAGCACCGCATGGTCGAACTTCTCGAGGCCCGAGGCCAGCAGCCAGACGACCATCGGCGTGGCCAGGATGCCGACGACACAAGTGAGGAACAAGGCCCACGTGAGGATGGTGGCCACCGCGTTGATCAGGTCGCGGGTGACTTCATCCCCTTCCGTGACCCGCGTGCGGCCGAGGATGGGCACGAATGCCTGCGCGAACGCCCCTTCGCCGAACAGGCGGCGAAGCATGTTGGGGATGCGGAATGCCGCGTTGTAGGCGTCCGTCCAGGCGCCGGCGCCAAACATGGACGCGATCATCAGCTGACTGGCCAGGCCGGTGACCCGGGAGCACAGGGTCAGGAGGGAAACGGTGGAAGCGGCCCGTAGCAGGTTCATTTGGCGTTTTTCGAGGCCGAAAGGGGCCGAATTATAGGGAGTGGGTACGCGCTTGATCTGCAGTTTGGCGCATGCCTGTGGCGGATGCTATACTGGCGGACTTCACACCATCTGGGAAAAGCTTCAAGCATGGCTACCGCTTCCAAAGCTAAGAAAAAAACCGTCCGCATCGCTTCCGGTCTCAAGCGCGTGCGGCAGGATGTGAAACTGAACGCCGCGAACACCGCCCTGCGTTCGAAGTTCCGCACCGTCATCAAGAACGTCCAGAAGGCTGTTGCCGCTGGCGACAAGGCCAAGGCCACCGAACTCTTCCAGTCGGCCCAGAGCGTGATCGACTCGGTCGCTGACAAGGGCCTCTTCCACAAGAACAAGGCAGCTCGCCACAAGAGCCGCCTGTCTGCCAAGGTCAAGGCCCTCGCGGCCTGATCCAATTCCAGGTGGTGTAAGCAACAAGGCCCGCAACAGCGGGCCTTGTTGTTTTCAGGCTCTACAACGGGAATCTTGTGTTCCTGCCCACCGAGCGCTTGATTCCTGCCCTGCCATGGCGACGCCGCCTCATGCGCGCGAGCACCGATTGGGACCAAGGGAGGAGTGATGCTTGCGGTGGCACGCGGGTTCGGTGACGCTCCCTCGCGAGGCGCGCTTTGCTGCCTTCAAGCCACGGCAGACTCAGTGAGGGTCAAGCGGAGGGCGGGTTGCCCGCGCCCGGCTCGGGCAACAGGCACGCCTCGGCCACCTGAAGGTGATTGTCGCGGGCGAAGTTCATCACGAAATCCCAGGCCTTCAGTTCAACGTCGCGCAAGGCCTCGTTGACGATCACACACTTGACTCCATTGATCACCCGGGGCACGCAGTACGGCGAATAGCCGATGAAGGCACCGATGCCTCCCCCGGCCCCTTCGGGACGAAAGCATGACATGGCGCCAGCCAGTCGCTCGGCCCAGTCGCTGGGTCGAAAGACGCGGCCATCTGTGGTCACGCCTTGGATGAACACTTCGCGAGGTTTGGCAGGGCTCATGCAATGGCTGGACGAATTTCTATTTCAGCGCGCATTGTGCCGGGTTTGTACCCTTGCGCGAGGTTTCAGGTGCACGGAAAGGTATTTTCTTGACAGCACCATCATGACGCAGAGGCGGCTGAACGACCGTCCCGGAACCTTGTACGGAACACCACACTAGAATCAAAAATTCTCCCGGGGCCGCCGTTCGGCCCCGCATTGTTTTTTCGTGTTGCCCTTGGAGCCCCTCCGTCATGACCGCCCCCGCCAAGCCCGTCACAAACGCCCAGTCCCATGTGATGAACACCTACGGCCGTCTGCCATTGGCGTTGTCCCATGGTGAAGGCGTGTGGGTCTGGGACACCAACGGCAAGAAATACCTCGACGGCCTGGCCGGCATCGCCGTCAACACCCTGGGCCATGCGCACCCCAAGTTGGTGCCCGCCTTGCAGGACCAGGTCAGCAAGCTGATTCACAGCTGCAACTACTACCAGGTTCCACTCCAGGAAGCCCTCGCGTCGAAGTTGACGGAGCTGTCGGGCCTGACGAACGTCTTCTTCTGCAGCAGCGGTCTCGAGGCCAACGAGGCGGCCCTCAAGATCGCCCGCAAGTACGGCCATGACAAGGGCATCGACCGGCCCGAGATCATCGTCTATGAGAAGGCCTTTCACGGCCGTTCGATCGCCACTCTGTCGGCCACCGGAAACCCGAAGGTCCAGGCCGGCTTCGGCCCGCTGGTGGAAGGCTTCGTGCGGGTGCCGTTGAACGATGTGCCGGCCATCGAGGCCCAGGCACGCGACAACCCCAACATCGTCGCCGTGTTCCTCGAGGTCATCCAGGGCGAAGGCGGCATCAACCCGGCCACCATCGAGTACCTCCAGGCGGTGCGCCGCATTTGCGATGAGAAGGGCTGGCTGCTCATGCTCGACGAAGTGCAGTGCGGCATGGGCCGCACCGGCAAATGGTTCGCTCACCAGTGGGCCGGGATCCAGCCCGACGTGATGCCGCTCGCCAAAGGCCTCGGCTCGGGCGTGCCCGTGGGCGCCGTGGTGTGCGGGCCGAAGGCGGCCCATGTGTTCGCTCCGGGCAACCACGGCACAACCTTCGGCGGCAACCCCCTCGCGATGCGTGCGGGCGTCGAGACCATCCGCATCATGGAAGAGGACAAGGTCCTCGACAATGCCGCCTCCGTCGGCACACTGCTGGCTTCGACCCTCCGGCAAGAGCTCGGCGGGGTAGACGGCGTCGTCGACATCCGTGGCCAAGGGCTGATGATCGGCATCGAACTGGCGCGTCCGTGCAACGAGCTGCTGGGCCAGGCAGCCGAGGCCGGGCTGTTGCTGAGCGTCACCGCCGACAAGGTGATCCGCCTGGTGCCGCCGCTGATCATCACGGCCGATGAAGCGCGGCAGATCGTGGCGATCCTCGTTCCTTTGATCAAGACGTTCCTGGCCAAGACAGCACCATGAAGCCCGGCATGAGCCTCATCAAACACTACCTCCAGTTCAAGGACCTCCGCGCGGAGGAATACGCCTACCTGCTCTCGCGCACGGCGGTGATCAAGCAGCGGTTCAAGAACTACGAAAAGTACACGCCGCTGGCGGACCGGACGCTGGCGATGATCTTCGAGAAGGCGAGCACGCGCACGCGCGTCAGCTTCGAGGCGGGCATGTACCAGATGGGTGGATCGGTGGTGAACCTGACCACCGGCGACAGCCAGCTCGGCCGTTCCGAGCCCATCGAGGACAGCGCGAAGGTCATCAGCCGGATGGTCGACCTCGTGATGATCCGCACCTACGAGCAGACCAAGCTCGAGGCCTTTGCCGCCAATTCCCGCGTCCCGGTGATCAACGGGCTCACGAACGAATACCATCCTTGCCAGATCCTCGCCGACGTCTTCACGTACATCGAACACCGCGGTTCGATCCAGGGGAAGGTGGTTGCGTGGGTCGGGGACGGCAACAACATGGCCAACACCTGGCTGCAGGCCGCCGACATCCTCGGCTTCACGCTGCATGTCAGCACGCCGAGCGGCTATGAGCTCGACCCGGAGGTCGCCGGGGTGTCGAACACCCATTGCGTGAAGGTGTTCAAGAACCCGCTCGACGCATGCCGTGGCGCCCACCTCGTGACCACCGACGTGTGGACCAGCATGGGCTACGAGGCCGAGAACGATGCCCGCAAGAAGGCGTTCGCCGACTGGTGCGTGGATCGGGAAATGATGGCCGTCGCTCAGCCCGATGCGCTGTTCATGCACTGCCTGCCCGCCCATCGCGGGGAGGAGGTCGAGGCGGAAGTCATCGACGGCCCGCAATCCGTGGTGTGGGATGAAGCGGAGAACCGGATGCACGTGCAAAAGGCCCTGATGGAATACCTCTTGATTGGCCGCATCGGCTGACGCTGGGCAGGCGCCCGCGGCGAATGACAACCCTTTTCACTGAACTGGAGTTCAATGATGAGCACGTCCCGCATACGCGAAGTTTTTGCCTACCTGCGCGTCGCCGACAGCGCTGCAGCCATCGATTTCTGCGCTCGCGCGTTCGGCGCCCGGGAATTGTTCAGGCTGGTTGACCCATCCGGGCGCATCGGCCACGCCGAGGTGCAACTGGGGCCTGCCGTGGTGATGTTGTCGGACGAATACCCCGAGTTCGGACTTCGCGGCCCCCGTCCGGGCGAAGACCCGCCCTCGTGCATTCACCTTCACGTCGACGACTGCGACGCCGCGGTCGAGAGGGCCGTGGCAGCCGGCGCGGTGGTGACGATGCCGCCTGCCGATCAGTTCTACGGGGAGCGCGCAGCACGCGTGCGCGACCCCTTCGGGCACGTCTGGCTGATCGGCAGCGAGAACGAGGCCCTCACGCCCGAGGAAATGCAGCGGCGCTACACGGCGCTGATGACACAGGGTTGATCACCGTGCCTCGCCGCGCGATCGCTCAATCCGTGGCCTGGGGAAAGATGAACATGAGCCGGCGCGAGCCCTTTGCGGGCACCACGGCCCGCTGGGTGATCGACTTTCCGTTCAAGACGGCCTCCACCTCGTACGTGCCTGGTGGGGTGCGAACGAGAAAGAACGGACCTTCGGACTTGTCGTCCACCACGATCTCATCCTTGCTGTTCTTGATGCGGATCTCCGCATCGGCCGTGTACTCGCTCTTCGGCCCTGCCTTTTGATATAGCTCTATCTGCAGCGGGTAGGAATCCCGTGCCTGTTCGATGGCCGGCAGCTGTTCGTCAGGTACGCCCCCACTCACATAGCTGACACTGCCGGACTGCTTGGCCGGCAGCAAAGGCGTGTCCTGCGCCTGTACGGCACCGGCCGAGAGCGCCAGCACGCATGCGGAGACAAAGGCGGCTGGGTTGATGGATGGGTTCTTCATAAAGACTCCTTTGTGAACACCGGGGATGCTTTATTAGGCAACCGACCGGGGGGCATCGTTTCAGGAATCAGATTCGGCGCGGCGAATTCCTACGTCTCCCACGGGCGGCGTCCTGCGCGGACCACCAGGCAGTCATGGCAACGGGGTGGCCGACATGGCGTTGTCCCTAAGTTCCCTCAACCCGAAGACCGCAGGGCCGATATGCCCAACATGTCTTCCACCACCACCCTCTCTCCGGCCGGCGCCGCAACGCCTTTTGCCACCGGCCTGCGTGGCTTGCGGCCCCACGCATGGCATTGCACCTTGCTCGGCGCAGCGGGTGGCATCTCGACCTGGGCCGCAAGCGGCTGGAATGCCTGGGCAGCCATCGGCGGGGGCGTGCTGCTGGCCGCCGGCGTGATCTTCGATCGCCAGCGCGCGCTGGTGGAGCGCCGGCGCCAGGCCCGCACGGCGGCCTTTGTGAGCGGCACCGAAGCGCTGGGGCGGGAGTTGCTGCCGGTGTGGGGGGCCCACATTGAAAGTTCCCGCCAGCAGATGGAAACCGCGATTGCCGAACTCAGCCAGCGCTTCGGCGGCATCGTCGACCGGCTCGACCAGGCGATGAAGGCCTCCAGCATGGCGGCCGGCTCCAGCGACAGCGCCAGCCACGGCCTCGTCGCAGTGTTCGATCGCAGCACACAAGAGCTGAACGCCGTGCTCGAATCGCTGCGCAAGGCGACGGCCAGCAACAGCGAGATGCACGCGGAGGTGCAGAACCTCGGCAGCTTCGTCACCGAACTCCAGCAGATGGCGGCCGAGGTGGCCAGCATCGCGTCGCAGACGAACCTGCTCGCGATCAACGCGGCCATCGAGGCGGCCCACGCGGGCGAAAGCGGCCGAGGGTTCTCGGTGCTGGCCCAGGAAGTGCGCAAGCTGTCGGCGATGTCCGGGGAAACCGGTCGTCGCATGACCGACAAGGTCAACCTCGTGGGCCAGGCGATTGCCAAGGCGCGCCAGAGCGCCGAAGCCTCCGCTGCACGAGAGATCGCATCGATCTCGGTTTGCGAGGGCTCGATCAACGGCGTGCTGTCGGGGTTTCACAACGTGACTCAGGCTCTCGTGGAATCGGCCGACGTGCTCAAGCGCGAAAGCATCGGGATCCAGTCCGAGATCTGCGAAGCCTTGGTGCAACTTCAGTTTCAGGACCGCGTGAGCCAGGTGATGTCGCACGTGCGGCAGAACATCGAACAGGTGCCTGGCGAACTGGCCGCCAGCCGCGAAGGCTTCGAGCGCACCGGCGATCTGCAACCCGTGGACGCCGCCGCGCTGCTTGCCGCGCTACAGAAGACCTACGCGATGGCCGAAGAACACACGACGCACCGCGGCGGCAGCGTCTCAGCGCCCGCGTCCGAAGAGATCACCTTCTTCTGAATATCCCAGACCTGCACGCACAGAGGATCCTCATGGCAAAGAACATTCTGATCGTCGACGATTCCGCCTCCGTGCGGCAGGTCGTCAGCATTGCCTTGCGTGGCGCGGGCTACGAGGTGCAGGAAGGCTGCGACGGCAAGGATGCCTTGTCGAAGCTCAAGGGCCAGAAGGTGCACATGATCATCAGCGACGTCAACATGCCCAACATGGACGGCATCAGTCTGGTGAAGGCGGTCAAGCAGTTGCCGGCCTACAAGTTCACGCCGATCGTGATGTTGACCACCGAGTCGCAGGAATCGAAAAAGCGCGAGGGCCAGGAAGCCGGTGCGAAGGCATGGATCGTCAAGCCGTTCAAGCCCGACCAGTTGCTCGGCGTCGTGCAGAAACTCGTGTTGCCTTGACTGGAGACCCTCATGAGCATGCCATTGCGCATCGAAGGCGAGTTGACGATCTACCGGGCGGCCGAGCTCAAGAACACGCTCTTGGCGGCCGTGGCAGAGCATGACACGCTGGACATCGACCTCTCCGCCGTCACCGAATTCGACACCGCCGGCGTGCAGCTGCTGCTGGTGGCCAAGCGGGCTGCCGCAGCGCGTCAGCACACGCTGCGGCTCGTGGGGCACAGCGCGCCGGTGATCGACGTGTTCGAACTGCTGGACCTGTCCAGCCACTTCGGCGACCCGATCGTCCTGCCGGCCTGAGCCGGGCCTTGATAGGAAAGAGCTCATCATGAACATGGACGACGCCCTGGCAACCTTTTTTGCCGAGAGCCGAGAGCTTCTGGAGCAGATGGAGACATCACTGCTCGGCATCGGGCAAGAGAATGACACCACGGAAACCGTGGGCGCCATCTTTCGTGCAGCCCACACCATCAAGGGCTCAGCGGGCCTTTTCGGCCTCGATGACGTGGTGAGCTTCACCCATGTGGTCGAAAGCGTGCTCGATGTTGTTCGCGACGGGCGTCTGGCCATCGACGAGCCGATGGTGACGCTCTTGCTCGCCTGTGGCGACCACATCGGTGCGCTGCTCGACGCCCTCGAAACCAACCCGGGTCAACGCGACGAGTCGTTGATCGAGCGCGGCGCGCCGCTGACCGCGCAACTGCGCGCTTACCTCGGCACCGGCCTCGTCGCCGCGGACGAACCGCAGGCTCCCTTCGAACGCATGGGCGGCATCAACCCCTGCGAAAAGGACCTGTGGCACATCTCCGTGCGATTCGGCGCAGACGTGCTGCGCAACGGCATGGATCCGCTGTCGTTCATCCGCTACCTGGGCACGCTCGGAACGGTCACCGGCATCGTCACGCTGACGGATGCGTTGCCCGCTGCCGAGGCCATGGACCCCGAATCCAATTACCTGGGATTCCAGATCGCGTTCCGTAGCCAGGCCGAGAAGGCCGCCATCGAGGGTGTGTTCGATTTCGTGCTGGACGACTGCACACTGAACATCCTGCCGCCCAACAGCCGCACCGGCGACTACATCGAGCTGATCCGGAGCATGCCTGAGGAATCGGCACGCCTGGGCGAGATGCTGGTGCGCTGCGGCTCGCTGACCGCGAAAGAACTCGCTGCCGCGCTGCTCGTGCAGGAGCAGCGCCATCCCGAGATCATTCCGATCGGCTCCATCCTGGTCGAGCAAGGCAGCGTGGCCGCGCCGGTGGTGGCCGCCGCGCTCGAGAAGCAAAAGCGCGTCAAGGAAAACAAGGCGCAGGAAAGCCAGTCGATCCGCATCGATGCGGAAAAGCTCGACCAGCTGATCAACATGATCGGCGAGCTCATCATCGCCTCGGCCGGCGCCAACGTCATCGCTCGCAAAAGCCGCAACATCGAGCTGCAGGAATGCCACTCCACGCTCTCCGGCCTCGTGGAGCGGGTGCGTGACAGCGCGCTGCAGCTGCGCATGGTCAAGATCGGGGCCACGTTCAACCGCTTCCAACGCGTGGTGCACGACGTTTCACGGGAGATCGGCAAGGACATCGTGCTCGTCGTCAACGGCGAAGACACCGAACTCGACAAGACCGTCGTCGAGAAGATCGGCGACCCGCTCACGCACCTGGTGCGCAACGCCATGGACCACGGCATTGACTCGGCAGAACTGCGAGCCAAGCGTGGCAAGCCGGCCCAAGGCACCGTGTCGCTCAACGCGTACCACGACTCGGGCAGCATCGTGATCGAGGTGAGCGACGACGGTGGCGGACTGGACCGCGAGAAGATCCTGGCCAAGGCGCTCGAGCGCGGGCTGATCGAGCCGGGCCGCGTGCTCACCGAGGCCGAAACCTGCGCCCTCATTTTCGAACCGGGCTTCTCGACGGCCGAGCAGGTGACGAACCTCTCGGGCCGCGGCGTGGGCATGGACGTCGTCAAGCGCAACATCGTCGCGCTGCGCGGCACCGTCGACATCGCGAGCCAGCCTGGCGTAGGCACCACCGTCACCGTCCGCCTGCCGCTGACGCTTGCGATCATCAACGGCTTCCAGGTGGGTGTCGGCAAATCGGTGTTCGTCGTGCCGCTCGACATGGTCGACGAATGCGTCGAGTTCACCTCGGATTCGGGCCACGACTACACCGACCTGCGTGGCCAGGTGCTTCCATTCATCCGGCTGCGGGAGCTGTTCGAGGTGCCCGGCGCCGCCGGCACGCGCCAGAACATCGTCGTCGTCAAGCATGCGGGCCAGAAATTCGGCCTGGTGGTGGACACGTTGATGGGCGAGGCGCAGACGGTCATCAAGCCCCTGTCCAGGATGTTCTCCCAGGTCAAGGGCATCAGCGGCTCCAGCATCCTCGGCAGCGGCGATGTCGCGCTGATCCTGGACGTGCCGGCGCTGATGGAAGAAGCCCAGTTCCCCGTTACGCACACGCCGCAGTTGGCGTGACCCAGTTCGCCAAGTTCAGGCAAGGAGTTCCGTTTCATGAATGCCGTGGCCCCCACCCCACCCCATCTGCCCACCGTGGTTGCTTCGACGATGCCCGCGATGCGTGCGGAGCCGACGCAATACCTGACCTTCCAGCTCGCGGGAGAGTCGTTCGCGATCGGCATCCTGTCGATCAAGGAGATCATCGAATACCACGCCTTGACCGAGGTGCCGATGATGCCGTCTTGCGTGCGCGGCGTGATCAATCTGCGCGGCGCTGTCGTGCCTGTGCTCGACCTGCCCGCCCGCTTCGGCCGTCCGTCGAGCGAAGTCACCAAGCGCACCTGCATCGTGATCGTTGAAATCGAGGCCGCCGGAGAACGTCAGGTCATCGGCGTGATTGTCGATGCCGTCAACGAGGTGCTCGACATCGATGCCACGGACATCGAGCCGCCGCCGAACTTCGGCGCGAACATCCGTGCCGACTTCATCCAGGGCATGGGCAAGGTCAAGGGCAAGTTCGTGATCCTGCTCAATGTCCATCAAGTGCTTTCGATCAATGACCTTCAGGCTGCGGGCGCTGCGGTTTCGAAGGACGTCCTGTCGCTCAACTGACCCGCGCCGCCTCGTTCAAGGATATACCCGCCATGTTCGCCAACCTCAAAGTCTCCACCCGCCTGAGCCTCGGCTTCGGCGTCGTGCTCCTCCTGCTGCTCGTCATCTCGGTGCTGAGCATCATCCGCCTGGCCACCGTCAGCAGTTCCACCAACCTGATCATGGAGGACCGGTACCCGAAGGTGCAGTTGACGGACGAGATCATCAAGAACGCCATCCACAACGGCCGTCTGCTCAACAGCATGCTGCTGGCCACGAGCGAGGCCGAATCCGAGGGGCTGCGCCGCGAGATCGAGGAGCGACGCGCGAAAAACGTCGAAATGATGAAGACACTGGACACGACGCTCACGATGGAACGCGCGCGGCAGCTGTTCAAGGAGGCGCAGGACAAACGCCAGTCTCTCGCGACGAAGTACACGCGGATGTATGAGCTGGCGCGCGGCGAACGGACCGCCGCCGTCGAGTACCTGAAGACGGAATTCAGGCCGGCCAACGAAGCCTACATGACCGCGGCCGACGCCCTCGGTGACTACGTTGCAGACCAGATGAAGGCCGCCGGTGAGCAGGCCGTCGCGACTTATGTAGAAACGCGCAACCTGGTGATCGGGCTGTCGATCATGGCCGTGCTCGCTGGCATCTGCGTGGCACTCATCATCACCCGCAGCCTGCTTAAACTGCTTGGCGGTGAACCATCGTACGCCGCCGAGGTGCTGGAAAAGGTGGCCGTGGGCGACTTCACCGTGAAGGTTCAGACAGCGCAAGGTGACACCACCAGCATGCTCTACACCGTGCGTCAAATGGTGGAATCGGCCGGCAACAGCATCAACGACGTGGTTCGAGTGATGGGCGCGATGGCGCAGGGTGATTTGACCCAGACCATCGAGAAGCAGTACCAAGGCTCGTTCGGCGAGATGAAGGAGTATGTAAACAACACGGTGGCCAAACTGTCGCAGGTGGTCGCCGAGGTCAACGCCGGCGCAGAGGCCCTCGCTGGTGCATCCGAAGAAGTGAGCGCCACGGCCCAATCGCTCTCGCAGGCCTCGAGCGAGCAGGCCGCAGGCGTCGAGGAAACGAGCGCGTCGATCGAGCAGATGACCGCCTCCATTGCGCAGAACACCGAAAACGCCAAGATCACCGACGGCATGGCGACGCGTGCCTCCGCCGAGGCCACCGAGGGCGGCGACGCGGTGAAAGCCACGGTGACGGCCATGAAACAGATCGCCCAGAAGATCGGCATCATCGACGACATCGCCTACCAGACCAATCTGCTGGCCTTGAACGCCGCCATCGAGGCCGCCCGCGCCGGCGAACACGGCAAGGGCTTTGCGGTGGTGGCTGCCGAAGTGCGCAAGCTGGCCGAACGCAGCCAGATCGCCGCCGCCGAGATCGGCACCGTGGCCACCTCCAGCGTGGATCTCGCCGAACGCGCCGGTCGCCTGCTCGACCAGATCGTGCCGAACATCAAGAAGACCTCGGATCTCGTGCAAGAGATCACCGCCGCATCCGAAGAGCAATCGTCCGGTGTGAGCCAGATCAATGCGGCGGTCAGCCAACTGAGCCAGACCACCCAGCAGAACTCCTCCAGTTCGGAAGAGCTTGCGGCCACCTCCGAAGAGATGAGCAGCCAGGCCGAGCAGTTGCAACAGACCATGTCGTTCTTCAAGCTGGGCGCGTCCGGCAGCGATACCGAACTGGCACCCAGCCCCGCTGCACGGCGCCCGGCAGGCAATGGGGTGCGCAGCACGCGCAAGGCAGCTTCTGCGTCGAAACGCGCGACTTCGGGCGGCGGCTTTGCACTGAACCCCGCCATGGCCTTCGCGGGCAACGCCTCTGCGCCGGACGACGCGCAGTTCACGAAGTTCTGACCGCTTGAGGGAGGCGAGACGTCCTTCAGACCGCGCGAACGCCTGCAAGGGCGTTCGCGCTCCCCTCCCCCGCAACGCGTTGAGCGATATCCGATGAACACGATCACCGACACCGAATTCGGGCATTTCCAGCGGTTCATCTTCGAGGCGGCCGGCATCACGCTGTCGTCGGCGAAGAAGGCCCTGGTGTCCGGGCGCCTGTCCAAACGCCTGCAGGCCCACAAACTGGGCAGCTTCTCCGATTACTTCAAACTTCTCACGAGCGGCGAGGATGCCGGGGAAGTGCAAACCGCAATCGACCTGCTCACCACCAACGAAACCTACTTCTTCCGGGAAGCCAAGCACTTCGAATTGCTGCATTCGGTCGCCAAGGCCACCTCCACGACGGGCCAGCCATTTCGCATCTGGAGCGCGGCAAGCTCCACCGGCGAGGAGGCGTACAGCATGGCCATGGTGCTGGCCGATGCCTTGCCCGGGCAACCGTGGGAGGTGGTGGGCTCCGACATCAGCACCCGTGTGCTGCAACGCGCGCGCAGCGGACACTACCCGCTCGAGCGCACCCAGCACATTCCCCCCGCCTACCTCAAGCGCTTTTGTCTGAAGGGCATCGACAGCCAATCCGGCACCCTGCTCGTGGAGCGGTCGATCCGCCAGCGAGTGACGTTCACGCAAGTCAACCTGAACGAGACGCTGCCCAACCTGGGCGTGTTCGACATGATCTTCCTGCGCAACGTGATGATCTATTTCAACGGCGACACCAAGCGCCAGGTGGTTGCCCGGGTGCTCGGGGCCCTCAAACGCGGCGGCCACTTCTGCATCGGCCATTCGGAAACGCTCAACGACATCACCGACACACTGGTTCAGGTGGCACCCAGCATGTATCGCAAGCCCTGAAAACAACACGCCATCCATGCCCGTCACCGACACGCACGATCTGGTGCTCGATCCCGGCGAATACGCCGTTGCGACCGCAGGCACCCGCATCCGCACACTGCTCGGTTCGTGCGTGTCGATCACGCTGTGGCATCCCCAATTGAGAATCGGCGCCATGTCGCACTTCCTGCTCGCGCAGCGCGGGTCGACTGACCCCGGTGTCCTCGACGCACGCTATGGCGAGGAATCGCTCGAACTGATGATCAAGGACCTCGCCCGCATGCATGTGTATCCGGCGCAATGCGAGGCGAAGATCTTCGGCGGCGGCAACATGTTTCCTGAACACGAGCAGCCGGGATCGCTGCAAGTGGGCCGCCGCAATGGTGAAGCGGCGCGTGCCATGCTGCTCGCCCATGGCATCCGGATCGTCTCCGAGAGCCTGTTCGGCCACGGGCACCGGCACATCGCCTTTGACGTGGCCAGCGGCGATGTGTGGGTGCGGTTCATGCACTCGATTCCCGGCTTCGTGCCGGTGCCAGGAGCCAAGCCATGAAGCCCATCCGAGTGATGGTGATCGACGACTCCGCCGTGGTGCGGCAGGTGCTGACGGGTCTGCTCGCGCAGGCGCCCGGCATCGAAGTGATGGCCGCGGTGGCCGACCCTGTGCTCGCCATCGAGCGGCTCAAGCTCGATTGGCCGGATGTCATCGTGCTCGACGTCGAGATGCCCCGCATGGATGGCATCACGTTCCTCCGACTGGTCATGCAGCAGCGGCCCACGCCGGTCGTCATTTGTTCGACATTGACCGAGGCTGGCGCGAAGACAACCCTTGAAGCCATGTCCGCCGGCGCAGTGGCCATCGTGACGAAGCCAAAGATCGGGCTCAAGCAATTCCTCAACGAAGCAGCGGATGAATTCCTCGCCACCGTGCGCGCCGCCGCGAAAGCCAACGTGCGCCGTCTCGCCGCGGGGCGCGCCCCTCCGGTGGCGCCCGCCAAACACACGGCCGATGTGATCTTGCCGGCCACCACGCGGGCGATGACCCAGACCACCGAACGGGTGGTAGCGCTCGGCACCTCCACCGGCGGCACGCAAGCGCTCGAGGAAGTGCTGACGACGCTGCCCCGCGTATGTCCCGGCATCGTCATCGTGCAGCACATGCCTGAAAAATTCACCGCGGCGTTCTCCGCACGGCTCGACAGCCTGTGCCAGATCAGCGTGAAGGAAGCCGAGAACAACGACCGTGTCGTTCCGGGACGTGCGTTGATCGCCCCTGGCGGGCGGCACATGCTGCTCAAGCGAAGCGGAGCCCAGTACTTCGTCGAAGTGGTCGACGGCCCGCTCGTGAACCGCCACCGCCCCTCGGTGGACGTGCTCTTCCGATCGGTCGCACGCAGCGCCGGCGCCAACGCCCTCGGCATCATCATGACCGGCATGGGCGACGACGGCGCCGCCGGCCTCCTCGAAATGCGAAACGTCGGCGCCCGCACCGCCGCGCAGGACGAGGAAAGCTGCGTGGTGTTCGGAATGCCGAAAGAGGCGATCAAGCGCAACGCGGCCGAGAAGGTGCTGCCCCTGGGGGCCATCTCTGTGGAGATTCAGCGTTGGAGTGAATAGCACCCGAGCCACTTGGAACGGCGAGGCCGGCCCGCGGTGCGGCTTAGCTGCCAAGGTGCCTGCCGGGACGGTGGGCCCCGGCTTTCGCCGGGGTGACGAGGGGTGCGGCCGGACCGGTGCGAAGCGAGCTGAGACGGAGGTACTCGGCTGCCGGGCCGAGACCCGGCGCGGCCTCGCCAGAGAACAAGAGTCACTCAAAGCGAACCGGCCACCGGGCACTGCCCAGGGTGTCACCCCAGATTCACCGGCACAAAAATCCGTTCCCCATCCCGCTCGATGAGCAACGCCACACTCTTGGGCTTGCCCTCAAGCACGCTGCGCACCTGCTCGACCGATGTCACCGGCTTGCCGTTGATGGCGAGCACCACGTCACCGGGGTTGATGCCGGCGCGTGCGGCCGGGCCAGCGGCGTTTTCCACCACCAGGCCTTGTTCCAGCTTGTTGGCACGGCGCTCTTCTTTCGTCAGGGGACGCAGCGCGAGGCCCAGCTTGCCACCCTCCGCGGCGTTGTTCGCAGCGACATCGGTGTCTTCATTCGGCAGGCCCCCGAGCTTGGCTTCGATGTCGCGGGCCGAGCGGTCGCGCCACACTTTCAGCTTCACCTTGTCACCGGGCGCGGACAAACCCACCCGGCTCGACAGCGATCCCGAACGCTCCACCGGTTGGCCGTTGATCTCGAGGATCACGTCGCCCGGCTTGATGCCAGCCGCCGCGGCAGCACTGTCGGGCGTCACCTTCGACACCAGCGCCCCGTCAGGACGGCTCAGGCCGAACGATTCGGCCAGGCTCTGGTTCAGATCCTGGATCACGACGCCGAGGCGGCCGTGCGAGGCCTTGCCCGTGGCGACGATCTGATCCTTGACCTTCAGCGCCACGTTGATCGGGATCGCAAAGCTCAAACCCTGGAAGCCGCCGGTCTGGGAATAGATTTGCGCGTTGATGCCTACAACGGCGCCACTGCCATCGAACAGCGGGCCGCCCGAGTTGCCGGGGTTCACGGCCGCATCGGTCTGAATGAACGGCACCATCGAATCGCCCGGCAATGAGCGCCCCTTGGCACTGACGATGCCGCTCGTCGCCGTCTGCTCGAAGCCGTAGGGCGTGCCGATGGCAAGCACGGGATCACCCACCTCCAGGCTTTGCGGATCACCGAGGCGCACGGTCGGCAGGTTCTTGGCATCGATGCGGAGCACCGCGACATCGGTCGTCGTGTCCGTGCCCAGCACCTTCGCGGCGAATTCGCGGCGGTCACTGAGCTTGACGGTGACTTCCTTCGCCTCACGCACCACGTGCGCATTCGTGAGGATCAGACCATCGGGGCTGATGATGAAGCCGGACCCCTGCCCCTTGAATGGCTGCGACGGGGCTGGCTGGCGACCACGTTGCTGCAACCCGGGCAGGCCTCGGAAGAACTGAAAGAACGGATCGTTCTCGATGCCAGGCGGCAGGTCCGGCATTTCCTCGCGGGTCACCTTGTGCATGCCCTCGACGGTGACCCCGACCACGGCCGGACCGAACTGCGACACGATGGCGCGGTAGTTCGGCACCACCGATTGCGCCGGCACCGGCGCGACGGCAGCAGCCGGCGCCACGACCGCGGCGACATTGCTCGCGGCCGCACTGGTTTTGATGAACTCTGGCTTGAGCGCGAAGGCCCCGGCCGTTCCCACGGCCAGAACGCCGGCGGCGATCAACGATGCGTTCAAAGTCTTGAGTGTCATGGTAGCCCCTTCGGTGTTGTTGCAGGCGGACGGCGTTGTCCCCGATGGAGTGACGGTAATCACGGTCGGTTAACGGGCGATTAGGCGTCGATGAAGCGAACGTTAAGACGGGCCATCCACCGAACGACAATCACCGCCTATGCCACTGACGAGAGATCGCTCCATGACACTGCCGCGTACCCTGCCCGCCGCCGCCCTCGCCCTGGGGCTTCTCTCTCTGGTGGCTTGCACGACGCTCGAACCCAGCCTGCCGCCAGAGCCGCTTGCCGGCTACGATCTGGTGGACCCCGCCAAGGTGGACGCGGCGCAATACCGCACCGACTACGATGCCTGCGTGAAGCTGGCCAATCAGAACCTCGATGATGTGACCCGGTTCGCCGGCCGGGTCGCCGGCGCGGCGGCCGACAGAGCGTCGCTCGGCATCCTCGGACAGCGCCAGGCGAAAGACGCCGACCGAGGCACCGTGCTCAAGCGGTGCCTGACCGGCCGCGGCTACAACGTGATCCGCTGACAATGCACCGGGCGCCGTGGCGCCCGGCGACCGTTCAGTCCTTCACTTCGCGCGCTTCGATGTCGATCACGTCGACAACGGGCGGCCGGCGCGGTGCCGTGTGAGTGTGTGCCCGCGCACGTGCCCGCATGCCGGCCATCGTGGCCCTCGGATCCATGCCGGGGAAACGGAATTGCGGCCTGCGCCCGGTGAGGAGGCTCCAGACCAGCACGCCGGCTCCGAACGTGATGGCCAGCAGGAGCACGAGACCGGCCATGACGATGCCGGAGGCGATCAGCACCAGGCGGATCAGGGCGGACAAGAGATCATTCAGGAACTGGGTCAACGCGTGCCTCGCTGGGGATCGGACAACGGATTATCCGACTTGGGGTCGGACTCCGGGCATTCAAGCCCCTACGCCGCGGTGGAGGGGCCTTGGAAGCCGCCGCTTCGGAACGTCAGCACCAGCGTGTCGCGATGGCCGTGCTCGTGCAGCGGTTGAATGGGCGTGCTTTCGTGGATGACCTTCGCGTCGTCGAGCATCAACATGGTCCACGGCTGGGTCATGGTGAACCGGATGCCGTGCGGGCCCGCCGCCTCGAACACGCGGGTTTCGCCCCCCTTGATGCCCTCTCGGCCCACGAGCACGACCGCGACGAAATCAACCCCATCCCGGTGAGCGCCTTCGGGCGTGGGGCGGCCGATGCCGTCCGTCGTGTCAATGCGGAACTGGTGTGCCTCCACATACCAGCGCTGGGCGCCTTTCAGCGCCGAACAGGTGCCCGCCAGCGTGACCAGCAGACGTGACCACACGGGTTGCTGCGTGACGGCCGGGGTCATGGGTTCGAACCAGCGTTCGAGACCGCCGTGCAAAGCGTTGTATTCCACGGGCTGCCAGTGGGCCCTGTGAGGCACCGGCTCGACCTGCGTGCCTTCGACCACGTAACAGGCATGGCGGCGGCGCCGGTACCGCCCGCCATCGCGCAGGTAGGCGTCGGGCGGCAGGTCGTCCCAGGTTGAACGCAGCGCATCCAGGGTGTTCAGGTCCGTGTCCAGCAGCGAGCACAGCCCTTCGGGGCTCACGACCGCATGGCCGGTGGCAGCAAGGGCGCGCCCCAGGCGCAGGGGCTGCGCGTAAGGGGGCGGCAAGGTGGAGGACAAGGACATGGTCATGACATCAATGATGCCATCACTGCCGAGCTGCATCGTTCTGGTAGCCTAGCCTCGATTCGACCACCCGAGCAAGAACAACCACCATGTACCCTGGAGAACGCTTCAACAGCACCACACATCTGGCCGGACTGCTGCTTGCCATCGCCGGCTCGGCCGTGTTGATCGTCCAGGCAGCCCGCCTGGGCGACGCATGGCAGATCGTCAGCGCGAGCATCTTCGCGGCCACGATGATGCTTCTGTACGGCGCCTCCAGCGCGTACCACAGTGTGCGGGGAGCGGCCAAGCGGGTGCTGGTGAAGTTCGACCACTGCGCCATCTACCTGCTGATCGCGGGCACCTACACGCCTTTCACGCTCGTGACACTGCGCGGGGCCTGGGGATGGGCGTTGTTCGGCACGGTGTGGGGGCTGGCGGTGGTCGGCATCCTCAAGGAGCTGATCCTCGGCCGTGATCGCATCCCCTCGGTGCCTCTCTACATCGCGATGGGGTGGCTCGCCGTCATTGCCGCAGTGCCTCTTTTCCAGCAGTTGCCTGGCTGGGGGCTTGCCTGGCTCGTGGCCGGCGGACTGCTCTACACGGCCGGGATCGTCTTCTACGCCAACGACGAACGCTGGCGCCACGCACACGGCGTGTGGCACCTCTTCGTCCTCGGCGGCACGGCCTGCCATTACTTCACGGTGCTGTACTTTGTCTGCTGACACATCTGATCCGCCCCGCCAGCCGCGGAATCCGCTCCACGGCATCACGCTCGAACGCATGCTCCATGAACTCGTCGAATTCGGCGGGTGGGACGGCCTTGCCGGCCAGATCGACATCCGCTGCTTCAAGATCGACCCCAGCATCTCCTCGAGCCTGAAATTCCTGCGCAAAACCCCGTGGGCGCGTGCCAAGGTGGAAAGCCTCTATCTGTTCATGCTGCGCGAAAAAGCCCGTCGGGACAAAAGCGCCCGGAGCCTGTAGGCGACGACCGACACGGGTCGGCAGGCCTTCCGACAGGGCACCACGACAGCGTCCGCTGGCGGTTGCAGCCATTGCCCCGGATCATCGTTGACGCTTCGGTCGCTTTGCTTTGCCGCGGCCGGGAGCTGTCATCTCCTTTGAAAGGAACCGAAACGATGTCCCGACCCAGCCACCACCGATTGATCGCCGCCCTGCTCGCTTCGGGGGCAGCGGTTCTCGCCCTGCCCACGCAGGCCCAGTTCATCGATCGTCAGCACAGCGGCCCCTACGTGGGCCTTGGCGCCGGCGCCACCCGCCTTCGCGGCGACGATTTTCCTGACGCACCCACGGACCGATCCGACACCGGGGTCAAGTTGTTCGCCGGCTATCACTTCAACCCATTCTTCAGTGCTGAGCTTGGTGCGATGAACACCGGCCGGTTCGACAGTTCAGCAGGTTCGCTGCGCGGCCGCGGCGTGTACCTCGATGCCGTGGGGAGATTGCCCATCACCGACGGACTGTCCGCCATCGGACGGCTCGGCGCGTTCCAGGGCAAGCTCAAAGACCGTCGCACGGGAACGGAAGTCACGGACGACGGCATGAACCTCAAAGGAGGTCTGGGTCTTCAGTACGACTTCACCCAGAACCATGCAGTAACGGCCGAATGGGAGCGGTACCGGTTCGACGGTACGAGCGGCGGCCACGTGAACACCGACCTCTACACCGTGGGCTACAAATTCTCGTTCTGAACGGCCAAGGCCGGCGTTCCAGCATCCTCAGTCGAACGACGCGGGCATCGTGGGTGCATGCACCCGCACCCGCACACCGGTGACGGCCACCTCCTGCCCCGCACGCACCTTGCACGTCTTGCGCAGCTCCCGTTCGCCATCGACCGCCACCTGGCCGTCGGCCACCAGCGCCTTCGCAGCGCCCCCGCTGCCGGCCACGCCGGTGGCCTTCAGCAGCGCGTCCAGTGGGATGAACTCGCCTCTGAGTTCGAAATCGATGATGTTCATGGTGGTGTCCCGCACGTCGGTCCAATGGGTTGAGCCGCCATTTTCCAAGACCGCCGCCGGAACCATTGTGCGGCGGCGCATCGGCGGCGGCACAAGACCACGGCCGTGCTGTGCCAAGTCTCTCAACTTTCGCGGCGGGTGTGGCTCGCGGCCGACGCTTCGGCGGTGCCAGCTGCGCTGCGGGCGCGACGGTGATGTATAGTCGGCCCCACAGGAACCCGCAAGTCGGTTCTGGCGAGTGATATTTCGTGATGCCGCCTGGCTCCAGGTTGGTTCGTTAGACGTCTCCCCCGAATCCATCTTCTTGAGCGTGACTGCACGCGCGAGCATGTTGCTGCGCGTCATTCTTTTGTGATCAGACAGGAAATCGTCCATGACGACCCCCACCCAAACCGGCACCGTGAAGTGGTTCAACGAGAGCAAGGGCTTCGGCTTCATCGCTCAAGACGCTGGCGGCGCCGACTTGTTCGCGCACTTCCGCGACATCGCCGGCTCCGGCTTCAAGACGCTGCTCGAGAACCAGCGCGTTGAATTCGAAGTCAAGCAAGGCCAGAAGGGCCTGCAGGCGGCGAACATTCGCGTGCTTTGATGCGGGATATTGCCGCCTCGCGGCAATAAAGCAACGCGGCCTTCGGGCCGCGTTTTTTTTTGGCTTTCTGTGCGCCTCCTGGCGGCACCAGAAGACGCACGGTCAGTTCGAAGTATCAGCCGCTCGAATGGCCTCGTATGTCAGATCCGCGGGGTACACGAAGCACCACTCCGCCACGCGTTCCTTTCCATTGAATCGAATGTTTTCTCCCTCGAATCCACTGCGCTTGATTGAAGCAGCGGTAGAAAGTGAATGAACACCGACGATTCGTCCATCAATCAGTACCACCCCCCATTCGGCCTTTCCAGTAAACGGATCAATGTAAATCCTCCTGAGATGCCTCTTCACCTCCGGAAACCGGGGATCCTTGATCAAGTCGCTCAAGTTGCTTGGATATTGATGAGTCCCGTTCTGCAGAGCCTGCTCATAATAACTACCAATTGCCTGCCTGAATTCATTTCCGATTGCAATCAGAGTCCGTTCGCGTTGACGCTGCACGGCATGTGAAGTGACTTCAGCGGCCTTGCCCAAACCCATGCTGAGAATCGCAAGCAGGATCAACGCCCAGATGTAGGAAAAGCCGCGCTGCGAATTCATGGCCGCAATATTCAAAATTCGGAGTATGGCGTTCCATCTTGTGCAACCCCCGAAGCCCCGCTTCGGATATTTACCAAGCCGGCGTTTTCAGCACCCGATGTCTCGATGCGCCAGGTGGTGGAAGATTCGGTCACGGGATCTATGGGAACACCCTTGAGGTATTTCAACTCAACGAGCTCATTAAGGGAGGCGGGATAGCGATTGCGATCAGCATAAAACTTGTCGAATGTCTGCCTAAGAACTGTCAAATTTTCGCGCAACGCCGTCTCTTTGGCTCTCTGAATCGAACCAAAGTAACTCGGCAAGGCAATTGTCAACAACAGCGCGAGTATGCTCAACACGATGAGCAATTCGACCAGCGTAAATCCTTTTCGATCAGAGTCAACGCTGGCTTTACCAAAGGCGGTACGGAACACCATTCAACCCTGTCTGCTCTGAAGAAGAATAAACATCAAAAATATCGTCTCCTTCAGTCGGTGCATCGGGAGGGGATTGATAACTTCGAAGTCTCCATGTCGACGTTGACCCGTCCAGCGGATGAACAGCGAATGGATCCGCGGGTATGCGGCGCAGAAAATAGAGCTTCTGGCTCACAGGACTCCGCACATCGGTGACTCCCTCCACCAGGTCTTCCAGGCGTCGTGGGTAGCCTGATTCGCCCAACTTCAATGCAATTCGCCCTTGTTCAGCTGCTCGCTTGTAAGCATCGATCGCCGCTCGCAGCTCCAGCAAAGCCGCCCGCAATTCGCTCTCCTTGCTCCGTTGGGCGGCCAGCTGCACCATCGGCACAGCGATTGACCCGAGCACTGCCATGATCGCAAGCGTCATGAGCAGTTCCACCAAGGTGAATCCGCGTCGTGGCGTCATGTTGACTATTGCTTCGGCGGAACCGCAGGCGGCGTTGGAGGTGTGGGGGCATCCGGCACGGAAAGCACTGCCGGGGCCGCCTGAGGCGAAGTGGGAGGACTCGGCTCCTTTTTCTTCACTGGCGTGAGATTGATGGACGGCGCTCCCATGCGCGTTTCCGTTCCCGACTCGAATTCGGCTGCAAAAGCGCCCGGCCTTCGCACAGACCGGAGAATGTGCGGAGTGATTGAAAGGAGGATCTCACTTCGCTGGGCATCATCCTTGTGGCTTCCGAACAATCTGCCCAGCACAGGAAGCTCGCCAATGGCGGGAACCTTGTTCGCGGAAGTCCGGTCCTCATCGCTGATGAGGCCGGCCAAGATTTGCGTCTCACCGTTCTTGAGTCTCAGAACCGTGCTGGCACCGCGTGTACCGATCTGGTAGGAGAGCGCCCCCGTCCTGCTCAGGATTTCCTTGATGAGTGTGGACACTTCAAGATTGATCTTGATGCTGACTTCGTCATCCATGTAAACGACCGGCTCCACCTCGAGCTTGAGACCGACATCCAGGTAGGTGATGGATTCGGAAACGAAACCGCTGGCGGTCGAGGTGTTCGAAATCACCGGCACCCGGTCACCAATCATTACCTTGGCCTTTTCCTTGTTGCGCACTCGGATTCGGGGGTTGGCCAGCGTGTTGGCGTCCTGATCTTCTTTGCGCGCATTCAGGGCGGTGCCTCCCAGGGTTGCTTGCAGCGTTCCCTTGTTGAGATTGCGCAAGTCCTTCAACGTCAGTGTGGATGCACTCGGCAGCGGGTTCAGCGTGAGTTGAGCGGGCCATTGAATTCCGAGCTCCATGAGGCGAGAACGCTTGATTTCAAGCACTTCCACTTCGAGCATGACCTCTGGATCGCTCAAGTCCTGCAGCGCCACGATGCGTTCTGCAACGCGCACGGCGTCCGGCGTGTCCCGTACGATGATCAGCCCGAGGCGCTCGTCGGTCACCAAGTCGCGGACTTTGGCAATCGTTTTGAGCGTCGTGGCGACAGCCTTGACGTCCGCGTTGGTGATATAGAACCCGCGGATGACCAGCGTCTGGTAGTCCCGAAGTTTTTGCGGAGTGTTCGGGTAGATGAGGACTGCGTTGTCCCCAAGCACTTTTTGCTCGAGTTGGTTCGAAACCAGGATCAACCGGACCGCATCCTCAATCGTCGTGTCCTTTGCGAAGATGGTGGTTCGAAGCTCAGGGGGCACGTCTTGGTCGAAGAAGAACTTCAACCCGGAAACTTGGGAGATGACGTCGAAGATCGATCGCACAGAGGTGTCGCGGAACTCCAGCGTGATCGGTCTGCGATAGGCCGCTCCCAACTGAGTCTCTGCACGGGCGGACTTCGCCCGCTCCTCGACGATGCGGTCATGCAGATCAAGCGCTTCGCGGTGGCTTGGGTTCTCCGCCAACACCACAGCGAGCTTGTCCGTTGCGGAGGCCATGGCAACATCACCGCCGTCTTTCATCAGCCCTCGCGCTTCACTGAGGAGTTGTTGATGACGTGCTTCGGTTTCAACGGCCCTCAACCCCTGCTGGGCCATGACATGGTTGGGATCCAGAAGGAGCGCTCGCCGATACGCTGACGCAGCTTCGTCAAGTCGCTTTTCCCGCAGGTGGGCATCACCCGCTGCGATGGCCGCATTCAGCATGGTGTTGCGGCGGCTCATCAAAGCAATGCGGTACTCCACATTGCGTGGCTCGAGTTTCACGGCCTCTTCGAGTCTGGCAAGCCCCTCGGCCGGCTTGCCTTCGGCGATCAAGCGATTGCCATCACGGTAAGCCATCGTGCCGGCGCATCCTGCAACAAGCAGGAGCGGCATCAAAGCCAGCACTCCACAGGTGCGATGGGCCCGGAAAGAAAGAAGCTGAATGCGTTTGGGGATCGGCATGACGTTCACGAATCAACGTCCAGAGCCGATGTCGAGCGTCTGACGCAGGTTGAGCGGTACATAGAGGACGGTGACGTCTCGTTCGTTGATGCTTTCCAGCACATATTGGTCATTGATGCGGTCGCCAGGCCGCGCAACGATGTTGCGTCCGGCGTACTGAAGGAATACTGCTACCGTCCCCTGGTCCACGTACCTTCCGAACGCTGCGAACGGCGGCGTGGGAGGTTGTGGCTCCACTGGAGCTGCTTTCAGAGGCGACGGAGGCGAAGGTGCGGACACCACGGGTGCTCGCGGCGCCTCCGCTGGCGCTTCGAACGCGAACATCGCTGGCATGTCTTCATCGGCTGCGCGCGGTTGAATGGCCAGCACCCGGTCCCTCCGCTTCGAAGGGATGGCTTGACTCCCAGCAGATCCGCTCGAGCGGCTTGCCGCGCGCGTTGGCGCAACCACCGCTTCCGGCTGTGGGGCGAACCAGGCGGCCAGCGCCGTTGTTGCCAAGCCTCCCAATAGGTAAAGATGCCGCCTCTTCACCGCGCCGCTCCGGTGACAGAACGTTCGGCGGGGCCGGGAGGCAGGCGAGTCAGCAGAATGAACTGCACGCGGGCTTCCATGTCCTGAGGCAGGCCCCGCTGCCGCTTGAACTGAGCCGTTTCCAAGGCGAGTGCCTTGTGCTTTGACAATGCCGCCAAAATGAAACGGGGCACCGAATGGGCGCCGCCCTTCACTGGAAAATTCATCCGGTGACGAACGAATTGCCCGTCCGTATCCGTTGTCGACGTGTAGTCGCCGCGACTCAACACGAGACCTTCCACTTCGGCAAGTTCAATCAACGACTGAAGAACGGACCCGGTCTCATCGTGAGGAACCAGTTGACTTTCGAATGCATCAAGGCGCGCCGCATCTTCTGCATCGCGTCTTTCTTCGTCGGTCAGGCTGCGCGGCTGCAAGGTGCTCTCCAACCGGGCGCGGAGGTCAGGCAATTGACGCAATGCATGCCAACGTGCTGCCCACGCGATCGCGGCCACCCCGAGGCACAAAACCACCCAGGCACCCGGCGCGCCGAACCGGCGGCCAGCCCCTCGAAGCAAGCGCAACGCCTCCCACTGCAGGCGCGGCATGGAGAAAACAGAACGCCTCCAGGTGGTCATTCTTGCCACGCCACTTCCACTGTGAATCGATACGCCTTGGCATCCTTGGCCTCCAGCACCTCATGGCGCACCAACTGTGGCCGGGCGATGTTCTGGCGCTCGGCAAGGAAGGAGAGATACCGGGTCATGTCCGCCGCCTTGGCGGCGTCTGCGGTGATCGACAACTTTGCGCGCCCGCCAGCGGCCGGCGCAATATCAAGCGAGAGCAACGAGACATGGATGTCTTTAGGGGGCACCATTGCACGGGCCAGGGCCCCCATTGGAAGATTCAGTTCGCGGATGGCGGCGTTCACCGCACGAACGCGCTTGCGATCCGTCTCTGTCCAGCCCTTGGCCGGACGAGGTGAGACGGCCATCTGGCGTTCATTCAATGCATCGCGCTGCAGATTCAACGCCTCGTTTGCACGAATGCCTTGGAGCACGGCACCGCAAGCGAACCCCGTGGCCACGCAGCCAAGAGCAATTTGAGCGAATGACAGCCGACGCCGGGAGCGGACAGCGTCCAGCTCACTGCACTGCTTCCACGCGCCTGGGGCGCGCACCAAGGCATCGATCAATGCAACTGCGTGTGCTGACTGTTGTCTCGGGCCCTCGCCTTCGCCATCGAATGACTCACCGGCGGCAATCCGCTGAACATCCAACTCCGACTCCAGCAGCCTTGGCTCGCGCAGTTGCCGGCGGCGCCACAACGTGGCGGCCAGCGCGTCCGTCTGTGCATCAGCTGGGCAAACTGTCGCCTGGCCAGGCATCCAACCCGCCCCACGAGGCTGTGCCTGGATGAGGCCCACGCGCGGGCCCTCCAGCATGGCGACACCCCCGAGACGCCGGCCCAGGCGAACGCGCGAGGCACGCCACACGACCTCATGAAACATCTGCACCGAATCCAGCGATGCTCCCAGGAGGTGCGCCACCCGGCCCAGGGAGCTCATCAGGTCAGCCCCGTACACGACCGCCACCGCTGGGCGAAAGTAAGCCGGCTCCGTGACCCGCAGAACATCAGCCGTCCCGACAGGGAACCCGAGGGACCTGATGTGCTCGACGGCGTAAAGAACGGCCTCGGCAGGGTTTGCCATTTCAGGGCGCCAAGGCAACGACCAGGCCGGCGCCCATGCATCGCTCACCAGAGCGCGGACGACACGACGCCGTGCCGGCACCCCTCGGTCGATCAATGCTTTGGCGGCCTGTTCTGCCATCGACGACAGCGTCGGATGCACAAGCGCCTGCGCCGGCGCTTCATCCGGCTGCGTCGAAATGGGCTGATCCGCCAGAACTTCCGGTGGCGCGTTGCCGCCCTGCGGGTTCCACCAGCAGCTTGCCCGGTGCGCGCCCACCCAGACCCACAGAACCGTGTCAGCCCGCCACACGCAACAACTCCTCCAACGTGGTCTCCCCCTGCGCGACCAGGTTCAACGCGGTCTCGCGAAGGCTCAGCAGACCGGCTTCCGTCGCCCGCGCTTTCAGGAGCGAGATGGGGGCGCGGGTGGCGATCAACTCGCGCAATGCGTCGTCCAGCACCAGGACTTCCGCCACGGCCTTTCTGCCCTTGTAGCCCGTGTTCCGGCAAGCGGAGCACCCCCTGCCGAATTGGAACCTCCAGCGGGCCGTGGCAGCGGCATCCAGGCGCGCAGCGACCAATTCTTCGGGCGTGGGCGATGTCGATGCCAAGCAATGCGGGCAATTCATGCGAAGGAGCCGCTGGGCCACGATGCCATTCAGTGCCGCCGCGAAGCTGTAGGGGTCTACACCCATGTGAAGAAAGCGGCCGAGCACGTCGAACACGTTGTTGGCATGCACCGTGGTGAACACCAGGTGGCCCGTCAAGGCCGCCTGCACGGCAATCTGCGCCGTTTCGTCGTCGCGGATCTCGCCCACCATGATCTTGTCGGGGTCGTGCCGAAGGATGGAGCGGAGACCTCGCGCGAACGTCAGGCCCTTCTTCTCGTTCACCGGAATCTGCAGCACGCGCGGCAGCCGGTATTCCACCGGATCTTCAATGGTCACGATCTTGTCGCGACCGGTGTGGATCTCCGTGATCGCGGCATACAAGGTGGTGGTCTTGCCCGAGCCGGTAGGGCCGGTGACCAGCAGCATGCCGTGCGGCTTCTGCGCCAAACCACGGATGGCCCCGATGGCTGCCCCATCCAGCCCCAGACTGCCGAGGTGCAGCGGCGCGGCGTCCTGCGCCACGGATTGGCGGTCCAGGAGGCGCAGCACAGCGTCTTCACCGAATGCGTTGGGCATCACCGACACGCGGAAGTCCACGTCGCGCTGGTTCACCCGCACCCTGAAGCGGCCATCCTGAGGAGTGCGCCGCTCTGCAATGTCCAACTCGGCCATGACCTTGACGCGGGAGATCACCTGCTCGGCCATCGACAAGCCCGGAGCCTTGGTGATCGGCACCAGCACGCCATCGATGCGGTACTGCACGTACAGGCAGTTCGCATCGCATTCGAGATGGATGTCGCTGGCCCGCAATTTCAGCGCGTCGTAGATCGTGGAATTCACGAGGCGGACAACTTCATTCGCTTCATCACCGATCGACACGAGGCTGATGACGTTGCCCTCCTCTTCCGCCGGAAGAGGCACGCCGCTGGCATCAAAACCCTTCATGGCTCGCAACTGCGACTCATGCCGGGAAAGCCAGGCATCCACCTGCTCGGCCGTTGCCAACACGATGGTCGGCGCCATTGCGGTGCGGCGCAGCAGATGACCCAAGGCCCAATCTTCGGATTCGCCGTCAAAGGGGTCCGACAAGACCAGATGAACCTTGCCCGAACCTTTGGCAATGAAGATCTGCCGTTGGCTGCATTCCGTGAACGACAGCGTCTCGAAATCAGCCGTCAAATCGGCCAACGCATCGTCCGAGATGAGGGGGTAGTCGAACAACCGGCTCAAGGCCAACGCCAGCGCGTCCGACGGAAGACCGGAGACCTGCTGCACGCAGGCCATCAGCGGTTGGCCGGAGTCCATGGCGAGGCGGCGAGCCTCGGTCAACAGCGCATCATCCAGCGTGGCAGCGACGGAAGCGCCCGGCAGGGAGACAGATACGGCAACGCTCACTGCAAGGTACCCGCGAGCTCGAAAATGGGCATGTACATCAAGATCACCACGCCACCGATCACGGCTCCGATCAATGCCATCAGGATCGGCTCCAACAGCCGAGAGGCCCATTCGATCCAGCGGGCGAAATCATCGTCATGAAACTTTGCCGTGCGCTCCAGCATCTCGGCCATCTGGCCCGAGCGTTCGCCCACCTTGATCAAGGATTCCGCCACCGGGCTCGCCAGCCCCGCGGCCAGCAGAGCCGACGACAGGCTGCGCCCTTGATGGATGGCCAGTTCAACAGCGGCCAAGCTCGTTTGCTGCGCCGAACTCAGCAGGCCGCGCACCATGCCGAGGGCCTTGGACAAAGGAATGCCTGACGCCAGGAGCAAACTGACCGCCCGGTAAAAGCGGCCCAGCCGGAACTCATTGGACTTCTGCGCTAGGCATGGCAAACCGAGGAACCCTTCGAGAACGGCCCGGCGAACCGAGGCTTGCCGCAGAGACAAGGCGCCCAGGGCCAAGAGGCAGACGGTGGCGATGCCCACCCACAACCAATGTGCGTGAATGAAGCGGCCTGCGTGGAGCATCGCTTGAGAGAGCGCTGGAATGTCCCGTCCCGATGCGTCGTACACCACACTGAAGCGCGGCACGACATAGCCGAGCAGGAACAAGGCCACCAGCGCCCCGATGACCAACAGCGCCACAGGGTAGATGGCTGCCGACACGAGCATCTTGCGGATCGCTTCGAACTGGGCCTGGTACGCGATGTAGCGCCCCAGCGCCTTGCTCAAATTCCCCGTGCGTTCAGAAGCGCGGATCGTGGCGACGTACACATCGGGAAAACAACCCGGCGCAGCCGAAAGCACGTCCGACAAATTCTGCCCTTGCTTCAAAGACTGCAGGATGCGCGTCAGCTCCGCCAGGGTGGGCGCATGGCGCTCCTTGGCAATCAGCGTGGACAAGGCCTCGGTGAGGTTCAGGCCCGAATCGAGCAGCGCCAGCAGTTCCTGGCTGAACTGCATGAGCGGAAAGGCCGCTGGGCGCCGGCGCCCGCGGCCAGGGGTGGCTACCTGGACCGACGTCACCGTGATGCCGCGCAGCGATGCTGCCCTCGCGGCGTCGCCCTCGTGGGCGGCCTCCATGCTCAGGGAGACATCACTTCCGTCAGCGGCGAATCCATGTACCGTGACCCGCGATGGCACGCGGCCGTTGCCGGACGACATGCCAGCTGCCGCCCTGTTCCTTTCTGCGGGGCTCATTTGAAACGGGAATTGCCAGTTGGCTAGCGGAACGAGATGTCCGCATTGTCGCCGTCGCCGCCCGGCGAACCATCTTTCCCCAGCGAAAGAAGATCGAAATCTGCGCCGTTTTCCCCAGGAGAACGGTATATGAACGGTCGCCCCCAGGGGTCCGGCGGAACCGACTTCTGCAGGTACGGCCCGCTCCACTTCGGCTCGTCTGTCGGTCGGACAACGAGGGATTCCAGTCCGTGATCGGCGGCTGGATAGTGGCCGGTATCGATTCGATAGGTGTCGAGCGCTCTTGCGAAACTTTCGATCTGGGCTTTTGCCGTGCCGCGTTCGGATTTTCCGATTTGCGCGAAATATCTCGGGGCGACGTAGGCGGCCAAAAGGCCGATGATCACCATGACGACCAAGAGCTCCAGAAGGGTGAACCCATTCACCTTTTTCCCGAACAGTTGATCGCGCCCATCCATGACTGAACGACAGCCATGCTCAATCAAGGAACGGTCGCTTACTTTTGACGTTCGAACCCAAAGTTTATTAATTTCCGCGCCTACGCCAGCACAAATCGAAAACACGCATTAACCTCAATATCAAACGCAGAGGATATTTCCCGGGCCTACAAATTTACCTCACCAACCCTCCCTCTAGCATTACCCCTACTTCATCTTCAAGTCTTCCACATAGCCACAAAGGATGTTTTCATCGAGAAATTTGAGTCGACCCTTTAATTTCTGAGCATTCTCTCTAGTGGCGGGAACGCCTACGGGAATAAGGCCGTCGACTGACTCTCCGCGATCTACGGCATGGACCCATTCAGACATCGCCCCGATGTACGAGTCCAAAGCAGTCGCCGGATTGGGACTTTCTTCACACGTAATATAGGCGGATGGCAAGTCACCCACAATTATCCACACCCATTCATCAACCCCCTCCCGCGCCGGGCAAATTCGAAACAAAAAAACCCCAACAATACCTGGGTAAATGAACCCGACATACTCCTGAAGCACTGCCGCGCACCACTTGAAATCCATAAGGAAGTTCTTGGCCTCCTCATGCAGTTCGAAGATTGTCTTTGCGTCATCGTCTTTCGAACCAGCACGTTGAAAATACAAGCACCATTCAAATACTTTTGACAAATCCGGTTTCACGCTTATCTCCTCTTTCCCCACCGGGAATAGTCGCCAGCGTCGCGATGGCGGTCCTGATGCTCGCCGCCGGGTCGCGGCTTCACGTTGCTGACATGATCGGCCCCGCCATCCGCCAGGGGAATCTCGTGCGAAACGTCATGATTTCGCCCGTCCTGATCTTTTGGCCAGCTTGAGCCATTCTTTTTCTCCCAATCTCCGCGCAACTTGTCGTTTGAGGTATAACGCCCTTTGTGCCACCAACTGAATGGTCCATCGGGTGCATCTGTAACGTCCCCACCGTTGGAACCGCCGTTTGCACCATTCTTTTGACCGCTGTTAGGCTTGGATTCAGCCGATTCCTTCGTGTCCTTTTTTATCCAGTCCGAAATATATTTTTCTGCGACAAAGTACACAGCGCCGACAACAATCACGCCAACGACAGCTCCTGGGGGGCCGCCGACTGCAAATCCAATTTCGCCCCCTTCGGCAGCCGCCGCCAGTGCAGTCTTTCCATCGGGATCTATGTAAATGTACGGATTGTTGTTTGCGTAGGCATATCTGTTCACCGAATGGAGATTCGCCAAACTCGGCGGTGCTGAATCGATCGCCATGAACCGGCCCAACACCGGATCGTAGTAGCGCGCCCCGAAGTAGCTCAACCCGCTGTTGGAATCCAGCGGCTTGCCTGCAAACCCGATCCGATTGCTTGCAGCCGCAGCGGAATTCACCACCTTGTTGCCGTACGGCTGGTATGTCTCCTTCCACAGCACGTTGCCCGAGGCATCCGTCGCCATCAACGGGGAGTTGATGACATCACTGTGAATGTAGGTCACTGTCTGGGCCCATGCCCCCGATGCGGTCAAAGCGGTCAACAGCACACCTGCAACCGGCTTGATGAGCTTCCGGCCGAGGCCCAGGAGCCGGCCCCGCCCCGCTGAACCGATCACCCCGGGAAGGTTCTTTTCAAATTGAAGGGTCGACATCGGTTTCAGTCCACAAGCAGCAATTGGAGAATGGGCAGGATCTGCGAGATCGGCACGGTCACCGCCAGGGAGAAAGATGTCGCACTCGTGGCATTGGCGGCATCGCCGTTGTAGGTGGCGGTGATCGTCCGCAAGCCCGGTGAAGCAAAGGATGTGGTGAAGGTGGCCGTACCTCCCGTCAGCGCAACGCTTCCGAGCACGGTGGCACCATCGCTGAAGGTGACGGTGCCCGTGGGGGAGGCGCCGGTGACGGTCGCGCTGAATGCCACGGGTGTGCCCTTCGTCACGAACGGGCGCGCGGCAGATGCAGTGATGGAGGTGAAGTTGAGGGAGTCAACTTGAACAGCCACGCTCGCCGACGCAGACGCCATGTTCAACGCATCGCCCGCATATTGAGCGACAAGGGCGTGCGTTCCAGCCGAAGTCGGCTTCATCAGCACAGTGGCCTTGCCGCCGGACAGCGTGGTCGATCCGATCGAGGCGCCGTTGTCCGTGAACGCGACCGTGCCCGTCGGGTTGTTGCCGGTGACCGTCACCTGGAGTGTCACCTCCTGGTTCAGATGCGCAGCGCCGCTCGATGCGGTGAGCACGGCCGAGCTCTGCCCCACAGTCACGTTCACCGCTGGCGACGCGCTCGGATCGTTGTTCGCATCGCCACTGTATTTGGCGGTGATGCTGCGCGCCCCAGGCGAACTGAACTGCACGGCTTTCGATGCCTGCCCGGACGACAAGGCAACGGCTCCGAGGGAGGTTGCGCCATCGTAGAAGGTGACGGTGCCCGACGGGCTGGCGCCCGTGACGGTGGCGGTCAACGTCAGCGATTGATTGACCGCCGGCGTGGCGGCCGATGCAGCAAGTGTCGTCTTGCTGATGTTGGACCGCACTTCAGCGATGCGCTTGCTGCCGACATAGATGTATTCGATCAGCTTGGGCGACGGGCTTGGCGTGTACTCGGCCAGCAGCACGCCGTTGCTCGCGTACACCTCATAGGTCGTGACGCCGGCTTTCGTGACGGACACGCGTTGGTTGGCCCCGTCGTACGCATGGACGATCTTGTTGGCGGTGTCAGCGCAATTGACACACACCAGGTTGGGTGCGTTGTCGTAGGTGTACGTTTCGCTGCCCGCGGTCGCGATGTTGCCGAAGCCGTCATAGCCGTACGAAGCCGACCGGGCGCCTGACACGCTGTTCAGTCGATTGGCACTGTAGCTGTAGAACAGACTGGACGGGCCGAACACCTGGCTCTTGATGTTGCCGCCCGGGCTGTATGTCACGGAGCCCGAACCCCAAGGGCCGGCGACGCTGGTGACGCGGTTGATGTCGTCGTAACCCAACGTGCGGGCATAGCTGCTGTCCGTGGTGTCGGTGACGCTCGTCAGGTTGCCTGCATTGTCGTAGCCATAGCTGCTGTCGATGAACGCCGTGCTGCCTTTGGACGTCTTGAAGCCACTGGGCCACAGGCGGGCGTTTTGCCCATAGGAGGAAACCGTCCCGTTGGCGTACGAGATCTGCGAAATCTGCCCGGACGGCCAGAAACTCACGGAAGATGCGAAATTGGAGACCTGCGTGGGCCGGCCCAGATTGTTCGGAGCGTAGTCGACCACGCGTTGCGACAACGGATACGTGATGGTGCTCAGCTGGTCACGGCTGTTGTAGCCGTAGACGGTCTTGAACGTCAGTCCGCCCACGACCAAGGTTTCGCTCGTCAGGTTGTCGTTGCTGTCGTAGCCGAGGGTCTTGACCGCCGCGCTGGATTCAATGGTGAACGGCTTGTTCGTGCGCGTGTACGTCCGCTTGACTGAAGGCGTGGCGTCCGGATAGTCGATGTTGCTCAGCCGGTTCTGCTTGTCGTACTGGTAAATGGGCGAGCCACTCACGCCCACGACCGTGCGCGAGGTCATGTTCCCTGCATCGTCGCGCCCATACGTGATCACCCCCGCCTCAGGGTTGTTGACCGTCGTCAGGTACCCACGCGAATCGTAGTCATACGACCGTGTCACGTTGTCCTGGGTCAGTGAAGTCACCAGGTCTTTGCCATTGCGACCAATGACGACGCCCGCCGATTCAGGCGCATCGATCCGCATGAGGTGTTGCGTCTGTGGGTTGCCGTAGGAGCGGTAGTGGTACGTTGTGGACTTGGAGCGCTCATCGGTGACTGTCTTGCTGCCAGCGCCGTATTCGGTGCCCTGGAACGCGCCGCCCGGATACGTCACGCGGGTCAGGCGCCCAAGAATGTCGTATTGGTAGGAGGTCCCTATGCTGGTGTTGTCAGGGTTGGACGCGAACGTCATTCGCCCGAGCGCGTCGTGCTCATACGTGCGGAGAATCCCGCCCATGGAAACGCTCTTGACCCGGCCGAACCCGTCGTACGTCGTCGACTGCACCAAACCTCCGCGGCTCGCCGTCTTCGTGGTGGCGGTGTAGTCGATGGTCAGAGGCGACCCCGACGGCCAGGTGATGCCGGTGAGCCGGTTCAAACCGTCGTATTTGTACGTGGTGGTCTTTTGTTCCCCGTTGGTTTCGGATTCAACGTTGCCCACATTGCTGACGATCCGTTTGATGGTGATGGATTCGGGTTGATCCTCTGTTTGAGGGATCCCACGCTTATAGGCAGAATATTTATGGTCGAGCAATCGGGGCAGGGTTTTGGTGGACACGTTGCCGGCGCTGTCATAGGCGAAACCGGTGGTCACACCATCCTTGGTCAGGCTGGTGACATTCCCCTTTGCATCGAAGTTTCGCTTGATGGAGACACCACCGGAAACGGTTTCGTTCTCCACTTGCTGGATGATCCACTTGTCAGGGAAATGCTTGTAGGTCACGGCCGTTGTCCTGCTGCCGCCGTTCGGCCCGGATTCAACAACAGTGCGCGCATTGCCATACTCGTCGAAGTCAGAGTACGTGGTCGAGTAGGTGGCGCCGTTCAAGGTGATGACGCGCTTTTGCAGAACGGGGGCGTTGGTTTCGTTCAAGTCCCTTTTGGAAACAAAAGCCCCTGGCCGAAGAAATTCTTCGCTCGAAATCTTCTGCTTGGTCCAAGTCAAAGTCTCGGTCTGCTCAGACCCTTCTTGCCTGGAGACGAGCAGGCCCACCATCCACACGCTGCCGTTGCTGACGTAGTTGGGGCCGATGTGCTGATAAGTGATGGTGCCCGCGGGCGTCGTGACTGTGGTCTTGTCGTAACTCGTGGACGATCCAGGTTCATACTTGAAATTCCAGGCCCCCCCGAGGCTGGCCGACTTGGACACGACCACATTGGTACGCGACATGGGGTTGTCGTTCGGGTCGAACGTCACGTAGCCATAGCCGTAAGTCAGCGTGCCCCCTTGCGGATACGTGAGCCTTTGCATCAGGTAGCTGCCGGCGGACGATCCGACGTTCCCGAAGTAATCGTACTTCCACGAGGTGCTGTCTGGCCGGACCACCGTTTTGAGCTGATACGCATTGGTCACGCCGCTCACGGCCTCGTATTTGTATGCGTAGGTCACCCCGTGAGCGGAAATCGTGTCGATGCGACGCTGGAGTGTTCCACCATCCAGGTATTTGAAGTCGATGCGTCGCCCGTCGCTGGTCACGACACTGGAGATTTCCGGGCTGCTGGAATTTGCGTAATTGATATCCGCATAATTTCCATTTCTGTCGGTGATTTTTTTGGTGTACCAGGCAAAGACGCCTTTCGGACCAAGCGTGACGTTCACCTGCTGCGTCATTTCATACCGCAGGCCGTTCGGCGCGTAGACAATCAGTCCGCCCGTCGCACTGCTGGTGGCGCAATCGGCTCGCCACCGCTGCGGCGTCAACGCCATCGGCGCGGTGCCCCCGGTGAACGCCAACATTTGCCGACTACCGTCTGGCAGCTCAATTGTCGGATTGTCGGAAACCCGGAGCGCATCCTGGTTCGAACACAGGTTCGCCGGGTTCGTTGTGTTCTTGAGTACCCGGCCGAAGTGAACCGTCCACCCCAAACCGGCGAGGGATCCATCCACCGCGCTGTAGGCAGCTGGATTCAAAGGATCGACTGAAGTGCTGTTGTACGAGCGAACGACATCCAGATCGAAGCCGCCGTCCCCAGGCAAATGGATATCGACATAGTGCAGCTGCAGCGCGCCCGTGAACGGATCGATGTGCTCTGCAAAATGCTGATTAACGTAATCCCGGTTCTTCTGAATGCCCGGCTCCCGATAGAAATCGGGAATCACCTCTTGTGCAGCGGCCAGCCCGGCAACCAAGCCTATTCCAAGCGCAGCCCCATATCTCAGAATTTTCGACTGCAAGAGTTTGGCTGTATGAGACAAAGCTGGCGTCAATTCGCCGCTCAGAAAGCTGTTGTTATTCATGACGTGATGGAGCCGGAATGGCAGTGCAACGAACGGGATATCAACGGGCAAAGTGTTTCGAGTTCGGTCCGCACAAGACCAGGGTCGACTGCCCATGGCCGTCACACTTGCGCCTGACTTTTGATGGGACATGCGCCCCACTGCGGTGTTGCTGAACTGACACCCCGCGCGGGGCACATCATAAGTCCCTTTTACGACACTACCTCGGCCGACTTCGTCCCCTGAACCGGGGGGAACGGCGATGCACGAGCCCCTGTTCCGGGGCGGAGATCGGCGTCGTGCTGGTCTCCCTGACGGTCGGCCACTCGACGCCCCCCCTTAAACGGAGGTGTGTGGGCAAATGAGGGCTCCCTTTGAGTGAGCCATCTGCTACAGTGCCGCTGGCTTGAAATGAGAGCCAAATAGCGACACCCAACGGAGAAGAGCTGGCTGCGCAGAAGAGCGATATGTCACCTTCAGCGCGGTCTTTCCAAGGGCAGAACAACGAACATGAGGTATCAAACAATGAAAGCCCGTTGGGTGACGGCCATCGCGTCGATGGCTTGCGTATTGGCCACCTTTTCCACCCCAGCTCTCGCCGAAGGTCCGGGCTGGACGAACAATTCCACCATCAAGAAGATCGTCATTACCATCGATGGCGGCGTCAACGTCATGCTTTCTCCGCCCCTGACAGGCTGCGCCGCACAGAGCGGCTATGGCGCAGCGTTCGCCTCCATTTACCCCACCCATCCCGGCATCAACCGGATCAAGGCCGACCTGCTCACCGCCTATTTGACTGGAGGGGTTGTTGCTCTTTACTTGAGCGACAGCACATGCAAGGTCGCCGAAATGGTTCTCGGCGGATGGTAGCCAAATAGTTTATTTCGGTTGGCCATGACCCCATCTTCACGGGCGCGTGAAAAGCGAAATATAAACATGAAGGCAATCTTTTTTGCCCTCTGCTTGGCAGCGTATCCCGTGACATCGGTCATGGCGACCGAATATGCAGCGACAGGCACGGTCCAGAAAATTTTTGCGCTGGACCGTGTCATCATTGGCGCGGATAGAAACAACATTTCCATCGCGGGCTTCAGTTCAGCCGGGTCTTGCCCAACGAACGACGGGCTGGTTGCCTTGGCTCTTCGGGATGACGATGCAGGAAAGAAGCAGCTGCTGATCGCCCTGACGGCCAAGCTGAACAACTACCAAGTGGTCGTACGCGCCGACGATGCGTACAAGACAGCGTCCGGCGGCCTTTGCTACCTGAAATACCTCGAACTCAATTGATTGCCCTCCCCAAGCACACGATCCGCTGCTAGACAGCACCGGGTGCTGCTGAATGCGGCGTTCGCACAAGCTGATCGACCGGATAGCCCGCCAAGCGCAGCCTGTCGAGAAGGGCCTCGTAGGTGTCATCATCCATCGCCGGGGTTCGGGCAAGGACCCACATGGAGTTCCGGTCCGGTTCGCTGACCACGGCATAGCGGTAGTCGGGGTCGAGCAGCACGACCCAATAGTCGTCTCGCCCGAGCGGGAACCATTGCAGCCAGTCCGGCAGGAAGCTCACTTTGAGCTTCGCGCCGCTCGTGTCGCCACCGGCGGGCGTGGCGTGACCCTCGCTGCGCTCGATGTCGCCGTTGGCCTTCCGGCAACGGTTCACGATGTCCATGGACCCGTCGGCGTTGGGCGTGTAGGTGGCGGAAACGTCGCCTGCGCACTGCGCCTGCAGACGGTTCGGCAAACGCGCCAGTTCGTACCACGTGCCTGCATAGCGTTCATGGTCGACCTTCGGCACGCTCCGCACTGGCGGCGTGGCGGCTGCGGCGCCCAACATCAGGCACCCTGTCAGCAGCGCGATGCCGGTCATGCGTTCGAATCGGAGGTTCATGGGGACACATCCTGGTTCGTTGACAATCAAGCACTATAAAAAACCGGCGGCAGCAGCGGCTGTCGGGCATGTCCACCCTCGTCTGTGGGGAACCTCTGACACCTGTGTGACAGTGACGGCGTTCGACTCGTTCGACAATGCGAGGGTCGCTCTCTTCCGGATGCCCCATGTCTGAGCTCACCATGCTGTCCGCACTGCTCGGCTCGCGTTGCCGCAACGCAGACGGCCGCACTGTCATGTTCGACATTCCGGCAGACTGGCAGCAAGGCCGCACGGTCTTCGGCGGGCTGATCTCCATGCTGGCCGTCCAGGCCATGCGCGACGTGGCAGGCGGCATCTGGGCCCCTTCTGTGAGCTTGCGCGCGTTGCAGACCAGTTTCATCGGCCCGGTCGCCCCGGGGCCGGTGCAGGTGGCCGTGCAGGTGCTGCGCGAAGGCAAGCATGTGCGCCAGGTGCAGGCCCTCGTTCAGCAAAACGGGCAGACGGCCGCGTTGCACCTCGGTGTGTTCGGCAGCCCCAGGGCCACTGTGGTGCCCGCGATGGCCCCGTTGCAGCCCGCCGCGGCGCGCACGTTCGACGATTCGATGCCAGTGCCGCGCGGCCTGGGTCCGGATTTCCTGCAGCATTTCGACCTTCGATGGTGCGAAGGGGTGCCGCCCTACAGCGGGTCGGACAGCCTGCACAGCCGCATTCACATGCGGCTCAGGAGCGATGTCGTGCATCCGGAGCTGCTGACCGTGCTGATGGCGGATCTGCCGCCGCCGCCGGTCATCAGCCGGTTCACCTCGCCGACGCCGGCGAGTTCGGTGTCCTGGGAGCTGGAACTGCGGCCGCTGGCCACCGCGCAGGAGACGGATGGCTGGTGGCGTGTGGACACCGAGGTGATCGCCGCTGCCGAGGGCTATGTCAATCAGGCGTCCAGGCTCTGGACGCCCTCGGGCGCACTCGCAGCCCTTGGCTACCAGGTGGTGGCCGTCTACGGCTGACACGCAGGCAGTTAGACTCCGCAGCTTCGAACAGAACATGGGTCCCGGTGCCGAGCCGGGGTCGGGAGATCAGGAAATGCGTGTTGCCAAATGGCTGCTGGCCTTGCTCGCGCCGCTGTTGCTCGTGGCGGCCTATTTCGCCGTGGTGCTCAACTGGAACTACAGCAGTGGCGAACGGGCCGGCTGGGTGCAGAAGCTGTCCCGCAAGGGCTGGCTCTGCAAGACTTGGGAAGGCGAACTGGCGCTCGTCTCGCTCCCGGGCAGCACGCCGGAGAAGTTTTTCTTCACGGTGAACGATGATGCGGTGGCGGCCCAGCTCAATGAGGCGATGGGCAAGCGCGTGGCGCTGCACTACGTGGAAAAGGTGGGGCTGCCCACCACCTGCTTCGGCGAGACGCGGCACTACGTGACGGGCGTGCGGGTGCAAGATGAGATCCCGCTTTCGCCGGGCGTGGTGGTGCCTCGGCCGGCGCCGGAGGCTTCCGCGCCCTGATCGGCGCGCTCAAGCCAGTCCCTTCTCCAGCAAGGCGGCGAGCAGCGCGTTCATGCCGCCCTCGTGTTCCGCGCTTCGTGCCTGGAGGCGAGCCACCAGGTCGGCCGGCAGCTTGCAAGCGAACGGCACCAGGCCGGCGGCGGCGTCGCGCTTGCGTTGCTCCCGCTTGTCGAGCGCCGCGGCCGCGCCCTGGGCAAACCGGTCGGGGGCATGGGCGCCTTTGCGCTTGCCTTCGATCTTCAGGCCCATCTGCTTGGCCAGGTCGAACTTCTTCATCGTCATCGGTACATCTGCTAAGGTCGTGATCGGGCAGCATTGTCGCCGGCCGCAGCGCTCTGGTCTAATGCCAGGTTCTCCGTTTCGAACCTGCCCTCCCATGGCGCTCAAAGCCACGATCCACAAAGCCAACCTGCAGATCGCCGACATGGATCGCCATGTCTACGGCGACCACGGCGTCACGATCGCCCGCCATCCGTCGGAGACGGACGAGCGGATGATGATCCGGGTGCTGGCTTACGCACTCAATGTGCCGCAGGACAATCACAGGGGCACGCTCGAGTTCGCGAAAAGCCTGTGGGACACCGACGAGCCCGACCTGTGGCAAAAGGACCTCACCGGCGACATCGTCCACTGGATCGACGTGGGCCAGCCCGACGACAAGCGCATGATGAAATCGAGTCCGCGCGCAGAGCGCGTCACGGTGTTCAGCTACGCATCGAGTTCGGCGATCTGGTGGAGCGGCGTGGCCACGAAGATCACGCGCGCTCAGAACCTCACGGTGTGGCAGGTGCCGGCCGGGCAAAGCCAGGCCCTCGGCGAACTGGCGCAACGCTCGATGCAGTTGCAGGTCACGGTTCAGGACGGCACCGTGTGGGTCGGCGACGGCCAGCGCTCCGTGGAAGTCACGCCCGAGCGGCTGACGCCGGGCTGACCGCGCCGCAGTGAGGGGCAACACGGGCGAGCCGGGCGCAGCGGGAGGACTGGTTCAGAATGGCCCATCCACTGCCTGCGATGTGCCATGGAATGCCCAGCTCCTGAAGTCAGCCACAACCACGCGATGCAGCGCTTCGAATCCACCATCGACGGCCACCTGAACGTGGCCGACTATGCCTTGTCCGGCGACAGGCTCGTGATGACCCATACGGAGGTGCATCCATCGCTGCGGGGCCGCGGCGTCGCGGCAGCACTCGTGGAGCATGCGCTCGCGTACGCCCGCGCCGAAGGGCTCAAGGTGGATCCCGTGTGTTCGTACGTACGGGGTTACCTGAACCGCCATCCCGAGCACCGGGCACTGGCCGGCTGACCTTGGGTTTTCTCCGCCTCACCCATCGGGCCGCCTCGTGGGCCGCCCTTCTTGCCCTGTCTGCCTGCACGACCATGACCGATCCTCTCCGCACCATCTCCAACACCGACGATGACCTGCAGTGGCTGGAGGAGGTGCAAGGCACCGCGGCACTCGACTGGGTGCGCGGCCAGAATGAGGTGACCCAGGCCGAACTCACGGCACGACCGGAATACGGGCCCACGCGCGCCCAGTTGCTGGAAGTGCTCAATGCCAGCGACCGCATTCCCTTCGTTGTGCGCCGTGGTGCGTGGCTCTACAACTTCTGGCAGGATGAAGCGCACAAGCGCGGCCTGTGGCGCCGGACGACGCTGGCGCAATACCGGCTCGCGGCACCGCAGTGGGAGACCGTGATCGACCTGGACGCCCTGGCGAAGGCGGAGAACGAAAACTGGGTGTGGGGCGGCGCCAACTGCCTGGGCCCGGACTATCGGCACTGTCTCATCTCGCTGTCGCGAGGTGGGGCCGACGCCAAGGTGGTGCGGGAGTTCGATGCGGTGGACAAGCGCTTCGTCGACGGCGGCTTCGAACTGCCCGAGGCCAAGTCCGATGTGGAATGGATCGATGCGGACACCCTTTACGTGGGCACCGATTTCGGCCCCGGCTCGAAGACCGATTCGGGGTACCCTCGCATCATCAAGCGGTGGCAGCGCGGCACACCGCTGTCTGCCGCGCTCACGGTGTTCGAAGGCGCCACGACGGACGTCTCCGTCAGCGTGTCAGTCGACAAGACCCCGGGCTTCGAGCGCACGCTGTTCAGCCGGGCCACCGACTTCTACAACCAGAAGTACTTCCTGCTCGAGGGCAAGGACCTCGTTCCGCTCGACATCCCGAGCGATGCCACACCCAGTTTCCTGCGCGACCTGCTGCTGTTGAGCCTGCGCAGTGACCTCCAGGCGGAAGACAAGCGCTTCCCGAGCGGCTCGCTGCTCTACACCGATGCTTCGGCATACCTTCTCGGGGAGCGCCGTTGGCAGCCGCTGTTCACGCCCACGGCCACCCGGTCCCTGGCCGGCTACACGTTCACGCGGGACCACGTGCTGCTCAATGTCATGGACAACGTCGCGAGCCGCCTCGAGCTGTGGCACAAGGCGGGCAGCACCTTGACCGGCCGCCAGATCGATGCGCCGTTCCCGGGCAGCCTGGGGGTGGGCTCGCTGCACGACCCGCTGCTGCCGGCAGACGACCTCGCCGAGAGCTACTGGCTGACGTACACCGATTTCCTGACCCCCGATTCACTGTTCCTCGGCAGCACGGCCCATGACCAGCGGGAGTTGCTGAAGTCACGCCAGGCCCTGTTCGATGCCAAGGGGCAGCGGACCGAACAACGCTTTGCCACGTCGAAGGATGGCACGCGGGTGCCCTACTTCATCGTGTGGCCCGAAGGCGCATTCGCGAACGGGCTCAACCCGACCTTGCTGTACGGCTACGGCGGCTTCGAGATCGCGCTGAAGCCTTGGTATTCCGGCGGCTTCGGCCGGGCCTGGTACCAGCACGGCGGCGTGCTGGTGGTGGCGAACATCCGCGGCGGGGGCGAGTATGGCCCTGCGTGGCACCAGGCGGCCGTCAAGGCGCACAAGCAGCGAAGCTACGACGATTTCATCGCCGTGGCCGAGGACCTCATCGCCGCGGGGGTGACGTCGCCGAAGCACCTCGGCATCATGGGTGGGAGCAACGGTGGACTGCTCGTCGGTGCGACGTTCGTCCAGCGCCCCGAACTGTTCAACGCCGTGGTGTGCCAGGTGCCACTGCTCGACATGCGGCGTTACCACACGCTGTTGGCCGGTGCCTCATGGATGGCGGAGTACGGCAACCCCGACGACCCTGCGGAATGGCCGTTCATTTCGGCATACAGCCCGTACCACAACGTCAAGGCGGGCGTGGTTTATCCGCACGTCCTGTTCACCACCTCGACCCGCGACGACCGCGTTCACCCGGCCCATGCGCGCAAGATGGCGGCGCGGATGATGGCCCAGGGCCACCCCGTGCTGTACTACGAAAACATCGAGGGGGGCCATGGCGGAGCCGCCGACAACGAACAGCGCGCCCACCTGCAGGCCCTCGAGTTCACCTACCTCTGGAAGACGCTGGGGAGGGAGTGAAGCTTTCACCGCGCCTTCCTCCTGCATCCCTCAATGAGACAAGGTCGGGAGTCCCTCCGGTGATGAGACTTGGAAGCGATCGGAGGGCGGGACGTTGAGCGCTGCAAGGTGTACGGGAGCGATGTCGTTCGGCGCGTGATCGGGGGTTTGTTCGTAGACCTGAGCGAACATGGGCACGAGATATCGGCTGCCGTATTCGCTCAGGTGATCGTCGTCCGAGTACAGGGGGCGGCCTTGCCGAATGCCATCGCATCGGTCTTTCGGGCACAGGTAAGGCACCGGATCCAGGATGCGCACGCCGCATTGTTGCCGCGCCTGGTCCTGGGCGGCCAGGAATGGTCCGTTGTCCACCTCGTATTCGGCCCTTGGCACCATGGCCTCGGGGGACCTGCCCCAGATCATCGACCGGGCCAGGTTGGGCACATGGACGTGCATCTCCGGGATGGGACGCACCAGATACACCGTCCTTGACTTTGCCAGGTGGCACATCGTATCGGTCAGCGCATGCTGGTATGCATCGAGGAAGGCCGGCATCGGAGCGGTCGGGGCATTCGGAAAGTACACCAGCGGCAATGCGTCCTTGAGGGATCGCCCGTTTCCGTACGCATACATCACATGCCGGTTCACGATGACCAAGGGAACGTCGCGCGGAATGGTTTCGAGTTGGGCCATGGCCCATTCGATGAACTCCGTGCACTGCCAATCGGGCTGCTTGTACTTTCGGACGTTGCGCAGGATGGGGCAGCCGCTGTAGGTCCATTCCAGGACCCCATCATCAGCGCCAGGGGCGGCGGCCAACGCCGTGGATACCAGCGAGTTGGCGTGGCTGTCGCCCATGATGATGAGCCGCACGCGCTTGCCACCGTGCACGCAGGAGGGCGAGACCCGTCCACTCCTGTGGTGACATTCCTCGATCCGCGGATTCCGATTGAGGCTTTCGCGGCTCGCCATTTCAATGTGAGCGGGGAAGCGTCCCTCGACCCCTTGATTCAGCCGCACACCGGCACCGAACGCCGCAATGGCCACGACCGCCGCAAGCTGTGTCACCATCGCAAGGTTCAAGCTGCGGTGGACGGGTGCCGTGCGAACCGGAGACTCGACGTATCGAAAGGACGCTTCCGCAAGAACCATGGTGACCAGCAGACCGAGCCCCGCCTCACTCAGGTCTGCAAGGTTGCCCCAATACCTGATGGCCACGACGACCGGCCAATGCCAAAGGTACAGTGAATAGGAGCGGCTGCCTGCCCATTGAACCCACTTGGTGCGGGTCCACAGCGAATCAGCACGCGCCGCTGTCAGCAGGGCCATCGTGCCCAGCACGGGCACCAGTGCAGGCCATCCCGGCCAGCTCACTTCCGGATCGAGCAAGATGCCCGAGCCAATCAAGAGCAGAAGCCCCACGGCCTCGAGCGCTCGTGCCGCACCACGGGAGAGCGCCAGTTGATGTGCGAAGAGGTAGACGAGGCTGCCCGCGAGCAACTCCCATGCGCGTGTGGGCAGCAAGTAGAAGGCGGTGTCACGCTGCGTTGGCGTGATGCAGGCGGAAAGACCCAGTGAGAGCAGGAACAGGGCCACGACGACGGCGTTCACCATGGAACGCCGGGGACACAAGCGCCACACCACCATGAGGATCAGCGGCAGAACCAGGTAGAACTGCCATTCCACGGCGAGCGACCAGGTGTGCAGCAGCCATTGCTCTTCAGCGCCAGGGGCGAAGTAACCCGTCTGCTGCCAGAACCAGAAGTTCGATGCGAACGACAAGGCCATCACCACCTGGTTGCCGAGCTGCTTGTAGTCGATCGGCAGCAGCACCTTCCAGCCCAGGATCAGCAGCGTGGCGCACATGACGGCCAGGGCCGGCACGATGCGGCGCGCCCGGGCCGAATAGAAACGCAGGAGAGAGAACCGCTCGGTCCGGTGCTCGAGCCCGCCCATGATGATGCGCGTCATGAGCAGCCCGGAGATGACGAAGAACATGTCGACGCCAATGAAGCCACTGCGAAAGCCTGGCACCTTGAAGTGGTAGAGCATGACCGCGACGACCGCCCATGCTCGCCAGCCGTTGATGTCCCGGCGGAATGCTTTGCTTTCCCCTGATGTCATCACTCTCTATTCCCCTTGATGTTTCAAGGCAGTCTGAGAGTTCGGCGTTTTTGGTACCTCGCCAATATTGACGAGCGTCGAGACGGCCCCCCCTGTTCTGGGTGCGAGGGGGCAACGCTCTGATCGGCACGTCACGTAAAGGCCGTGCCGTCAGGGATCGGTCAATGCATCACTCGATCACCTTCGCGCAGAGGCGCTGTGCGCTTCGATTCCTTCGGGCATGGGTTCGCGCAGCGTCTGCGGGCCTCAGGCGTTCTGCTGCTCCTGCAGCAGACGCCACATCACCTTGCCGGAGGCAGACTTCGGAAGGGCATCGACGAACTGAACGATCTGCGGCACCTTGTACGCTGCCATGTGCTCTCTGGCCCAGCACGTGATGTCTTCGGCAGAGGTCTTGCCCCTTGCCTCGGCGCGCAGCACCACCACGGCCTTGACCGTTTCGCCGCGATACGAATCCTTCGCCGAGATGATGCAGGCCTCCTGCACCACGGGATGCTTGTACAGCATGGCCTCCACTTCGGCCGGCCACACCTTGAAGCCGCTCGCGTTGATCATGCGCTTGAGGCGGTCGACGAGGAAGAAGTAGCCCTCCTCGTCCATGCGTCCGAGGTCGCCGGTGCGAAAGAAAGGCCTGCCGTCAATTTCCACGAACGCCGCTGCGGTGGCCTCCGGCTGGTTCCAGTACCCCTTGAAGAGCTGCGGGCCATGGGTGACGATCTCACCCACTTCCCCCGGTTGCACTTCCTCCAGTGTGTCAGGATGGACGACGCGGGAATCCACGCTGAAGACGGGAATACCGAGGCACTGCTGCTTCGCCCGCTCGGGCGGGTTGCAATGGGTGACGGCACAGGTTTCGGTGAGCCCATAGCCTTCCGCGAACACCACACCGAATTCCTGCAGCAAACGTTCGGCCACGGCCTGCGGCATCGCTGCACCTCCGCCGCTCAGGAACTTCAGGCTGCTCAGGTCGAAGCGCTGGTATTCGGGGCTGCCGAACAGATCGATGATCATCGTGGGAATGCACGAGAAGTGCGTCACCCGATACCGTGAAATCAGGCGGCCGGCGAGTTCGCGCTGCCATCGTGGCAGCAGGATCACCGTGCTGCCGGAATACACGGCCTCACACACCGCATTCACGAGACCGGTGATGTGGAACATGGGCAGCGCGCCCAGCAAGACGGTCTCGGCGCCACGTTGCATCCACTGGTTGCCCACGGTGTTCGTCATGACGGTGGCATGCGTGTGGATGCAACCTCTGGGCTGGCCGGTGGTGCCTGACGTGTAAGGCAGCACGGCCATGTCGTCAGGGCCGGACGTGTGGGCGTCGGGCGCGTGGCGTTCCGCCAGCGCATCAGACCAGCGAACGAACTGGATGCCGCATGCGGGTTCGGGCAGCGGCGGATCAAACCGGAGCCAGGCTTCGATGGCCGCCGGCGGGGCGAGTTCGGCATCGATCGGCCCTTGCGGCATCGCGTCGGTGAAACGCGCGACCAGCACGTGACTCAGACCTTCACCGGCAGGCATGAGGGCATGCGCCGCGGCCAGCTCCTGCGCGCCATCGGCGGTGCAGATGGCCACGCGCGCCGCTGCATCGATGAGGCAGCGGCTGATTTCAGCGGCCTTGTTCATCGGGTTCACGGGCACCACGACCGCATCGGCGCGCAGGATGCCGTAGAACGCCGCCATAAATTGCGGGCAGTTCTGCATGTACAGGGCAACCCGGTCGCCCTTTTTCACCTTGGCGTGCTGCAACCACCCGGCAATGGCCTCGGCCTGCTGGTGCAAGGCGGCGTAGGTCATCGCCTCCCCGAAGAAGATGCAGGCCGCCTTCTGCGGGAACCGGCGCGCGGACACTTCGAGGTTGAAATACAAGGATGTGGCAGGCACGGCCAGATGCCGGGGCAGACGCTTCGGCCAGATGCGTTCATGAGGGCGGCCCGAGGTGATCTCGTTCGACAAGGGGACTCTCCTGTATTTGAGTTGGTGAGGGAGATGCCGCCGAACCCGGCGCCCGGCGGTCTCGTCAATGCACTGCAACTGGCCGGTCAGTACGAACCCTGCCGCGTGGCCCGCTCGCTGCACTGAGGCCATCAAGGTCTTCCGTCATCGCGTGAGGCGTCCACCGCGGAACTGTGGCACAAATCACGGAATGTGGGCCCTGCGGGGAGCGTTCATCATGAAACAACATGCGAAGGCGCATCTGGCACTCTGGCTTGGCGCAGGCGCGCTCATGGCGGCGTGCGGTGGCGGTGGCGGTGGCGGTGACCTTCCTGCGCCTCCAACCCCCAGCGGGGCGCAGGCCCCCACGATCACACTGACATCACCGGCCAACCTGACCGACGGACTCACTGGCTCCATCGAGCTGACCGCCACGGCCACAGACGACGTCGGCGTGGCGGGGGTGGAATTTCAGGTAGACGGTGTTGCCATCGGCGCGGAGGACACCACGGCGCCGTATGCCGCCACCGTCAACACCGCTGACTTCGCGGCTGGGCAGCACCAGGTGCGCGCGCGAGCCCGCGACGCATCGAACAACCGCTCGGACTGGGCCACGGCCACCGTGCGGTTCGGCGGCTCCGCCGCCCTGCCCTCGGGTTTCACCAAGGACGAGACCTGGGTCACGGGCCTGGCCCGGGCGACAGCCATGGCGCAGGCCCCGGACGGCCGCCTGTTCATCGCCGAGCAGGGCGGCACGGTGCGCATCGTCAAGAACGGCACCCGCCTGACCGCTCCGTTCGCCACCGTCGCCACGGACAGCAACGGCGAGCGGGGGGTGATCGGCGTCGCGTTGCATCCCCAGTTCACAGCGAACCAATACGTCTACATCCACTACACCACCGCCTCCAATGCGCATGGCCGCATCAGCCGTTTCACTGCCAATGGCGACGTGGCCTTTGCCAACAGCGAGGAGGTGCTGTTCGAGCTGCCCCCGCTCAGCAGTGCGACCAACCACAACGGCGGCGCCATCCATTTCGGCGCCGACGGAAAGCTGTACGTGGCCGTGGGTGACAACGCAGACCGCAACCATTCGCCGCTGCTGACCAGCCTGTTCGGCAAGATCTTGAGGCTCAACGACGACGGCTCGATTCCGGCCGACAACCCCCATCACGCCACGACCACCGGCCAGTCCCAGGCCATCTGGGCGCGCGGGCTTCGCAATCCGTTCACCTTTGCGGTCCAGCCCGGCACTGGCACGCTCTACATCAACGACGTGGGTGAAGACACCTGGGAAGAGGTCAACATCGGCGCCGCCGGTGCCGACTATGGCTGGCCGGCGAACGAGGGCGCCGGCACGGTGGGAGGCGCCACGGCACCCATCTTCACCTACCGCCATACGGAGACCACGCCACCTGGTATCGGCCCTGGCGGCTTCATCACCGGGCAAAGCATCGTCGGCGCCACCTTCTACCCTGCAGGCGGCGCGTTTCCCGCTGCATACCACGGGAGCTTCTTCTTCGCAGACTTGCTCAGCCGCATCGTGGGCCGGCTGGACCCGGCCCATGGCCATGCAGCATCGACGTTTGCGAACATGGCGGGCATGCCGATCGACGTCATGGCGGGCAACGACGGCGCCCTGTATGTGCTCTACCGCGGCAGCATTGCGCGCATCACATCGCCCTGACCAGCGCTTGGGCCGCATCTTGCTACGCTCATTCCATGGTTGCCGTCGTTCATGCCCCTGCTCCTGCGCCATCGCACGAGGAGACCCCGTCCATCATGGACATCGAAGCGTCCGGCTTCGGCCGCTCGAGCTACCCGATCGAAGTGGGTTACGTGCTGGGTGATGGTTCGAGCTTTTGCACATTGATCCGACCGGCACCGTCCTGGACCCACTGGGACATCAGCGCCGAGTCGGTGCACCACATCCAGCGCACCACCCTGGACCGCCACGGCAAGCCGGTGGCCGAGGTGGCCGCGATGCTCAACGAACGGCTGCGGGGCAAGACCCTCTACAGCGACGGCTGGGGCCACGACTTCGCCTGGCTGTCTGCCTTGTTCGATGAAGCGGGCTGCGTGCCACTCTTCCGGCTGGAGAGCCTGCGCAAGCTGCTGTCGGAAGACGAGGCCGACCGCTGGCAGCCCACCCGCGACCGCATCAGCGGGGAATTCTCGCTGGCCCGGCACCGCGCGAGCGTGGACGCCTGGTTGCTGCAACAAACATGGCTGCGCGTGCGTGAAAACGGCGGCGAGCCGGCCATTGCACCGGGGCGGGTCACGCCCGGCTGAAGCCTTGCCCGCCCCCTCAAATCACCATTCTTCTTCGCGGCGCAGTTGCACGCACTGAGGATGATCGACCATCGCGCCTTGCGTGCACAGGCGACGCATGCAGCTCGACATCGATCCCGTGCTGCGCGCGTTGCAGGTGTCGCGCGGCGTGGGCGGTGCGGATGCAGGCGTTGCGACGGGCGTGGCCGGTTTGGGGCGTGCGCGAGGTGCGGCAGGTGGCGTCACGCGCGGCGGCGGCACGACCGCTGACGCGGCGACAGCCACCGCGGAGGCGGGCGTCGACGCAGGCGACAGTGGCGTGGGCACCACCGCACTCGCGGACCAGTTCGGCACGGCGATGGTGGATGTGCCGACCGGCGCGTTGATCATCGGGGCCGGCTCTGGCGCCGGCAACGGCGCAGGCGGCGTAGGCGCGAGGATCACCGGCACGGGGGCCGGGGCTGGAGCCGGGGCCGGTGCGGTGCTCACCGGCTCGGCCGGATGGTTGAAGCGGTCTTTCAGCAGCATGTACCCGAGCATCACCACGAGCATCACGGCCGTGGCCAGCGCCACGAACATCAGCCCGGCATGGGACTTCGAGGCCTCGGCAACCGGTTCGGGCTCTCCCTCGAACAGCGGCGGCAACGCGCGCGACGTGCGCGGCGGTGGAGCGACGGGCGGCGGCGATGCTGCAGGCGGCGTGGTGGCAGGCGCTGCGGCTGCCGGGGGCGCGGTGTTGCCGATCGGCTGAGTGGGCGCACTGCGCCCGGGATCGACGACCGTGGGGTCCAGATCGACTGGCGTTTCAGATGCAGATGCGGCCGCCGAGTGCAAGGTCGGCTCCCAGCCGGATGGGGCGGCACGGGTGGGTTCGACCTTCACCGTGGGCACCGACGGGCCCGTGGGCTGAGGCGGATCGAAGCGCCCTTCCAGTGCATCCCGGAACTGCTGCACGTTCTGGGGGCGCGTGTGCGGACTGACCGTCAAGGCCCAATCGATCGCCTTGAGCACCTTCAGCGGCAGGCTGCCCGTGTGCTCGCGGCCCAGGGACGTGAGCGGCTTTTGATCGTCGTGGACTGCCCGCGACGCCGACGGCGTGGGCGGGCGCCCCGTCACCACGAAGTGCAGCACGGCGCCGAGCGCATACAGATCGGTCCAGGGCCCCTGGCGGAGGTGACCCACGTCGGCATACTGCTCGATGGGCGCATAGCTCGGCTTGAGCACCGCCGTCAGCGACTGAGTCCGGTCCCCGATCACGGCCCGGGCGGCGCCGAAATCGAGCAACACGGGCGGCGCGTCCGGCAGCAGCAGGATGTTGTCGGGTGCGATGTCGCGGTGGAAGACGCTTTCCTTGTGGAGCACCTCCATCGCGCCGAGCAGCGGATCCACGAGGCCACGCACCCAGTTCTCGTCCGGCACCTGCAACATTGCACGGCGCTCTTCCTTCAGGGTGCGGCCCGGGTAGAACGGCATCGCCATGTATGCGGTGCCGTTGGCCTCCCAGAATCGGTACACCTTCACCAGCGACGCATGGTTGAAGCGCGCGAGCAGCTTGGCCTCGTTCACGAACGACCGCAGGCCCAGGTTGAACGTGTCCTGGTGCAGACTGGAACGCACCGACACCTCGGTGCCCCGGCCGCGGGCGGCCATCATCGACGGCATGTATTCCTTGACGGCCACCAGGCGGTCGAGCGCATGGTCCATCGCGAGGTACACGATGCCGAAGCCCCCCACCCCGAGCACCTTCAGGATCTCGAACTCGGCCAGGCGCGTGCCGATGGGCAGCGCATCGTGTTCGTCCTGCAGTGGGGCGCTGGCGCCGGTACTCGTGGTCGGGGGAAGACTGCTGGACATGGGCCGACACTTTATCGCAGCGCGGAGCCCTCCCGGCCCCCTCTTTCTGGTGTCTAAAATCACGGATCCATTCACGAATCCGCCCCATGAGCACGACCCCCACACCGTCCCTGACCGGCAAGGTCAGCACCAAGGCCAACGTCTACTTCGACGGCAAATGCGTCTCGCACACCGTCGAACTCGCCGACGGCACCAGAAAAAGCGTTGGCGTCATCCTGCCGGCCACCCTCAACTTCGGCACCGGGGCGCCTGAAGTCATGGAGCTCATCGACGGCAGCTGCCGCGTGAAGCTCAAGGGCGAAGCGGACTGGACCACCTACAGTGCCGGGCAATCCTTCGATGTTCCTGGGAACTCCTCGTTTGACATCGAAGTGACGCAGGCTTTGCACTACATCTGTCACTTCGGGTGATTTGCCCCTTGGGCGCCCGGGCACGGCGCTTCTGTGCCTGGGTTTCGCTTTAGATGATCTTGTTCTCTGGCGAGGCCGCGCCGGGTCTCGGCCCGGCAGCCGAATTACCTTTCTGTCGCGCCAGAAAGGTAATCCAAAGAGGCGCTTTGAACACCAGCTTCCACGCATTTTGCTCGGGCGCTTCGGCTGCGAATCCCCCGCACGACCACTGTCTCCAGCTCCACCGTGACCGTACGAGACACGGCCGTGCTGACTCGCCTCGGCTCGCTTCGCATCGTGCCCGTCGGCTCACTGGACCCGGTGGGCCCCGGCTTTCGCCGGGGTGACATTCGTTTGCGCCCCCCGCATTTGTTTGGGCGCCCGATGTGTTTGCGGCCCCTCGCATGTGTTCGCGCCCCCCCCGCATGTCATACCGGCGAACGCCGGTACCCGCAGGCCGCGACTGCAGCCGGAGCTACAAGGAGCAAGGGGCGAGCGAGCAAAGCGAGCAACGCCCCGCAGCGCGCGCGACAGGCAGGCAAGCGCAGCGAAGCCGCACATCAAGCCACACGCGAGCCCGGCTCCGCCGGGCGACCCGTGGCGCCCCTCGGGGGCAGGAGCGAAGCGACTGGGGGGCCCTATACAACTACGGGCTCGGGCTCGAGGCGAATGCCGAAGCGGCCGTAGACGCTTTCCTGGATCGCCTTGGCCAGCAACATGACTTCCGAGCCGATGGCCCCGCCACGGTTGATGAGCACCAGCGCCTGTTTCTCGTACACGGCGGCCTTGCCCATGGATTTGCCCTTCCAGCCGCAGGCGTCGATCATCCAGCCGGCAGCGAGCTTCATGCTGCCGTCGGGCATCGGGTAATGCACGATTTCGGGATCGCGGCCGATGATGTCGCGACACTGTTCGGGCGTGACCACCGGGTTCTTGAAGAAGCTGCCGGCGTTGCCAAGCACGGACGGGTCGGGGAGCTTGGCCCGCCGGATGGCGCAAATCCAGTCGAACACCTGCTTCGCCTCAGGTTGGGCCACACCGCTCTCGGCCATCTTCCGTTCAATTTCCAGGTAGCCGAGCACCGGGCGCCACGGCTTGGGCAGGCGAAACCGCACCCGTGTGATCACCACCCGGCCCGCCAGCGAATGCTTGAACACGCTGTCGCGGTAGCCGAAGGCGCAGAGGTCCGGGCCCAAGGTCACCGTGCGGCCGGTCAGCAGGTCGACCCCATCCAGCGATTCGAAGCGATCCTTCACTTCCAGGCCATAGGCGCCAATGTTCTGCACCGGAGAGGCACCCACGGTGCCCGGGATCAACGCCAGGTTCTCCAGGCCGGGCAGTCCCTGGTCGAGCGTCCAGGCGACGAATTCATGCCAGGATTCGCCGGCACCCGCCTCGACGATCCAGGCGTCGGCCCGATCCTCGACCAGGCGGCGCCCGCGCACCTCGACCTTCAGCACGAGCTGGGGCATGTCTTTCGTCAAGACGATGTTGCTGCCGCCGCCGAGAATGAACTTGGGCGAGCGCCCCAGCTCGGGATGATCGACCACCTGGCGCACGCTGGCGTCGTCCGTCACACGGACGAGGGTTTGCGCCACGGCCGGCAGGCCGAAGCTGTTATAGGGTTTCAAGCTGACGCCGGACTCGATTTGCATGGCAGAATTTTCGCTGATTCAGCGCACCCGGAACAGAACAATGCCCAGCTTCGATGCCGTCCTCGATCCCAACCTCGTGGAGGTTCGCAATGCCGTCGACAACACCGCGAAGGAAATCGGCACGCGATTCGATTTCAAAGGTTCCTCGGCAAAGGTGGAACTCAAGGACAAGGAGCTCACCTTGTTCGCCGACAGTGATTTCCAGATCAACCAGGTGATGGACATCCTGTTGGCCAAGCTCACCAAGCGCAACGTCGACATCCGCTTCATGGACCGAACGGCGAAGATCGAAAAAATCGGCGGAGACAAGGTCAAGCAGGTCATCACCGTCAAGAGCGGCATCGATTCTGACACCGCCAAGAAGATCCAGACCGTCGTCAAGGGCAGCAAGCTCAAGGTTCAGGCCTCGATCCAGGGCGACACGGTGCGGGTCACAGGCGCCAAGCGCGACGATCTGCAAGCCGCCATGGCCCTGATCCGCAGCGAGGTGGCCGACGCCCCCCTCTCGTTCAACAATTTCCGGGACTGACCGGTGCGCATGACGGCGGCCGGCCTGGCGGTCCTTCTCTGGGCCGGCAGCGCCGCTGCCCAGACTGTGTCGATGAGCGGCAGCCTTGGCTCCACCAAGGCGCTTTTGGTGATCAACGGCAAGCCGCAGACCGTCGCCGTGGGCAGCACGGTGCAGGGCGTGCGGCTCATCAGCACCGGCCCCCAGGAGTCCCTGGTCGAGGTGGGTGGCAAGCGCGTGGTGCTGCAGCTCGGCGCGGCCCAGGTGAATCTGGGCGGGGGTGGCAGCGAAGGCGGCAATGGAACCCGCATCGTCCTCACGGCGGGCCTCGGCGGGCATTTCACCACCATCGGCGCCATCAACGGCGGAGCCGTGCAGTTCATGGTCGACACCGGCGCCACCGTCATCGCGATGAGCGAAGCCGATGCCACGCGCATCGGCCTCCGGTACCGCGACGGCAAACGCTCGATGGCCAGTACGGCAAACGGCAACGTGATCGTCTATGACGTGATGCTGAGCTCGGTGCGCATCGGCGACGTCGAGCTGCACAACATCGAGGCGTCCGTCATACCCGGCAACATGAGCCATGTGCTGCTTGGCAACAGCTTTCTGTCGCGCTTCCAGATGACCCGCAAGAACGATGTGTTGACGTTGGAGCGCCGGTTCTGACCGCTCTGCCTCGGTCACGGGCTTTGTCAGCTCGCTTCGCATCGCTCCAACCTCATCATCCCGGCGAAAGCCGGGACCCACCGCCCCAGTGGGCACCGGCTTTCGCCGGTGTGACAGGAGAGTGAGGGGCGAGCGAGCACAGCGAGCAACGCCCCGCAGCGCACGCGACAGGAAGGCAAGCGCAGCGAAGCCGCAGATCAAGCCACACGCGAGCCCGGCTCCGCCGGGCCACCCGTGGCGCCCCTCGGGGGCAGGAGGCGAAGCCGACTGGGGGGCCTACCCCTGTGTCGAAGTTCTCGCTAGAAGCTGCTTGTCGCCGGACGCTTTGCTGGAAAATGCCTACGTCTTCATCCTGGGACATGCCGTGTCCGATCGACCGCCCATCGTGTTCGTCCATGGAAACGGTGATACCGCCGGGCTCTGGATCACCACGATGTGGCGCTTTGAATCGAATCACTGGCCACGGGATCGGCTGCACGCCATCGATCTGCCTTATCCGTTAGCGCGCGACGATGACCGGCTCGCGCAGGCCGGCCGCAGCTCGAGCGATGACCATGTGGCTTGTCTCTCGGCCGAGGTGGAGCGGGTGCTGGCGGCCTCGGGCGCGGGACAGGTCGTGCTGGTCGCCAATTCTCGCGGCGGATTCGCCGTGCGCCGATACGTGGCGAACGGCGGCGCACGCAAGGTGTCTCACGCGGTGCTGGGAGGCACGCCCAACCATGGCGTCTGGACGTCCCTGATCCATGCGCCCGGCAGCGAGTTCAACGGCGCCGGGCCGCTGCTCACGGCGCTGAATGCGCCGGGGCCAGATGGTCATGAGGTCACGCCCGGGGTGGCCTGGCTCACGCTGCGCTCGGACGGCAACGACAAGTACTGCCAGCCTCATGGCGGCTGGCTCGGCGCGCCTCACCTGGCCACCGGTGTCCAGGCGGACAGCCCCGAGCTGCGCGGTGCCACCAACCTGGTGTTGCCGAGCGCAGATCACCGGGAGACGTCCTTCGGCCCGCTGGCCTTCGCGCACACCTGGGAGTTCCTGACGGGCAAGCCCCCCGTGTCGCTGGACATCACGCCCGAGCCTCGGTTGCGACTCGACGGGAAGGTGTCCGGCTACGGGACGGACAACCGCCATGGTGTCGATCCGTCGAACCTGCCGCTCGTGGGTGCACGGGTGGAGGTGTACGCCACGCACCCCGCCACCGGCGAGCGGTTGGGCGCCGCCGTGCACCAGCGCACCGTGGGGCCCGACGGCCGCTGGGGTCCGTTCGATGCGCAGGGCGGACAGCCTTACGAATTCGTGCTGAGCGCCGAGGGCTATGCCACGACGCACCTGTACCGTTCGCCTTTCCTCAGATCTTCCGAGATCGTTCACCTGAGGGTCGAGCGCCTGCCGGAGCCGGACACGGACGCCCTGGCCCTCGTCACGATGAGTCGCCCGCGCGGCTACTTCGACCGCGCCCGAGACCACATCGGGCTCGACGGCGCAAGCCCCCCGCCCGACGTGCCGGCCGGCGTGGCCGGGGTCTCTTCAGCCGTCGCTCGCATCACGGACCGATGCCACCGCACGGTCGCGGGACAATTCAATGGTGAACACATCGCGGGACGTGCATGGCCGCTGGCCGAGGGCCATGTCGTCACGCTCGAACTGCACCATTGACATGAAACTCTCCCAGCTGCTTTTTTCTCAAGGTTTCGGCGCGCGCCGGGAATGCGAAGGCTTGATCGTGGCCGGCCATGTGACCGTGGCCGGCACGCGGGTGACCGACCCATTCGCCGATGTCGATCCCACCGGCCTGGCCTTCACCGTGCGCGGCGAACCATGGACCTATCATGAGAAGGCGCTGCTCGTGATGAACAAGCCACCAGGCGTGGAATGCTCGCAGAAGCCGAAGCACCATCCGAGCATCTACAGCCTGCTGCCAGCCCCGTTGCGCCGCAGGGATGTGCAAAGCATCGGGCGGCTCGACGAGGACACGACGGGCCTGCTGCTCTTCACGGACGATGGCGCGCTGATCCATCGGCTCACGTCCCCCAAGAAGCATGTGCCGAAGGTCTACGAAGTGACCTGCAAGCATCCGGTGACGGCAGACCAGATCGCCCGCCTGCTCGAAGGCGTGAAGCTCATCGACGACCCGGCCACAGTCAAGGCCGTGGCCTGCGAGCCCACCGGCGAGCTGACGCTGCGCATCACCCTCGTGGACGGCAAGTACCACCAGGTCAAGCGCATGCTGGCAGCCGTGAGCAATCGGGTCGAAGGCTTGCATCGCAGCGGGTTCGGCGCACTGGCCCTGCCGCCCGATCTGGCGCCCGGACAGTGGCGCTGGCTCAGCGGACCATCCGACATCGTGCCGCAATAGCCCCAGGCGTTCGAGCAGCCATCGGCGGCACAATGCAGGTCATCCATCGATTTTCTCGATGACGCCCTGTCGCCAGGGAACGGTGGCGATCACGGAAATCACACGATGAACTTGCGCTTTGTCGAAGCATTTCACTGGGCCGTGATGCTCAAGAGCGTCACCCGCGCGGCCGAGAAGCTCAGCATCACCCAGTCCGCATTGTCCAGCCGCATCGCCGCACTCGAAACGGAGCTGGGGGTGCTGCTGCTGGATCGCCGGGACAAGCTGTTTCGCCTCACCGTCGCAGGGCAACGGTTCCATGACCTGTCGCAGAACCTGCTCGTGATGCAGATGCAGATCAAGGAGGAAATGGGCGCGGGTTTGATGCGTTCACGGGTGCTGCGCATCGGCGCCATCGAATCCGTGGTGCACAGCTGGCTCGCCCCATGGCTCAAGCACATGCAGGCCGAACACAGCGACTTCGAACTCGAACTGACGGTCGAAACGAGCCCCATCCTCGTGGACCAGCTCCAGCGCGGCAAGCAAGACATGGTGTTCGCGGCACTGCCGGCATCCGGCGAAGGGATTCGAACCCGCGCGCTGCCGCCGATGACGATGACCTTCGTGGGCCATCAGGTGTTGCACCCGCGGCGGCTCTACAAGATGCGGGACCTGCTCGGCTTCGATCTGCTGACCTTCCAGCGGGGATCGCAACCTCATGTGACCTTGCTGGAACTCTTTCGCAACGCAGGCAGCGAGACGCCGCGCGTGCATGCCATCCAGTCGGTCTCGGCCATGGCGCAGCTCGTCGAGGCAGGCTTCGGCATTGCCACGCTGCCCCGGGCGGCGGTCGATCATTTGTCGCTGCGCTTGCCTCTGCGCGTCCTTCAGACGGATGTGGTGCTCGAGCCGCTGCCGATGCATGCGAGCTATCGGGAAGACCCCACGTCGCACCTTACCGAAGCGGCCCTGGCCTCCGCAGTGGCGCATGCAACGCAGCGCCGGGCTGGAACACGGCGCACTGCCAACTGATTCGCAGTTGCGCGCGAAGCCGGGCGTGAACAGGCATCAGAGCTTCAGCTGAGCGAGCGCGGCCTGCAGCCCGGCCACGCCCCCGACGCGCTGGTCGTTGATGAAGACCTGGGGCATCTGCCGCACGGAGGGGCCGCACTTTTCGTAGAAAGCCTTTCGCTGCTCCTCGTCATCGATCTTCACCTCCTCGAACCCCAGATTGCGGGACTTGAGCAGGTTCTTGACGATATCGCACTGAGGGCATGCGGACTTCGAGTAAACGGTGATTTTGAGAGACATGCTGCAAGTGTAGGCTCAGGGCCTCCATCGACATGCCGCCACGCGATGAGGCGTCGAGTGGTCGTAGGCATTGAGGATTTCGTCACGAACCGCGAAGCGCACCGCCCTGTGCACCGTCTCCGCTCACAAGAAAAATCGATGACCTGAGCGAGAAATTTTGCGTTGGCGGCACGCTGTCCAAATTCCCACAATGCCCTCATGCGTAAAGCGCGGGAACTGGAAGGAAGATGGAAATGATGCTAGGTGCAAACCCTGAGGCGTGTTTCACAGACCCTCGTGAGGCACTCTGTGACGCCGCATCCACCGGACGAAGCGTTCGGCTGGCTGCCCGCAACGGCCAGTTGAACGGGCACACCGGCGGCCTCGCCGGCGAATACGTCCAGGGCAATGTCGTCATCCTGCCGAAGTCGCTCGGCGCGGATTTTCTCAGCTACTGCCAGAACAACCCGAAGCCGTGCCCGCTGCTCGCGGTGGGCGAACCCGGCGAGCCGATGATTGCTTCCCTCGGGGCCGACCTCGACATCCGCACCGACGTGCCTCGCTACCGCGTATGGGAACACGGTGAACTCGTCGATGAGCCCACCGACATCCGTTCGTTGTGGCGCGACGACCTCATGAGCTTCGTCATCGGTTGCTCATTCTCCTTCGAGCATGCGCTGCTCGCGGAAGGCATCCCGCTCCGTCACGTGGCACAGGGTCGCAATGTCGCCATGTACCGCACCAACATCGAGACCACGGCGGTCGGCGCCTTTCGCGGCCCGATGGTGGTATCGATGCGCCCCATGAGCAGTGTCGACGCCATCCGCGCCGTGCAGATCACATCGCGGCTGCCGAAGGTGCACGGCGCACCGGTGCATTTCGGCGACCCCGGGCACATTGGCATTCACGACCTCGCGCAACCCGACTATGGTGATCCGGTGGATGTGCTCCCCGGGGAAGTCCCGGTCTTCTGGGCGTGCGGTGTCACGCCGCAGGCGGCCATCGCCCTGGCCAAGCCGGCGTTCTGCATCACCCACGCGCCCGGCGCCATGCTGGTCACCGACCTGCTCAATCGCGAATTGAGTGCCTGAGAACCACCCGAGGGCGGCCGTGCCGCTCCCCTGAGATCGCTTTGATTTCTGATCAACCAAGGAGAAGTGAACATGCGTAGAAACTTCATTCGCACCATCGTGGGAACTGCCGTGATGTCGTGCCTGGGCGTATCGGTCCATGCCCAGCAACAGGAGATCCGCATCGGCGCGATCTATCCGCTCACGGGCGCCGCCGCATCGGCAGGCGCCGAGATGCGCCAGGCGATGGAGCTGGCCGCGGACATCATCAACAACGGCGCCAAGAGCGTGCCCGACCTGCCCTTCGCCCAAGGCGGCGGCCTGCCCGGCCTGAAAGGCGCGAAGATCAAGCTCATCTTCGCGGACCACCAGGGCAACCCGCAGACCGGCGCGACCGAAGCCGAACGCCTGATCACGCAAGAGAAGGTGGTGGCCCTGATCGGTGCCTACAGCAGCAACGTGACGGCCACCGCGAGCCAGGTGGCCGAGCGCTACAAGATTCCGTTCGTGACGGCAGAGTCGTCCTCGGCCTCCCTGACGCAGCGCGGCTTCAAGTATTTCTTCCGCACCACGCCGCACGATGACCTCTTCGTGCACAACGCCTTCGAATTCATGAAGGACCTCGAAGCGAAGAAGGGCTTCAAGGTGGGCGGCATTGCCAGCTTCAACGAGAACACGCTGTGGGGCAACGAGACCACGAAACTCCAGGCCAAGCTGGTTCCGGAGTTCGGCTTCAACCTCCTCAAGCAGATCACCTACCCGGCCAAGAGCACGCAGCTGACGTCCGAGGTGCAGTCGCTCAAGGTGGCCAACCCGAAGGTGGTGCTGCAATCGTCGTACCTCGGCGATGCAATCCTGTCGATGAAGACGTACAAGGAACTGGGATTCATGCCCGACATGATCCTGGCCAACAACGCAGGCTTCACGGACACCGAATTCATCCGCACACTGGGCAAGGACGCCGAGTACGTCATCACGCGCGAGGTGTGGGCGCTGGACTTGACCAACCGCAACCCGCTGATCAAGGAAGTCAACAACCTGTACTTCAGCCGCACGAAGGCGAACTTCACAGGCAACTCGTCGCGCAGCTTCACGGGCGTGATGGTGCTCGCCGACGCCATCAACCGTGCGAAGAGCACAGACCCCGAGGCGATCCGCAAGGCCCTCACTGAGACCAACCTCCGCGCAGAGGACCTGATCATGCCGTGGAAGGGCGTGAAGTTCGACGCCACCGGCCAGAACACGCTGGGGCGCGGCATCCTCGTGCAGATCGTCGACGGCAAGTACAACACCGTGTGGCCGTTCGCCATGGCCTCGCGCGAGGTCGTCTGGCCGATGCCCGGCTGGGACAAGCGCAAGTGATGCGCGCGCTCCGCCGCTTTCTCGGCCCGGCCTCATGGGCCGGGCCCCTGCCCGCAACGCGCGAAAGACTGTCATGACCTTTGAAATCCTGCTGCAGACGCTGGCCTCCGGCGTGCTGATCGGGCTGATCTATGCGCTTGTCGCGATCGGCCTGACCATGATCTTCGGCGTGATGGACATCGTGAATTTTGCCCACGGCGAATTCCTGATGCTCGGCATGTACGCGAGCTTCTGGCTGTTCTCGCTGTATGCGCTCGACCCGATGTTCACGCTGCCACTCACCGTGCTGATGCTGTTCGGCGTCGGTGTGCTCATCTACAAGACCGTGATCCGCCGCATCATCGACGCACCGATGTTGAGCCAGATCTTCGCCACGTTCGGCCTGATGTTCCTGCTCCGTGGCATCGCCCAGTTCCTGTGGAAACCGGATTTCCGGTCGATCGAAAACTCGATCGTGAACGGTGGCGTCAACCTCCTCGGCATCCAGCTCGGCCTGCCTCAGTTGGTGGCCGGCCTGGGCGCGGTGGTGGTCACGGGGACCATCTACTGGTTCCTGCACCGCACCAAGCTCGGTGCGGCGCTGGAGGCCACCGCGGCCGACAAGGAAGCCGCCCGGCTGATGGGCATCGATTCCCACAAGATGTTCGCACTGGCCTGGGGCATCGGGGCCGCCTGCGCTGGTGCGGCCGGTGCGCTGTTGTCGACCTTCTTCCCGATTTTTCCGGAAGTGGGGGCCACCTTCATCCTGATCGCCTTCGTGGTGGTCAACCTGGGTGGGTTCGGCAGCGTGGCCGGGGCGTTCATCGCGGGCATCCTCATCGGCGTGATCGAGGTGATGGGGGGCCTGCTGCTGGGCCCGCAATACAAGTTGGCCGTGGTGTTGGTGCTGTTCCTGGCAGTGCTGATGTTCCGGCCGCAGGGCCTGATGGGCAAAGCCTGAGGAACCGCACATGAGAACATTCCCTTCACTCCGACGCGCCGCCTTCGGGCGCGTGTCCCCCTGGCTGCTGGCCGGAATCGCGGCCGCCGCGGCGGTGCCTGTTTTCGTGGACAGCCCGGCCCACCTCAACTTCGCCATCCTCGTGCTGATGGCCGCTCAGCTGGGCGTCGCCTGGAACCTCCTGGGCGGCTATGCCGGGCAGGTCTCGCTGGGGCATGCCGCGTTCTACGGGCTCGGCGCGTACACCTCCACGATGCTGCTGCTGAACTTCGGCGTGAACCCCTGGCTCGGCATGGTGGCCGGCGGGCTGGTGGCGGCCGTCAGCAGCCTGGCATTCGGCTGGTCGTGCTTCCGGCTCAAGGGTCACTATTTCGCGATGGCGACCATCGCCGTCGCCGAACTGGTGCAGATCCTGTTCACCAACTGGGAATTCGCGGGCACGGCGGTGGGCCTGTACATCCCCATGTCCGAACAGGGCTGGAAGTTCATGGTGTTTTCCGACAAGCTGCCGTACTACTGGCTCGCACTCGGCCTGCTGGCCGCCACGCTGGGGGCCACCTGGTGGATCGAACGAAGCCACGTGGGCTACTACCTCCGCGCGGTCAAGGACGAGCCTGATGCGGCCCGCAGCATCGGCATCAACATCAGCCGGTACAAGCAGATCGCCCTGTCGATCAGCGCCTTCTTCACGGCCATGGGCGGCAGCCTGTACGCCCAGAAGGAGCTGTACATCGATCCGGGTTCGGTGTTGTCCACGGCCTTGTCAATCAAGATGGCGCTGGTGTCCATCCTCGGCGGCGTGGGCACCCTCTTCGGACCGGTCGTCGGCTCGGTGATCCTGACCCTGATCGAGGAGTTCACCCGCATCTTCTTCGGCGGCACGGGCCGGGGCACCGACACCATCATCTACGCGGCACTGATCGTGGCGATCGCGGTGTTCTATCCGACCGGCATGGTCGGCTGGTGGCGCGAGCGGGTGCGCCGGCGAGGCCTACCCCGCGGCACATCGGCCGGGCTGAAGGAAACGGACGCCAAAGCGATGCTGCCCCGTTCATCGTCTCAAGGAGGTGCGCTGTGAGCCTGCTCGAACTTCACGGTGTGACCAAACGGTTCGGCGGCCTGGTCGCCAACCAGGACGTGTCCTTCACCGTCGATGCCGCACAGATCGTGGGCCTCATCGGTCCCAACGGCGCCGGCAAGACGACTTCCTTCAACTGCGTGGCGGGCTTTTGCGCGCCCACGACCGGCGACATCGTGTTCAACGGGCGGAAGATCTCCGGCCTGTCGCCCGAGGCCTGCGCCCGGGCCGGCATCGGACGCACCTTCCAGGTGGCCCGCACCTTCACGAGCATGACCGCCTGCGAAAACGTGCTCACTGGCGCACTGCTGCGGCACAAGCAGGTGCGCGCGGCCCGCGAGTGCGCGCAGGCATGGCTGTCGTTCGTCCGGCTCCAGGCCCTGGCGGATCGTCCGTCCGGCAGCCTCACCATCAGCGAACAGCGGCGCCTGGCCGTGGCACGCGCGCTGGCCACCGAACCGCAGCTGCTGCTGATGGACGAGGTGATGGCCGGGCTCACCCCATCGGAGGTGCGCGAGATGGTGGACGTCGTCATGCAGATCCGGCAGAAAGGCATTGCCTGCCTGATCGTCGAACACGTGCTCGAGGGCATCATGCCCATCGCCGACAAGATCGTGGTGCTGGACCGGGGCGTGAAGATCGCCGACGGCACGCCGGCCGCCGTGTCGGCCGACCCGGCCGTGATCTCCGCCTACCTGGGGGACGCCTGATGAACGCCATGTTGAAAGAACCCATCCTGCGCGTGTCCAACCTGAGCGTCAGCTACAGCGGCGTGCAGGCCTTGCAGGCCGTGAACCTGCGGGTGGAACCGGGGAAGATCGTCGCGCTGGTCGGCGGCAACGGCAACGGCAAGTCCACCACGCTTCGCGCGGTGGCCGGGCTGAATGCCGTCGATGCCGGAGACATCCATTTCGAAGGCAAGCCGGTGAAGGCCCTTCCGGCCCACAAGCGGGTACCGCTGGGCCTGTCCCTGGTGCCGGAAGGGCGCAGGCTGTTTCCGCGCCTCACGGTGTTGCGCAACCTCGAGCTGGGTGCCTACACCCGTGATGACCAGGACGAGGTGCGCGAAGGCATCGAGCGGATGCTCACGCTGTTCCCCATCCTGAAAGAGCGTTCCGACCAGCTGGCGGGCACGATGAGCGGTGGCGAGCAGCAGATGCTGGCCATCGCCCGCGGCCTGATGGCACGGCCCAAGCTGCTGATGCTCGACGAGCCGTCCTGGGGCATCGCGCCCAAGTTCGTCAGCAAGGTGCTCGACGTGATCCAGCGCGTGAACGAGACCGGGGTGTCGGTGCTGCTGGTGGAACAGAACCTCCACAAGGCCCTGTCCATCGCACACCACGCCTACGTCATCCAGACGGGTCGCATCGTTCTCGAAGGCGCCGGCCAGGATCTCTTGCACAACGAGGACGTGAAGAAGGCATACCTCGGCCTCTGACGGACACCGGCCTCATGGCATTCCGACCCCGCGTCAGCGGGCCGTCGGTGGGGCAACGCACGCTTTTTTTTGAAGGAGCAGGTATATGCAGCGAAGAAGTTGGATCGCCGGCGTCGGCCTGGGGCTCCTTCTGGGGCAAGCGCGCGGGGCCCGCACATGGCAGATGGCCACCGGCTACGCATCGGACGCGTTCCAGACCCGCAACGTCAAGTCGTTCACGGACGAATTGGCGAGGGAGACGGCCGGAGCGATCACAGTCCAGGTGCACGACAACAACACGCTCGTGCGCATGGCTGACATTGCCCAGGCCGTGCGCGAGCGGCGCGTCGAATTCGGCGAGGTACTGCTCAGCAGCGCCCTGCCCAAGGAGATCACCGCCGCCGGGGCGGATGCCGTGCCCTTCCTCACCCGCAGCGACGGCGACGTGAAGCGGTTGTGGACTTGCCAGCGGCCGGTGCTGGACCGTCAGCTGGCCCGCATCGGGCTCAAGGCGCTCTATGCGGTGCCCTGGCCACCCCAGTGCCTTTATTCATCCGTCCCGCTGGCGCATCCGCAGGACCTGGCCGGCTTGCGCATGCGCACCTACAACCCGAGTTCCGAGGCCATCGCCAAGCTGCTCGGCGCCGTGGCGGTCGACGTGGCCACGGCCGATGTGAAGCAAGCCGTGGCCGAGGGCCGGATCGACACCTTGATCACCTCGGCTGTGACGGGCGTCGATCAGGCGCTTTGGACACGCATGAAGTACCTGTACCTCATCAATGCCTGGTCGCCCAAGAACCTCGTGTTCATGAACGCGGCCGCATGGCACGAACTCGGGCCCGATCTGCAGGCGGCGCTGGCCCAGGTCGCTGCACGGGCGGAGGTTCGCGGATGGGAGGCCAGCGCCGACGCCGCGAAGCTGTCCCTCGCCACCCTGCGGTCACGCGGCATGACCATCGACTTTCCGTCTGCTTCCCTGTCCACCGCGTTGCGGCGCCTGGGGGAGCGTTTTTCCAGAGAGTGGGTCCGCACCGCGGGCTCCGATGCCAACCAGATTTTCGTTCCCTATTACTCCGCTTCAACCCAACACGATTGAGGATCCCATGTCACAACCGATCGACCACCATCCCGACGCACGCTGGCAGTTCTGGATCGACCGCGGCGGCACGTTCACCGACCTCGTGGGCCGCGCGCCCGACGGCAGCCTGCACACTCTGAAGATGCTCTCGGAAAACCCTGAGCAGTACCGCGACGCTGCGGTCGAAGGCATCCGGCGGCTGCTGGGCCTGGAAGCCCATGAACTCATCACGCCCGAACGGGTCGAGTGCGTGAAGATGGGCACCACGGTGGCCACCAACGCACTGCTCGAACGCAAGGGCGACCGCACGGTGCTGGTCACCACGGTGGGCTTCCGGGACGCGCTGCGCATCGCCACCCAGGCCCGCCCGCGGCTGTTCGACCGGCACATCGTCTTGCCGGAACTGCTGTATGACCGCGTGATCGAGGCCGACGAACGCATCGGCGCGGACGGCACGGTCGTGCAGGCGCTCGACGAGGCCGGGCTGCGCATGCGGTTGCAGCAGGCGTACGACGACGGCATCCGGGCATGCGCCATCGTGTTCATGCATGGCTGGCGGCACACCCAGCACGAGCTGGCCGCGCAAACCATCGCCCAGGAAATCGGCTTCACGCAGATCTCCGTGTCGCACCAGGTCAGCCCGCTGATGAAACTCGTGCCCCGAGGCGACACAACCGTGGTCGATGCCTATCTGAGTCCCATCCTGCGCCGCTATGTCGACCAGGTGGCCGCGCAGATGCCGGGCGTGAGGCTCTTTTTCATGCAGAGCTCCGGCGGGTTGACACAAGCCGAAGCGTTCCAGGGCAAGGACGCCATCCTGTCGGGCCCGGCCGGCGGCATTGTCGGCATGGTGCGCACCGCGGTGGAGGCCGGCCACCACAAGGTGATCGGCTTCGACATGGGCGGCACCTCCACAGACGTGTCCCACTACGCGGGCGAATTCGAGCGTGCCTTCGAAACCCAGGTGGCCGGGGTGCGCATGCGTGCGCCGATGATGAGCATTCACACCGTGGCCGCAGGGGGCGGATCGGTGATCCGCTTCGACGGTGCACGCCTGCGGGTGGGGCCCGAATCGGCCGGCGCCAATCCAGGCCCGGCGAGCTACCGGCGTGGCGGCCCGCTGGCCACCACCGACGCCAACGTGATGCTCGGCAAGATCCAGCCCGACTACTTCCCGAAGGTCTTCGGCCCGCGCGCCGATCAGCCCCTGGACCGCAATGAGGTGCAACAACGCTTCCTGGACCTGGCGCGCCAGATGACCGAAGCCACCGGCCGCGCCACCACCCCTGAAGACGTGGCCAGCGGCGCGCTCCAGATCGCGGTGGCCAGCATGGCCAATGCCATCAAGCGCATCTCGGTCGCCCGCGGCTACGACGTGACGCAGTACACGCTGCAGTGTTTCGGGGGCGCGGGCGGCCAGCATGCCTGCCTTGTCGCGGATGCACTCGGCATGAGCACGGTCTATGCGCACCCCTTCGCTGGCGTGCTCTCCGCGTTCGGCATGGGGCTGGCCGACCAGACCGTCATGCGCGAGGCGGCCGTGGAACGCCTGCTGGACGAGGACGGCTTCCTCGCGGCCGTGCAGGTCGCCATGCGTCTGCAGTGCGAGGCCGAAGCCTCGCTGCGCGCTCAAGGCGTCGATGCCGCCCTCATCCGCACCCTCCACAAGGTGCAGGTGCGCTACGACGGCACCGACACCGCGCTGGCCTGCGACCTGCACATCATGCAGAAGACCTCCGAGGCGCTCGCCGCCATCCGCGACCAGTTCGAGACCGGGTACCGCCAGCGCTTCGCGTTCCTGATGCCGGACCGTTCGCTGATCATCGAAGTGGTGTCGGTCGAGTCGATCGGCACGGGGGAACGCCCGCATGCCCTGGCCGATGTGCGTGAAGGTCGCCATCATGTGCCGGCGCCGCTGGACACCATCCGGATGTACTGCCAGGCCGACGACCAGCCCGCCGGGTGGCGTGATGCCTCGCTGTACCGCGTGGAGCAGCTCGAGCGAGGTGCCACCGTCGACGGGCCCGCCGTGCTGGCCGAGCGCAACGCCACCACGGTCGTCGAAGCCGGATGGCAAGCGCGCGTGCTGGCGCACGGTGTCGAGCTGCGCCGCGTCAAGCCGCGCGTCGCGGTGCATGCCGTCGGCACGCAGGCCGATCCGGTGATGCTCGAGGTCTTCAACAACCTCTTCATGAACATCGCCGAACAAATGGGACTTCGGCTGCAGAACACAGCCTACTCGGTCAACATCAAGGAGCGGCTCGACTTCTCCTGCGCACTGTTCGACGTGGACGGCAACCTGATCGCCAACGCGCCGCACATGCCCGTGCACCTCGGGTCGATGAGCGAGTCGATCAAGACGGTCATCGACGGCAACCCCCAGATGCGGCCGGGCGACGTCTTCGTGCTCAACGACCCGTACCACGGGGGCACGCACCTGCCGGACATCACCGTCGTCACGCCCGTGTACCTCGACGCCCAGGATTCGCGCCCCTCCTTCTACGTGGCCTCGCGCGGCCACCATGCCGACATCGGCGGCATCACGCCGGGCTCGATGCCTCCGTTCTCCAAGTCCATCGTCGAAGAAGGCGTGCTGATCGACAACTTCAAACTCGTGGCCGAGGGGCGCCTGCGCGAGGATGAACTGCGAGAGCTGCTGGCCAGCGGCCCTTACCCGTCGCGCAATCCGGAGCAGAACCTGGCCGACCTGCGCGCGCAGATCGCGGCGAACGAGAAGGGCGTGCAGGAACTCAAGGCCATGGTGGCCCAGTTCGGCCGGGCGACCGTGGCGGCCTACATGCGCCATGTGCAGGACAACGCCGAAGAATCGGTGCGCCGTGTCATCACCGCGCTCAACGATGGCGAGTTCACCTTGCCGCTCGACAACGGCGCGAAGATCCAGGTGCGCGTGCACGTCGACCAGAAGGCACGCAGCGCCACCGTCGACTTCACCGGCACGAGCGCGCAGCTGGACAACAACTTCAATGCGCCCAAGGCCATCACCATGGCGGCCGTGCTGTACGTCTTCCGCACCCTCGTGGACGACGACATCCCGCTCAACGCCGGATGCCTCAAGCCCATCCATGTTGTGGTGCCAGAAGGTTGCATGCTCAATCCGCTGCCCCCCGCTGCCGTCGTCGCCGGCAACGTGGAGACGTCGAGCTGCGTCACGAATGCGCTGTACGGTGCCCTCGGCGTCATGGCCGCCAGCCAGTGCACGATGAACAACTTCACGTTCGGCAACGATGAATACCAGTACTACGAAACCATCTCCGGCGGCTCCGGCGCCGGGGCTGGTTTTGCGGGCACGAGCCTCGTGCAGACCCACATGACCAACTCGCGGCTCACCGATCCCGAGATCCTGGAGTTCCGCTACCCCGTCCGCCTCGACAGCTACGAGATCCGCGCCGACTCGGGCGGCAAAGGTCGCTGGAACGGCGGCAACGGCGGCGTGCGGCGGGTGCGGTTCCTCCAACCCATGACAGCGTCGATCCTGAGCAACGGCCGCCTCAACGGGGCGTTCGGGATGGCCGGCGGCCAGTCGGGTGCGGTCGGGGTCAACCGGGTCGAACGGGCGGACGGCAGCAATGAACAGCTTGGCCACATCGGGCAGGTCGACATGGCCGCCGGCGATGTGTTCGTCATCGAAACCCCGGGGGGCGGAGGGTACGGCCGGGCCAACTGAGCAAATCGGCACAGACGCTCATGCAGTGGAAGAGCGCACCGTGAAAGCCTTGTTGGCCGATGACGATGCCACCAGCCTGCTGGTGGCCACGACCGCGCTGGAAATCCTCGGTTGCGCGGTCGTGCCCGTCATGAATGGCCGGGACGCGTTCAAGCTCTTTCGCCAGGAGCGGTTCGACGTCGTCTTCCTCGATCATCGCATGCCCGGTTTGCCCGGCCCGACCGTGGCACGCCTGATGCGTTGGCACGAGATTGCCGAGGGCCTGGCATGCACCCCGCTGGTAGCGTTGACGGCCTGCGCCATGCCGGAAGAAGTTGAGGTTTTCGTCACATCCGGCATCGACGACATGCTGCTCAAGCCCTTGATGCTCGATAAGCTCGAAACTTTGATCGAGTCGTTGAGCGCTGGGCGTTCTGGCCAGCATCGCGCCTCTGCCTTCCGAGGGCCAAGATGACCTCCCTGTCTCTGCGAACCAAACTCTGGGCTCCGCTGATCGTGTGCTGGGTCGCCTTGCTGGCGCTCACGTTGTTCAATGCCTGGTCGGCCAGGTCGGCCGCATTCGACGCCCGCCGACAGGCGCTGGCCGACGTCATCGACATGGCGCACAGCCTGATCGCCGGCGTCCAGGCCGAAGTTCAGGCCGGACGGCTGACACAGGAGGCCGGACAGGCCCAGGCGGTCGCGCGGGTGGGGTCACTCAAATACTCCGCCGGTGCCGGCTACGTGACCATCGTGCTCACCGACTCCGTGGTGCTCAACAACCCGGCCAGTCCGAAGGTCAACGGCAAGAACATGGCCGACTTCAAGGACGCCAAGGGAAACTTCATCTACCGCGACATCGCGGCCGCGGGGGGGTCCTCCTCCGGCGCGGGCTTCATCCGGTACTGGTGGCCGCGGCCCGGCGCAGAAGTGCCGAGCGCCAAGATGTCGTATGTCAAGCGCTACGCCCCCTGGGGATGGGACCTCGTCGCGGGCGACTACGTGGACGACATCGAGCACAACTTCCATGCGGCGCTCATCAAGTCATCGGTGGCGCTCGCCGTGCTCGGCCTCCTGATCACGGTGATTGCCGGTACCGTGACCCGCAACGTGCTGCGCACCATCGGCGGCGAGCCGGAGGAAGCCGCCGGCATCGCCCGGCGCATCGCCGCGGGCGACTTGACACGCCCTGCGGACAACCGTCCCCCGAGTGCGGAAGGCAGCGTGCTGCATGCAATTGAACAAATGCGCCAGCAACTGGAGGCCCTCGTCGCGCGCATTCACGCATCCGCCCGATCGATCACGGGATCCGTGCGCGAGATCGCCGGCGGCAGCCTGGATCTGTCTTCCCGCACCGAAGCACAGGCGAGTTCCCTGCAACAGACCGCCGCATCCATGGAAGAGCTGACCGCCACGGTCAAACAGAATGCCGAGCACGCCCGGCAAGTCAGCGACCTGGCCGCTTCGGCCTCCTCGATCGCCGAACAAGGCGGCAACGTCGTCCAGCAGGTCGTGGACACGATGCGCGAAATCGACGCATCGTCCCGCAAGATTGCCGACATCATCGGCGTCATCGACGCCATCGCCGTCCAGACCAACCTGCTCGCGCTCAACGCCGCGGTGGAAGCCGCACGTGCCGGCGAAAACGGACGCGGATTCGCCGTGGTCGCCGCCGAAGTGCGCACCCTGGCCCAACGCAGCGCATCCGCCGCGAAAGACATCAAGCGCCTGATCCTCGATTCCGCCACCACGGTGCAAGCCGGTTCGCAGCGTGCCGACCAGGCCGGCACGACGATGCGCGACGTCGTCACCCGCGTGCGCAACGTATCCGGCATCGTGGCCGAGATCGCATCGGCCAGCCACGAGCAAGGCAACGGCATAGAACAAGTCAACCAGGCACTGGTGCAAATGGATCAGGCCACCCAGCAGAACGCCAGCCTGGCCGAACAATCCACCGCCGCCACCCATCTGTTGCAGCAAGCGGTAGGCGACCTGATCGAGACCGTTCAAGTCTTCAAACTGTCAGTCTCCCAGACCGAAGCGTTCCATGAGGCCGAGCCGGTTCCTACCGGAGGCAGTGGGTCCCGGCTTTCGCCGGGATGACGAAGGGAGAACGATGCGAAGCGAGCTGAGGCGCGCGGGCACGGCCGTGTCTCGTACGGTCACGGTGGAGCTGGAGACAGTGGTCGTGCGGGGGATTCGTAGCCGAAGCGCCTGAGCCAAATGCGGGGAAGCTGGTGTTCCAGCGCCTTCTTTGGCTTCCCTTTCTTGGCGCGCGGTGTGTGTCAAGGTAGTTGTC
>Ga0207679_10000061_pt1 | contig 98709 bp, 103 predicted proteins | sample KBSC73metaG_FD_184320 | JGI IMG/M metagenome (GOLD analysis project Ga0207679, IMG submission 184320) | Corn rhizosphere microbial communities from Kellogg Biological Station, Michigan, USA - KBS C7-3 metaG (SPAdes) (version 2) | ecosystem: Host-associated > Plants > Roots > Rhizosphere > Soil...
TGTACGAACAAGAAGTTTCCTCTGATCTTTTTGATATGAAATTGCATGATGCGATTGAATCGATTTATTTGAGTCAGAACTTGTCTATTACTGAAACGAAGATTCGTCAGCTAATGAGCGATTATCTGTTTCTTGAAAGTGACGGCCAAGTACCAGTCGGGCGACTGAGTGGTGGGCAGAAGGCGCGGCTGCAGATTATTAAAATGTTGAGTAACGATCCACAGTTGTTGATTTTGGACGAGCCAACAAACCACCTTGATTTGCCGAGTATTGAAGAGCTTGAAGCTGCGCTCGAAAAATATACCGGTGCGATTCTGTATGTGAGCCACGATAATTATTTCCGTAATAAAATCGGCGGCGAAATTATACAAATTGGCAAAAAATAACCCCTACGATAGCGAGGGGCTATTTTTTAGAGCAAGTTTTATACCAATGCTTTTTCTTTGAGTGTCGCATCGATTTTAAGACGATCGAAACCGCGGATGATGATGCCGTCGATATCGGTAACGGGTACGGCCTGTTGGTTTGATTTTGCAATGAGCTCTTCCATTGCGCTTGGGTCTTCTTCGACATCTTTTACGATGTATGACACACCGAGATGGTCAAGGTATTGCTTCTCTGTTTTGCAGAATGCGCACGTAGGCGTGCTGTAAATAATGACGTTTGTGTCTGTTGTTGCCATGGTTCCCCCTTTATTGCTAGTGTCTATTATACCAACAGGCACACTAGGATTCAAGCCATAATCGGCATAGCTAAATGGTTTTTCGTGTAGTAAAATGAAAGCATATGCGGATATTTAGGGCGCATCAGGGCTTCGCGCTCCCCACAGTGGTCATTACATCGGTCGTGATGTTTGCTATTCTTGCTGCTGCTATGGGAGTGGTTGCGAGTACAAGCAATAACCTTGATGTCCAGTATTATGAAGGTATCGCTTCGGATGCGGCTGAATCTGGTGCAGCCCAGGCTAATGATTGCTTGTCGAATAACGGCTTTGTAAGCTCATGGGGTGTAAAGTCATTGACGCCTGCAACGAACTGTACCGGGACGGTGGTTTCTGGCCAGCCTGCCTATGTTATTTCAACCCCTACGTATCGAACGAGCTATACCGTCAGTCCTGTTACGAGTTCAAATGTGGGTACGCAGACAGCAACGATTACCGGTACGACATCAATGCTACGCTCTTCGGGTGCTGTGTGGAAGACTTACACGAAAACACTCATTATTAAAACTGGTGGCCAGATTAGCACGAGTCAGGTTGTATTTGGTTATTACGCTAACACGGGCGCCTTTTTTGGTACAGTGGGTGCTGATGGTGTTATGCGTACGGTTGGCTATAACGGGTATGGAATGCTTGGAAACGGTGGATATGGCTCTACGCTTACGCCGACAAAATTCTTGACGCCAGCCGGAAGCCGTATTGTTGCCGGGTTCTCTAGCTTCCTCTCGATTGGAGTACGTATGTATGCGCTCGATAGTAACGGTAATGCCTATGGCGCAGGTTGGAATGGATTTGGTGGTGAAATGGGCGTTGGGCTGCCGAGCACAACCCAGTATATTCCGACACCACAGAAAGTGGTATTGCCTGCAGGCAAGCAGATTCGCTATATCGTGGTTGGATTTGAGAATGATTATTTTATTACTACCGATAATAATATTTATGCAGCGGGTGTATGTGACTACGGTATGCTTGGCACGAATTACACAATTTCAGGATGTGCTGATCAAGCAACGCCAGTGCGTGTAAATCTCCCTACCCCAACGAGCGACCCTAATACAATTCCTACTAATAATGTTACTGTCGACCGTGATAACGTGTATGTTCGTATGGCGGGTGGTCGAGTGTACGGCTGGGGTATCAATGACTGGGCGCAGCTTGGAACGGATGCATTTGTTTCATCGTCAACGCCTATTCAGCTCGGTACCTATGGCGATAGCGGTAGCCCAAAGGCGACGCAAATTAGCACTGACGGTGCGTCACTGTATGTGCTTGATAGTACGGGACATGTAAATAGTATTGGCCGCAACGACTCTGGGCAAATGGGTACTGATGTAATGTCGCTTCGTCTGTCCGCTCCTGGTAAATGCTTGGACAATAAATCTGCAGACGGTGTGACAATGCAATTCTACACATGCAATGGTTCGAATGCTCAGGTGTACGAATATCGTATTGCTGATAAATCTATCTATAACCCAAGTAGCGGCAAGTGTATTGATAATACTAGCGCCGATAAGGTGTCGATTCGATTGTATACCTGTAATGCAACAGTTGCTCAGCAATTTGTTTGGGATCCTAGTGCGGGTACTTTCTTTAACGCGAATGCCAATAAATGTATCGATAACAAGAATGGCGACGCATTGAATATACAGCTTGCCACTTGTAACGGTAGCGGGTATCAGAGCTTTATCGCCTACAATGGCTCGTTTACACCGTTTGATATGACTGGATTTACGGGTACGATCACTAAAATGTGGACAGACCAGGGTTCGCTGAGTGTACTGACAACGAAGGGCGAAGTGTGGAGTGCGGGATATAACACGAAGGGCCAGTTTGGTAGCGGTACGACGGGTTCGTATGTTCCGACGCCCGTGAAGTTCAATATGCCTGTGGCGGCTACTGATATTTACGAAGCGCTGGGTGGTGACCTTTCGATCTATCAGAATCTTTATGCGATTGGCTCTAACGGTAAGGTGTATGGTGCTGGGGCTAATACGTTCGGGCAGCTCGGTAACGGTACGACGAGCGCGTCAGTCTCGACGCCGGTGGCAATGTCGGTGATTGATGGTAGCTCAATTGTGGCAAACCAGGTTATAACGGGATATGGCACAACGATTGTGTTTACAACCAACGGCTCGGTATATACTGTTGGACACAATGACTCGGGGCAGCTAGGTGATGGTACGACAACCAACCGATCGACGCCAATTAAGGCACAATACGTCAACAACCTTACTCCTGCGACATACTAGTGAGGTACCAGCCGCCATCGATTGGCGATTGGTAGGTGCTGAGTTCAAGATCAAGATTATATTTTTGAAGCTCTTTTATGGCTTGGAGCGCGGCCTGGCGACTTGGAAAGCGCTTTTTGAGGGGTGCAGCCGCAGTGTTTGGTTCATACGGAACGTGTTTTGGAGTGTTGTTGCGTCGCGGCATTTTCTTAAAAGTAGCTCTTACATTAGTGGTGGATATCTGTTACAATAATATCATATGAGCAAGCTGCCAAATGACAGCACTAGTGCCGGTGACGGTAAGAAGCGATCGCAACGATCTGACGGTCTCTACCTCATCACATCTATGGCAGATACAACATGGCGCATGTTTATACCAACCGTTGGGCTTTTGCTCGCTGGTAATGCACTCGATGATAAGCTACACACCCATCCGTGGCTGATGCTTGCTGGTGCGGCTATCGGTGGTTGGATCTCAGCTGTATTAATAAAGCGACAAATTGCAAAGGGTAAACGATAGTGCTAAACAGTTTCGCAACAAGTGACATTCATGTAAAACTTCCGGTGGAGCCAATTTTCCATATCGGTCCACTCCCTGTAACTAACTCTATGATTTTGGGTGCATTCGGTATCGCTGTAATGCTTGCAGTATTTGCTTACACTGTTTCTGCACTGAAGCGTGGTAAACACAACCATTTTGTTGGCTTGGTGCAGTGGGCTGTTGAGGGCATGTATAGCTCTGTGCTTGAGATTATCCCTGACCGTAAAGTCGCCCGAGGTATTGCACCACTCGCGCTTGGTATGTTCTTTACTGTCCTCTTTACCTACTGGTGTGCAATTTTGCCTGGTGTGGCGTCGGTTACCTTTGACGGCAAAGAGCTCTTCCGCGAGCTGCCGAGCGACCTGAACTTTACGTTTGCACTTGCACTCATTTCGCTTGTTGCAGCACAGTACTACGCGATTAAAACGCATGGTGTTATCGGCAATATTAAGCGTTATGCTAAGAACCCATTCAAAGACCCTATTGGTTGGTTTGAAGGTTTGCTTGAGTTTATTGGTGAGTTTAGTCGCTATATCGCGCTGAGCCTTCGTTTGTTCGGTAACGCGTTTGCCGGTGCTGTGCTTTTGATGATTGTTGGTATTTTGACCGGCTGGCTTGCTGGCCTTACCCTGCCGCTTGTGATGGTATTTGAGCTATTTATTGGCTTTATCCAGGCATATGTATTCTTTGTTCTGACAGTTATCTTTACTGCCCTCGCCACGGCTTCACATGGCGGCTCTCATTCTTCTGATCATTCTCTTGCCGAACCGAAACTAGCAGAGAGTGACCGTACATAACGTTTATTAATAAAATAAGGAGATTTAATAACATGGACGCATTAGCATTTGGTTTGACCTACGCACTTCCAGCATTTGGTGCTGCAATTGGTGTTGGTTTGATTGGTCTTGGCGCACTTAACGCACTTGGCCGCAACCCAGAGAAGCTTAGCGATATCCGTACTCTTATGATTACTGCTATCGTGTTCGCTGACTCACTTGCGATCATCGGTATCATTGTTGCCTTCATCGCAAAGGCGTAATGGTTATTTATGGCAAGTTTTATTGGACAATTTGCCGCTGAGGGTAGCTCGGATATCATGACGGGTCTTGGCATCGATGGGAAGCTCCTTGCTTTTCAGCTGATTGCATTCCTACTTTTGGTGTTTGTTCTTGCGAAGTGGGTGTTCCCTATCTTTTTCAAGATCATCGATAAGCGCCAAGAAGCAATTGAAGAAAGTAACCGCGCTGCCGTAGAGGCGTCACAACATGCTGAAAAGGCGCAGGAAGAAATCACTAAGCTCCTCAAAGAGGCACGGACTGAGGCGAAAGAAATCGTGAATACTGCCAAAGAAGAAGCGACTGCAATGGTGCAGGATGCTGAATCTAAGGGTAAAGCACAGGCTGAGCACATTGTGGCCGAAGCGCACGAAGAAATTGCTAAGGAAGTGATTGCGGCGAAAAAAGCCCTTCATAATGAGACGATTGATCTTGTGGCAGCTGCAACCGAAAAAGTTATCGGTAAAACGGTAACTGATGGAGTTGATGGCAAGGTTATCAAGGCTGCGCTCGAGGAGAGCAAATAATCTATGCAAGGTAAAATCTCTCGTCGTAAACTCGCCTTCTACGTTGCTGATGCAATCGAGGCGAAGCATCAACTCGGGACGGCTCTATCAGAGGTTGCTGCATATCTCGTAGAAACTAAGCGTACACGCGAGGCTGAGCTTCTCGTGCGCGCTATCGAGGACGAACTTGCGGCACGTGGCGTTGTTATTGCTCATGTAGTAACGGCGCGACCGCTCGCGAAAGAGCTTGAGCAAGCAATTAAGAAATTGATTGATGCTCGAGAGATTCACCTTGATGCAGAGGTTGACCCGAGTGTTATCGGTGGCGTACGTGTTGAGACGCCGGGCAAATTACTCGATGCGACCATTAAACGTAAACTCCTGGCATTACACCAGGCTAAGATATAAGAAAGGCTGATGAGATGGCTGATATAGCAGTGACAGAATTATCAAAAGGCCTTCGCGCGGCAATTGCCAAGCTAGATGCGAGCGATAATCTCGAATCAGTTGGTGTTGTTACTCGTGTAGGCGACGGTGTTGCGTGGGTTCATGGCCTCGCAGACGCTGGCTACAGCGAAGTGCTTCAGATTGAGACCAAGTCTGGAATCATCGAAGCATTCGTTCTTAACCTTATGGAAGATGAGATCGGTGCCGTACTCCTCGGTAGCGACCAAACTGTTTCTGCAGGTGACAAGGTAACGCTTAAGGGTGAGGTACTTTCTGTACCAGTTGGCCCTGAGCTTCTTGGTCGCGTGGTGAATCCTCTCGGCGAGGCGCTCGATGGTGGCCCGGCAATTAAATCAAAGCAACGTGGCCCTGTGGAGCGCGAAGCAATCGGCGTGATGGGCCGTAAGCACGTGCACGAGCCAATGATGACTGGTATCATGGCGATTGACGCTATGTTCCCTATCGGTCGTGGTCAGCGTGAGCTGATCATTGGTGACCGCCAGACCGGTAAAACCGCAATCGCAATCGACACGATGATTAACCAGGCTCGCGAAAACACTGGCGTGGTAAACATTTACGTTGCGGTTGGTCAGAAGCTTTCTAAGGTAGCTGGACTCGTCGAGCGCCTTAAAGAAGAAGGTGTGATGGATCAGACGATTGTGGTTGTAACTGGCCCAAGCGACCCTGCATCACTTCTTTACCTTGCACCATACGCTGGTACGGCTATGGGTGAATACTTCCGTGACAACAAGCAGCACGCGTTGATGATTTACGATGACCTCACAAAGCATGCTGTTGCGTACCGCCAGATGTCGTTGTTGCTTCGCCGCCCACCTGGACGTGAAGCGTTCCCTGGTGATGTGTTCTATTTGCACTCACGCCTTTTGGAGCGCTCAGCTAAGCTTAGCGACGATCTTGGCGCAGGCTCACTTACTGCCCTCCCTATTATCGAGACGCAGGCTGGCGACATTTCTGCATACATCCCTACGAACGTGATTTCAATCACTGACGGCCAGATTTTCATGGAAACTGACTTGTTCTACCAAGGTATCCGCCCAGCGATTTCTGCCGGACTTTCTGTGAGTCGTGTTGGTGGTGACGCGCAGACGAAGGCTGTTAAGTCAGTGTCTGGTCACCTTAAGCTTGGCCTTAGCCAGTTCCGCGAACTTGCAAGCTTTGCACAGTTTGGTAGTGATCTTGATGAAGCGACAAAGGCTCAGATTGAACGCGGTCAGCGCCTTACTGAGCTCTTGAAGCAGCACCAGTACCAGCCAATGAGTATTTGGCAGCAGTGTGCAAGTATCTTTGCCGTGAGCGAAGGTTTGTTCGACAAGGTTCCTGCAAGCAACGTAAAGGATGCGCAAAAAGCACTCCTTACCCGCCTTAACTCTGAGCACGCAAAAGAGATGGCTGAACTCAACAAGGGTTCTGAGAAGCTCGAAGCGAAGGGCGACGTGGGTAAGTTAATTGCTAAGGTTGCAACAACCGTTGCTAAGGGGTTTGAGGGCTAATGGCCTCTCAGCGACAGCTAAAAACGCGTATTCGCTCGGTTAAAAATACCAAGCAGATTACTAAAGCTATGCAAATGGTAGCAGCCTCAAAGATGCGCCGAGCGCAAGATGCGACAAAGGCATCTCACCCGTACGCTGAGGCTGCAAATGAGCTGCTTGCGTATCTCGCAAGCCAAGGTGAAACGCGTGACCACAGATGGTTCGTTGAACGCCCAGTGCAAAAGCGTCTTATCATTGTTGTCGCGAGTGATCGTGGACTCGCTGGAGCCTACGATTCAAACGTCCTCAAAAAATACCTTAGCTTGCTGAGCGAGGACGAAAAAGCGAAAATTGGCAACGCAACCATCGCTGTTGGCCGCAAGGTATCGCGATTTGCAACACGCCTGAAAGCTGCTGAAGTTATTGGGTCGTATGGCGATATGCCTGATTATCCTGATGGAACTGAATTCCAGACGATCTTGAGCACTGCAAAAGATATGTTTGAAAACGGTGAAGTCGATGCGGTTGATGTAGTGTACACTCGATTTGTCACGAGCATGACGCAAGTTGCTGATACCATCCGCCTCTTCCCTGCTGGGTACACTGAGACGGAAGTGAGCGACTCTGTACGTGCATCGATTTTCGAGCCATCAAGTGAAGAGGTATTGAACGATGTTGCCTACCGATTGATCGGTGCGCGTTTGTTCCAGGCGCTGCTTGATGCTCGTGCGAGTGAATACAGCATGCGTATGCTTGCGATGAAGAATGCAACTGATAACGCGAGTGGCCTGATTGATGATTTGACGCTTGCTATGAATAAGGCGCGTCAATCAGCAATTACTCAGGAGCTGAGTGAAATCAGTGCTGGTGTAGAGGCTTTGAAATAATGAAGGAGAAAGTAATGAGTAAACAAGGAAAGATTATCCAGATCATGGGTGTGGTCGTGGATGTCGAGTTTGCCGAAAAGGACCACCTACCGGCTATCTACGACGCCCTCACGATTGCTCATGGGGATAAGATAATTACCCTCGAGGTTGCACAGCACCTCGACGAGCACACAGTACGTGCAATTAGTCTGCAGAGTACCGATGGGCTTAAGCGCGGCCAGGAAGTTGTAGCGACCGGCGCGCCGATTAGCGTACCTGTTGGTAGCGAAACTCAGGGTCGTATGTTCAACGTTGTTGGTGACCCGATTGACGGCCGTGTGATTGCGAAGAATATTAAAAAGGCTTCAATTCACCGTGAACCACCTGCTCTTGAGGAGCAGACTAACAAGACTGAGATTCTCGAAACGGGTATCAAGGTTATCGACCTTATCGCGCCTATCGCGAAAGGTGGTAAGGTTGGACTCTTCGGTGGTGCTGGTGTTGGTAAGACTGTCCTGATTCAGGAGCTTATTAACAACATCGCGAAGTTCCACAGCGGTAACTCTGTATTTGCTGGTGTCGGTGAGCGTACTCGTGAGGGTAACGACCTTTACCACGAAATGCAAGAAGCGGGCGTGCTTGATAAGACGAGCCTCGTATTTGGTCAGATGAACGAACCACCTGGGGCACGTTTGCGTGTGGCACTTGCTGGTCTTGCAATGGCAGAAGCGTTCCGTGATGAAGGTAAGGATGTGCTGCTTTTCGTAGACAACATCTTCCGCTTTACCCAGGCTGGTGCTGAGGTTTCAGCGCTACTCGGTCGTTTGCCAAGTGCGGTTGGTTACCAGCCAAACTTGCAGCAAGAAATGGGTGCGCTGCAGGAGCGGATTACTTCTACAAAGAAGGGCTCGATTACCTCTGTCCAGGCCGTGTATGTGCCTGCTGACGACCTTACGGACCCAGCGCCTGCAACGACGTTTGCTCACCTTGACTCAACTATCGTGTTAAACCGTGCGCTTACTGAGATTGGTATCTACCCTGCGGTTGACCCACTCGACAGTAACTCGACGATTCTTGACCCAGAAGTTGTTGGTGAAGAGCACTACAACGTGGCTCGTGAAGCACAGCGTATTCTTCAGCAGTACAAAGAATTGCAAGATATTATTGCAATCCTTGGTATGGAAGAGCTTTCTGATGACCAGAAGCAGACTGTGAACCGTGCGCGTCGCTTGCAGCGATTCCTTGCGCAGCCATTCTTCGTGGCGACACAGTTTACCGGTAACGAAGGTGTATACATCAAGGTGTCTGACACCGTAAAAGACGTAAAAGACATCCTTGCTGGTAAATACGACGACAAGCCTGAAAGCTGGTTCTACATGGCTGGTGGCCCACTAAGCGAGAAGAAGGACTAGTATGGATTTGCAGCTCATTACTCTTGCTGGCGTTAAGCTGGACGAACCCGTATACGAGGTGATGCTCCCGACAACGAGTGGTGAAATTTCTGTATTTCCTGGTCACGAACCTCTGGTTGCGGTTGCAAAGCCTGGTGCGATTGCGGTTCGCCGTAACAAGCAAGACAGCGACGCGCAGCTTGAATACTTTGCGATTACGGGCGGTGTTATTGAAATTAACGCCGTACGTGTTCGCGTGTTGGTTGATGAGGCTGAACACGGTGACGATATTATCGAAGCCGAAAGCAAGGCTGCACTTGACCGTGCTATTGCCCAGCGTGATAGTGCTACAAATCAGGTGGAGCTCGATAAGGCTCATCAGCTAGTTGACCGTCATATGGTACGCCTGAAGGTGGCTGATCTTCAGCGCCGACACCGACGCTAGTCGTACGCCTGATTGCTTCGGCGAGTGCGCTTGCCGAAAAGGTTATTAAATCAAGAACTCCCTTGCACAATTCAAGGGAGTTCTCTGCTGTTCGGGATAGAGCATACGCCCGCCTGAGCATTTCGCTGGCGAGCTCGGGGTTTTGTGTGGCGAATTCTAGCCACCGTGCAGTGTGTTGAGGGTCAATAATGTCATCGGGCAAAATTGTATTAAGGTCGACTTGTTCGACGCGCGGGAGGCCGGAAAATCTGCCCTGCTCGCTCATATCTTTATTGTAGCATGTGTAGCCCTTTACATCTGTGGTGCGAAGAGTACAATTAACTGAGGAAAATAATAGAATAACGGATATGACTGAAAAAATAGGTACTGCAGGAATGGAAATGGAACGGACACGCGAACGTAAGGCAATCGTTGTTGGTAGGCTGAAAGATTTTGGGCTTGGCAACCCAGAAGGGATCCCCTCTTCACTCGCCAATGCGTCTGATGCGGAACTACAGGAAATTGCAGACCGCGATAATGAAGCGCTCGTAGAACCGAATGATTTAACATGTACAGCATGCGTCGATGGCCGCAAGTGTATGCACAATGCGGATGGCTCTGAACCTAAGATTCGCTTGCGCCGTGTTGGCGGTTCGGCATCTAACTATGGTGTAGCGTTAAACGCTGATGCTTCAATTGTCGCAGTACTTAACCCTGAAGTACCGCTTGGCGAGCAGATTAACACTGTCGATGATTTTATGGGATATCGCTCTGCGCACCTTGGTGGTTGTGGTGGTGCAAATGGTGAAGTGGCTGACCATGAAGCGATTAACCAGAAGCCTGCAGTGCTTGCTGCAGTTAAGGCGTTTATGGCAGTGCCAGAAGTTCGTGAGTATCTTGGCCTAGATTACAGTGACGAGCTTGGTGGGCGTGTTCGTGAAAATGCTGGTAAGACAGCAGAGTACCTCAAGAGTATGGGCTGGGATGGCCAGAAGTATGTGGATGGCGTAAAGAAAGACGCACCTGAAAATGTTGAAGATCTTGAGGTTGATCATAACGACCGCAAGTTCCACGGACACAAAGAAGCGAAGCTTACTGTTATTATTGGTGACAAAACTTCTGCTCAGGATGATGAGTTTGTTTGGAACCTTAAGGCGAGTAAAGAGATTGCTGAGAAGCTTGCTGGCCAGCGTGGCCAAGAGGGATATATTCAGGCACTTATCGCCGAGCTTGCGAAGCACTTTGCGGTTGTTGACCGTTTGCCTGTTGGCGAATTGCCTGTTGTTTTGCAGGTTGCGTAACGATTTGCGAATCATAAAAAACCGCTCGTTTGAATGAGCGGTTTTTTATGTCATAATAGATCTACAGGCTGTGTCATAAGGACGTGGCCCTTTTACAAGCAGGAGGTGAAGAGCGTTGGACTGGTATGGCTTTTTCAACGGGGTGCTCATCGGCCCGGCCATTCGGCGTCGAGTGCGTGCGACTGTCATCGGTCGCAGTAACTTGCCGAAGGCTGGCGGCTGCATGTTCGCCATGGGCAGCCACACGACCGAGGTCGAGTCGGTTATCGTTCCGGCGGTACTGACGGAGCGCCAGTTCCACTTTTACGCCAAGGTTGAATACTGGCGTCAGAGCGGGCTGAAAGGTCGGATGCGTCGCTGGTTCATGGACGCAATCGGTGACATCCCGGTCGATCGCGGTGACAAGCGCGCCGCGCTGGCCGCTATCGTGGCCGGGGCCCGACTGCTCCGGCAGGGCGAAGTGGTGGCTGTGTACCCCGAGGGGACGCGCGCCACCGACGGTAAGCTCCATGGGGCATACCCCGGTACGGTCTACTCCGTGCTTCAGGCTTCGTACCTGGAGTATCGGGAGACCGGCAGGGTGCCGCATATTCCGATTATTCCCGTGGGTCTGATCGGAATGGAGCGAGCTTCCTCGCCGAATGGCGGGTTCTGGCCGCGCCGGTGTCGAGTCACTGTCGTCATCGGCGCACCGATCCACCTCAACGCGTTGGAGCGTGCCGCGGTCAAGCGTGGCAAAATCAACGCACAGGGGACGGTCATCGTTCCTACGCAGGGTCTCATCGCTAAGGAGGTCGGGGGCCGCATGATGCACAGCATCAAGGATCTCTGCGGCAGAGAATACGACCCTGAGAAGCTGGACATTCCGGGCGCCAACTAGCGGAGAGCGCCGGGTGAAGCCTGTGGTGGCTGAGCCTGGCGCTCCGAGCGTCTTCCCTCTTGCTTGTACGGAAGACCAGAATGATATTACGGACTTTGTCCGTATTTTTTTGTGGGTAAAATTCTAGCGATTGAGCAATTCGCGGACTTCTGCGGTGTTCTTTGTGTGCATTAATGCGTCACGTAATTCACTAGCGCCGTCGAAGTCGCGGATGTAGATTTTGAAGAAACGCTTGAGGGTTTCGAATGGTTTGCGCATGTCGGATTCATATTTATCGAATAAGTCGAGCTGATGCTGGAGTAGCGTAATGAGCTCTTCGCGAGTGTGCGGGCGAGCCTCGAGGGCGAATGCAAATGGATTGTGGAATACGCCGCGGCCGATCATAACGCCGTTGACGCCTGGGTGCTCGGCAATGAGCTGTAGGCCGTGTTTGCGGTCGCGAATATCACCATTAATGGTAAGTAGTGTATCGGGTGCGATGCGGTTGCGGAGTGCGATGATTTCGTCGATAAGCTCGTAATGCGCAGGTACTTTGCTCATTTCTTTGCGCGTGCGTAGGTGAATAGTAAGGTTGGCGATATCTTGCTGCAATAGGTGTGTGAGCCAGCCTTCCCATTCATCAACGCGCGTGTAGCCAAGGCGAGTTTTGACACTCACTGGCAAGCCGCCTTCTTTGGCTGCGGCGATAATTGCTGCCGCGTTTTCGGGTGTGTTAATAAGCCCACTGCCCGAGCCCTTTGGCGCGACGTTTGGTGCCGGGCATCCCATATTGATGTCGATACCTGAAAATCCGAGCTCAGCCATGCCCCGGCTCATTTCGGCGTAATATTCTGGTACGTTACCCCAAATGTGTGCAACGATTGGTTGCTCGTCTGGCGTAAATGTCAGGCGGCCGCGAGTGCTGTGTTTGCCGCGTGGGCTACACCAGCTGTTGGTGTTGGTAAATTCTGTGAAGAAGACATCGGGCTTCCCAGCCTCGGCGATAACATGGCGGAATACTACGTCAGTCACTGCCTCCATAGGAGCCAGGATAAAGTATGGTTGCGGTAGCGATTTCCAGAACGATGTCATTATTCTATTATCTCATAAAATGGTTAAACCCCCACTCCAAGACGCTGCAATAGCGCCAAGGAGTGGGGGCGACCGGAGTCACGGGGAGCCACTGCCGGTAGGCTGTGGCATAACTCCGGAGAGGGCCCATGGGGGTGTGGGCCCAGCGCAGTGAGAAGGAATCGAACCTCCGCAATCTCATGCTTTCGCATAAGCGCTCTACCACTGAGCTATCACTGCTGGTCGGTCCTACGCGCCGCCCGGGAGCTGAGTCGCCGGGCGGTCGCGTGGACCGCGTCTACTACTTTACCACGTAGTGGCAGTTCTAGCAAGACGAGTGTCTTGCTAGTGCACTGTGTGCCCGCACCCCGTGTGGGGGCAGGTGTACTCCGACGTGTCGCCGGTCTTCTTGTAGACCGTGTGATGCTGCGGCCCGTCGCAGGTCGCTTCGGTCTGGTAGTTGCCCTCGGGCGTCTTCTTGGCGGGAACCTTGAAGAAAGCCACTCTGACCACCCCTTCCAATATGCGGCGTAGCTGGTCACTTGACCGATGTAATCTTAAACTATTTAACTATATTTGTCAATGAGTGCATTTTCAAACGCGACGATGCCTTTGTAGCTTGCATCGTATTCACTGACATCTGGGAAATCGAGATTTATGATGCAATGCCAGACGGCTTTAATGAGGCGAGAAAAGCGCTCGAGGTCTTCGTGTGTGAATGATTCTTCAAGCGCATGGATTTCGCCGCGGTTATCTGGCTCGACGAACTGTAGCACCCCACCTTCGAAGCTATATGATGAGTAGTTGCGGGAGTTTTCGCAGAGTAGCTGGTAGAACATGAGCTGCTGACGGTATTTGTGAAGGCGGATTTTATCGTAATCGGTCGTTCCCTTCCAGTTGTTGCTTGGCCGGCCGGTTTTGTAGTCGGTTACTGTAATAGTCGACTCCTCGAAATCAACAAGGTCGAGCGAGCCGGTAAGATGTGCTTCACCAACAAACACGTTTTGGTTGGCGAAACTGAGCTCGGTGCGTTGATTGCGTGCGAATGTATTGTATTTGGCTGCGAGGAATGTAGCGAGACTCTCACTTCCCTTTTTGCTATAGAATTCGAAGTCAGTTTCGTTGAGGTGCTGGCGTTCAAGCTCATGGATAAAATCACCTAGTACGTCTTCGACGGGTCGCTTCTCACCTGTTGCGACAAGGTGGTTGTGTGCACGCTGCAGTGTGGCGTGAATTGCTGTACCGTAGCTCGCGCTCGCGCTTTTGGCTGCAGGGAATCTGAGGAGATTATTCATGAGGAACATCGACGGCCCACCATGGGTAATGTCAATGAAATTATTGAGATGCGTTGCCGAAAGTTTGTAGTTTTCGAGCGTTGGCTTGAGCAGCTCCTTCATGTCTACTGTTGGCTGATTTGTTATGTAGTCTTGCCAATCAAGCCGATTGAGTATGGTGAGGGTTTCTACGCTGTGCTTTGGCGTAATAGCTTGCTCGTCGATAGCCGTGCCACTTAGGAAGCCTGCCGGTAGGGCATCCTTACCACTTGCATCGGTGGAGCTGTAGCTGATGAAAAGCTGCCGTTTGGCGCGCGTCATTGCCACGAAGTACAGGCGTAGCCGTTCGTTGTATGAGTTTGAATTCGGGCGGATGCGCAGGTTTTCTGGATAATTAATAAGTGATGAGCGACTGCGGACTCGTTCACCCCATCGACCGTCCATAGAATTGATAATGAATACCGTATCGAACTCGAGACCCTTTGATTTGTGTGAAGTCATTAGGTGCACGGCTTCGCTATTATTTACATCGCTACGGATTGTCATTATGCGGGCGCCAAGTTCGCGGTGCATACGAGTGAATTCGAGCATGTCGGCAATATGCAGCGTATCGTTTGGACGGTATTCGCGTAATTTTGTGCGTAATGTGCGGAGTGCTTCGAGCGTGGTGAGGTAATCTTCTGGCGAATCATTCAAGATGTGAGCGCCGAAGTAGTGTTGGTGATATGGTGATGTGTAGTTTTCTGTTTTTTCGCTTGGCGCGCCAATAAGCGTGTCGACAAATACTTCGAGTGTTTCGTGTGGTACTGCTCGTGCGCGACTGATAAGCCAATCTGCTAGCGGCCGTAAATCAGGAGTATTAAGCATTGTTTCGAGCCATGTAAGCCCACTACGATGTGCCTGCAAACTGAGCCGCCAGATTGTTTCGGGTTTGATAGCGAACATTGGGTGTGAAAGTAGCTCTGGCAACTTGCTATCGGCAAGATCATGGTCGCCGCCAAAAATTGCTACGGCTGTTTCGGCGAGTAGTTCAAGTGCTAGGATATTTTCTTTGTCGAGGATATTGTCGCGACGTTCATAGTCGACGGCGACGTTGTAATGATGCAGGTATGGAACGAGTGTAATGAGCTCGTCATGATTGCGCGCGAGCACTGCGATATCGCTTGGCTTTACGCCAGATTTAATCTCAGCAGCGATTGTACTTGCCACCCAATCATTTTCATCGATGCGTGATGGGAGCTTGGCGCGACTCACTCTTGCATGCGCTGTATCGACATGTGGTGTGAGTGTTTTGTTGATATCCATGATGGCTTCGAGGCGGCCATCAGCCTGTGTGATGACCTCGCGTGATGCTTTGAGGATTGGCTCGGCCGAGCGGTAATTGTGAGTTAGGACGATACTGCGATAGCTTGGATATTGTTCGCGAAAGCGGTTGATGTTGTTAACATCGGCGCCTTGAAAACTGTAGATCGCCTGGTCGTCATCGCCCACTGCCATAACGTTTGGCTCGTCGCCGAGCGGATTATCGGTGAGATTGAACAGAATACGAAGCTGAGCTAGGTTGGTGTCTTGGAATTCATCCACCAAAATGTATTGATACTTTTCTTGTAGGTTCGCTTTTAAATCTGCATGAAGCTCCATTGCATGTACGACATTGAGGATCATGTCGTTGTAGTCGTATAGCCCGGCTTGCTCCATTCGTGAAATGTACGAGAAATAGACTTGTGCGAGCGCGCGAAGCTTCGCATGGCGTTTGCGATCTTTAAATACAAAACGTCCGGAAGTGTCTTTTTCGAGCCATTCATCGCGCCATGCGGTGATTGGTGTCGTTTTGTTAATCTCGACTGCTTCATCAAATGCGCGCGCCATGCTGAGCGCGAGTTCGTTTGTGAGTGGCGTAATTGCCGATGGTAACTCTACGATTGGCAATGATGCTGCTTTTTCTGCGATAGGCACTAACATACTGAGCATGCTGACGCTTGGTCGGTTGGCAAAAATATCAGCAAGATCTTGCTCGACGGCGTCTAGTGTTCTGTCGTTGGCGTCGAGTACGGCAATTAATTCGTCGCTTGATAATCCGGCTTGCTTGAGTTCGCCGATGGCTTTGAGTGCGTCGCTTAAATGTACGTATTCACCATTGTTCTTGCTGGCGAGCGGGTTGCTGTAATCGAGCTCGTCAAAAATGTTGGTGAGAATATCGAAGCTCGCAATGTCATCTGCAGGCTGAAATTCGGCACCACGGTAAAAGTATTCACGATTTTGATTGATGGTTTCGGTGCCAAAGCTGTGAAATGTTTGAATTGCGACCTTGTAAGCCATGGGTCCGATGATGTCACTCAGGCGTGCTCGCATGGCGGTGGCGCCACTTTCGGTGAACGTGAGACACAGAATATTTTCGGGCAATGTGTCGGTTTTTTTGAGAATATTGGCGACGCGCATGCTGAGTAGTTCGGTCTTGCCGGTACCTGGCCCTGCAACGACAAGCAGTGGCCCGTCTACGAGGTCTACTGCTTGTCGTTGTTCTTCGTTGAGCTTTTTATAGCGGTCGTCAAAAGTAGTCATTATATTCATTGTACTCCAGCATGCTTTGCAAGAATGTGGTATAATTACCCACATTATGGATAACCAAGCGCTTCTCGACGATCTATCACTGGAAAAAAGCGCAAAAGAGCGATTCGGTGTCGCACTTGACGTTGATTCGGTGATTGTACGGCGCGTAGACGTTGGCCAGTCGGCGTATGCTACCCTCTTTCTTTCGAGTAAAAAACAGCTCTACTGTTACATCGATGGGCCAACGAAACTGCTCCTGAGTGATATCAAGAAGATTGTAGCGCGCATGGGGCTTAAGGCAGAGCTATTCTTCCCGCCAAAAGGTCGCCATACTTATTTCGACGACATTGGTCGTGTGAAATTCCGCGAGGTGTTCCCCGGTCGTCGTGATGTGCACGATGATGACATTGTGTTTTATCGCACGCTTGCACCGTACAGCCCGGCACTTATCTTAGTAAGTGAAGTTAAGGGCGGTGTAGTGTATAGGGCTGATCACGATGCGCGTGGCGGCTGGCGCCCCGCTGCAAAGTTCACATACCGCCGCATTAAGACAAGCTAGATAGTGGTGAATGTGCAGGTTTGTGGAGGAGTAGGTGCCCCACCGTTGTTGGTGATTTCTGCTCTCCCGTGCTTGCTACGGATGAATTTCCAAATACCTTGGTCTTCGTTGTACCATTGCAATGTATATGCCGGGTCGTCGTAGTATTCTGTCACTGTACAGCCTGAACCTCCAGACGCTTGAGTGCTGCCGATATACACGGAGCTTCCGCTGCCCGAAGTATCCCAGCGTGATGAGTAGATGATTTGATAGCGGCGGTAATTTAACCATGAAGCACCATTGCAATCAGTGTTGTCGCAGTATGCGTAGAAATTGTACGTGTTGGTTGTGAGGTCGGCTAGCGTAAGGCCAGGTAAATACTGCAGGGTTGGGCCGTAGCTATTTATCTTATTGAGGTCCTTATTAGGATTAAGCTGATTACCTGTGGGGTATTCACCATGATTATCATAGTACCGCTCAAGTGAATTCATGATAGCTTTGACGGCTTGCTCTTTGCTGGTATCGCGAGCTTGACGCTGGACGTTATTGAATACTACGACCGTCATGACGGCGAGTAAACCGATAATGAAAACAACCGTTGCGATTTCAACGATGGTGAACCCGCGGCTAAGTCGCTTATGCATAGATTTAGTGTAGCAGCTGCGCGACTATTGCTCAATACGATCTAGTACAATCAAATGTTCGATGTGTGGAGTGCGCGGAAAGAAGTTGTAGCCACGATGTGTGCGTACACCATAGCCTTCCGCGAGCATTGCTACATCGCGGGCCTGAGTGACGGGGTTGCAGCTAAGGTAAACGATGCGCTCTGGCTTTGTTTCGAGTAGACGTGCAATGACATCGGCGTGCAGCCCGGCGCGTGGTGGGTCGACGATCACTACTTCGTTGCCAGTGATGTGTTCGAGGGCTTGTTCGCTTGGTGCAAGTACGGCTTTGGCGGTTTTGCCGAGCCGTTTGATGTTTTCGCGCATTTCACGAACTGCATGTTCGTTAATTTCGATAAGCGTCGTGTTGTCGCTGCCAATAGTAAGGCCGATGCTCCCCACGCCGCTGTAGAGGTCGATTGTTGGCTTATTATCAATCCATTCGCTCATATCACGGAGAGCTTGCTCATACACTGGAATATTCACCTGGAAGAAGCCTTCTACTGCGTAGCGGAACGGTGTGTTAAGGATTTTATCTTCAAGTGTCGTCGTGCCGAAGCTTGCAAGGCGTTTTGTAATGACACTTGCTGGGCTTTTTGGGTTTGAGTAGATTACTTCCCCACCGACTGCTGGCAATGTGGCTGCCTCGGCTTCGGTAATGATATCTTCGATTTCGTCTTTAAGGTAAAGCTGCCAAATAGCATTGCCGTTTTGGTCTGAGCGAACGAGTAGTGTTTTGAGCTGGCGTGCAGAGATTTGTTTAGCATGTAGCAAATCACGTACCGCACTCGCGAGTGCAGTAATCTCAGGGCGAGCGAGCGATGAGTGATTAACTGGGTATTTACCCTTGCTTCCGCGAGCGAAAAACGCTAAATCTAGCGTGTCGCCACCAGATGTGGCGTCGGTGCTACTGAACCAGCTGTATTCCATCTTGTTACGGTATTCGTAGATAACTTCGTCGGTGTATACCTCTATTGGATTTGGTAGCACGATATTGTGTAGCTCGAAGGCTTCTTCGATGAGGGCGGCTTTGTACATTTGCTCATCCTCAAGCTTCATAATTTGCCATGGGCTAGTGCTGATGAAGCTTTCAGGGTCGCGCGGTGTAATGCGCTTGCTTGATTGAGCGATTACTTCGGTGACAATTCCTTCAATAAGGTGAGATTTCTTTTTCGTGACGCGAATAGTGACGGTTTCGCCGGGGAGTCCGCCCCATACAAATGCTTTGCGGCCATCTTCGAGCGTGCCGAGCGATTGACCGCCGCCCACGATTTTATCAAGAGTTAGTGTTTCGTAACGAGTTTTCTTTATCATTCCTACTAGTATATCACTAGAGGTGGGGTTACTGCTGCAAGCCGGGAATGAATGAGGCAAACAGTACGATTGTTGCAATGCTCATTAAGATGAACGCAGTTAGGACGCCCGTGTTGCTCCACTTGGAGTTTTTATATTCACCCATAATTTCGGGATTATTACCGACACGGTAAATCATGAATAGCAGTGGTACGGCTGCGACTGCGTTGAACACTGCAGTAAAGATAAGCGCCTGGATTGGGTCAATGCCAAGGAAGTTGATGACGAGACCAGCAAGTGTAGCGACGGCGATGATGCCATAGAAGCCACGCGCTTTACCAAATTTGCGGTAGAGTCCTTCTTTGATACCGAATGCTTCGCTGATTGCGTAGCTTGATGAGCCTGCAAGTACAGGTACTGCTAAGAGCCCCGTACCGATAATACCGACGCTGAAGAGAATCTTTGCGATGAGCCCAGAGTTCGGGAAGCCTTGTACGAGTGGCTCGAGCGCCGCAGCGGCATCTTGTGGGTTTTCGATTTTAGTAATGCCATGGGCGTTTAGTACAGCTGCACAGGCGATGACGATAAACCATGCAGAAATAGTAGCGAGTGACATGCCGGCAATAGTATCGAGGCGAATCTTTTTAATGAAGCGGCGTGAAATTACCGGCTTACCTGTGCCAGATGAAATACCAATGCGGTGTTCGTTGACCTCATCTTCAACTACCTCACTTGTGTTCCAGAAAAACAGGTACGGTGAAATAGTTGTGCCGAGCATGCCTACCATGATGTACATCATTTCGCGGTCGATATGGAGATCGGGCGTAAATGTATGCGCAAAAATTGCCCCCCAGTCTTCGTGCACTAAAAATGCAGTGATCGGGTATGCAAACAATACGATTGCGAGCCATTTAAGAAATTTGGCGTACTGACGATACGGTACGAAGATTTGTAAAAGAACACATACGAGCGCGAACAGGATTGAGAGTGAGACGTATTCCGCATCAGGGAATAATAACTGAGTAGTAGCTGCCATGGCGCCAAGGTCGGCGCCAATATTGACGGTGTTCGCCACAGCAGCGAGTAGGACGGCACTAAAGAGTAGTTTTTTACCGTAATGTTTCTTGAGGATTGCCGCAAGACCGTCGCCAGTGACAGCGCCAATACGGGCACATGATTCTTGCACCGCGAGCAGTAGTGGGAACATAATCGGGAACATCCAAAGTAGGCGTAGGCCATAAATTGCACCCGCTTGACTATAGGTGGCGATCCCGCTTGGGTCATCGTCGGCAGCGCCCGTAACGACACCAGGGCCTAAAATACGAATAAACCGGTTGACGCGATTATACTTTTTGTGTGCATGTGCGATGTTTTGCTCGCGCACAAGGCTAGAATCTTTTTTCTTATGAGAGCCAACAAGGTCATTGAGCCACGTATATAAGTTGGACATAGGTTTCTCTGTTTACGATAATATGCGTCTATTGTATGGCATAAGCAGTATATAAGGCAATTGTTTAGTATACTGTAAAGATATGAAGCGAAACGTACAACAACATGGGCAACACTTTTTGCGCGGCCGAGCATTTATTGCCGAGCTAATCGGGCATAGTAATGTGCGTAAAAACGACACTGTGCTTGATATTGGCGCTGGAAGTGGCGCCATTGCTGGCGTGTTAGCAAGTCGCGCGAAGCACGTGATTGCGTACGAGCCTGAGCCTACGGCGAATGCTTTACTGCGCAAAAACATGCAGCGCAATGATAATGTGACCGTGATACAAGAAGACTTTTTGAAAGCCGAATTACCGGATGCGCCGTATAAGGTATTTTCGAACATTCCCTTTCATTTGAGTTCAGAGATTGTGCGTAAACTCACGAGCGCTACTCGCCCACCAAAAACGGTGTATTTGATTGTGCAAAAACAATTTGCGCAGAAATTAATTGCCACGGGCGACCATTTTCATGGTGCGCTTGGTATGGCGATTGCGCCATGGTGGGCAGTGCGCGTTCGCCGGCCACTCCGCAAAACAGACTTTACCCCACCGCCTGCTGTCGATACAGTACTACTCGAACTTAAGCCACATGAAACGCCGTATCTTGATAAGTCTCAACAAGCAGCCTATACCGCTTTTGTGATGGAATGTTATGCTGCGCCGCGTTTTTATGCGGCTGCGGGTGGTGATAAAAATAAGCGACCGTCGACGCTTTCGCCTATTGATTGGGTGCGTTTATTCACGCAATATTCAAAAAAGAAAAAATAGATTTATATACTTTCGTAGAGTTGATTTTCGCGAATGTACTCAGCCATTGCCGGGTGCGGTAATTGCGAAATATTGATGATGTTTTCGCGGAATTGCGATGAAGCAACGTGGGCATTTTTGGTTACTATATAGCTGCGCGCGATAGTTGTGCTGTACTCTGTTTCGAGCTGCTCGAAAATTGCCTCAAGCTCATCTTGGCTGTCGTTTGTACGAATGCCTATGGCAAACGCAATCTCCTTTAAGAGTGTTTCTAGGCCACTCCAGCGGTATGTGAATGTATGTACGATGTCTGAACCTATTAGTAATGTGAGATTTGTGTTTGGAAAGTGATTTTGCAGTTCAGACAGTGTTTCACCAACGGTAAACTGCTGTGATGACAGGCTGAGAACTTCTAGTTTATCGTTGTTTTGAATCGCCTGTTTTATAAGTTCAACCCTGTGGTGAATATCGGTGACGTGCTGTTTGCCGCGTGGCTGCTGCTCGGGTAAAAATACTACTACATCAAGTGCAAGTTCTCGTGCAGTTTCTTGTGCAAATGCAATATGCCCAATATGGATTGGGTCGAATGTGCCGGAGTATATGCCAATATTTTGCTTCATGCGAGGCTAACTATTTGTGGCGAAGTATGCACGGAGTTTTTCGGCATATGGAGCGCGAAGCTCCGCTTCAACAAATGCGGCTTGGTCGTGATTGTGATAGAGCTTGTCGCCTGCGTATCGCGGAAAAACATGTGTGTGAAAATGCCATACATCTTGATTGCCTGCAGGCTCGTTGTGCTGGCGAGTTGATGTGCCATTGCAATTGTATGTGCTCCGAATGGCGGTGGCAATCTTTTTAACAGTTTTGTAAACTTCAGCCAACTCGTCGTCTGGAATACTGTAAATATTTTCGTAGTGTTTGTTAGGAATGACCAGTACATGGCCTTTATTATTTACCCACCATTTTGGCGCGACAAAGGCTGTTGTGAATTCATTTTGGTATACGATATCTTCAACTGATTTGTATTTGTCTGGCTTGCCGGCGAGGAAATTACAAAACGGACATTCATACCCTTCGGGTTCGTGAGTAAACACAGTCTTCATAGAACTATGATAGCAGACAGAAAGGTCCCATAAGGACTAGGCGACTGGTTCTGGTGCGGGTTTTGCTGTTTTTGGTGTGCGTAATTTTCGGTAATAGAGCGCGTATGGCACGATGCCACTCGTATTTATGAGTGCCGCAAATAAGAAGAGCGCAGTGTAGCTAAATTGTCCTACGACCCAACCGCCGAGTATCATGCTGATGACGATTAATGTCATGTTTAGAGCATCTGTAAGGCCCCATTCCTGGCTTGCCTGGTTGTGATTGATATGTTTGGCGACAAGGGCGAGTTTTGCCGGATGGCCAATTGCCCATCCGACGCCGTTTATTACCCAGAGGAAGCCAAGTACAAAAATATTATGGCTGAGCGCGAAGCCTAGATAGCTTATGCTTATAGCGGCCATTCCTAGCATGATAAGACGAAGTTTGCCGAGTTCAGATAGCTTTGAGCTTGCCTTTCCAAGCGAAAGATCAACGATTACACGGGCAATGAATCCGATTGCGAGGGCTATTGTTGCCGACTGTACTGTCCCGCCTGGAACGCTTGCTGTGACATATACGACAAATAGAATATTAACGAGATTGAGCGATGAGTATAGTAGCGCATCGGATGTAATGAATGCTCTCACAAAGGGTGAAACGTTAGTTTCAAAATAGGCCATGGTAGTATCTCTCGGTGATTTATTATTGCTTTAATGATATCAGAAGTGCAATGAACTGTATGAGGTATGTAAAGAAATTGAGAGCAAGCAATACTACCCCAAGGAGTGCGTAGATTGTTATGATTGAAATTATTCTGCCACTTCGTGACATGCCTTGGCGATCGAAGTAAGACGGGAGCCTTATTGCGATGAGTATTGCGGCGAGGCCTAGAAGCATAGGTGTCATTGCGCCCAGTATAGCAAGGAATGAGTGGTCGACCTACTTCATAAGTAAGAGAGCTCCTGAGATGACCATTATTGTTGCAAGACTATACTTGATAAAATTATCGCCTCGTTTGAGGGCAATTTTTGTGCCGATGTGGCCACCTATGTAGCAGCCAATTAACGCTGCAAGTGCGTAGCTCCATATAATGTAACCTTTGGGCAGCAGTACAAGAAATGCGATTACTGCTTGAATTAACATGAGAACGCGGCGTAGTGCATTTGATTGCATTGCACTAAGCCCCATAAGAAACATGAGCGGTAGAAATAGTAGTGTTGCGAGGCCGCCGCCAAGCGAGCTTGCAAACAATATGATCGCATAGACTACGTAGCCGAGCAGTATTGATTTTCGTGATCGCTCACCTGGCTGGAGGCTCGCTTTTTTAATGAATAACGTTGGTGAGAGTACGATTAACAATATTCCGATTACCGTTTCAAATGTACTGCTTTGTATTTTTGGAAGAACGAGCATTGCGAGTAGCGTAAAAGCGATTGTGAGGATGACGAGGAGTGGTAAGAACTTTTTGTTGATAAGTTGCTTGCCCCGCATCGCGATAAGTGAACTTGATCCTAGGCCAAGGCTTGCTACCGATGCGCCGGCCACTATTTGCTGGGGCGATAGGCCGATAAGCAGGTAATACGGGGTCATGATGAATCCGCCACCTCCTCCGCTCATACCGCTGATGATGCTTGATAAAAATGCGACGATAAACGTCACGGGTATTAATATATCCATGAAGATATTCCTTTACTTTGGTTTTGAGTTGTTTAGTGACCAAAAAGAGATTTTGTGCAGCGCGTGGCTGACATCAAGCGTGTCAGGTCATTGGATTGGTTGTAAGAAATCAGCTTCTGCTGATGCTATACGGTAATAATAGCATAAAAAGTATTATTATGCAAGATTACACTAAAAAATCATCTCGTATTGCAGAGATGATTTTAAGATAATTTCATGGCTGGGTCGGCAGGATTCGAACCTGCGAATGCCAGGACCAAAACCTGGTGCCTTACCACTTGGCGACGACCCAATATATTGTCATTGACGCAAGTGAAATTGTACCATACCCCTAGTAGATTTGCTAGTGGTGATTAGGCTTGCTCGCGCCGCTGTAGTGCCATGATAGTTCTGCCGAGCTGGCCACTCTCGCGCTTATCGGTGAGTCGGCTTGCGTCAAGCCGGAGGCTTTCAAGAAAACCATTCAGCTCATCACGCGCCTTAGCACCGTAGCCGGTGAAATCTTCGCGTTCAAATATTTTCCATTGGTCGAGGACGGGTAGCACGACTTCTTTAAGGTGGCGTGCGAGATCATAGATGTCGGCATTGGCGATTTGTAGAGCTTTTACGCGAAAGCCTTTGATATTTGCGCCAGGCATTTCGAACGACATGACCTCATCGCGGATTGCTTGCATCATCTGATTTGGTGCTATATCAAGTGCAGCCTTTGCGAGCTCGCGATAGAATAGCATGTGTAGGTTTTCGTCTTTTGCGACACGCTGCAACATCTTGTCGGCAATATCATTTTCGCTCGCTATGCCTGTTTGACGGTGTGCCACGCGAGTTGCAAGTTCCTGAAATGTTACGTACGCAAGTGTATGTAGCGGGTCTTTCTCGACTGTGTAGCCTTGTTTCATTTGTTCCATGCGCATAGCTTCGTTTTGGACCGGGTCAACAGCGCGGGTTAGGTCGAGGAACATACGAATTGCATAGGCATGGGCGTCTTCTTCGGCGGTCCATTGGTGTGTCCACTGCCCCCACGCTCCATCGAGCCCAAAGTTATCGGCGATGGTGCGGTGATATGACGGCAGGTTGTCTTCTGTGAGCAGGTTTACGATCATTGCAGCCTGTGCCCCGGGCGATAAGAGTGGTGTGTCTTCGGGATTTTCTACTCGGTGAAGAATGAGTCCTGTTTTTTGATCAATCGGCATGTATTCGATTGGCGTCCAGTCTTTGCGCATACGATTATGACGATCGAGCTCATTTGCGACGACTGGTTCGAGCTCATGTAGGATATCAAGCTGATTTGGTTCACCACCTGTCGTAACGAGGCCGCTCCGAAGGATTGCTTCTTGGCCACGACGCTTCACGCTGCTTGGCAGCCATAGCTCACCTGACGGTTGCTCAAAATTGGATCTCTCGCTCATGTATTTATGATAGCATAAGCGTCATAAACTCGTTGACGCGCCTTGAGGTTGCCACTAATATAAAGCCATGAGTAGTACGTTTGCCCTCCCGAGCATTCTGCGTTATAAGCAGCAGGATTTGCGGCATGATGTGGTAGCGGCGTTGGTGTTGACGGCAATCACGATTCCCCAGTCGCTGGCGTTTGCCGTCGTGGTTGGTTTGCCACCTGTGACAGGGTTATATACTGCCCTTTTTGCGCCGATTGTCTTTGCATTGTTTGCAAGTACGCGCAGATTGGTAGTTGGCGCTGACTCGGCAACGGCCGCTCTTTTGGCGTCAAGTGCTACCTTGGTTGCGCAGGTAGGAACAGCCGGGTATGCGAGTGCGATCGGTGTAATTGGTGTTTTAACGGCACTTATTTTGCTTGTCGTGGCTGTGCTGAGACTTGGGTTTTTGTCGGACTTAGTATCGCGACCAGTACTTGTTGGATTTTTAGCAGGTGTTGGCGTGCAACTTATTATTACGAGTTTGCCCGTAATGCTCGGTGCGCATATAAAATCGGGAACGGTTTGGGAAAGTATGACAGGATTGCTGCAATTCCCTACTGTGAACTGGATGACGATAACCATCACAATATTAGTTGTGGGTATTCTATTGTTAGCGCGTGGCTCGCGAGTTCCTGGTGAATTAATCGGCATTGTTGTTGCGGTGATTTTTGCTGCAGTGTTTCAGGTTGAGCGATTTGACGTTATGCTAATCGGTAATTTGCCAAGCCACCTGCCCTCATTTGTTGTGCCAACATTCTCATTTGAAACAGTATGGGCACTTTTGCCGGCGGCGGCGATGATTGCTGCAATTATTTTGGCGCAAAGCTCGGCTATGGTACGCGGTATTGCTGAACAACATGATGAAAAGATTAGGGTAAACCAAGATTTACTTGCGCTTGGCATGGCAAATGCGGCGGCTGCAATTACCCAAGGTTTTGCAGTAAATGGTAGCCCGCCGCGTACGATGGCGGTTGATACGGCTGGCGGTCGTACGCAGCTTACAGGCATTTTGAGTAGTGTGCTTATCGGCTTTGTTCTGATATTTGGTGTTGGTTTACTTGCCTACCTGCCGCAAGCAGCGCTGTCGTCGGTGATTTGTTTGCTTGGAGTGTATTTGATTCGCGTTACCGAACTGCGCTATTTGTGGCGCGTGCACCGTACGGAATTTGCTGTAGCAATGATTGCGCTTGTTGGCACGGCGCTTGCTGGCGTACTACAGGGTGTGTTAATCGCGGTGATCGTATCGCTTTCTGAGCGTGTGATTCGGCAGTATCATCCAAAGGATGCGATTTTGCTACGTGACGGCGAGCTATCTGATTGGGCGCGGGAGCGATTGAGCAATCGTGTTCAGCACAGCAGTCAGCTTGATGGCGTGCTGGTGTATAGCTTTGATGGCTCACTCTTTTTTGAGAATATTACCTACTTTGTGGCGCGATTGAAGCGTGCAATTAAAGGCGCTGAAAAACCGGTAAGAATGGTAGTTATTGATGCTGGGAGTATTGATAGTATTGACTATACGGCCGTTGAGGCAATCAAGCATTCGTACCGTAAACTGAGCGAAGATAACATTACACTCCGTTTTGCGCATGTGTCACCGAACCTACATAAGCAATTGGTAGAGTTTGGTGTTGTGGAACTACTTGGCCATAAGCATATCTTCTCTACTCTTACCGAAGCAATTACAGGTAAAACACCAAGCCACGACGAAGAGTCGAAGGAAGGCGTGACCTCTAAAGGTCGTTAGGCGCTACGAGCGAATACGAGGCCAATGTGCTCGATATTTTGTTCAAGTGTGTGCGGGGCTTTATGGGTAAGCTTTGCGCCCGTTGCGAATACAAGGGCGCCTTGTGCTTCTGCCTTGCGTGCGCGGAGGAGCGTGGCTTCGCGCTCGGTATCGGTAAGGCTTGCATTATGTAGCATGGCTGTAACATCACCGCATAAGTAGGTGTAGAAATCTTTACCATGATGCCAGGTCGCCCACGTAACACCTGATTTAGCTCCAGTCGATACTGCTTTATGTGCAGCTGCTGGAACTTGTGGGATGCTCCGTTGTAAGGATTTTAGCGTGTTGGTCGTAGCCTCCATCAATGCGTGCTGTGCACACGTGAATACGTCGCTTTGAGTAATGAGTGGGTCGACTGCCCAGGTATTGTCGATAGTAAGTTTCTCGCTCGGCGTGACAGCGGCTGATGTGTGCGATTTCTTGAATGCCATATGCGTAAAGTATAGCATAAGCAAGTTGTGTTTAGCTTGATTTTCTCGTATAATTAGCCAATATGGTTAAAACGAGCACAGCCCAGAAAAAATCAACAGCAAAGGCGGTTTCGACTTCTAAAAAAACGACTGCAAAGTCAACTGCAGTAGCTAAAAAAGCAACACCGAAGAAGCGTACTGTTGCAAAAAAGCAGGCTGTGAGTATTCCGCAAAAAGTGGATTATTACCCGAACCGCATGACACTTGCGATATCTGCACTTGCCGGTACCCTTCTCGTGCTTATTGCGCTTATTGCCGTACTTGGCCAAAGCTAGCCTCTAGGGTACCCAAGAAAGCCCCTGATGCGGTATACTGACAATATGAAAGTACGCATAGAAATTGATACGAAGACCTTTGTCCGCTTTTGGTTAGTTGTTTTTGGATTTGGCATTGGTATTTTAGCACTGTATAGCGCACGTACAGCCCTTGTTATTATTGGTACTGCATTCTTCTTGGCGCTTGCGCTGAACGGCCCGGTGAGTCGCTTGGCCCGTCACTTGCCTGGTCGAAGTCGTACACTGTCTACTGCAATTGCGTTTTTCGCGGTCGTCATTTTCCTCAGTTCTGTTATCTTTTTGGTTATTCCACCTGTTGTGCAGCAAACGGTGAAGTTTATTGATAATGCGCCAACTTTACTACAGAATGTCAGTAACGAGTGGCATGGTGTGGGTGAACTGGTAGCAAAATACCATATTCAGCCACAGGTTGATCAAGCAGTTTCTGCGATTCGTGATAATGCCGGGCACTGGGCTACTGGGTTTGGTAAAAACTTCCTTTCCGGACTTGGCTCTGCGATGTCGGTTTTCGCGGCAACCCTCCTTGTCCTTGTACTTACCTTCCTGATGCTTATCGAGGGTCCAACCTGGATGGAACGTATTTGGAGTGTCTATAAGAACGATCGACGCGTACGAGCGCATAAACGTCTCGTACACCGTATGCGGGCAGTTGTTTCTGGGTACGTGAGTGGTCAGCTTTCGGTGTCTGGTATTGATGCTGCGGCTGCTGGTGTTACTGTGTTTATTCTTTCGCGATTCTTTAGTGAAGTACCAGCAAATCTTGCGCTTCCTACTGTTGCATTTTGCTTTATCTTCTCGCTGATTCCACTGTTCGGTGCGACGCTTGCTGGTATTATCGTTACAATTTTACTCGCGATGAACAGTATACCTGCGGCAATTATTTTCGCAATTTACTTTGTTATCTATCAGCAGCTTGAGAATAACGTTATTTCACCTCGTATCCAGTCGAAGCGTATTGAGCTGAGTCCGCTTGCGGTGCTTACGGCTGTAACGATTGGGCTATATGTATTTGGTGTTGCTGGTGGTATCATCTCTATCCCGATTGCTGGCTGTATCAAGGTGCTTGTTGAGAACTACTTCGAAGATCATGGTGAAGATTTAGATGAGCCCACTAAAGAAGAAGAGCCAAAGCATAAAAAGCTTTCGCTCAAGTTCTTTGGTAAGTCCGAAGATTAACTTCGTGACCAAATCGTATCGTACGTAGAGTCGCGTACGAGGATACCGCTTGCAGCGAGTTTATCGCGTAGTTCGTCGGACGTTTTCCAGTCTTTGTTGTCGCGTGCGCGACGGCGCTCTAGGATGACGCGCTTAGCATCATCATCGATATCCGGTGTTGATGACATGATTTGCAGGCCGAGTAGTTCGTCGATTGTTTCGAGGAAGTCGATGAGATTTTGCCTGTCGATGCTGTTTAGGCGTTTGTTGTCGAGTGCGGCAAATGTCTCGTCGATTACACGAAGTGCCTCAGGTGTGTTGAGGTTATTTTGTAGTGCTTCACGAACTGCGCCACTGGCGGCTGCGGATGGCGCTGGAATATTATCAGCTTCTGGTGTAAACGTGCCATGGTCGTGGATCTGATGACGCAGGAGTGCATAATTACGCCAATTACTGAGGCGGTTTTTAGCGGCTTCGATATTTTCGAACGTAAAATTACCTTCGTTAGTGTATTGCCCCTGTAAAACGAAGAGCCTGAAGTCCATTGGCGACAACCCCTTGTCTGCGAGATGTTGAAGAGTATATCCATTACCGAGGCTTTTGCTGATTTTGCCACCTTCAATTTTGAGGTGGTTATTATGCAGCCAATAGTTGGCAAACTTTGTGCCGCTTGCTGCTTCGCTTTGTGCGATTTCGTTAGTGTGGTGCACTGGAATGTGGTCAATACCACCAGTGTGGATGTCGATTGTTGGGCCGAGGATACTCATCGCCATCGCCGAGCATTCGAGGTGCCAGCCTGGGAAGCCCATGATTGGCTCGCCTTCGCGTGGAGGTAGATCAAGTAAATCTGCGGGCGTTTCCCACTGCATATCGCGTACTGTACCCGGCTCGGTGAATTTCCAGAGAGCAAAGTCCCATGCCTGGCGTTTTTCATCGTTTGCTTCGACGCGTGCGCCAGCTTTTTGGGCGGCTAGATCAAGGTGCGCAAACTCGGCATAGGTTGGGAATTTTGCAGTGTCGAAGTAGATACCGTCGGTGGTTTGGTAGGTGAAGCCCTTTTCTTTTAGTTCGCGTATTAAATCAAGTTGTTGCGGAATGAAATCGGTTGCACGTACGAGGTGTTCTGGTGGCAAAAGCCCGAGCATTTCCATGCCGTTTATAAAGGCTTCGGCATAAAATTCCGCAATATCCCAGGCAGTTTTGCCTTCGCGGCGCGCGCCCTTTTCGAGCTTGTCTTCGCCTTCATCGGCATCGCTTGTTAAGTGACCAACATCGGTAATATTCATGACGCGTTCGACACGGTAGCCACTGGCGATGAGTGTACGCACGAGAGTATCCCAGTAAATGAATGAAGCCCAGTTGCCGACATGTGGGTGGTCGTAAACAGTTGGACCACAGGTGTAAAGCATCACCTTTCCGTCATTGATTGGTGTAAATGTTTCGAGCTTACGCGATAGCGTGTTGTGAAGTTTGAGTGGCATGGTAATCCTTTAGGGCTTTGTCGGTTGCAGCGACGAGCTCCTGCATAATCGTTTCGTACTGTTCGTGGACTTTGAAGCCTGCAGCGTAGTTGTGACCGCCGCCACCGAAGTAGCCAGCGATTTGACTCGCTACAGGCAGGTTACACCGTAGCTTGCCAGTGACTTTACCGTCTGGGTACGTCTTAATAGCACAGGCTACCTCAACGGTGTCGACGAGTCGCATTTCATCTAGTACGAGTACACTTGGATTATAGCGGTCTGAATATTCTTGGATGTCTTCCCATGGGATGTGGACAGTTGCGAGCGTGCCTTCGAGTGAGTATTCGATACGTTCGATAAGCTCGCCTTTGTAGGTGAGGATGTCGGCAGGCTTTTTCATGAATTCGCGGCGTGCTGATTCGATTTCGAACGGCTTTGCGCCGTGAGCTACGACTTCGGCTACGACGCGGTAGGTGTCGATGCCGGCGGATTCTGTTGTGAGGCCTAGGGTATCTGATGCGATTGAACTATAGAGCGCAGAGGCGGCTGCTGGAGTTATTTTCCAGTCTGCGGCCTGGGCAAGATTGTATATTAACTCACCCGTTGCGGCGGCTGTCGGGCTCAATACAAATTCGTGATTGAACGATAGGTCGTTCTGCGGCTCTTCTTCGTCTTGTTCACCATGGTGGTCAAGTACAACAACAGGGTGAGCTTCGAGGAATTGGCGTATGCCTCGTGTTTGCATTGTTTTTTCAATCAAGGCTTCGGCGGCAGTGTCGACGATAATTGCGAGGTCGGCATCGAATGGGAAGTAGTTCGTGACGCGATCCCAACCCTTCAAAAAGCGCAGATATTTTGGCATATCGATTGCGCAGTACATTGTGACGGTTTTGCCCTGCTCACTGAGGATTTCTTCGAGTGCAAGTGAGCTTGCGAGTGAATCGCCATCTGGATTTTCACCTTGAATAATAACAATGTGTTTTGCCGCGGTAATCAGAGGAAGTGCTTTATCAAACATGCTGTAGCTATTGTATCAGATTACGAGAGCGTGCGACGGCCTTCAAGCGCGTGAGTTAACGTGATTTGATCGGCGTATTCGAGGTCTACTCCTACAGGGATACCGCGCGCAAGACGCGATACTGTGACGGGTAGCTTGGTTTGCTCGATTTGACGTTGCATAAAAATGGCGGTTGACTCGCCTTCTACACTAGCATTTGTGGCGATGATCACCTCATCCACTTCGTCATCTTTGAGACGCTTGAGGAGTTCTGGTACATGGAGTTGTTCGGGCCCGATACCATCGATTGGAGAAATTGCTCCACCGAGTACGTGGTAGGTGCCGTGGTACTGCCCTGTGCGTTCGAGTGCGATAATGTCGAGTGGCTCCTCGACGACGGCTACGAGCTTTTTATTGCGATCAACGCCACTATATAGTGGCGAGATGTCCTCACTTGCATCAATAAGTGCAAATGTTACCGGGCAGGTTTTTACGCCGCTATGAAGCCCGGCAATCGCCTTGGCGAGCTCATCTGCATTGCGGGTGTTGGAACGCAACAAATAGTACGCGTATCGTTCTGCAGTACGCACGCCAACGCCCGGCAATCGGCCGAGCTCGTCAATAACTGCCAGTAAGGCTTTTGGAAGTAGTTGCGCCATTGATATAGTCGCTATTAAAGGCCGAGTTTGCCGAGGCCACCCATGAGCGGCTTCATTTTTTCAGCAGCAATTTCTTGTGCTTTGGTCATACCATCGCGAATAGCGATTTCAATCCAGTGCTCAAGCTGGTGGATGTCCTCGAGGTCTACGTACTCTGGGTTAATCTTGATTGATTTAATTTTAAGTTCACCTGTGATTTGTACGACAACTGCGCCGTCACCTGCTTCAACTTCAACAATTTCCTTCGCAAGGTCTTTTTGCGCTTTGCGTAGGTCGTTCAACATCTTCATTTGGTCAAATGCCATTATCAATAATCCTCCGTAGATAACTAACTGTGCTTAGTATACTCTATTTCGTGACAGATTTGTAGATGTAGAGGCGGTCGGCGTCAGTTGCGCGCCGGCTGGTGATAATTGTGTCGATGGCCGCTTTTGGTGTTTGCGTGTGGTATGCGTCGTGTGTCATGATTACTGTTTGTTGACTTGTGAAATCCGTGCTCACGGCAAATCGCTTATCGTAGTGCGCAACGAGCGTATAGAATGGCTCCTGGGCTTTTGTTGTGACAACCTGTATTTTTGCTTCTTGCTGGTGATTCGCTGCTACATTACGTGTTAATAGCTTTAGGTCGTTGTTGTACGCTTGCAATACGTTTGCGTTGTAGCTGTAATTATTTATGAAGCTTGCGAAGCCTGTGAATATCATGCCAACTACAAAAACCGAGATTGGCACCATGCCGGCAGTGCGCGCGTATGGGTTGCGTGGAAATAGCGTGTACCAGCTTGCAACAAGTGTATTTACGCCCATTGCCATGAGGAGTACTGCGAGGACGTAGAGATCGGTGACATGTGCTGGGTTGATGATGACGAGCGGAATAAGGAATAGTGCGAGGAAGAACACTGTGTAGCCCCGAGCGGTGTACTTTACTGTCATGAATCGGTAGGTGCCGACGGCCATCAAAATGACTGCTCCGAGTGAGTAAAGCGGGCGCAATAAGTAGCTGTCTGATGCTAGGAAGAAGCCGAACAGGTCTTTGCTGAGCGTAATGATGTTGTCCTGGAGGTTAATCGAGCTCGGGATGCCCAGTAGTAGTAGCGCGACCTTTTGGTTAAGAATGATTGCTTCGGCGACTGGTACGAGCGCAACAAGGCCGAGTAGTATAGCGATAATGAGCCGTATGCGGGCGATGCGGCGGATCATGTAGCGAATGTGCGGGTGAAATGATGCGGTGATAAAGAGTGCAAGAACAATATAGATGCCGAGTGGAATGTAGAGCGCAGTTGCGGTGAGTACGCACGCGGCTACTTTCCAGAATGTACTGAATATTTTCGTGCGTGTCATGTAGGTACATGCGACTAAGAGCCAGACAGCAACGAAGGTGAACATTATGGCCGGTGTGCCGTCCTGTGCCATAAAGAGGAACTGTGTGGTTGTGGCTGCAATCGCAGCAACGATGATGGCGATATTCCGACGAAACCACACTTTTATGAGTAGTAGAACCCCAAATGCCGTGAGTAGGCCAAGTACAATTGACGGTAGCTTTATGCTGAGCGTGGTGACGCCAAATGCTAAGAAGCTGAGCCGCTGTAGAATGTGATACGGCAAGTTAACGACGGTAGTCGGGTCGATTGAGTGCATCGAAAGTGCCCCGCTTGCAAGTGCGGATTGAGTCTCCCGGTCACGTAGCGCACCCGGTACGTAGAACGCGGCGAATGCAAGTGCGCTCAGAACGAGCACTGTTAATAATGTGTAGCCAATAGTGTAGCGCCATCTGTAAAGCGTGTAGTCGACAACGCGAAATTTCATATGCTTAATTATAGCACGAGGAGCTGAGGGAAATAAGCTCCTGTTTATTTTTGGGCGCTACATTCCCTCTTCGTCTGGACGACGATCGAGGCTCATGAAACGGAGGCGCTCTGGGTGGAAGTAAAGCTGAACTTTACCAACGGGGCCGTTACGGTGCTTAGCGATAATAAGGTCGGTGATGTTCTGTACCTCAGGATTGTCTGGCTCGTAGTAGCCTGGGCGGTAGATGAAGCTCACGATATCGGCGTCCTGCTCGATGGAACCTGATTCACGGAGGTCAGCAAGCTGTGGAATTGGTGGTGTGCGGTTTTCGACGCTACGGCTCAGCTGACTTAGCGCAATGAGAGGCACATTAAGCTCGCGGGCGATTAGCTTGAGGCCACGTGAGATCTCACTCACTTCTTGCACGCGATTGCCGTTGTGGGTGCCTGATGCTTGCATCAGCTGCAAGTAGTCAACGATGATAAGCCCGAGCGGCTGATCGTGTGCGGCGCGGCGGGCTTTGGTGCGCATTTCGAGTACGCTCAAACCTGGCGTGTCGTCGATAAAGATTGGCGCTTCGGCCATCTCGCCCATTGCTTCACTAATCTTGCTGAAATCTTCGTCACTCAAATTACCGGTACGGATATTCCAGCTATCAACCCCTGATGCGTCGGCGAGCATACGGTCGATGAGCTGCTCTTTGCTCATCTCGAGGTTAAAGTAAAGCACTGGAAGTTTGGCGATTGTTGCCACGTTGTAGGCAAGGTTTGTTACAAGTGTAGTTTTACCCATGGCTGGGCGGGCGGCAAGAATGATGAGGTCTGAGCGCTGTAGGCCGGCGGTCATGTTGTCGAGATCGCGATAGCCGGTGCGAATACCGCGAAGCTGGCCCTTATTGCGGTGGAGCTCTTCGATACGGTCGAAGCTTTCGGTCAGGATACTTTCGATACTGACGAGATCTTGCTTGACTGATTGGTCGCTGACGCTGAAAAGTTCAGCTTCAGCTTTTTCAAGGAGTTCTTGAGTGCTAGTCTCTTCGTCAAAGCCCATCTCACTGATTTCAGCACTCGCCTTAATGAGGCGACGACGAACGGCTTTTTGGTTAATGATTTCAGCGTAGCTTGCGGCGTGTGCCGCAGTAGGTACGTAGTTTGTGAGCTCAGTAAGGTATGCGGAACCACCCACGGCTTCGAGTTGGTCTTTTTTCTTAAGTTCATCGGTAAGTGTGAGAAGGTCGATTGGCTTATGGCGCTCGTACAATCGAACCATGCCGCCGTATATAATCGCATGACGCTTGTCGTAGAAATCTTTTACATCAACAATTTCGCTGGCGTCAGCGATTACTTCGTCATCAATCAAAATTGCACCGAGCAAGCTCATCTCGGCATCTAGGTTTTGGGGCGGGACTTTCCCGGCGACTACTTCTTTTTTCTCGGCCATTACAATGCTACCTCTTCTCCTCCACCCATGATATCAAGTGCTGCGGCAATTGTGCTATCATCTGACGGCTTGGTTATTTCGAGTACGGTGATAATACCATCTTGTACACCGACGCTTTCGAGTACGGCTTGCATAGTTGGGAGAGATTTATCGAGCTGTTTTTTTGTGAATGGCTTGCCTGCGAAAATGGTCAGCGTGGTGCCATCGAATGAGAAGTCGCATTTACCTAAAATGCTATGAGCACCTGGTGAGGATGTTTTTATATTGGCAACGAAATCACCCCATGGGAATGGCTGCTCTGGACCGAGTGGTTTTGGCGATTCAACCGGCTTTTCTTGGGCTTTTGGCTCTGGTGTTTCGGTTACTTTTGGTTTCGCGGTAGGTTTTGCTGCAGGCTTTGGTGCTACTGTTGGAGTGGATGTGACTTTTGGGGACACTTTGGCTGGTGCCGGCGCTGTCACTGGTGCTGTGCGAATGGTATTTGACGTGAGTGCAGTAATGAGCTTCACGAATGGCCATGAGCTTTTGGCGACCTCAAGGAGCTTATCGAGCAGTGCTAGGCGCTCGGGGTGGGCTGCAATGTCGGTGCGCACTGTATGGATGAGCTGATCTGTGATGGTGATTGCAGAAATACCACGCTTTTCGGCATTGTCGATTAGTTCGGTAACCTTGGCGAGATTTTGTGTATCATAGGCATTTAGCAACTCGAGCACCATTTCGTTGCTCGCAAGGCCTACGACGCTTTCGATAAGCTCTGGCGTGATAGTTGAGTCGCTTAAATTACGAAGCTGGTCAAGTAAGCTAATGCTATCACGGAAGCTGCCTTGCCCGTGATGCGCGACAAGCTGTAAGGCTTCGTCGTTGATATCGATGTTTTCAGCGTCGCTAATGGCACGAAGGTGCTTAACGGCGGCATCGCCATCGATGAGACGGAAATTGAATCGTTGCACGCGGCTTATAATCGTTGCTGGCAGCTTTTCGACATCTGTTGTTGCAAGGATAAATACGACGTGCTCTGGTGGTTCCTCGAGTGTTTTAAGTAGTGCATTGAATGCCGATTTACTCAGCATATGTACTTCGTCGATGATGTAGATTTTTTTCGGTGCGCTGGTCGGCGCTACTGCGACTTTATCGCGCAGGTTGCGGATGTCTTCGACCGAGTTGTTGCTTGCGGCATCGATTTCAATAATATCGAGATGAGTCGATTCGTCGTTGTATGGTAGTTGGTTGATTTCGTGCGCTAAGATACGTGCAATTGAAGTCTTGCCAACGCCACGTGGGCCGGTGAGCAAATAGGCGTGCGCAACATTGCCGCTCGAGATAGCCCGGCGTAGCATATCAGTAATATGAGATTGACCAACAATCTCATCTAAAGATTTCGAACGATATTTTCGATATAACGCCTGCCCCATTGCTTTTATTATACCTCGAGAGCTACAGATTGTCTGTTGTGATTTTATTAGGCCGCGATTGCGCCAGGCATTGAGGCATTTTCGAGGTAGCAGCCACCACACAGCGACTGGTATTTTACACGGTTATCATTGTCAATCCAGACAACAGGCTCACCTACATGGAACGTGCCATCGACGAATCGGCCATTAAATTCTGCCTGTTGCCCACACGGACACATCGTCGGCATCTTTTCGCAATTATCGGCAAGTTCAAACATGCGCTTGGTTCCTTCAAATAATTGCCGTTGGATATTGGTACGAATGCCATAGGCAAAGACTGAAATACCGTCAACTTTCGCGATTTTTTCGAGCGCTTCAACTTGTGTAGCGGACATGAAGTTCACTTCATCAACGAGTACGCAGCTTATAGCTCTCTCGCCAAAGCGATGGTGAAACTCGCGATGCACATCAGTCTCGGTGGGGTCTTCGGGGGTCGCAAGGTGTGTTGCAATGTCGATTCTCCACTTTTTGCCCGCGCGGGAGGTTGTAAAGCCGGGTTCGCGCATGCTGATTTCGGGCATCATTGTCACAACTGACAGCCCGTTTTCGGTGTAATTGTAAGCTGTACTTATCATCTGGTCGCTTTTGCCGCAGTTCATTGCACCATAACGGAAAATCAGTTCTGCCATAATCCCCCTGCCCACCGGTATTTGGTAATTTTCACTAGTATATTTTATGTGAACAAAAAAGACCACTAGATAGGTACTAGTGGTGATGCTGTATGGACGTAAAAAGGCGGGGCGCCACCAGCAGGAGCGTTCGCTCCCGCCGATGGCGCCAGGTGGGCGGGTGAGGTCAGCATTTTGATGCCATTTGCCCCCACCCGATGGGGATGACGAATGCGCTTGCCACTCCCAGCGCGATGGCGATGCTGTAGTAGATGGCGCCCCAGTTCACCGTGAAGTCGATGGATTGCCCAGCGAGCGTCATGATGAGTGCAGCGAGGGCCATCCCCAGACCGATAAGAAATATCCGCACGGCGCTTCTCCTTGCATCGATGAATCGTCATATATATTTAAACATGTAAGCTTATTTATGTCAATTTTGGAATGAGATTTCTGCAATTAAAAATACGGCAACTACCCTCGTTGCCGTATTTTTAATTTGGCCTAGAATTGCTAGAGTGCTGCTTCAACTGCCGCCCATACAGCTTCGGTGTTGTCTTCTGGCACAATAATGGTGACTTGGTCGCCGATGTTAATGCGGAAGTACGTCACGCTTGCAAGTAGGATGCGGTATTCACGACCCTGTGCTTCAACGTAATAAGCACCGTCGTGCTGCACGAGCGTGCCAATGATTTGCTTGCGCGGGATAGGGCCAATTTGTTTGTATACAAAACCGCCATCCTGGGCAATAGTGAGCTTAAGGATGTCACCTTCAACTAGTTTTGATTTGCTTGCGTAGTTAGCTGGCACTGGGTAACTTTTGCCATCTGGGCCAATCATTACCTGCCCGTCGAAGACGCCTTCGATAACCTTGCCACTTACTTCGTCGCGTGAACTTGTAGGGGTCACAACTTGCCCGTCGTCGCCGATGATACTCATGAGCAGCTCTTTTGCTGCAGCGAGGTTAGTTTCGGCCTCCTGGATCAACGACCGGAGTCGCTTCACTTGCTTTTCTGGTAATTCAGACATAATCTCGCAGTTCCTTGTCTGTTTTTAGTATTACCCCCATTATATACCGCGACTGTGGTTAGAAGTCAACCCATAAAATTTCCACAGCATTTTGAGGGGTGGGAGTGATATTGTTGTAAAAAATGTTAAGCAGCGAGTGTCATATTTGGTAATGGAGCATTATGCCCGGTCGCGATGACAACAGTTTCTCTGTTTGTTTCGCTATTCTGCTGGATTAACTGGCGTAGTGCGGCAACGGCAACTAGTGAAGTTGGCTCAATGTTGGGCCACATCTTTTGGTCGACATACCTTCGATCGTATGCATAAGACAGGATTAGTTCATTGACATGGTGCTCTGGTACGGGAAGAATCTGGAAGTTATTACTTCGTGTAAGGATCTCGAATGCCTGTTGACCGATCGTTCCAACTGCTGTGCCACCATAGCGCTTGTTCGGCGCATCTGCTGGCTGCAGCCTTCCTGACGTGATGCTCTTGCGTGCACTATTGCTACCTTCGGCTTCTGCGGCTATAACCTCAATGTCTGTTCGCCCGCGTACTCTTAATTCCTCCACGATTGCCGCGGCAAGTCCGGCGCCACCAATAGGAAGGACGATTCGCTTTACCTCAGGATAAAGTCGTAAGATATCAGCAGCAATTGTGCCCTGGCCGGGAATGACATGTTCACCGAACGGATGGAGAATATGACCGTTGGTTTGTGATGCTGCCCATGTGAATGAGTCATCAAATGAATCTCCAATGATTTTGACAGTTAGCTGGCCATTGGGCCAAAGCTCATAGAGTTGTTCGCTTTTTTGGGCGGGTGCAGTGGTTGGTACGACGGCGGTTACCGGTATGTCGAGTTCGCTCGCTGCCCATACCGCACCGCGAGCATGATTGCCCGCCGACGGTACGATAAGACGCTGAGCTCCGAGATTTGCGAGAGTTGTTGCGCCAACGATTGCACCACGCCACTTAAATGCGCCTGTTTTGTTTAGGTCGGCTCTGAATAGCTGTACGGCTGCACCTCCTAAAAGCTGTGCGTACGATGGAAATTCCCTATCGAGCGATTCGATGCGCGACTGGTCTTGGACTTGTTCGCGGTACTTGTCGACTATCTGTAGCGCTTCTTTACCTGTGATCATGCTATCCTTTCTCAAAAACAAAAAGCTCCCGCGTTACCGGGAGTAGGTCTTGCTAAATGTAATTACCTATCAGCCAGCAACGCCGCGCGCGCGACGAATAATAATGCTAATGGCGATTAAGGCTTTGCTCATGTATGTCACATTACTCTCATCTTGATATTTTGGCAAGCCGCGAGCGGTATGGTATAGTCCTTAGAACTATGGCACACGAACGAATTTCACACGCGCACGATGAGTCAGAATATTCACCAATTGGCGAAGGGATTGACCCTGCCGTTGCGGCGCTCCTACGGCCGTCGAAGCCGCCTCAGACAATAGATTCGCTTTATGCGGGTCGCCCGGCTCTGAATCCGGTGGAAGTGATGGAAGAGTTTATGGGGGCTGTTGACCTGCATGAGCGTTATGGCCATATGCAGATCGTCGATGACGTGATTGGTCTGCGACGAGTGGTTGAAGGAAAAATAGAAACATATCGTGACAAACTTAGACGCGCAGAAGCCCGTGGTAAAACGGAATCTGCGCGTTTTGGTACTGGCGTTGTTTTGGGAGAACAGGCTGTATTCTTTGCTCTTAACTGGGATTATTTTGCTGGCTCGCTTGGCGAAGTTGCGGGTGAGAAGTTTGTTCGTGCGGCAGAGCTTGCCGAGCGACTGAAGCTACCATTTGTTAGTATTGGCGCCTCGTCAGGGGTGCGTCAGCATGAAAATGTGCTCGGCCTCGTGCAGATGCAGCGTATGGCTGCGGCGGCTAATAAATTCAAGGAAAACTCTGATCAGCCATATGTATCGGTACTTGCGGGGCAAGTTTGGGGTGGTATGTCGGCGAGCGCCGTGCCGGTGGCGGATATTGTTATGGCGCTTGAAGGCACCGATTACGGTTTTGCTGGCCCACGGGTAATTGAGACGTTTGAGGGCCGACCGGTTGCGCCTGGTGCGCAAAGTGCAGAAGCCAACTTGCTGGATCGTAACATTGATGTGCTCGTGAAAGACGTACCGGAATTGCTTGAATTCCTTGGCGCCTCGTTTCGTGCTGTGCGTCGCTCACATGCGAAGCATATTCAGATTCCTGAGTGGCATCGGGATAAGCATTTCGACCCTCACGCTACGAGCAGGCCAATTCATTTTGGTGAGCAAGGGTTCTCGCCTGCTCTGGCGGATCGTCAGGCACCGGTGCGTACTGCGCAGGTCGAGCGTCAACGTGCTGATGCCGATAAGACAGATAACGCCGAGCGCTTGATGGCTCGATATAACGAGATGACGTCAGGTGCGCGCCGACTTGATGCTGATTTTATTATGCGTGAAGCGTTCGATTCTGTCGTGCCGCTTTACAACGTTGCGCAGTTTGAAGAACTAAAGAAATATCCAAATATTATTGCTGGTATTGCCTCAATTGGCGAGCAATCGTTTATGGTGATCGGTGATCAGCCGTCGTATAAGGCGCTGTCTGATACGTATGTCAGCAAGTACGCGCCAAATCCGGGCCCTGAAGATTTTGAATACACTACACGTATGATTGAGGCTGCTGAACGCTGGGGACTTCCGCTAGTATTTATGACAGATACACTGGGTGCGCTGCCGACGCTCGCTGCAGAGCGCCGCGGCCAGTCGCGTGCAATTGCTAAGGCGATTACTGCGGCAGGCTCGCACCCCTACCCCGTGGTTTCGGTTATTACGGGCGCACTTGGTAGCGGCGGCGGCCTTGCAACAACGCCATTTGGCCGTCACACGGTGATGCTTGATAGCGCGCTCGCCTTCGTGTCAGAGCCGCGTTCAATGGCGTCAATTTTGTATAGTACCGCTAGCCCTACTGAAGCGCAGGTTTCGATGACACTTGAAACAGTTCGTGCGTCGGCGGATGATTTGCAGGCGCAAGGACTCGTCGATACGATAGTTGTTGACGGCGAGAATCCATACAGGACAGTCGCTGATTTACGTAAAGCAATTATTGAAGGATTTGAAAACCAGCAGGGTAAGTCGCCGCGTCAACTACGTGCAGCAACTGATAAGAAACTTGCGACAAAAATGACTAAAGAAGGGCGTCGCTAGAGTTTCTGCCAAAAAATAACACCCTGCGCTTTGCAGGGTGTTATTTCACATTTCAATGTAGTCGTCGTAGGTTCTAATGAACTTAGGCTACTTCTACAGTAGCGCCAGCCTCTTCGAGGGCTTTCTTTGCAGCTTCAGCGTCGTCCTTAGATACCTTCTCCTTAACTGGAGCTGGGGCACCGTCAACGATAGCCTTAGCTTCGCCAAGACCAAGACCAGTGAGTTCCTTCACAGCCTTAATCACAGCAACTTTCTGAGCACCTGCGTCCTTAAGGGTCACAGTAAACTCAGTCTTTTCGTCAGCAGCGTCAGCAGGGCCGGCTGCAGGACCAGCAACAGCAACTGCAGCAGCAGCTGGCTCGATGCCGTATTCGTCCTTAAGGACGTTCTTAAGTTCGTTCACTTCAAGTACAGTAAGCTTTACAAGCTCTTCTGCAAGTTTCTTTACGTCTGCCATAGTGGTAGATCCTTTCGTATTCAAATTGATGATGCGTAGTTTCCTACGCTAGTGCTTTGGTTGTTAGGCTGTAGCCTTTTCGCTCACACCATCCAAAAGCGCGTGCAAGTTGCCTGATAGCGCGTTGGTTGTGTCGTGAACTGGTGAAAGTAGCTGTGCAACCACTTCGGCGATAAGCTGCTGCTTGCTTGGAAGACCAGCAAGCGCAGTTACGTCTGCAGTGTTTTGTGTCAAACCTTCACCGCTAAAGCCGGCAACGAGCTCGAGACCTGGGTGAGTCTTCGCAAACGTATCAAGTACTTTTGCAGGAGCCACTTCGTCGGTGTCGCTGAATGCGTAGAGTAACTGACCTACAAGAGCTGATGAATCAGATTCTTTGTAAGTGTCGTTCTCGCCCATTGCAACGCGTACGAGGCGGTTCTTGACAACCTTGATGGTTACGCCTGCTTCACGAGCTCCGCGGCGAAGCTCTTGGAGCTCTGCAACGGTCAGCCCTTGGTATTTCGCAACGGCTGTTGCTTTTGCGCTCGAGAATAGCTCGCTAAGTTCATTTACCAAAGCTTGTTTCTTATCTTTGCTGATAGCCATAGATAAAAACCTCACTTTTTAGCTAAATTTTGTAATATAACGACCACATTGTTAATGTTCGACACTACTTACTTGATAGGCGGAACCAAAAAAGTCTTTGATTCACTATCAAAGACCGTAGGAAAAGAATGTAATTCCCTCGGTGGCATGATTAAGTGAATTTCACCGCCACTGTCTTTGGTAATGTCTGCTGAGTATTATAGCAGATCGGGGTAAATAGTACAAGATATGCTAGGCTGCAGAGTGCGCGTGAGCTACGGGGGCTGTGAGCTCTTTGTATAGTGAATCCGCACGGCTGAGGCTGCCGCTTGTAAGCTGATCGTAGTTTGTGGCACCTAAGTGTTTTTTGCGTGCGTGAATAAGTGCAAGATCCTGCGCGTAATCTTCTCTGTCAATAGTGTCGGCGCCTATGCCAAGGTGTTTGATTAGCTTATAGAGCATGTGGGCCGCTTTGCCAATGCGATTTTCGACTCGATCTGATTCGGTTGTGATTTGTATTTCAGCTCGTAGCTCTGGACGACCAGGTTGGGTAAATACAAGTGTAACCTTACACACACGGTGAGCACCTGCATCTACCTCAACAATATCAGCGACCTTGCGCATTGCTTCAAGATTTTCATATCCAAGACCTTCGCGAATCGTTTCGATGTATTCGGCTGTTCCCTTGACATGGATGGCAGCGTCCCGCTCTGATGTTGGTGTCAATACGACTCGCTCGTCGCTTTCTGAGCGCTCAATAATACGCTTGAGTCGAGAGGCGATCTGCGGTATATCCTGCGTAGTAACTGTTGCACCAATAATATCGAGGGGGATGTTTTCGGGCGAACGCGCGTCAAGTTTTTTAGCAAGCGAGCCCACCGACTTTAGTCGCCAGTTAACCCGTAAACACTCACCCGTGCAGTATCCCTCGCCCATCATAATCCCGTGTTGGGCGCCATGGTCAATGATTTGTTCGTGAATGTTGTCACCAAAGACTACTCCAAATAACTCTTGGACGTCCCTGTCTACCTGTTCTTTATTACCACGTTCGTTGATGATATTTTGCGCTTGCTGAAGCGGTGCTAAATTGCCTGTGAACATCGCGCGCAGCACGTGCACATGACTATAAAGGGCCATTGCGAGCGCATCGAAGCCAATAATTTCACAGAGTGGTGCGAGCAGTGCTTCGGCTTGGTGTGCGCGGTCGAGTGTTTGGCTGTCATTTGTTGCTGTTGATGGGTCGAGCTGTGCGAGTAACTCCCCTGCTTTTATGAGGAGAGATTCTAGGTTTACCGATGAGGCTAGCTCGTTGATGTATCGTGGTTCAATCGACTTCGCGTGTACGCCCCAATGTTCAATTGAAACGTCGGTAGGCTCATCGGATTGCAGTAGGCTTTGGAGCTCAGGGTCGGTTGAGTACCGGCTTGCAACGCTCTCATGCCAAAAATTTGTGATGACTGGGCGGTCACTTGCAAGTCCGATGACATAGCGCTTCTCTTCCTCGGTCTCAGTAGTGTTGTTTGCATATACACGCAAAGCTTCTCGGGCTTGCGCACTGTCGCCTGTTGTCATTGCTGCTTCGAGCACCGGAGAAAGCATCGCTGCCGTGTAGGCGCGTGGTGAAAGGTATTCATCACAGAAATCAGCAACAAGTGTTGCGGTGAGCTTTAACTCATGCTCGCGCGCTTCAATTTCTACCTCTGTTATTTTTGTGGCATTCCAAAGGTGACGGTAAGTATCACGAATAACCTCAGACGCACCAGGGAATGCTGCGCCCGAAAAAACAAGCTCACGTGGGTGAGGCGCCCTCTTGTCTAAACGGTGCTCCATCGCTATATATTATACAACTCAAGGTTATATAAGTCAAATATGCGAGCAATTGTCTAGGCTTTTACAAAGCCATTTGCGGCTAGAACTTTTTCGGCCAGCTCACGGAATTTTTGCTGCACATCTTCGATGGATTGGCTCGCATCGATAGCCGGTAGGCTGCGCTCGCTCGCGATTTCGGCGTAGCCTTTGTTGAGTAGATTCTGGAACTCGTCACCCCTTGATTCGAAGGTGTCAGGGTTTTGCAGTTCGCCTCGTGCGGCGATACGCGCCCGACGGACTTCATCATCAAGCGTAAAGATTATCGTGAGGTCTGGATTCATGTAGCGCTCGTCCATGAACATACGGGTTACTTCGCGAACATGATCAACACCAAGGCCTTCGGCGACGCCCTGGTAAATTTCACTTGAGAGCTCGTTGCGCGCGCTGAGTACTACTCCCCCACGTTCGAGCACGGGCACTGCATCACGAAACCATGTTTCGTGTCGGCTTGCAGTAAAGAGTAGCAGGTTGGTCGTGGCGTCGCGCTCGAGTGAACCGTTCTTGATAATTTGGCGAATCTCGCTGGATATTGGGCAGCCATCGGGCTCGTGTAGTACTAATACCTCGACGCCATACTCCTTTTTTATAAATTCCGCTAAAAGATCAATCTGTGTTGACTTGCCCGTACCGTCGTTACCTTCACCGACAATGTAAGCGCCCGGCATTAGAGCAGTCCTTCAGCGAGACCTTCAATTTTTTGTGGTTTCACGCGTTTGTCGCGGTGATTGCGTGGAAGCATGTCACTTGGGTGCCAGTTGGCAATAAGCTCGTCAAGGTTATCGGTGCTTTGGTACTTGCCACTCATGCCTTTACGGCCATGGCTGTAGTCGCCGTCTACTGCGCCGGTTTTATGGAAGACCAATTGACCCATACGCTCGCCTACTGGTAGCACGACTGACTCATACTTATTGAGGTTGTAGATTTCGAGGGTGATGCGATTGATATAGCCTGGGTCTACCCAGCCGGCGTCGAAGCAGACTGCTACGCCGTTGCGACCCCAGCTGCTACGTGCGCGAACCTCGGCCGCGCCGCCGTGCGCACGAATACCCATAAATTCATGTGTGTGTGCTAGGATGCGTTCGCCAGGGCGAAGTACGATGATTGGATGGTCGAGTGGGATATTGTCGAAAGGCTTGTAGCCGTACTGGTCGCACCACTCCTTGTGTGGCATTGCCTGGAGCGGGCCTTTGAAATACTGCGCGACATCGCCCTCATCGAATGGATTGTATATACGATTGTCTTCGCGAACTTCTTGCTTGTAGAAATAGTAGCCGAGTGTAAAATCTAGGCTTGCCTCACTTACATGCCCTTCGTTGTATGGCACACTAACAATCGTTCCGTCTGCGACGGCTTTTTTAATTTCAGTATTGCTGAAAACACTCACTAACATTCCCCCGTAATTTTAAATTCATTGTATCATAGTAGTATGAAAAGTATCGTTGTTGCTTATGATTCTCGGCGTGGTATTGGCGCGTCAAATGACCTGTTGTGGCAGCGAGATTTACCTGCCGATCTTGCTCATTTTAAGAAGCTTACGATGGGCGGTTCGCTGATTATGGGTCGTAATACATTTGAATCGATTGGTCGAGCGCTTCCTGGCCGCGAGAATATTGTTGTTACCCACCGTCCGCTTGATGTTGTTGATGTTGTTGCGGTAGATAGCCTTGCTAAGGCGTATGAAACGGCGCATGGTAATCAGTTTATTATCGGTGGTGGGCAGATTTACAATCAGTCGATTGCTGATGTGGACATCGTATACGCGACAGAGGTACACGAAACCTTTTCGCAGGCTGAGGTATTTTTCCCTGAGCTTGGCGATGGCTGGCGCGAAGTTGCACGTGAGGTGCATGTTGCGGATGATCGCAATAAATACGCCTATGATTTTGTTACCTACGCACGTCGCTAAATTGCTACCTGGCCTTTAATGCTTGGGTGGTGTTTGTAGCCAACAATTTTAAAGTCTTCTGCTTCAAAATCGCCAATGTCAGTGATTTCTGGATTGAGTTTGAGGCGCGGAGCCTCGTAAAGATTATCTTCACGTGAGAGCTGTTCTTTGATCTGCTCGGTATGGTTTTTGTAAATATGCGCACTTCCGAACGTGTGATAAAAATAGCGTGGTGTGCGGCCGGTGGTTTGCGCCATCGCCGATAGTAACATTGCGTATTGCACCATGTTGAATGGTACGCCAAGGAACCAGTCGGCGCTGCGCTGGTACATTTTCATGTCGAGGTATTTTTTGCCTGTTTTAGGGTCGGTTTGGTTTGATGCGTTGAACTGGAAGAGCGTATGGCATGGGGGTAATCCTGCTTTGCTCATTTCATCGAGGTCGCTGACATTCCAGGCGCTGACAATAATACGGCGCGATGCTTTGCCGCTTCGAATTTGATCTTGCGCAATACGAAGCTGGTCGATTGGTTTGCCGTCGTAGTCAGCCCAGGCGCGCCACTGGTGGCCGTAGATTGGGCCAAGATTGCCATATTCTTCGGCGAAGTTCGCGTCATCCTTAATTTTCTGGAGATAATCATCTTTTGCTGACTTCCATTCCTCACTACCCTGCTCTGGGATAGCTTGATCTGTTTTTTTGAGGTATGCCACGAAGGGCCACTCGTCCCAGATATGATTGTCGTGCTTGGCTAAATACTTTAGGTTTGTGTCGCCGTGAAGCATCCAGGCAAGCTCGCTGCGAACTGCTTTCGTGGCGACATTTTTGGATGTTAATAGTGGAAATTCCTTGCGAAGGTCATATGCCATTTGTGGTTCGCCAAATAAATCGAGCGTGCCGACGCCAGTGCGATCATCTGTTGGTTCGCCTTCTTCTAATATTTGCCTCGCGATAGACAGATACTGTAACTCCGCCCTTGGTTTCCCCATACTATCCCCCTGTTTCAATACTTTTGTATCAGTATAATGAGCGCTTATGGATAAATCTAGGGATATTTTATACCCTAGATTTTGTTACAATATATTTCATGGATAGTAATAATGGCTTACATGTAGCGCAAGCGAGTATCCTGTATACACTTCGCCACGCAACCCGTGCTCGCTATAGTGAGCTGCTGCGGCCGACAAATCTTGAGGGTGATCGGTTTAAGTATCATCTTGCAACGTTATTACGCAAAAAACTCGTATTTAAGGCTGTCGATGGAGTGTACGAACTGACGGCTGAGGGTAAGGAATTTGCGAATAGGATTGATGGGCTGACGGGACGTGAAATTGCTGGCCCAAAGGCTTCGATGCTGCTTGTTGTGTGTTCACGTATGGACGGAGCCACCTATTATTTGGCGCACAAGCGTGCGCGAGAGCCATTTCGGGATTATTGGGGTATTGCAAGTGCACCAATGTTGCGTGGCTTGCCGGTACGTGATTCGGCGGCACGTGAGCTCAAGAAGCAAACGGGTATTGTGGCTGAGTTTACGGTAATGGGTATGCAGCGTCTCATCGATACATTGCCAAGCGGTGTTATCCTCGAGGATAAATTATTCACCTTGTTGCTTGCAGAAGTTGAAGGGTTGCCACCTGCCCACCAGTGGTATGGTGGCGAAAGCGTGTGGCTTACGCGCGAGGAGCTTCTTGGCAAAGAGCGATTATTCCATACTACGCAGGTTTCACTTGATATGATTGAGCAGGGTCGAACCTTTAGTGAAGAGGTTTGCGTGTACGATAAATCAGAATATTAGTCAACGAAAAATGCCCTCCTATTGCGGAGGGCATTTTGCAAGTGATGTATTACTAGCTAACTTGGTTTTCTAGCTTGATGCCAGGGCCCATAGTTGTGGTAATCGCAGTAGACTTAACGTAGCCACCCTTGAGGCTGCTTGGCTTCTGGCCCTGCAGGCTCGCGAAGAATGCATTTGCGTTCTCGGTGAGCTTCTCAAGACCAAAGCTTACTTTACCAATGCTAAGGTGGATTGTTGCCTGCTTGTCGACACGGTATTCAACTTTACCAGCCTTTGCTTCGGTGGTTGCTTTAGCTACATCTGCAGCAACGGTACCGCTCTTAGGGTTTGGCATAAGACCCTTAGGGCCAAGGAGACGTGCGTACTTGCCGAGCTTTGGCATGTATGCAGGAGTCACAATAAGAACATCAAAGTTGAGCTCTTCTTTGTCGAGCTGCTTCAAGAATTCTTCGTCACCAGCGATGTCTGCGCCAGCTGCTTTAGCTTTCTTGGCGTCCTCTTCTGGAGCGAATACGGCAACACGGATGTTTTTACCAGTACCGTTAGGAAGCGCAACGGTTGCACGAATATTTTGGTCTGCCTGGCGTGGGTCAACACCAAGGCGGATGTGAAGTTCAACACTTGCGTCAAACTTTACAGGGTTAGTGTCGATTGCAAGTTGCAATGCTTCGGCGAGGTTGTATACTTTACCAGCCTCAATCTTTTCAGCAACCTTGCGGTAGTTTTTACCACGGCGTTCGAGCTTAGAGCGAGTCTTTGGTGCTGGACCCTTCGTGATGTTTGCTTCAGCGTCACCCTGCGGGGTTGTGTCGCCAGCTTCTTTACGAGCTTCTTTTTCAGCTTTTTCTTCAGCTTCTTCAAGAGCTTTTTGGCTGCGCTTACCGGCCTTAGCGACAACAGCTTCGCGCACCTCGTGCTTTTCAGCACCAGCGATTGCTGCTTCGATTTCAGCGATAGTGTTCTTGTCGCTTACGTCGAGCTTGAGCTCTGCGGCTTGCTCTAGTAATTCGGCTTTTTTAGCCATGAGGATATATCCTTTCTGTGGTGCAAACGACCTCCCGGTCTCCCAACATTGATTAACTTGTTAATTATAGCAAAAAATGCATGATTTGTCGAGTGCTGGCGTGATTTTTTAAGTGCATGACGGAGTCGCTCTTGACCTGTTGATTACCCCTGTAAACCACTACCACTAGCGTGCTTAAGATTGACATAAACACTATGGTTTGGTAGTATTAAAGATGTGTTTTTTGAATCCCGTCTTTATATAGGGGCATTTCAGTACACAAAATCCACGTGTAAATGACTATAGTTGCCTATCCGTGGGGGTGTAATCTTAGGAGATAACAATGCGTATAGCAAGGTCGGTGGTAGCGCTGACGATTATTCTTGCTGCCACGCTATCATATGGGCATACAGCCTATGCTGATAGCACTACGTACACAAACGCCGCTGCTCAGCCAGACGCTTCGGCAAAAACTGAGCCAGCAAAGACAGTATCAGCACCAGTAGTGACAGTGCAAATGGGTGACACGCTTACCGCGATCGCCGAAGCGCACAGTACGACGGTGAACGATATTCTGGTGACAAACGCAATCAGTGATCCAAATTTGATCGAGCCAGGTCAAGTTTTACAATTACCAACTCCGCCTCAGGGGCTTACGGGCTTCTCGAGCTCACTTAAGGTTGCTGCGGCTGCATTTATGACACCACCAGCGCCAGTGGCTCAGTCTGTTGCGACGCAAACAGTCACGACGACCGTTTCAGCACAGCCAACTTACAGGGCGGCAAGTTCGGGAGGTAATACCTATGTAGCTGGTACCTGTACATGGTATGTAAAAAGCCGTATTCCGTCGTTGCCCAACCAGCTTGGTAATGGTGGCTATGGGTGGCTATCTGCGGCCGCAGCATTTGGCTATGCAACGGGATCTAGCCCTGCGCCTGGTGCGATTGGTGTTGAAAGCGGCCATGTTGTGATTGTTGAGTCGGTCAACGGTAATGGCACGGTGAATATTTCAGAAATGAACTATGCAGGCCAAGTTGGCGTTGTGCATTACCGTACAACTTCTGCGGGTGAATTCCAGTACATCTACGTGTAAAAGCCCATAAAAACGAAAAACGCCTCCGATTGGTAGTCGGGGGCTTTTTCATCCTGTAGAGGTTTAGCAGACACTGAGAAGCATCCACGCACCAGCGTTTTCGCGAAGACAGAAGCTTCGTTCGCCGTCACTCATCGTAACCGTTGAATGGATTTGCTCACCTCGACGTGAGATGACGCGAATGCCGCGGTCGATGAATTGATAGGTGCGACCTCCCCATTCCATGCGCTTTGGGATTGGTTGCATGTCGCGACCGAACCCAATTGCGGTGATAGAAACAGGACTATTTATTAAATTGTTCATAGCATACTCTCCTATGTGATTACCGTTTATAAGTGGTGGAGTATGAACGACAAGACCGCTGGCCTGCCCCACTTAACTAGCGAGTACAGCGTATGTCTGAAGTCGTGATTTCGGAAGGTTCACCTCTGTTAGGCGAGCCTAATGCTAATGTACGGTTTGGGAGTGGAAATCTGCCACGAGTGGCTTAAGTACTACCATAACCACTATCTATTGTGGGCGCATTGAGGGCAAGAGTCAAGACTGGCAATTGTTAAATAAGAGTGTGAAAAAGATGCAAAAAACCGGTAATATTATATACTAAGCATTATGACAACATCTTCTAAAGAGCTCTCGGGGCGACCTGAATTCCCTGTTGAGATTCCTTCACAGTGTCGTGATTGCATCATGATTGCTCGTGCAGCTTTGACCTATGGGGAGCTAGATGAGCAGATTCAAGGAATTCGCAAGGAAGAGGCCTCTGGCGCATTGCTGCAGCGCTGGGTTGCGCAAGCTGCGTCGGTTGGCGAAATGTCTCTTGCTGATGCCGAGGAGTTTATAGAGTCACGCGAAGCTCGGCTTAGAGAGGATCTTGAAGAAAAGGTTGAAGGGATGGTACGTGCGCGCGATGCGAAAGTGTTGTTTGCGCGACATGCTATCAATCACTGTGAGCGGGGTGTTGTGAGACTCACCCCTCTAGCGGGAGATATTGGTATAGAGGCAGAGGTATGTGGCTCGACAACGCCCGAGCGTGTACGCGGTGTCGACGGCGCTGAGATTGTGCGTGTTATTCGCCAGCGTGTAGCAGCAGACTAATTGTAGTCGCCTCCACTTATGCCAAGATACTCTTCGAGCGTTTGTACACCGCTCCGCTTCATAGCGAGTGCAGTCTCGCTGCCAACATAGCGCCAATGCCAAGGTTCGGGTGAGTAACCCGTTACGCCGGTAAGACCACTCGGGTAGCGTTCGATAAAGCCGAAGCTCGCGGCGTTTTGTTTTAGCCACGCATATTGTGCGGTGCCGCCAAAACATTCAAGTACACAACTGCCCGTATCGAGATCGGCGGCAAGCCCTGTTTGATGTTCGCTGTAGCCTGGGCGCGCACTGACGGTGTCGGCGGCTGTAGTACTTCCGTTTACTTGTACCCAGTTATTGTATGTAGCCACTTGGTCGCTGTAAGAACGATAGGCGCTTGTAAGGCCGAATGGAAGGCCTGCGGCTGTGGCGGCCTGAATCATTTGTTGCATATGATCGGCTGTGACGCCACGCATTAAATAGCCATCGAGCGAGGTAAGATCTGCTGGCGCCCATGAAGGAGGGTTAATGCAGTGTTTCTTATTGACTACGACTGTGATGGATGTAGGATTACCGACATCACAGTGGGCTGCTGCATTTGTCGTTGGAGTAGCTGTCACTTTTTTAGGGTACGACGGTATCGATTTGATAGTTTGTTCGGCGCTATGCGCTTCGGTTTGGCTGACTGCCGCGATAAGGTGTGCAAATGCTCTATTGTTAGGACTAGCGGCAGTGCTACTTTCGAGTTTTTTCTGAGCTGCTGCAATTGTTTGGTTTGCTTGTAGCTGAAAAGCACCAATGATGGCGGCGTCGACGGTGATAAGTGCCAGAATAATAATCGCCGTAAGGCGACGGTGGTGGTTTGTGCGAGTGGTGTGGATGGCTTCGGCAAGTACTTTTGCGCGCTGCTTTCGCTCGACTGATTTTCGCATATATCCAGTATACTATATCCCCTTATGCTTCGCCCGGAGGACGACGTAAATAAAATACGAGGCCATCGAAGGGCCCCGTATTTATTGTAGCTTGGTATGATTAGTCAGTGACTTCTACGCCCATGCTGCGTGCTGTGCCGGCGATAACCTTTACAGCGCCATCAAGATCGATCGCGTTAAGCTGACCCATCTTAGCTTGTGCAATTTCCTCGAGCTGCGCGCGAGTAATTTTGCCTACCTTTTCAGAGTGTGGCTTGCCACTACCCTTTTGGATGCCAATAGCCGCACGAATCATGTCGTCAACTGGCTGGCCAAGGCTCTTCCATGTGAAGGTGCGGTCTTCAAAAACCTGGATGTGTACAATTACATCTTTACCCATGTCTGCTTTAGTAGCGTCGTTGAATGGGTTGATGAAATCCATCATGTTAAGGCCCCACTGACCGAGTGTGCTACCTACTGGAGGGCCAGCAGTCGCGCGACCGGCAGGGATACGGAGTTTGAGGTTACCAATTACCTTTTTTGCCATAGTAAATATTATCCTTTATTTCTTACTGCTAAATTTGAAGCATTTCGCAGTGCGTAACGGTTGTAAATTATACCAAAACTTCTGTGATTTTTCAAGTTCTGCTACGCTTTCGGTAATAAAAAACCGCCGATTGGCGGGTTAGGACGTTCCGGCCCGGCACCTCGCGTAGATCATACGCGGGCGCCGGGTCGGACGAGAAGCGGTCATGCCGTAGCAGCGGTCGCCGCTACGGCATCACGCTGCGAAGGCGTCGCGCGGGTATCCGCGAGTGACTGCCTTGCGAGCGCGGGCGCGCTCGGGGGTGCTCGAAGATGCGCTGGCGATCTGGTGGAACACGGGGTTCCGCTCCAGCAACTGCATGCTTCGGTACACCCTCCATGCCTGGTCCGTTTCCGCCTCGATGGCGGTGGTGAACTTCAGGCCTCCTGCAACAGTGGTCAAGACCACTCCTCTCTCGTATCGCTACCCTCTGGCGGGCCGCGAACGTGAAAATATATTAACACCTTAATACGTTAATGTCAATATTCCTGATATACAAAAATACCTCCCTGGTGTGGGAGGTATTTTATGGATAGTGTGAAAAACTAAACTTTTTTCACTTGGAGCGCGTCGAGCTCAACTGGAGTGTCGCGGCCAAACATGCTGACCATAACCTTTAGCTTGCCCTTGGCGGTGTCGATCTCGCTTACTGCGCCATCGAAGCCCTTGAATGGACCGTCAACGATGTTAACCACTTCGCCTTCGGAGAAGTCAATCTGGTGCTTAGGATCTTCAACTCCCATGCGGCGCTTGATTTTGGTGATTTCGCTGTCAGATACAGGGGTAGGCTCGGTGCCGCTGCCGACAAATCCGGTAACACCAGGAGTGTTACGAACGATATACCAAGTCTCGTCGGTGAGCTTCATCTCAACCAGTACATAGCCCTGGAAGATCTTTGCTTCGATAACCTTGCGCTTACCATTCTTGATCTGGATTTGCTTTTCTTTTGGCACCATCGCGTCGAAAATCTTGTCGGCCATGTCGACTGCCTGGATGCGCTGGCGGATGCTATCTGCTACCTTTTCTTCGTAGCCTGAGTACGTGTGAATCGCGTACCATTGACGAGTTGAGTCGTAGCGGTTTAGTTTTGCCATGGATTAGTTACTCCCGAGGATTAGTTTAAATAATTGTGCAAAGCCGTAATCAAAGAGGAGGACAACAACAACGAAAAAGAGTGTGAACGCAACGAGTGCACCGGTCATACCCCATGTACTTTTGCGGTCAGGCCAGCGAACTTGGGTAAGCTCGTACCAAGAACCCTTAAAGTAGTTTGCAATTGCACGAAGCGGGTTGCGACTACTTTTTTGTTCACGTTTTTCTAGCTTAACGGCAGCTTCTTTTTTCTTGCTGTCGATAGCTGGTTTAGCTTTAGCTACAGTAGTCTTTTTTGTACTACTTTCACTTGCCTTGATGCGAGTCACCTTAGTGCTTGCGTCAGAGTCTTTCTTGGTTGGTGCTTTTGCCACTCCGTGTGTCTCCCAAAATTAAAAGCCTGGTTTACTCACCAGACTGTCAAGTCAAGTATAGTGAGTATTGCGTAAACCGTCAAGCCCTAGTCTTTTTTCTTTGCGCTACTAATAATGAACTTAAATGTTGAGCCATGATTGAGCCGTGATGTCATGTCGATTTCGATACCAAGTTTTTTAGCGAGCTTGCGTACGACGTATAAGCCGAGCCCGGTGCCGCCGGTTTCGCGCGTTCGGTAGTCTTCACTACGCCAGAATTTTTCGTAAATGTGTGCTTGATCTGACTTCGAGATGCCAATGCCAGTGTCTTTGACAGCTAGCTCTAGCTTGCTCCCTGCGAGTTTCTTGGCGATAAGCGTTACTTCGCCCTCCTTGGTGTATTTGATGGCGTTCGTGATGAAGTTTTGGAGTAGCTCTTTGAGGTATAGTCGACTTGCACTTACGGAGCCAAGTTGTGGCTCTACATCGAGATTGAAGCGAAGACCCTTTGCTTCGGCTTGAGGCGCGTATTCTTTGAAGAGGTCTTGTACGAGCTCATCCATACTAATTTCCTCGGTTGCGTCACCCACGCCACGCTCGGCGCGGCTGAGTGTGCTGAGGTCGTTCACCATGCGAGCCAAGAATAATACTTGGTCGTGTGACATTTTGATGTTCTCGCGAAGGACTGGCTGCGGTACATCTGTGCGATCCATCATGAATTCAAGATTCGAGAGTGAACCTTCGGCAACGGTGATTGGAGTGCGAAGCTCGTGGCTGACAACGGAAATAAATTCATCACGCTCTTCCTCGAGTGATTTTTGTTTAGTGATGTCGCGCAGGATAATTACAAAGCCATCATTATATGATTCTTGTGTACTCGAGCTGTCGTTACTGCGAATTGGTGAATAGATGACACTGAGGCGGATTGTTTCGCCTGAAATCGTTGCGCGTAAATCTTCGCGAGTTACGACACTGCGCGCAAGTGCAAAGTTTGGAATCATCTTGAACGGTTTGTTATCGTCGTCGGTGAGGCGGAGGATTTTATCGATGTGAAGCCCGTTGATGTCGCGGTTGGTGTCGAGCAGACTTAGGCAGGCTGCGTTGTAGACGCGAATGACACCATCTTTATCGGTACTGATAACAGCGTCGGCGAGATTATTCACGATAGTTAAGATGCGATCACGCTGCAAGATTTTCTCAGCTTGATTGCGTGCGAGCTCGAGGCGGTCAATTTCTTGAGACGCAACTACTGTACCGCAGACAAATCCAACAACAAGCGCGCCGAGCGAGAATAGTCCTGATTGTAGCATGTACTGTGTATCATCCATATGGAGCATCATGTCGCTCAGCATAGTCATGAAAAGTACGAGAATGCTGAGGTTGAGACCGTCGCGTCCGAAGTATGTGTAGGAAGCAAGAAACAGTACGACGGCACAACCCGTGAACGGCATGGCAAGGCCGGATACAAATAGGACGTATCCAACTGCGAGTGCGTGGTAGAGGAATAATCGCATTGCCGCGTCGGCGCGAGAGCTAACGGCGTTAAACCAGTTGTATAACCCGAGTGTCATCCAGGCGGCACAGATACAGTAGAACAACGTAGGATTGATGACACGATTTGTTTCGATAATATCAACCTGCATTAGCCATCCGTACAGGGATAGAATTACAGGAACGACAAAGCCGGCAAGACGTATCGTGCGCTCGGTGTGCGCGTTGATGTGTAGTATTGCACCCATCCCCTGTTTCATTGTTGCTATTGTACCACGATGCTAGGTGAAAAGCACTTGCTTTTTAGACGCCTGGTGAATGAGTGGCGATCTGTCGTTTATGGAGACGATAGCGTGGGTTGATCGCTTCGACTTCTGCCCAAAAATGTTTCGAGTGATTCATATGCCTTGTATGGCAGAGCTCGTGTACGAGTACATAGTTAATGAGTTCATCGGGGAGTTTCATTAGGGCGATATTGAGACTGATTGTGCCAGTACTGCTACAGCTTCCCCATCGTCCGCTTGCATGGCTGAAGCGAACTCGCTCGTAGTTAAACCCGTGTCTCCTGGCAAGTATTGCAAGCTGGTCGGGTAAATAGGCTTTAGCTTCGCGACGCAAGATTTTGATGACTGTGTCGCGGATTTGCTGCTGCACTTCGGCGTCTTCGAGCTGACTTGTCGGGGGTAAATACACCAACAATCGTTCGCGTAAAATCTTAGTTGCTGGACTTTTAACGGTTTGCGTTGGGACGACGGCGAGCGTATGGTTTTTACCAATAGCTTGCCCATCCTCGTATGGCTTGGTTGTTGATGTGTGGGCGGCGAGCTTACGAAGGTCTTCGCGTGAGTTGTTGACGACTTGCTTGATAAAGATGAGTGGCGTGTAAAAAGGCGCAGTTGCGGCATAGCGACCATCAGTGCCGATTTTTATGTGCACACTGCGCATGCCTCGTCGTTTATGGACGATGATTTCACCAAACTCTGGATCGATAAATGAAGACATGGCGCTATATGCGTTTACGAATTGGCACTACCGGCGAAGGCTGGCGCTCGTGGGTAACTGGTGGCCGGTTGTCATTGCCGATGTGATTGAGTACCATGCGTAATTGCGTAGCGTAGGTGTGACGACCACTTACAACAAGAGCTCTTTCGGATTCGACTGGTGCTTCAAATCGTCCGAGGGTTGATTCGTACGACTCTTGATTGCGGCCTTTTTTAGCCGAACGCTGGCGGGAGATACTTGGATCAGCCTGTACCCATACAAAAAGCGGGTCGTAACCGTGCTTCTTTGCAAATTCGGCAAATTCGGCGCGGAGTACTTTAGTTTCGCTGTTGCCTTCCAGGATGAATGTTTGGTTAGTTTTGCAGATTTCCGTTAGAAGTAGTGCAATAACGCGACCAGATGTCGCTCGGTCGCCTGTAATTGCATTAATCGTCTCACTATCAATAAAAGGTGTGCTAAATGTTTGCGAAAATTGACTCGCAAAGAAGCTTTTACCGCTCCCAGGCACCCCTATCATCATAATCGCTCGCGGCCGCGCAAGGTGTAACGATCTCATATGCCCCATTGTAGCAGATAAAATACGACTTTGTCAGATGAGATAAGCATAAGAACTATATTTATACACTAACATTGACAAAACTTAAAAAAAGGAGTACAATGATGAATATCAAAGTACACTAAGTTCAGGGAGGAACGTGTATGAAGAAATTACGAGTATTAATTGGTAGTGTAGCGGCGTTTGCTGTACTTGCTATTGCAGGCTTGCTCTACATACCTCACGCAGATGCTGGCCAGTGTCTGTCTAGCTCAGTTATGAAGTGTGGTTTCACTTCTACGGCTGACATGCGCAACAAATATAACAGTGACGACACCCCAGGTACGAAGAACATCTACACGTACTTTGGTATTACAAGTGATATCGTTAATCACTACACCACCAAAGATGGTACCGTGACAAAGAACGGTGACGTATACATTGGTAGCGAAAAAGTTGCTACTGGCGCTATGACTGCTGACCGCATCGATATTGCCGGCTCAAACCGTGCAACTAAGCGTACTTACAACGGTACGACATTCTACACTCGTACAACTGAAATTGCACCAAGCCGTGCAGCAAGCGCAAAGGTTATTGTATTCCTAAACAGTAACGGCGAATTTGCTGGTGCTGTCGTGTACGACTGTGGTAACCCAATTAAGGGCAACCCAGTACCAAAGCCAAAGCCACCTGTATATGCATGTAATTCACTTAAGGCTACACCTGTAGCTGGCAGCCGTACAAACTACACATTTGCAACTTCTGCAAGTGCAAGCAACGGTGCCGTAATTAAAGACTACAGCTACAACTTCGGTGACGGTAGTAGTAAGACTACTGGTGCATCAACAAGCCACGCCTACACAAAGCCTGGTACATACACTGTAACGGTAAACGTCAATGTGACTGTTAACGGCAAAACTGTCGTTGCACCAGGCAGCTGTAAGACTTCGGTAACTGTAAAGCCTGAAATGTGTACTGTACCTGGTAAAGAGCAGTACCCTAAGGACGACGCACGTTGCTGCGTAGAGACTGTTAAAGCTTGCAACCTCGATACCAAAAAGATCGAAACCGTCGACAAATCTAAAATCGACAACATCCACTACACCACTGACCTCACCAAGTGTCAGCCAGTAGAAAAGGTACAAGCATGTAACCTGGATACGATGAAGATTGAGACTGTTGAAAAGAGTAAGATAGATAACGTTCACTACACGACTGACCTTTCTAAGTGTCAGAAGGTAGAGAAGGTCCAAGCTTGTAACTTAGACACTCTCAAGGTTGAAATGGTAGACAAGAGTAAGATTGACGATGTACATTACACCACTGATCTTACGAAGTGTGCCCCTAAGCCTGAAACGGTTGTTGCGTGTAACCTCACTACTGGTGCAATTGAAACCGTAGAAAAGTCTAAGATTGATGACGTACACTACAGTACTGACCTTACCAAATGTCAGGAACAAGTTTGCCGCATCAGCGACAAGACAATTGTAACGATCAACAAAGCTGACTTCGACAACAGCATCTACACTACTGACATGAGTCAGTGTGAGACAACTACTCCTCCAGTAACCGAACTTCCACACACAGGTATCAGCGATGGTATTATGAGTGTGATTGGGGCGGGATCACTTGTTGGAGTAACTGGGGCGTACCTCGCTAGTCGACGTAACGCACGCTAAAACTAGCGTATCTCCCTGAATGAAACACCCGGACGTAAGCGCCGGGTGTTTCTTGTATTCGAGGATGTTATTTGATGAATTTACGTATTGCAGATGCAACTTGGCTCGGCGTTTCGTAGTGCGTAAGGTGGCCAACGTCTGGAATGATAACGAGCTCTGCCTCGCCGATTTTGGCGTGTAGCTTGTGCTGCTTGCTAAGCGCTGTGATGACATCTTGCTCGCCAACTATCATAAGAGTTGGCATAGTGAGGTGCTCGGCAACCTGGCTGACGTCGTGGCTCACTGAGGTTTTGAAAGCTTCGGATAACTGAGTTGGATTGGCAAACGAGCTGAAATGGGTGTAGTGTTGCTCGTCGATGAACTTGCGTATTTGACGGTCTTTGGTTTTACGCATCGTAATACTGGTGATTTTTGTGATGGGTTTGAGTGATATCCAGGCGCGTGCGGCACGGGCTGGTAGCTTGCGGCCAAGCCAGTAGTAAAGGATTGCAAGTTGCGTAAGAAGTCGCTGTTCACCTTCGAGTGCAGGGGCGCCAATCGGATTAATAACAGTAAGTTTCGATACCGTTGACGGGTGAAGGCTTGCGTAGTGGCTGACGATAATCGAGCCGAATGAGTGCCCGACAATGTAGGATGATGGTGTTTCGGGGTCGACGATTTGACGGAACTGGAATAGCCATTCAACATAATCACCTATCCCATGGCCACCAGTGAGCGCCTCACTTACGCCAAAACCTGGAAGGTCTGGGATGATTAAGCGATATTCTGGTAGAAGCTCAGCAATTTTGAGCAGCCCGTGGTGCGTGCCTCGGAATCCATGAATTAGAATGAGCGTGGTTGGTTTATCTGGGTTGTATTCCCAGTAGCTCGTGGTGGTTCCGAGGATTTGGCAATTATGTTTCATTACTTATTAATCACTATAACAATGTCGGCATCATTAGCGGGTACGGTTGTTGGGGCTGCTGTTTTAACTACTGTAGCGTCGGTAAGGTTCTTGGTGAGGTATTCGATTGTCTTTGTGAATGATTCAGGCTTTGCGACATAGATTGTGTATGCATTTGAGCCGGCCGGATCAGTATTGCCAGTTGTAATGACGGTGAGACCGCCTGCGGTTAGTTTAGTTTGTAGAGTGCTGGCTGCGCCCGCAGTCTCGCCACCGTTATAAATGGCGACATTAGCACCTTCGGCGATAGCTGGGTTTGTTGACAACTGTTTGGCGATAAGCGTAATCATACTGGTGTAATCGTTAATGCCGCTCGTCGCAAGTACAATGCTTTGGCCTGCATATGAGCCTGTTTTTACCACGGGCTCGTCACCGTTTAAATCGACGCTGGTGATGTCGGTAGGCTTCAGTTTTTCGAGGGTCGTGAGGAAGGTTTTCATCTCACCAGTGCTGATACTGGTGGTAATATTATTACCAAGCGCGTTTAGTAGGTTAAAGACGGCAACTGGATTTGCGAGCACACCAGCAGATTGCGCCTTTTCTTTTAGCGCGGTCATAATTTTTTGCTGGTTTAATTGGCGGTCGAAGTCGCCGCGGGCAAGGCCGAAATCTTTATAGGAGTATGCTCCGGCATCAGCACGCGCACGTGCTAGGTAGAGCGCGTGGAGCCCATCGAGTTCGTACGTGCCGTCTTTTGGATAGTAAACGTTTTTACAGGTGTACGGCTGACCATTTGGGCAATTCCAGTCAAAGTTAGTGTCGTAGATGCCGCTTGCGCCATCACCTTTAATATCAACACTAATGCCGCCGACTGCATCGACAGCCTGTTTCAGAACATTATAGTTTACGTGTGCGTAGTACTGTGGAGTGATGCCTGTGACTGTGGTGGCAGTTTTCATGAGAGCTGCGGCACCTTTTTTATCTTTACTGGCGTAGTCTGATGGCGATTGATCTTCGCTGACGAGCCCTGCGGCGCATTCGTAGACTGCGTTTATCTTTGATTCGTTCCCTACTGAGCATTGCTCATCGAGCGTTACCCATAAGTCGCGCGGAATACTTACCATTTTGGCAGTGTTTGCATTTTTGTTGATACTGACGAGCATGATTGAGTCGGTGAGCCAGAGGCCTCCGCCGCCATCTGCTTCTTGATGGGCGGCGTCATCCTGTGAGGTGCCAAATACCAAGATGTTTGTGCGGCCTTCGCTATCTGTTTTGAGCGGCGTGCCTGGTGCGACGAGGTCGAGGATAGTGCCGCCGCTCGTGACCTTTGATGTGGTGTAATTTAGATATGCAAAAATACCACCGGCGACGAGCAGTAGGAGTACGATTATTGAAATAATGACACGCTTTTTTGTGAGCTTAATGCGGAGTCGTCGTTTGCGCTGCTTTTTTTCAGGTAATGGCTCGAGATTTGTATCAAGAGATTCAAGATCGACAGGAGGTAGTGCTTCGCCAGGTTTTGGCACTATTTGTGGAGGCGTAGGGTCTTGATTCGTCGCTGGACGGACAGGCTGAGGAGGCATAGTGGCTTGTGGGGCTGGCATAGGCCGATATGGCTGTGCCGGTTGATGAGGCTGATATGGCTCAGGATTCTGTGGCCGCACAAATTCACTAATTTTTCTAGACATGCTTCTTATTTTAGCATGCGTTAGCTTAAGAATACATTGCGTGGTTACTTAGTAGCGATATTTGGAATATGGCTCGGAGTTGGTGAAACGGTGGCTACTGAAGGTGTTGGGTTTGGGTTAATTTTGATGTCAAGAGCTTTATTTGCAAGGTTTTGCTCATCGATTTGTGCGTAGATGGTGTCGATTTCGGCGAGGTATTTACCGATTACTTTTTTATTGTAAATCTCTGCATTTGCGTTTTCGCTGGCATGCGGCGCGTCGATTGAAATGATCTCAAATGGGATATCATTTTTATCTGCGTCGGCTTCGTATTTGCCTATAGCCTGCTTGTCGTCAACAGTTGTGTCTTTTGTTGTCTCAATGTAGAGAATTGATGTACGACCTTTGCCATCTTCGTTTTTTAGCACGCCAATGTTGCGACCGGCGGAAAGTGCTCGTGTCCATTCGACTTGCCACTCGAGCAATTCGGTTGACGATGAGTCGGAAGTTAATTTACCGTGGGCAACTTGCTTTGCGGTTTCGTAGCATTCCTCGAAGAAGATGTTGTCATCGTCCCAGCATCGCTCGCGCTTGTTGTACATTTCGCCAAAGAAGCGTGTTATTGGGCCGCCTCGCAAATTGAGCTCGGCCGAGAGGTCGGCGATAACTGGCAGCACATTATTGGAGCCGCGTAGTTGATAGGCTGAATCTTGATCGTACGGAGAGCTGCTGAGGATGATAGAGATATCGACTTTTGGGTATTTCCCGCGTAAGTGTGCGGCGAGGTCGAGTGACTCCTTGCCGCCCGCACTCATGCCTTCGAAAATAATACGGTCAGGCGGGTCGTTTTTGTCGATCGTTTGATCGAGGGCATCGTGCGTATCGTTGATTTGAGGGTGCGCGCCCTCTTTTAGGGACATATATTTCACATTTGGTATTGACGAAAATGATGGCATGAGTGGCATGGCGACTCGTGGCGTCGCATCTTTAATACCCGTACCTGGAATTACGTATACATACGTTTCGGGTGTAATGTCACCATCGGAATGCTCGTAGAGAATGTGAAACTCAGCTTTATCACTTCCCCATACCATGTTAGCGAGTGTGGTCTGATCAAACATAAAGCCTTCGTATACGGCGCCAAACGAAGTAGCTACACACAGAGCGGCCACACCAAGGCGCCGTCGTGTGTATCCTGGCTTGCTGCGTCGCGCTTCACGGTCGCGTTTTCTACGCTCTTTTCGGGTAAGTAGCTCACTAAGCGGTACTGGTGACATCGCCGTAACTGCGACTTTTGGTACTTCCTGGGCAGCGGAAGTGTCTCTATCGCTTTTTTGTTCTACTCGTGAGCGGTCTGGGTTTGGCGGTCGATGTAGCACCTCGGTCATTTATATATGGTACCCTGTATGGTTAGATGGGGCAAACTCAAGTTTTTTGCCAAATGAAAACGCCCCTCCCCGGCGTTCTCGATGGATCACGGGGGATGGGGCGGAGGCCCGTTGTAGCTACCTTGGCCGGCGCGGCCGGTCGGTGGCTACTGCTTGAGCAGCTTGTTGTCGACCACGGTGTAGTCGGCCCGGTACACGAACAGCGTCTTGCCGTCGATCCGGAACCACGTGCTCTTGGGCACGTCGGTCTTCAGGATCTGGACGTTGTTGCCGCCGTACACCTTGATCGGGGTCCCGTTCTGGGACCTGATCATGATCGTCTTGGCCGTGCCGCCCCACAGCTGCTGGAAGCGGTAGCGGATGTCGTTGATCCAGGGCGTGCCGGGCTTGTCGTTGTCGAACCGGAACTCCGCGGGGATCTTCTCGGTGATGTGGACGAGCCCGTCCTGCGCCAGGATCATGGTCGACCCGACGTGGTGGATGTGCGCGTCGGCCAGCGAGATGAGCAGCACCGACGAGTCGCTGTTGCTCTTGCCGTCGCCGTCCGTGGTGTCGAACTCCGTGTCACGGCTGACGCGGAAGCTGGCACCCTTGATCTGGTCGACCGGCTGGCCGTCCTGGTTGTACGTGGTCATCGTGGCGCCGAAGCCGCTGAACGCCTGCTCGAACTTGTCGGCGGTGGCACCGAACAGTCCGCAGCCGGTGAGGCTGAAGACGAGTCCGAGGATGACGACGACTCCGCCGATGATGCGACGGACGCGCCGCTGTTCCTGCTTACTTCTCATTACTGCACCTCAATCGGTGAGAGGGTTGGGCCAGGTGATATAATACTATTTTTAGTAATTTATGTCAATACTTACGTTAGAATGTTTCTATATAAAAACACCCCCTGGGTGAGAGGGGGTGTTTTGCAATTTTTTGTTAGTATAATTTGCCGCCAAAATAGATTGCGCCGACGAGGACGGAACTGTCGATTACGAAGAACATTGCTTGGTAGATGAATATGATGCGTTCGCGATTAACGATTGCGTACCAGATCCAAATTAAGGCCATAACAACAAAGCCGAGCCACGAAAGAATCGAGACACTGCCCGCAGAACGCGTGCTCCATACCGAGTATGCTTGCGGTAATGAGCAGAGCGGCTCGACGATTGCTGCGACGTATACGAGTCGATTAATAAACTTTGGTTTTTGCTGTTTTTTAACAACGAGCGTTTTTTGAGCTTTTTGGTGTTCGTGTCGACGTAAGCGAGTCATTATGCTTAGCATAAGCTTTTACGGCTAAAATGTCTAACTGAGGTCTTTTAGTGAAATTTTTCTTGACTCTCGAGCATGGCGACGAGCTTGGTGATTCGATTGGCGCGCGTTTCAGGTTTGCGTGCAGTGGCAACTCGCCAAATTACGGCGTAGCGATTAGTTTTATTGAGTGTATCGAAAAATTCTTTAGCTGCTGGGTTTGCATCGAGGGCTACTTGTAGTTCGGGTGGAACCTCAGCATTTGCTGGTGATGCGTACGCTTGATCCCAACGACCGTCTGCTTTGGCAGCTTCTACTGCGGCGATGCCGGGGGCTTTCATTTTGCCGAGTTTGGTGAGTTCTTCGATTTTACCAACGTTGCGCTTAGACCAAATGCTGCGTGGCCGGCGCGGCGTAAACTTTTGGCTGTAGAAGGTTTCGTTGATTGTGCGAGATTGGCCATCGATCCATCCGTAGCATAGCGCAACATCGAGCGCACCTGCGTAATTGAGCGATGTAATGCCTGAGCCTTTTTTAGCGAACTTGAGCAATACGCCTTCCTCGAGCCCGTAATTTTGGGCAAGCCAAATCTCCCATTCTTCGGGCGTTTCAAAAAAGAGTGTTTGTGGTTCAGGTTTCATACTCTTACTACTATAGCAAACGAGCGCTCCGTAGAACGCTCGTCGTTTACTTGCGAGTGCAATTTAGGCTTTACCGCCCTTGGCGCGAATTTCTTTGCCGATAACAGTACCATCGTCTGAAATTTCGTAGACGAGTACTTCGCCTGTGCCTATTTCAAGTTCGTGTACTTTATCTTCTGAGTGATCTTCGAGATGTTTCATGAGCGCGCGTAGTGAGTTGCCGTGCGCTGCAACGATGACATTCTTGCCTTCTTTGAGATCTTTCAAGATTTCTTGCTCGTAGTATGGTAGTACGCGAGTATGAACATCCTTGAGTGTCTCGCCGCCCGGCACTGGGTGATCCCAATTGCGACGAAGTTTGGTGAACTCTTCTTCACCGAGCTGCTCGGCGATTTCCCATTTGTTTTTCGCAGTGTAATCGCCGTAGTCACGCTCGTTGAGCGCTTCGTGCTCGACGGTTTCAAGCTCGGTGTGCTCAAGGGCTTGCTTGATCTCTTCGAGGGTTTGCTTAGCGCGTGTTAGTTTAGATGTGTGAGCTTTGTGCAATGGAATGTCTTTCAGGTGCTCTACTGCCCGACGCGCTTCTTCCCTACCTTGATCTGTGAGCTCAACGTCTCGCTGGCCCGTCCAGAGTCCGAGAGCATTCCACTCAGACTGGCCGTGGCGAACAAGCACAAGGTACGCCATTAGTTTTGCTCCACAGCGCTGCGACCGGCAAAGATCGCACCTCCACCAAGTTCTTCTTCGATACGCATGAGCTCGTTGTATTTTGCAACGCGGTCGGTACGCGAAAGGCTGCCTGTTTTGATTTGACCCGTACCAAGGCCAACGGCAAGGTGTGCGATGGTTGTGTCTTCGGTTTCACCAGAGCGGTGTGAAATGACAGCCTTCCAGCCGGCGTCGTGTGCCATGTTGACGGCGCGAATGGTTTCGGTGAGTGTGCCGATTTGGTTTACCTTCACGAGGATGGCGTTGCCGGCTTTTTCGGCAATACCGCGCTTCAAGAACTCGGTGTTAGTGACGAGGAGATCGTCGCCTACGAGCTGAATTTGATCACCAAGTTGTTCGGTGAGTTGTTTCCAACCATCCCAGTCGTCTTCGCCGAGACCGTCTTCGATTGAGACGATTGGGAAGCGATTAACTAGGTCTTTGTAGAATGCAACCATTTCTTCGCTTGAAAGCTGTTTACCTTCGGTTGCGAGGGCATATTTACCATCTTGCATGAGTTCGCTGCTTGCTACGTCGAGTGCGAGGACGATGTCTTCGCCGAGTTTGTAGCCAGCTTTAGCGACAGCTTCACTAATGAGCTCGAGCGCTTCGGCGTTGCCGTTCTTTACGGCTGGCGCGTAGCCACCTTCATCGCCAACAGTTGTTGCATAGCCTTTGCTTTTAAGGACTTTGCCGAGGGCCTGGAAAATTTCTGCGCCCATACGGATACAGTCGCTGAAGTTTGCGGCGCCAACTGGCATAATCATGAATTCTTGAATGTCGGTGCTACCGCTCGCGTGTTTGCCGCCGTTGATGATATTCATCATCGGTAGCGGTAGAGCGAGCTTGCTGTTGCCAGCGAGAGTTGCGACGTATGCGTAGAGTGGCTTACCTTTTGCAAGTGCTGCAGCTTTTGCGCATGCGAGTGAAACAGCAAGGATTGCATTGGCGCCGAGGCGGCCTTTGTTTTCGGTGCCGTCAAGATCAATCATCTTTTGGTCGATATCTGTCTGGCTCGTGACGTCCATGCCTACGAGAGCTTCGCTAATCTCGCCGTTTACGTGTGCGACGGCATTGAGTACTGATTTGCCACCGTATAGCTCGCCGCCGTCACGAAGTTCGATTGCCTCGTGTGAACCGGTGCTGGCACCTGACGGTACGGCCGCACGGCCAACAATACCGCTTTCAAGGATAACGTCTGCTTCAATAGTTGGGTTGCCACGACTGTCTAAAATCTGTCGAGCGTGGATAGATGCAATTTTCATTTATTATAATACCTCCAACCTTTTATGCTACTCGCCCATGGTTGGATATACAATATGCAATCTCTATTATGTCCCTGAGGCTCGCAGTGAAATGCCAATAATTCCCCACCAGTCATTTTGGCTGGTGTAACCCATGGTTGCAGATGTAGCCCCGGCTGTCGTTGACATTGCGAAGTTGCCAGCGCCCGAGCTAGTATTGTAATTATTTTGCACCTGAAGCGTTTTGAGTGATGTACTGATGTCGGAGCCACAGCATGCCGCATCAATGAATAGATCATTGCTCGCCCCCGCTACCGTCGTTTGTATGCTTGTGCTGCTGCCGTAGGCTGGTACGGTGTTTCGTACTGGCGTTGTCTGATCGACGCCCGTCGCGCTGACGGATCCGCCGATCAAAGGTGTACCGTTATTGTTGCTCGTGACAACAATGTTACATGATCCGGTTGGAGGAATAATCCCAAACAGTGCAACGTACCCATCGCTTTGGTTGTTTGACTGCTGTCGACCAATCAGTGTCATCGCGACGCCATTGCAGGTTGCCGATATTGTCCACGCTGTTTGTCCGCCACCGACAGCAATACCAACAACTAAGTAGCGATTCGCTCCGGCGCACGTGTGCGTCCACGATAGTGTTGTATTGCCGTTGATTAGCGCGCCTGTGGCGTTTGGCCCGATGGCATCGATTGCGACCGGTGAGGCTGTAAATGGCACCCATGTCGAACCATTCCAGTGGCGCAATGTCTTTGTTGTCCACGCTGAGCCAGTCCATGCTTTTACAGGCTTCCATACCCAACTGCTGCCGTTGTACACTCTTATTTGCCCTGAGTGATCAGTACCAATAACGAAGTCAATCGCAGCTTCACTATTACTACCGAACGAAGCGGCAGGGCTTATCGCTGTGCCAGCTGCCAGCCATGATCGCCAGTGGAAGTTATCTTGAGCAAGCCCGGTTAGGCCCAACCCTACCGGCTGGTAGATTTTTGGTGTTCTCGTTTTCCAGGCCCACGACGCAGGCGCGAGGCTTACATCAAGTTCTTGTACATCGTTAAACCACGCACCGCTTACTGGCCGGCCGCATGTTACTACGAAGGAGTTGTTTATCATGCCCGTTCCGGCGCTACGTCGTGCGGCTGGTGTGTTGGTAGTAGCCTGTGTTGTCCATGAGGTAAACGAGGCTGTGCTTGTATAGCGAACTGTGTTATTGACAACCGTACCGTCAAATCCGCCAAAGCAAATCAGTCGCTGGTTTGTGCTGTCGTACCGCATGACAGCGCCACGGACTGAAAGACCGCCTGTCACGCTCGTGTTAGTCCATACGCCATTCGTGGTTGAGACATCAAGGTAAAATAGCTGCGCTGTATAACTTGCGCCCGTCTGGCCGCCATGTACGTACAATCTTTTATTCGTCGAGTCGTATACATACGCACACTGCCAGGCTGCTGTAGGTGCTGTGCCTGTTGGACTTAACTGAGTCCAGGCTTCACTTCCACTCGTTAAATCAAGCGCCCAAGTATCACCAAGAATAGTCGAGGCGTTTTGGCCGCCCCATATTATCATGCGATGGTTTGTGACGTCATAGCATCCAGCCATCAGCCATCGTTGCGCTGGCAGTGTACCGGATGGCGATAATTTTCTCGCTTTGTACATACCAAACGCATCTGCTTTTAGCTCCCACACGTCGTTGCTCATTTGCGAGGTGCCGCGCAGCCCTCCGAAATATATCACACGGTCATTTGCTGAATCGTATACCGCTAGCCCACCTTCGGACTGTGTCATTAAGAACGGGCCTTTGGCGGCATTGCGCCAGGTTTGATTAGTCTGACTGTAGGCCCAAATTTCAGAAACATGCTCGCCATTTGCAATGGTTGTGTCGTCGTCCATTGCGCTATAGCCATTAATGAGCAAGAGTTCATCGCGGGCGGTGTTGTGAACAAATGCAGGTGCATCGCGGGCCCGAAGGTAATCGGCAATCGCTATGCCATATACTGGCGCCGTCGTTGATGTGTCACTTAGGTTGAACGCGTAGGCGTATTTATCGGTCGCGTCATATCCATATAGATTCGCCACGGCAAGTATGTTGCGGTTTGTGTCGACCGCCGCAGCTCCGTTGGAAAAAGGGAACACTCCCTGGTTGCTGGTGTCGTTGCTTTTTATTTGCGTCCAGGCCTCGCTGCCCGAAACGAGCGAGAGTTGCAAAACATCATTGCGATTAGTCGTTGCACTTCCCTGCCAGCCTCCCATAATTATCGCGCGTTGGTTGACGCTGTCGTAGCCAATGCTTGCGAGCTCACGACCTGCTGGTGCTGTTCCAGTAGGAGAAAGTTGTGTGAATGATCCACTGCTGATACTGTATTGCCATACATCACTAAGGTAGGTGGTATTGTTATACCCGCCTGTGATGATTAGTCGGTTATTGGCTGAGTCGTACACCATGGTCGTGCCTGAACGGATTGATGGGTTCCCAGCTGCGCCACTTGCTTTCAGCTGTGTCCATGTGACGGCAGTCGGAGAGTTGACGTTGAGTGTACATCTGTTGAGGTCGCTCACACGGCTAGATGCCCAGCCACCAAAAAGGTAGATATCTATCGTATTAGAAGCGGTTACCTTTGCTGCCATGTGGTGTGTAATGTAGTCACGGGCACTTGGCGCGTTTGTCTGCGTGACCGCCGACCATGCTTCGCTACCTGGGGTAGAAAGATCTAAAATAGCCATGTCGTTGCGATCGCCCGGGTCAGCTCCACCCCATATAACCATGTATGCTTTATCGACTGATCCTGAAGTCGTCCCGCGCGCATACACTGATCCGCATAGGTTTCTCGCAACAGGCGCTGTCCCACTTGGTGTTAGTTTTTTCCATCGGTGGTAGGCGCTGTCGGCCGATAGCTCCCAGACTTCATTAAAGCGAGAGGTGCCATCGTATCCGCCGAACACAATAAACCGCTTGTTTTTCGCATCGTACACCATAGCGCTTCCGCGACGAGATGTCGGTAGATTTGCCTGCTTGAGTACTAGTGATTTGGATGCTGCCGCCGTGCCGTTAAAGCTCGTCCCTATGATCTGCGTTTCTGCCGAGACTGTTGTTGAAGTTGTTGGGTCATCAGCGTATGCCATGGTTTCGAGCCAAAAGCTATTCGTTACTCCGTCAGTTGTGATTCCCCCGACGGGAACGGGCGTTGATTGGTCATTGCGATATTGTCCGTTGGCTGTTGCCAGAAGAGGAAAGGAGTTCACATTATCGAAAATAGCCGTATCCGTCGATGCGTTTGCTGACGTGGTGCCAATAAATAGCGACATTCGAAGATTGGTTATCGCAAATGGTGCAGACACTGAGGTAAGCGTCAGCCAGGATGAACTATCTGCTGAATATTCATAATAAATTGTGCCGCCCGATTCGCGGATGCGCCACCAGCGATGCGCTGTTGCGCTGTAGGTCATTGTTGCAGGCGTGGTGTATACGCCATTTATTTGATATTCTGCAGCAAACGTTGTGCCGCCTACGTATAGTGTCATCGTGTGTTGGTCGTCTATGGCGACCTGTAGTAGCGTATTGGCGCCTGTTAGTCCAGTGAGGACATGCGGCACTTCAACTTGTACGTATGACCCGGTAAGGTTTCCGTTTACGGCAGAGTTCATGCCTTTGTATGAAGCGGCTGTAGTCGACTGAATTTGGAGTGTTTTGCTCGTTTCGGAAACGTCCGTTCCAGACCAATCAGCCCACTTAGAGGTATCTAGGGCGTTATCGTTGAAATTATCCGAAAATGTCTCGAATGCTGGTGATATGTTGAAATTATCAAAAATAGCTGTGTCGGTTGAAGCATTGGTGACATCGGTACCAACTGCAAGTTGTGCAGTTAGCGCGCCAAGCGAAAAAGGTGTTGCAACCGTTGCAAACGAAGTCCAGGCGAGCCCATCCGCAGAATAGTCGAAGTATATCGATCCGCTCAATTCGCGGATGCGCCACCAGCGATGCGCGATTGCACTATACGCTGCTGACCCAAGCTGAGTATATGTGCCGGTGACTTGTTTTTGCGCAATGATTGTCGTTCCATTGGTGGAAATACTCATCCCATTTGAATCATCGAGCTGTATGCGCATGTATGTTGTTGAGGATGTAAGCCCAGTGAGAACATGTGGCACCTCAACAAATATCGATGACCCTGTTAAGCTCCATTTGGCTGCAGAATCCATCCCCCTGTATGAGGCGGCTGTAGTCGACTGTATTTGAAGCTTTGAGGATGCTTCAGTTATCGTGCCGCCGACCCAGGGTGACCATTTTGCTCCGTTGAGCGAGTTGTCGTTAAAGTCATCAGCTAATCCGGCTACTGCAGGAGAAGGGCTGAGGATTTCTAGTGTGTATGCCCTGTAGCCTGATGTCGCGTCAACAGACTGCGTCCCCGCTGTCGGATTTGTATTAATTGTTCCATTTGTATCGCACCCGCGAGCTTCGGTTGCAACGCCCGTGCGGGCCGTATAGCCAGCTGGCGTATTGGTAGTTAGATTGGTTGCCGTGCGATGCCCAGCAAAACGAACTGCCCACGATGTGTTATCGGTGCGCTGTAATGTCAATGCTGGATATGTGATGGTGTTGCTCGAGGCTCCACCTACTGCAGTCGCGCCAATACCACCCGTTCCTCTGTACACATGGATGACGATACCTGTTGCATTCGTCCATGTTCCTGTCGTTTCAGATGCAGAGACTGCGTACTTATAGGCAAGTCGGGCTGAGTTAGTATTCGCCCCGCTGTTGTCGATACTCGTCCACCCTGCAGGCAGTGTTGGTGCGGTTGTATTGCCGTCCCGGTATGCAAACGCAACAATAAGATCACCCAACTGATGTGTTGGCATCGCTACGGTCGCTGCCGCAGCAGAAGCAGAAGAAACGTATGATACAGCCATACGTTACCCTAGTTTGTATCCACCCATAGGTCGCCAACCGAAGGGCTTGTAGGGGCGGTTGTGCCAACCGTCATTTTTGCGAAGCCTGAAGCCTGTGCAACGGCCAAGTTTGTACGGGCAGTTGCTGCGTCCGTACCACCAGTTCCTCCATTCGCTAGGGCTACACTTCCCGTTAGGCCAAGTGTCACATCGACCTTTTCGTTTGCTGAATCGTCGGCTGTCGTAACATTGATGTTCGTCCCCGGGATAAGGTTAAGCATGCGACGTGAGCCAGTTGTCACGCCACTTTTAGCGACGGCAAGCCGTGCAATAGCGTCAATATTGCCACTTAAGGCGTCGGGGCCACCTGTGCTATGCGTTACGCCGTGCGTGGCGCCAGCAGCTACTTGTATCCATGCCGATCCGCTCGATTGGTAGAGTGTTCCCCCGTTATTGTCTGTAGCTAAGTAGTACATGCCGCTGTTGCCACTTGCGGCGGCAGGCCTTGAGGCAAAGGTGCCTCGCATAAGCATGCCGGTTGCTACAGAGGGGAGGTTTACCTGTGTCGCAGCAACTACCCCGCTGTTAAGCGTTCCATCGGCGGCATGCGAAACCTGAAGGTACGTATTTAAAATCGTACCCCAGTTTCCCGCATCACCGCCAACGATAGGTAGACGTGCCATTAGCCAAATACATCCTCATCGAAGCGTTTTTTGGTTTGCGCGCGTGCCACTCGTTTTATTTGCTCGGGCTCAGGATGCCCATATTCGCGTTCACCAAATACCTCTTTGTTGCTCGTGGCAAGGCTATCATCACGATTAGCTGGAGTGTTAAGCATCTGAAGTAGTTGGAATCCACCGATCATACCTGCAAAGCTGCCGCCGACTAAAGCTAAAAATTGCTTTCTCGACATTTCTTTCTCTGCTAATGTATCAACAACTTCCCTTAACTCTCGCATGAGACCTCCACTTCTCTATATTATATTCTACACATATTGCTTGTACTTAGCTATGTTTTTTTAATTCGTAACGGCTGTGTATACGACGGTAGCCGAGTAGGTGTCTACGGGAATTGATGCATTTGCGCAGACACCGTACCAGACCTTTGTGTCTTGCGCAGGGTTAGCTGGACTATTTGAGTATGCTACTTGCGTGGAAGATTGATTGCTTGCCGGGACTCCTGCAAATGTTACGCTCGGTAGGCTTCCGCTACTTTGCGCTGTTGTTGGGCCGCTCCCAAACGAAGCAAGCCCGTCAACTCGATAGCCCCAGGTATTAATTGCTAGTGTTGTCGGTGCGCTCGACGTGCCACTCGAGGCAGCCAAGTTTGTAGTCGAGCCCTGCATTGCGTTATTCGTTGTGCTAGTTGTCATAGTAAGCGAATAGCCAGTGGTACTGTCTGTCAGGACTGAAACTGTGTCGCTTTGCACGCTACATGCGCCTGTAGGTGTCGGCACTACCGTAAGTGTAGGCGTGCCTGTATCTGTTAGCGTGATGGTGCATGTACCGTAATCACAGTCGCCAAAACTGCCACTACCGTATACGGAAGAGTCGGTTGTGTCTGCAAAGCTGACGGGTTGTATAGGGCATACTGGTGCTAGTATGGCAATAAGCAGAGCGATTATTTTCATTGTACGCATGACTCGCTGTCTCATCATCGAAGTCTCCTTGTACTGATAAATTTCACTATCCATATCCCGCCGCCCGTTGCCGTGGCCGCAACTACTGTCATACCAGTGACTAAGCCTATTAATTCTAGTGGCGTAGTACCCTTTTTGGTTGACTTTGAGGGTGTGTATGTGACTACAGTGACTTGTGAGATTGCTGATTTCCCGTCTTTTTCGGCTTCAACCTGAATACTATTGCGCCCTTCATTGAGTTCGACCATGGCACCAAATGTTCCCGTTGAAGATGCACGCAACTTGGCTACGCTCATGCCATCTATGTATATCGTTACTTGACTCAGTGGCTCTGCGGTTCCCTCGACCCACACCCCGCTGACTGTATGTGCCGTGCCTGACAAGGGCTTGCGTATTGTTGGCACGCTAAAGCCTGGGCTGTTTTCGACGCTTGGCATAGGCTGGTTAAGTGTATTTGCAGGAGACTGCTCGGACGTAATAGGAGCGATACTTGCAGTAGAAGCAGACTCTTCGGGTGCACCGCTTTCAGTTGGTGTTGGAGGTATAATATCTCTCTGTACACTGATTGGGCTTGAATCTTTTGTGGATCCACAAGCGTTTGCTTCTTTTGCTGTAATTGTATTCATGCCACCTGAAAGTGGTATCGAAACCGAAAAATCTCCGCTCGATGAGACTATTGTCATGGCGACCGGTGCTCCATTCTCGATAATTGTTATCGACAGCGATGGCTCTCCTTCGCCTGTAATGATTATCGTGTCATCTTGCGTAACGAACCCGGTTCCTGGCGAGGTGATTGCGGGTGCTATAAAGTCACCGCAGATGTTTGTCTGTATCTCCCTGGTGGCAACGGCAATTGCAGGTGAAATAACACCAATCACGGCCAGCGCTAATATTGCGCTGTAGAGATTACTTTTTACGTACCGCCACACGTCGACTTCCAAACACGATCAACGCAACAAAAGCAATGAGCGCACATACTGTCAGTAGTCTCATAGGTAGATTAGCAACGAATACATAACGTGTTGGTAGTTGCTCGGTTTTGTTTAGGTAGGTCACTTCACCACTCACCTTAAAGAGGCCATACGTAGCACCATTTTCCCAGCTAATAGGTATATCTCGCAGTTTTTGTGGTAGTATTTCAGGGCTGCGTTCGTAAGAGAATTTCTTTGAGCCAAACATGTCGCTGACCGTCACGTGGACATTCGCTTTGAAATGAACCGATCCAGTATTCGCAACTTTTACGTCGGCACGTAGTGGTGCTTGCTGCATCCAATCAACATTCCAGGAATTAATAGACCCCGACTCTTTCACATCACCAGAGACACGGAGATATACAATCATGCCTACGCGCTTGCGGGTTACGACACCTGCGCCACCTTTATCTGATGTCTCTGCAAATACGGTTGCGTAGTAGCCTCCAGCGCCAACGTCTTTTGGTACTGTAATTGTGTAAGGAATACTCTCTTGCATTCCGATTTTTAGTGAATCATTGCTACTTTTATCAAACGTAAACCATTTTGTAATGTCTGTCGCACCTTTAATTGGGCTAAAGTATGGCTTGTATTCTTCACCCGTTACGCTATATGGCGTTGCATATACTGAGTATGCAACATCAAGCTCACCTTGGTTCATGACAAGCATTTCACCTTTGTAGGTTCCGCCTGGGGCGACTGTCACGTCAACAGAAGTTGGTGATATTGTAAGTCCACCTGAAGCAGCTTGGGTTGTTGTGGCACTTGCCACTACCCCTGTACATGCAGCCACTATTACTGAAAGTATAAGTACGCTGTTTCGTATAATGCTTTTCATATTAAACCTAAAGCTACTAATTTGCCGTGCACGTATATGTTACGGTGTCGCTATATGTTCCGGTTGGTTGAGTTGTATTTGCAGCTACGCCGTACCAGACAGTGGTTGTGTCGTTGCTTGCTGTAGTTGCGGTTGTCTTTATTGTGTTAGGTGAGCTGTTTGCAGGCATACCGGCAAACTTAATTGCCCCTATAGCTGCACTGTTCTGCCCACTTGTTGGGCCAGCGCCAAAGCCACCAAGTCCATCCACACGGTAACCCCAAGTATTCACTACCTGTGCAATAGGACTTGCCTGAGTACCTGCTGATGCGGCGAGCGAGTTTGCACCAGATACCATCGTTGTCGTCGCGTCGGAATCTGCAATTTGGAGTGTATATCCGAGCGTATCATTTGTACTTACTGTAATGGTATCGCTTGCGATTGTTTGAGCACCGGCACCAGTAGGCGTAACGTTGGCTGTTACCGTACCGTTGCTCGTAAATACACTTATCACAGAGCTGATGGCAGAGTTGATTGTCGTTGAGGTGGTTGCTGCGCCGGCAGCCGTAGGGAGCGCGAGTACGCTAAATAGAACCATAGCCGCAAAGCCGTAATACTTAAGTCTATTGATAGCACCCCTCATACACAACCCTCTTCCTGTCCCAAGACATTATATATTTAAAGTCTACTATAACGATTACGTTTTGTATATGGCATTTTGCGGGTCGTTGAGATTTTGCTCATAGCGCCTATAGGGCGAGTTGGATTAACGCTACGAGCGCGATGACTGCCCATACGAAGTTGAGTAGTGCGGGTTGTTTGGCCCTCTTCATGTACGAAATGATTAGTACACCGACAGCACCAGTGAAGTTGAGCAGTTGGTATATCCAGCCGTGGGGTGAAATGATATTGAAGCTAACAAGCGCATATGCGAGGAGTACTGCTGCTGCACCATACCAGCCACCTGCTTCGATGAGAATTTGCCTTGAGCTATTTCTTTTCATGGAGTGTAAGTTTTAACGTCGTAATAGCGCGATAATTGTAAAAAGAATACCCAGTAGTGTGGATTGTGTAATTATTGTGGCTGAGTTAAATATGATCGCAAGATCATAGCCATAGACGCCGGGAGCGAACCATAGAAGTAATACGGCAATCACCGAATATACCCAACATAGTGCGGATAGAATTGCGAATACTCCAGGCTTTTTTGTATCGGGCGAGCTTTTTTTGAAGAGTAGCCACATGCCAATGCTTGCCCCGAGAAGTATTACTAAAAGCGGCACTAGCGAAATGAGCAGTCCGTTATATCTCCACGGCATAAGGCCAAGACCTACTCCGGATAGCATTATAAGAATTGACGATAAATTCTCAAGTGATTTCTTTGGAAGATACTTTTTGACCCATTCCATATTGTTATTGTATCAAAGCTGGCCTCGGATGTCGGTCGCTTAGTAGAAAGAAATAAAAAACCAGATCTGAAGCAACAGGTCTGGTTTTCATGATAATTGCTTGGCAGGGGTGATAGGACTCGAACCTACAACCAACGGTTTTGGAGACCGCTACTCTACCAATTGAGCTACACCCCTATAGAGCCTTTGTATTATAACAAATCTCCTCGAGGAGCGCTACACCTCTTCTTCGGGTTCATTTTCTTTAATGCGTACTGCGCGTTTGAACTGACGGTCGGCTACCTCATCGGCGTAGCGCGGCATTGGTGGTAGTGCGATGAGTTTGTCGCTCCCTACCTTGCCGTCGTCGAGGTCGTTGACTGCTTCTACGAAGAATTTTTCGATGAGCCATTCGCGACCTGGTGCGGTTTGGCCGGTAACGGTGATACGCCAGCGGTTTTCGCCCCATTCTTCGGTGCTGGTGATGTTCATCGGCTGGGCGAGCATTGTTTTGCCCTTTGGAATGGCAGAAATGATCTTTTTGATCGCAGTCATGCCGGCATCTTTATCGCGGACGAACACGTCAACGGCGATAGTGCGAACGCCACGTGGCGTAATGTGCGCGGCTTGGATGTGTTGGTTGTGTACCCAGATTGCTTCGCCGCTAAGTGCACGGATTTTAGTGCTGCGTAGCGTGAAGCGCTCGACGACGCCAGAGACTTCCATGAATGGCTCGAGTTTTACAAAGTCGCCAATTTTGTACCACCCTTCGGTGATCATAATTGAGCCTGCTGTGAGGTCGCGGAGGATGATGCCGACAGTTTGACCAGCAATCACTACGAATACGGTACCGGCACCAATGGCGGCGACACTATTGATTGCCCCATCACGACCAAACGGGCTGAGCGCTCGCCATGCGATAAGGCCGACGATGACCACCACAAAGAAGCGGACGATAGCGATTGTGATACTGAGGTATGTTTCGGTTTGGCGGAGGCGCGCCTGGCGTAGTTCGTTTGATTCATTATCACTATGTACTGCAATAACCTGGGCGATTTTCACAATAATGCGAGCGATCAGGCGACTCAGGAAAAAAGCGGCGATGAGCGCAATGAGTAGAATAATGACTGAGCGAATCGCGTTTGGCTCGAAGACGAGATGCTGGAAATCGTCGGCCATTGATTGAGTTGAAGAGGCTGTATTCATTACTTATATTATACAAGCAAAAAGTGTGTGCTACAAATGTTAAAATCTTTTCACGGCGGGTTGCATTTTGCTTATGCATCGGGCTATACTGAGGATAAATGAAATCACTAACGAGGGGTAAGCTGATTACAACAAAACGGTGATCTAGCAAGACGGGCTATGAACATATTAATGTTAGGGTGGGAGCTCCCGCCGCACAATAGTGGAGGACTAGGTGTGGCATGTTATCACTTGTCGAAAGCTTTGGCGCAACAAGGCGCATCCATTGATTTTGTCCTGCCCTACGATGCGCACCACCCAGGCACGGAGTATATGACTATTCACGCCGCGACAAGCCTTAACCCTATCCACAAATTCGGTATTATGGGTGCATATGACAGTAAATCTGTTGCTGAGCAAGATCTTGATAAAGTTGATATGCGCGATTTGCAGACTATGCGTGGTGTGCAAAAGCGCTACGTAACGTTTGTAGAGCGTATGATTAAGAGTAAAAAGATTGATGTACCTGACGCTATTCATGCACATGACTGGTTGACTATGGAGGCTGGCATGCGCGCTAAGCAGCTCACTGATGCTCCATTGATTGTGCATGTACACGCGACTGAATTTGATCGTGCCGGTTCGTTTGGAAGCGGCAACCCAATTGTGCATGAAATTGAATACCAAGGGCTTATGATGGCTGATCGTATTATTGCAGTGAGCGGCATTACAAAGAACATTATTATCCATCGCTATGGTATCCCTGCAGATAAGATTGAGGTTGTGCATAATGCTATCGACCCAAGTTCTATGGGTACGTATGACTATGATGGCCGAACGTATCGCTACCTAGAATCGCTTCGCCGTGAAGGTTACACTGTTGTATCTACGGTGACGCGTTTTACAGCGCAAAAAGGCCTTACACAGCTCGTAAAGGGCATGGCGCGTGCATGCGAGCGCTACGACAAGTTGGTACTTTTGCTTGCTGGTGATGGTGAGCAACGCGACGAGTTGATCGCACTTACTGCCGAATTAGGCATTTCTGACAAAGTATTCTTCACTGGATTCGTGCGCGGTAAACAGTGGCGCGACGCATATAGTGTAGCGGACGTGTTTGTGATGAGTAGTGTGAGCGAGCCGTTCGGGCTTACGGCACTTGAGGCGGCACATTACGGTAGTGCGCTTATTATTAGCAAGCAATCCGGTGTTGGTGAAGTGCTTAAAAGCATTATGCGTTATGATTTCTGGGACACTGATAAATTGGCTGATCAGCTTGTTGGTATCGCGACCTCCCCTGCGCTTTCGCACCAGCTTCGTGATGACGTAAAGCGCGAGTATGCCCGTCTAAGTTGGCATGATGTTGCACGCAAATGTATGCACTTGTACGACCGTATGAAGATTGGGGCGACTGCATGAGTAAGCGTGGAATAGCTCTCTACCTGCACGTGCACCAGCCTTGGCGCGTGCGTGACTACACGGTGTTTGATACCGCTGAAAACCACGATTACTTTGGCCCATTCAGTGAGAGTCACCGCAATAACAAAGAAATCTTCGAGAAGGTTGCAAATAAGTCGTACCGACCAATGACGAAGTTGCTTAAAGAGCTGCTTGATACTCACCCAGATTTCAAGGTATCACTTTCGATTACAGGTACACTCCTCGAGCAAGCTGAGCAATGGGGTCCCGATGTTATCGATAGCTTTAAAGCACTTGTCGACACCGGCCGCTGTGAAATTGTCGCCGAAACCTACTACCACAGCTTGGCATTTTTCTACAGCCGCAGCGAATTCGAGCATCAGGTAGAAAAGCATCGCCAGAAGATCCGTGATACATTTGGCGTCGAGACTTCTGTGTTCCGTAACACCGAGCTTAGTTACGATAATAACCTCGCGCGCTGGGCTGATGAGTTTGGCTTCAAGGGTATTTTGTCTGAAGGTTGGGATCCAATCCTTGGTTGGCGTAGCCCGAACTATGTTTACAAGCCTGTTGGTACAAAAAACATCAAGTTGCTCATGAAGAATTATCGTTTGAGCGATGACGTCGCCTTTCGCTTTAGTAACCGCGCCTGGGAAGAATTCCCTCTTACCGCCGACAAATACGATAATTGGGTTAATGCTGCGCTTGGCGATGACGGCGAAGTGATTAACTTGTTTATGGACTTTGAAACATTCGGTGAAAACATTTGGGAAGATACTGGCATCTTTAACTTCTTTAGGGATTTTGTCGGTCGATGGCTCGCGAATCCTGCAAATACGTTTTATACCGCAAGTGAGGCTTGTGAAACGTTTGAGCCGGCGGATGAAATTGACACTCCGTATACTACAACCTGGGCGGATACCGAGCGTGACTTATCTGCGTGGCTTGGTAATGGTATGCAGCATGAGGCAATGCGCCACTTGTATGATCTTGAGGGCGATATTCTCCGCACGAAAGACGAGGCGCTCATTAGTGACTGGCGTCGTCTAACGACGAGCGACCATGCGTATTATATGTGTACGAAGTACTTTACTGATGGTGACGTGCACGCATACTTTAGCCCATACGAGTCACCATACGATGCATTCTTGTACTTCATTAACGCTCTGCGCGATGTACGATTCCGTTTGTACGAACATCATAGGCATGGGGACTTATAGATGGCTCGCCCGGTAATCCTTAGTAACGGTGAACTCCATGTTGGCATCAACTCGTTCGGTGAGGTGCATGATTTTTACTATCCGTATGTTGGTCTCGAGAATCACTCAGCAGGTCCTAACTTGCGCCACCATGTAGGCGTATGGGTTGACGGCCAGATTTCTTGGCTCGATGACGGTAAATGGGAGTTTGATTTTAGTTATCCGCACGATTCATTGGTTGGTCATACGATTGCTAAGAATCATGAACTTGGGGTCATGCTTGAGCTTGATGATGCGGCCGACTCTGAGTTTAGTGCGTTTATGCGCAATATCCATGTGATTAATATGCAATCGTCACCGCGTGACGTGCGACTTTTTTTGCATCAGGCGTTTGATATCGGTGATGGTGGTAGCAACACCGATACCGCACAGTACTTGCCTGATGCGAAGGCAATCTTGCACTACCGTGGGCGTCGTGCATTTGTTATTTCGGCGCAGACTGACCACAAGGACTATTTCGACCAGTATACTGTTGGGTTGTTTGGTATTGAAGGTCGGGATGGCACGTACAGGGATGCCGAGGACGGTGAGCTTGAGATGTGCGCCGTAGAGCATGGCCGTGTTGATTCAACGCTTAGGTTTAAGATGGAGCTGGCTCCGCATAGTTCTGAGCGAGTGCATTACTGGATTGCCTGCGGTACTTCTGCGCGTGAGGCGCTCTATATCCATAAGCAAATGCAAAACCAAGGCGTACATCGCCGACTTGAAGTGACGAGTAAATGGTGGCACGAATGGTTGAAGCCGGCAATGGAAGTGGCTGGTAAGATTGACCCGGCACACCGCGATCAGTTTTTGCGCTCTTGTATGATCATTAAGTCGCATATCGATAAGCGTGGTGCGGTGATTGCGAGTACTGATAGTAGTATGCTCAATTACGGTCGTGACGCGTATGCGTATTGTTGGCCACGTGACGGTGCCTATGTGCTATGGCCACTTATTCGCATGGGTTACAAAGACGAGCCATATCGATTCTTTGAGTTTTGCCGTCGTGCGTTGAACCCGGGCGGGTTCTTGATGCATAAGTATCGTGCAGATGGTGCGCTTGGCTCGAGCTGGCATTCATACGTGCACGAAGGTGGTGTGACTGCGCCTCCAATTCAGGAGGATGAAACAGCGCTGGTACTGTTTGTATTCAGCCAGTTCTACCATACCTCCGGCAATAACGAAGTATTGTTAAAAGAATTCTACGAGCCGATGGTGCTGCCGATGGCAGATTTCTTGGCACGCTATATTGATGCGCGAACTGGATTGCCGAAGCCTACCTATGACCTATGGGAAGAGCAGTTTATGACAACTACGTACTCGACCGCTGTTACCTTTGCGGCGCTTATGGCGGCAGCGGATCTTGCTGAGGTGCGCAAAGACAACAGTAACGCTGTGAAGTGGCGCTCGGCGGCGGAATCGATTCGTCAGGCGGCAGAGAAGCATTTGTACAACGAAGAGCGAAAGGCATTTTACAAAGGTATTCGCGTTGCAGAAGATGGCACAATTATGCCAGACCCTGTGATTGATATGTCGAGCATTTTTGGATCGTTTATGTACGGCCTATTCCCTATTGATACCGAGCAAACTAAACATGCATTTGCGACTGCTAAAAGCGTATTTAACTTTGGGGCTGGTGGTGAACCAGGTATCCCGCGCTACGAAGATGATAATTACCGACGTGCTGGCGACAAGCCAAACTGGTGGTTCGTGACAACACTTTGGGCTGCCCAGTACTATCTTGAAACTGGCGAAACTGAAGCTGCGCATGTGATGCTTGACTGGGTTCGTGATTCAGCGTGGCCAACGGGCATGCTCTGCGAACAGGTTAATCCTGATACGCGTAATGAAATGTCGGTATCTCCGCTCAACTGGAGTCAGGCTGAATATATATCAACATTGCTTGATACTATTACGGAGTCTTAGTCATGGGTGTGCGAGAACGAGTAGCTGTCCGCGTACGACGGGCTCTGAGACGTGCAACGCCGGCGCATGTAGTGCGTACGCGCATTACGAAGCGCACAATTAGCCAGTTTGCTGAAAAAGTTGGCTTAGTTTATTTTGGCTATGTCGATCAACGCGATGACGATCATCGACTTGTTCGTGGTCATACCGTATCGCGTACGCATATGGATAATCACTATTGCATTGGTACGATACGCGGCTACGATGTTGTGCTGGTGTCGCGCAATGATATGGTACGTACGCGCGGCGGCAAGCTTGAGCGTTGCCACTGGCTTATCTACACTATAGACCTTCATACGAAGCAATCTGTGCCACATATGTACGTGGGGCACAAATCTCGCGATGCGCAGTTTGCAGCTTCGTATGAGCAGCTTATGCCACTAAGTATTGGTCATTTTGGCGCCTATCCACAACGGTTCCTGAATGAATATACTGCGTATGGTAAAGCAACCCATGCGCTTGAGATTGAACAGTATATTGCACCTCAGGTCGCTGATGTTATTGCGACACATTTTAAGAGTGCAAGTTTTGAGGTTGAGGATGGTACAGTGTTCTTGTATGTTGAGAGTGAGCACCCGAGTGAGGCGCTGCTTGAGAAGCTTTTGTCGAATGGCCTTTGGCTTGCTGAAGCAATCGATACTGTTGCGAACCAGGGTAAATAAAAAATCCTCCAGTGAATGGAGGATTTTTTATAGTGATTAGCCCTTGCGTGGCTTTACTTCGTTGCGGCCAAGGTTTTTCTTGGTTTCAACGTATTTCGCGTGCTTGCGCGCCTTTGGGTCGTACTTCATGAGCTCGAGCTTGTCAGGGGTGTTCTGAGTGTTCTTGCGTGTTACGTAAGTACGGTGACCAGTCAACTCGCTTACGAGTGCGATGATCTTTCGCTTTGTATTCGTCTTCTTAGCCATATGATCCTCTTACCAGATTGATATTACAAATTCAATTACCCATTATAGCAACAGTTGCCAATAATTTCAAGGTGTTAGCGGTAATTTGTAAAGTTGAGCGGAAAATCAAAATCTTGCTCACGAAGTGTTGTCATGACTGCTTGGAGCTCGTCTTTGCTCGCGCTTGTGACGCGTACGGCGTCGCCCTGGATTTGGGCTTTTGCTTTTGGGTGCTTCTCTTTCAACACCTTGGTAATTTTTTTGGCGTCATCTTGCTTGAGGCCATCTTTGAATGGAACATCCTTCCAGGCACGAAGGTTTGCTTCGGTGACTTTGCCGGATAAATCAAGTACCTTGCTGGTCATGTCGCGCTTGGCAAGCTGTTTACCAATCATTTCGATGACAGTATCAAGCTGCCATTCGTTGCTACCAATAACCTTAAAGCCTTTTTTCTCGGCGAGCCATTCAATGCTAGCTGGCGTACCCTTAAAGTCGTAGCGATTTGCGATCTCGCGTACGACGAGCTGCTCTACGTTGTTCATTTCGGCTTTGTCGTAAGATGATTCAATATCAAAACTAAACTGTGGCATACTTCTAGTATAGCAAAACTACCGCATGGGGCGGTAGTTGATGACAAACATGGAGCCACGATCGGGATTCGAACCCGAGACCTCTTCCTTACCATGGAAGCGCTCTACCAACTGAGCTATCGCGGCGCAACTTTAGCGTATTATAACAGAGATGGCGGCGCAAATCTAGTGCTTTGAGCGCGGCGCTTTATGCGCCGTTATGGCGGCGAATTGCACCAATGGTCCACCAGCCGGCGCTAACGATTACAACAGCGCCCACGGCCGACGCTCCGATTACTACTGCCGGTGGCAATTCTGTGCCCTTGGATTTGTTTGCTGCATCCTTTTGCTCTTGTGGTGTCATTTCGGTGTTTGTTTTACCGTTACCCGTCGGCTTGCTCGTGACCGGCACGTCAGAGCTGGTATTCTCTGGCGATTCCACTGCACTTGAAGAGGCGTCGGAGAAGATTGATGCATATTTCGTTGTGCCGCTATTGCCTGCTGGCGTGCCACTACTCGGATTATTGGAGTTGTTTGGTGCTGGATTGCTGCCTGGGTTACTTGGAGTGACTGGTTCCGTACCGTAAGTGGCAACGTAGGTACCTGGCTTGGCATCAAATACGGCGTAGTCGACTCCCTTAATGGTAGCGTTTGTGTACGGAGTGCTTGCACCATCAACTTTCAAGCTTGCAAGCGTGCCGTTGCTGCTTAGGAGCGGCAGTACTGCTACGGATCCCTCACCGCCCTCTGCAACTTGCGGTTTAAATTTTACCTGATAGCTCGAGCTCGATATGATATCGAATGTTGAGTTACTCTGAGCGTCTTTCCAGGCGAGGGCTTGATCTGCGCTGATAATCGGCACGTCGTACTGAGCGGCTGAGGCGAGAAGTAGATTTTGGTATGTGTTTGTAAAGTCGTAGTGCGTACCAAAGATACCATAGAAGCCTTGCGAGCCTGTGGCACTAGCGAGGTCGGCGTTGATAGTTGCATTTGTCGGGTCGTTCTCGTAATCAAGATCAGTTGGAGCATTGTAGACATCGATCATTGTGCCATCGGTATCGGCAAAGCGCATGGTTTGGTATGAGCCGGTGATTGCACCGGTGTTTGATCCTGTCCAGCTTTGCGGGAACCACTCATACTCCATTGTGTAGCGAATGCCAAATTGCTCGTCTACTTTCGGTACTTCGGCAAAACCTTCCCAAATGTAACAGTGGATACGACTAAACTGCTGCGGCGACACGCCAGGGTATGCATTCGAAAATGCAGTAATTTGCGTTTGGAAGGCCGATGTTAGGTTTGGAATTGTCGGGGTCTCACAGTTGGTTTGTACATGCACGCCAAGTGGGAAGCTATTCTTTTCGAATGATGTGGCATGAGTGGTCGATAATCCTCCGCCGGTGTATACGAGTGACCCAGCGCGCGGACATGTCCAGTCGCGCACCGAGCAATCAGGCGCACCTTGCAGGCTCACCTGGCTAAGAAAGCGTGCTGTGCTATCGGAAGTGCCATGATCATCACTTGTCATGACGAGCGCAGCCTTATAACCGTGAGGTAGGTGCCAGTAGTGTGGTATCGGCCCGCTTGAGGTGCTCATCTCGTTAAGCATGTTGACAAGCAGTCGCTGCTGTTCGTCAGCCTGAGGAATTGAGGCCTTTGATACATTGAGCCAGTCGGTCTGACCTGCTTTATGGAAAAGGCTATCTGGGCGAAATGGGTTGTTGCCGATGAGCGACGGGTCGTTGTTGGCCCATGCAGAGTTGCCTTGATGGAGCGCGGTGATTGATTTTGGTAAGTCGTAGGCAAAAGCTGCTGCGTAGCCTTCGCCAACGCTACGTATTGTTACGGCTGGGTTCAATGTTGCGGTCGAGGCGTCACTGTAAAGCGTTGCGACGCTTGTTGCTCCTGCGAGCCCGTAACGGTCAGCGGCGGTATGGTATTGGATTGTATCGCCAACGATGCCCTTGCCAGGAGCACTTGCGGTATTGATTTTAATGTAGCCTTCGGAGAGCGTACTGCCCCCATCGGTTATGCCAAGTAATGAGGCGAGCTGCATGTCTGGCTTGAATGCTATAAGATTACCACCATTGCTTACCCAATTTGTTAGCGATTGGGTCTGCTGGCTATTGAGACTCGTGCTACCGAGTAATACATATTTGTAATCAGCGAGCAGATTGCTATTGATTGTGCTGATATCGGCTGTCTTGAAATAGTTAATACCCTCACTACGTAAAATTTCGGCGGTATACGTACTGAATTTATTTGCCGCACTTGTTACTACAAGAATTGGGCCACCTTTACCGTCATTGAGCGTGGTATTCCGGGCAGCGCCAGTGGTGAAATTAAGTGAGTAATTGGCGCTACTAAAGTTTGTGCCAAATACGTCTTTGAGCGAGCTCGCAATAGTGAGTACGTGCGCTGTGCTGCTTGCAAGCGGACTGTTTGGCGTAAAAACAAGGCTACCCGTATTGCTGTCGAGGCTTGTACTTCCTGCGACGTTAGCACCTGCTGCGGTTTTTAGTGTAATTGCTCCGGCAACTGTCGCTGCATCTACAGCTTGTGTTGGAGTTAGCGTGATTGGATTGCTCGTGCTTACGCCGTATGAATTATTGGAGGGCTGCGCTGAAAGGATATCAAAAGATGGCGTATATTGAGACGTTTCCGTGAACACTGGGTCGACCCAGTAGAAGTAGCCTGGGTCTGCAAGTGAATTTGGTAGCGAATTTGTGGCGTGAGTAAAGTATGAAGCGTTGTGGAGGATGTGTATCGGAAAATCGCCTCTATCGCTTGTGACATTGCCTGAGTATGTGAATTGGCCATCAGACGCCGTGTATGCTATGCGGTAGGTTTGATTGGCGGTGATTGCAACCGGCGAAGAGAATAATGCAGTCTGCCACCCGGAGCCTGTCTCGCCTACAGTTGTTCCGTATGCAATTGGAGATCCAAGTCCGGAATAGATTGCTATATTATGCGAGTTTACCGTGCTTGTGATTGGCTTGTAAAACCGCAATCCATTAATAAACCCATTTTCATCAGATTTGATGTTAACTCCGAGTGTAATGGGGCTGTCGCTCGAGGTATACGCTGGATTATCTATCGCTCCACCATCGAAGACCGAGCATGGGCAAGGCGTTGTCGGTGTGGTTGTAAATTGCCAAATTACGTCATTTGCAAGTGGTTGACCGGTGAGGCTATGGATGCCGCTTGCACCCCCTACGATCGTCATGGTATATGTCGCTCCAAGCTCGAGCGGGGCGCTTGGTGTTACGGTGAGCGTTGTCGAGTTCTGATCGAATGCGATGGCCGAGGCGACGGGACTCCCTTGGTCGCCTTGAAGCTTTACGGTGGTGGTGTTAATGAAACTTTCGTTGAGTGCTGTGTTAAATTGAACTGTGATTGGCTGGCTGATACTGACGCCGGTGGCGTTGCTTGCTGGCGTTGTTGAGTTGACCGTAGGGGCTACAATCTCGCCCTGTCTTACAAATACTACATCAGCCCAGTAATTACTCCCATTGTATGAATTTGTTGGATAGACATTGTCGCCGGATGCGTACACGCCATTCCCCGTCCAGCCGATGTCGTCCGATTGATTTGTGGCAAGTGTTGTAAGGACGCCGGTGTCTACTGGTGTGGTTGTAAAGTATGCGCCTGTTGCAATGTAGGCACCAAACATTGAGTAGCTTGTGGTGTAGGTAGTTCCGGCAGTAACGGCTACTGGGGTGTCAAAGATGAGAGTTTGCCAGCCGGTAGCTGATTCGTTCTGGAATGTGCCGGTAGCGAGTCTGCTGCCCGTAGGGCCCCAGAGCGAACCTTTGTGAGTGGCGGTCATAGGCGCAGATTTGTAGAAGCGTACTCCTACGACGAGTCCGTCCTCATCGGGTCGGAATCGGGTACCTAGCGTCTGTGTATCGTTATCGTTGTAGTTGTTGAATGTAGGGCTATTGCTGCCAAAAATTGTACATGGGCAAGCGCCTGCTGCGTCAACGTTGCGCCCGCGTAAGAGACCAAACAACGCCACGCCAATAACTGCTGCGACGAGCATGGTTGTGACAATAACGTCGATGATGTTGCGCCGTTTTAGGCGTAGATGCATCATGTATGTTTCCCTTAATCTATACTATATTTATAGTAAACCGCTTGTGTAATAAGTACAATGATTTTATATAACAAAAAACACCCTCAGGGGGTGTGATTGATTCCGTACTTGGTGCTGGAAGTAGGACTCGAACCTACGAAGCCGAAAGGCGGGAGATTTACAGTCTCCTGTGATTGCCACTACACGATTCCAGCATATGGAGCCGCTTTACGGATTCGAACCGTAGACCTGCTGTTTACAAAACAGCTGCTCTAACCAGCTGAGCTAAAGCGGCGCAAATTTTTAAGTACAAGATGTATTTTATCGAACTTTACTCTGTTTGGCAAGCCTACATTACAACTTTTCGTACTTGTCGTACGGTGCGTGCCGGAGGGTTCTTGCTTGCGAGCGCTTTTTGGATACGTTCGTTAAGATTGTTTGCCTTCTCTTCTTCGCCATTACGCGCATAGGCATCGGCGAGAATACGGTAACTTTGAATGGTTGGTTCTAACTGTACTGCATGTTCGAGACTTGCAACCATCTTTTTGGCGTTACCGAGCTTTTCTTGTACTTTTGCGTAAGCAATGTGGCGTGCAGCGAGAGAATCTTCCATTGCGAGCGCTTGCTCAAACGCAAGTGCAGCTTTATCGTACTGTTCAGTTTCGTAGTAGATAAGCCCAACGTTGTGGAGGCTTGAAGCGCTCGGCTCGAGGCTTTGGGCGATTTCGAAGCACTCGATGGCATCTTTGAAGGCCTGCTGCTTGGCGTAGAGGATGCCTAGACGATTATATGCAGTGGCGTTGCGCTCGTCGACGCGAAGAATAGTAAGGAGCGCTTTTTCGGCACGGAGATATTTACGCTCGCGAAGACTATCTTGAGCAATGTCCCAAAGTTTATCTAGCTTGCTTGAGAGTCGCTGCGGGAGATCGTTAATCGTCTCGTTGATTGTTTGTGGACGCATGATAGCTACCACGCCGAGAGCAATAACAAGGAGTAATCCAAACATAAGGTTATTGTATCACAAAATTGGTAAGTTGTAACCTGGTACTGCCATTCGCTTGCACTCTTTCGTATGTGGTGGCGAGACGATTCACGAGTGCGATGAGGTCATGCGACGGATTTTTTGCGAGGCTAAATGAGGCGATTGTTTTGGCGGATTGCAACAACTGCAATGACTTTGCGCGGTCAGAATAATATTGCGATACGAGAATCAGGCGCTCGGCCTGGGTGCCGCTAATGAGTGTGCGGGCGTCATTCATAAGGCTTGCTCGTTCGTTGAAATACTTTTCATCGCCTGCAAGTCGTGATAGTTCGGCGGGCTTTCCGTCAGCAATAAATAGTAGTTGCTGAGCTTTTCGAGGATCGCTGATGCCAAGGGTTTTAATGAAATGCTGTGATTCAAGTGTTGAGATTGGCGCGATTCGTATGCGCTGAACACGTGACAGGACGGTTGGCAGCAACGTGTGTAATTGATGTGCGGTCAGAATAAAGTGTACATTCGACACAGGCTCTTCGAGTAGCTTTAAAAAGGCATTTTGGGCCTGGATGTTCATGCGATCTGCGTCGTCAATGATGAATATCCTCGTTTCACGAGCCTTGCCCTTTGTGAGGCTATGCAACTCGTGAATTTGCGCGATTCTTATAACGCCTTTAGGGCTTGTATCGACATTGCCATCGACGTCTGTTGGCTGAATTAGGGCAGCTACATTGAAGCCGGCAAGACTTGCAGCAGCCGTATAGAGTCCTGCCCCGCTCTGTCCTTCAAGCAAAAGCGCATGTGGTAGCGATTCTCGAATCTTTTTTAAGAGTTGCTTTGTCTCTGGATTATAGATCGGCGACATCGTTATACACCTCAGGGAAATGGTCAGCAAAGCTGTCTGGAACTGGTGCGACGAACGTTTGTCGGTGTTCTGGGACTGTTGTTAGCTCGAGTTTGTAAGCGTGAAGATATAGGCGGTCGGCGGATTTGCCATATACGCGGTCCCCCACGATAGGCGTGCCAAGGAACTGCAGGTGTACGCGTAGCTGGTGGGTGCGGCCTGTTCGTGGCGCTAAGGCGACGAGCGATTCGCTCCCTTTGGTGTCTAATACTTCGTAATCGGTTATCGCAGGCTTACCCTTGCTGTCGGCGCGAAACGCACTTGGCGAGGACGGGTTGCGGCCAATAGGAATGTCGATTGCAGCTTTAAGTTGTTTTGGGATGCCTTCAACAATGGCGACATACTGCTTTTTAGCTTTACGATCTGCAAATTGTGACTTTAAGAGTGCGAATGCTTCTGGGGTGCGCGCACCAATAATTACACCACTTGTGTCGCGATCGAGGCGGTGGACGATGCCTGGGCGGTTCGTATCGAGACCGACTGTTGTGTAGCGGCGGAAAAATTCGGCGACGGTGAACTCATCGTTAAGCGCACCTTTGCTATGCGTAAGAACGCCGGCCGGCTTATTAACGACGATGACGTTATCATCAAGATAGATGATTGGTAGTTCGCTTTTGCCATAGTCAGTACTATCTGGAATGTTGATCGCAATTGCATCAGCTTCGGTTACTTCTTGGCGAGTGTTTTTTGCGGGTTGGTTGTTAACTGCAACATACCCGAGCTTGATGTATTTTTGCCATGTGCTGCGACTGAAGTCTGGGTGGTGCTCGGCGAGTAATATGTCGAGGCGTTTTTTACTGCTCGTTAATTGAAACAGATATACATCTTTGCCTTTAAACGGCAGTCCGTAGGTAGTGAGGTCGCTGGTTGGGTTTTCGAGAATCACTCCTTCGGCATCACTTTTAACTGTGTAGATTTGTTGCATAATGTAGCTTGCGCTATCTTCTGCAGTTTCATCTAAAAGCACGTAAAAGTGATTGCGATTGAAGCGGAACTGCACCAACTGGTTAATTGGGTTTGGGTTCGATTGCTTAATTTGGTCAATATGGCGCGGCACATTGCTATCGTCAGCGATTTTAAAACGCCTGAGGATAGCGAGGAGGTCGCTTGAGGTGACTTTCATTATTTACGGAGCCCTACAGCTTTCTGGGTGCGGAGTAGTGTCTGATTTGCCTTGACGCGCATTTCGCGTTCGCTTGATTCTACTTTGGCGATGAGTACGGAATCATCAACGTTTGCGAGACGATCTTGAAATGCCGTTAAGAACTCAACTACCTCGTCGGCGACGACTTTTTTGAAATTGCCGTACAGTTCAAGGCCTTTATATTTTACAGCAACTTCAGCGGGTGTTTTACCGCGAAGAAGTGCAAGGATGTCGATTAAGTTACTGATGCCAGGCTGGTTTTCTTTATCGTAGTTAATTGAGCCGAGATTGTCGGTTGTGGCGCTCATGATTTTTTTACGTGCGGCTTCAGGGGTGTCGGTTAAGAAGATTACTCCCTTGCCTGTTTCGTCTGACTTGCTCATTTTCTTTGATGGGTCAGCAAGGTCTTTAATGCGCAGACCTTGATCGCGACCAAAGAACTTGTGCTGATCGGCGACTGATTCTGGTATGGTAAATAGCTCACCAAAACGATTGTTCATACGCGTTGCGATATCGCGAGTGAACTCAAGATGCTGCGATTGGTCGTCGCCAACTGGTACGTATGACGCGCCATAGAGTAAGATGTCGCTTGCCATAAGTACGGGGTAGTTGAAAAGCCCAACGGTTATTTGGTCGTCGCCAAGTTTTGCCGATTTATCTTTATACTGTGTCATGCGACCCATCTCGCCCATACCCGTAAAGCAGTCAAGGATCCATGTCATTTCGCTATGCGCTGGAACATAGCTTTGGCGATAAATGTGGATTGAGTTGTTGTCGAGTGGAAGACCGGCAGCAGCATAAATTCGTGCGTTGCTGATAATCGTATCGAACAATTCATCGTGATTAATTGGAGTTGTGAAGCTGTGAAGATCTGGAATGAATAGATTTACATCGTATTCATCCGAGTGGTTTTTTGCCATATCAATGATAGGCAGCAAGCCACCAAAATAGTTGCCAATGTGCAGGTCGTTATTTGCACGCAGACCAGTGAGAATTACGGGTTTTGCCATATGTCTAGTATACCTTATTTATTGCTTTGCGGTTGTTTCAACGTAATCTGTTAGGACATCGTGGAATTTTTGCCACGAACTGTACGAAAGCCATTCTCCGTCGCCATGCGCGTTGCCGCCATCGGGCCTAAACAATATTGCTGGTATGCCCTTTTCGTCAAAGTGGCGAGCATCTGAAGAGCCGTGAGATTTCATGAAAGTGACTGGTTCGCCTAAGTGGTGGCTGTACATATCAACAAACTTCTTTACGAGTGGGTTTTCGGTATCGAGCGCAAAGCTGCGGCCGCGTTCTTCGAAGATTATGGTAGCTCCGTATCTTTGGAAGATCTCATCAAGCTGAGCGCGTATTCGCTCAGCGTCTTGCTCATCTTTGTAGCGAATGTCCATGCCTACAAATGCTTCATTCGGACCTTGATTAAGGGCAGCGGTGCCTGCTTCAAGTTGTGAGATTGTGACTGTAGAGTTATATGGGTCACCGAGGTCGAAAAGCTCGCTTATATCGTGTAAAAGCTTGGCTGTTTTGTTGCCCGCCCCGTCACCTTCCCATGGGCGCGAGCCGTGGTGAGACATGCCTGGAATGCGGAGGCGGAAATGGTTGATTCCTTTTGAGGCGATACACATTGCGCCGAGATGGTCACCGCCGTCTGGAAGGATGCAGATGTCACACGTGTAGCCTTCGGTACTAAGGATTTGGTATACGCCCTTTCTGCCGCCAACCTCTTCGTCGCCAGTGAGTAGGATGGAAAGATCATAATCAGCAAGGTTTTCGAGTTGCTCGATGTACGCTAAAAACGAAGCAGTGCCAAAGAGCATGTCGAAGCTGCCGCGACCGTAAATTTTGTCGCCATCTATACGAAAGCTTTCGCCGCCTGGGACTACGTCTACGTGACCTTGTAGCATTACTTTTGCGTGTTTTTGGCCATGAGTTGAAGCGTAGAGGCTGTGAATGCCTTCATGAACGATTCGTTCGGTAATGAGTCCTTTCGCGGCAAGCTTTGCTTCTATGTAGTCAAGCAAAGAACATACTGCAGTTTGGTCGTTCGTGACTGGGTGAAAATTGATAAGTGTTTTTAGTTCTTCTAACATGGTTGCTCCGGATGTTGTTGTGGTATTATTCTCAAAGTATTTACACGAAATATGAGGCCGGTGATGGCCTCATATACGCTCGAGATTCGAATGCACTATGCAACCATCACGCCTGGGCAGGGCCGAGATGCCAAATGTTCATTGCAATCATTGCATTACTCATATCTAGTATTATGCCTGTATTATAGATATTCGTCAACTACAGCCTTACTCGCGCTGCAACAACAAGTGCGTTTCGTGCGTCCATGAGGCCGGCAAACTGTTGCTTTAGGGTTAGTTCGTTCTTTTTGAAGGGTTCGCTTGCAGGGTCTTCGCCTGCAAAAAGACCATCTTCGTATTCGCTATAGCGGTTAATATGATAGAAGGCACCTTCATGCGCGTGAGCGAATGGCATTTCTGAGGCTAGGGATTGTAATTCAGTATCATCTGCTATCGGATATAGATCGCTACTTACTCGATCTACCATGCGTAAGATTTTTGGACTACGCGTGTAGGTGGTGAGAAAATGTGGTCTTTCGGACTGTACTAATTCTTGTAGCATTTGAGTTGCTACGCCTTGACCTTGGTAGTCTGGCCTCACAACGCGTCCCGCGAGCTCTAGTGCTCTACCGCCAAAGACAGCTTCGCACCATTGAGAATGCAACAAGCTCATTGTTGTCGCGGACGAGTTGGATGTGCTCGGACGCATTAATGTGATTGATACTGTCCTGGCGCATCGCGGGTGAGTCGCCTTGACCAAAGCCTATACCTGCAAGATGTGAGAGCTGGTCCACGTCTCGCTCGGTGAATTGATTTGGTATTTTTTTGATGAATTCCATAACTTCCTCCTTATAAAAAGTTATGTTAGATAATAAAAGAGGCCAGTGATGGCCTCTTTTGTATCCTATAAAGTATTTAGTATATCGAACAAACCATCACGAGTTACGTGTGGCGCGCCAGCTTGTGCTTGCTTGTCGAGTACTAGTCATGGCTTCATTTATATCGTAATGGTACGACATTGTCAAACCCTACTGTTTCTGGTGTATTACCGAGTAGATGGTCGAGGAGCGCCATGCGCACGTACAGCCCGTCACCTGCTTGACGGAAGTACTGGGCGCGCGGATCACTGTCAACATCGGTTGTGATTTCACCAACTCGTGGGAGTGGGTGCATGATGACTGCCTTTGGATTCATTGCGTCGAGGACGGATTGGTCGATGATGAGGCTTTGCTCTTGTGTGGCGCCCTCACCTTCGAGTCGTTCGCGCTGAAGGCGTGTCCAGTACATGACGTCGGCGTCTCTTGCGGCTTCGTGTACGTCTGTCGTTTCGCGCCACCTGGCGCCATATTCATCAAGGAACTCTTTTATATCATCACCCATTTCGAAGCCCGGGGTTGAGACAAAATCGAACTCATTGCCTGGGTACTGGGCAAGCAGTTTTGCGAGTGAGCGTGCGGTACGACCGTTGCGCAAATCTCCGCCTAATACGATGCGCGCATTATCGAGCCGGTCGAGATGCTCGCGAATTGTGTAAGCATCAAGTAAGGCTTGTGTTGGGTGTTCCCCTTTGCCGTCACCGGCGTTGATGACTGACATATGATTTGGTGCAACCGCCGCTGCCCGTGCTGCTGCGCCTGTTTCGTGATGGCGCATTACTAAAAGATCCGCATTGTACTCGCCGAGTACGCGGATTGTGTCTTCGAGAGTTTCGCCCTTTGCGGCGGATGAGAACTCCCTGGCGTTTTCAGTACTAACATAGCCGATTCCGAGTTTTGTTGCGGCAAGCTCAAAGCTTAGCCTGGTGCGCGTCGAAGGCTCGTAGAACAAACTAATTAATTGCCGGCCCATATGTCGGCCGGCAAGTTCCCTGCGTTCTTCTAGTGTTCCATGGTCTTTATCCCGCAGTGTATCCGCTGATATAAAAAAATCCTCCAATTGAGGACGGGTGAACTGTTCTGCTGAGAGTATATGTCGTTCCATATTGCGTTTCATAGTTCCTATGCTAATACTTCGTGTAATAAAACGCAAACAAAAACTCCCCCGTAAGGAGGAGAATTTGTAGTTTGTAGGTAGAACCTAACGCTTTGAGTACTGTTCGCGCTTACGAGCAGAGCGAAGACCGTATTTCTTGCGCTCTTTCTCGCGTGGATCGCGACGAAGTAACTCTGCCTTTTTAAGTGGAGCACGGAGGTCTGGCGCGCCAACGATGATTGCCTTAGCAATCGCCATCTTAATTGCGTCAACCTGACCGCTTAGGCCGCCACCACGTACGAGTACGCTAACATCAAACTCAGTTTGCTTGCCAGCGACAGCGAGTGGGTCGGTGATTTCAGCAAGGAGGGTTTTGTTGTCTGAAAGGTATTCAGCAGCCGTCTTACCGTTGATGGTAATAACACCCTTGCCCTTGATGAGACGCGCGCGAGCGGTTGCGCTCTTGCGGCGACCTAGGCCGTAGTCGTATTTCTTCTCAGTCGGCATATTACTTTACCTCAACTTTCTCTGGTTTTTGTGCAGTGTGGTCGTGTTCACTGCCAGGGAAAATGCGGAGTCGAGCGAGACGATCTGCGGCGAGCTTGTTTTTAGGGAGCATACCCTTAACAGCTGCTTCGATAATCTTGCTTGAATCTTTTTCACGTAGTTCCTTAAGCTGTGCCTCTTTGAGACCGCCTGGGAAACCACTGTGACGGTAGTACATCTTGTCGGTTTCTTTTTCACCAGTTACAACGAGCTCGTCTGAGTTAACAACTACAACGTAGTCGCCACCGTCAACGTGCGGGGTGTAAGTTGGCTTGTATTTACCGATAAGGTACTTAGCGATTGCGGTAGAAACGCGGCCGAGGGTAGCGTCTTTAGCGTCAATCAGGATCCAGCGACGAGTTACGTCTGCTGGCTTCTGTGAAAAGGTTTTAAAGTCAGCCATAATTACTTCTTAGCCTCCTTCTCTTCTACTTTTGGCATCTCTTTGAGCTCGTCAACGAACTCAATGATAGCCATTTGAGCACCATCGCCTACGCGGAGACGTGTACGTTCAACACGTACGTGACCGCTAGTGCGACCGCCAAGCTGTGGTGCAATCTGGTCAACCAGTTTGAACGCAGCAATTTGGGTGCTAAGGCCAGCAATAACTGCACGGCGGTTAGCGAGGTCACCCTTTTTAGCTTTGGTGATTAATTTTTCAATGTACCGTACGAGCTCTTTAGCCTTAGGCAGTGTAGTCTCGATCTTTTCTTCCATCACGAGACTTGTCGCCAAGCCTTTAAGGAGCGCACGGCGTTGGTCGCGTTCGCGACCGAACTTTCGTCCTTTGTATCCGTGTCGATGCATTTAGAGCTCCAATTCTGCTAGTTTATCTTTCACTTCGTCAAGCGCTTTGCTACCGAAGCCCTTAAGCTCGCGGAGATCTTGTTCGCTAAGCGTTACAAGGTCGTGAACTGTGCGGATTTCGTTGTTAATCAAAGCGTTTGCGGTGCGAGCGCTAAGGCCGAGGTCTTCGATAGAAGTGTTCAGCTCATTAGCGTCGTCGCTAACTTCTGTACCGAGTGCAGGTGCTGATTCAACAGTTGTTGCGCCAGCAAGTGCTGTGTACTGGTTTACGAGGATAGCTGCCGCCTCTTCGAATGCTTCGCGAGGTGAGATGCTACCATCAGTTTCAACAGTTAGCTCTAGCTTGTCGAGGTTAGTCTCTTGACCAACACGGGTTGGGTCAACCTTGAAGCGTACGCGTGATACAGGACTGAACATTGCGTCAACAGCGATCATGTCACTGTGGATGCGGTTCTTGCTTGAAGTTTCAATGTCCTGGTAGCCGCGGCCAGCTTCTACAACGAGGTCAATAACAACTGTTTTCTTAGCGTCATCAACGGTGCAGATAACTGCATCTGGGTTAACAACTTCTACGTCAGCAGTAGTCTTGATGTCGGCAGCAGTGATAACACCAGCGCCTTTTTTCTCGATGCGGAGCTCAATAGGCTCATCAGTTTCAACCTTGAAGTTTAGACCCTTTAGGTTAAGGGTGATGTCAACGACATCTTCGTGTACGCCAGGGACGGTCGTAAATTCGTGAGTAGCGCCTTCGATGCGGAAAGCAACTACTGCACCACCACGGATGCTCGAAAGGAGAACACGACGAAGGCTGTTGCCAAGTGTGTTGCCGTAGCCTGCGTGGAGTGGCTCAATCACAAATGTGCTTGAGGTAGCATCGTTGTCAACTACCTTTGCGAGCGCTGGATTGTGAATTACTTTAGACATTTATTATATCTCCTTACCCTTTTAGCGTGAGTAATACTCAACAATTAGCTGTTCATTGATGTCTGCCTCAGCTTCATCGCGCTTTGGAAGACCTGTAACTTCAATCTTCAACTTCTTGATATCGCTTTTCTGCCAGCTTAATGGAGCTTGTGCAGTGTTGCCGTAGATATCGTTAATCTGCGTAAAGTAACCTGATTTCTGGCTCTTCGGACGTACGGTGATAACATCACCTGCCTTAAGGCGGATTGACGGAATGTCAACGCGGCGACCGTTGAGTTCGAAGTGACCGTGGCTTACGAGCTGACGAGCAGCGCGGCGGCTTGTTGCGAAGCCAGCACGGTATACAGCATTGTCGAGACGAAGCTCGAGGAGCTGGAGTAGGTTTTCGCCAGAAAGGCCTGGCTTGCGAGTAGCTTCGTTCATAAGCTTAGCGAATTGCTTCTCGAGGAGACCGTACATACGGCGAACCTTCTGCTTTTCGCGGAGCTGTGTCGCGTACATACTCTGCTTACCACGGCGGCCGTTAGCGTGCTCACCTGGAATACCACTCTTGCGAGCCATAATCTTGACTGCTTTTGGATGCAGGGCAACACCTTCGCGGCGGCTCTGCTTCACAATTGGGGAAGTATCACGTGCCATGCTTAAGCCCTCCGTGCCTTACGTGGACGAACGCCACCGTGAGGTACGCCAGTCACATCTTTAATACTATTAACGGCAATATCGAAATTGCTCATTGCGCGAATTGCGGCGTCACGACCAAGGCCAACACCCTTAACGAATACGTCAACGGTCTTGAGGCCGTAGCCAGACTTAGCGAGTTCTGCTGCTTTTTCGGCTGCGATCTGGGCTGCGTATGCAGTACCCTTCTTGCTACCCCGGAAACCGCACGCACCAGCACTGCTGCTAGCGAGTACGTTACCCTTAGTGTCGGCGAACGTAATAATCGTGTTATTGAACGTTGCCTGGATGTGCAGCTGACCAGCAGGGACTGATCGGCGCTGCTTCTTCTTGCTTGAAGTAGATTTTGCTTCTGCCATACTAGTCCTTTCCTAGGTCTTACTTGCTGCTTTAGGTTGAGCGCCACCGACTGCAACTGCTTTACCCTTGCGAGTTCGTGCATTCGTACGAGTACGCTGGCCACGAGTTGGCAGACCTGCCTTGTGGCGGAGGCCACGGTAGGCATTGATGTCTTTAAGACGCTTAATATTGTTAGCCACCAGGCG
>Ga0207679_10000065_pt1 | contig 97825 bp, 96 predicted proteins | sample KBSC73metaG_FD_184320 | JGI IMG/M metagenome (GOLD analysis project Ga0207679, IMG submission 184320) | Corn rhizosphere microbial communities from Kellogg Biological Station, Michigan, USA - KBS C7-3 metaG (SPAdes) (version 2) | ecosystem: Host-associated > Plants > Roots > Rhizosphere > Soil ...
AATTCTTGAAGGTTTGGGCATCACCGCACGCACTTCCGGAAACGCGGTGCTCGAAGAGGCTCTAATGAAAGTGCGGAAGGCGATCGAAGAAGGACGAACGATCGTCGATCCGCTGAAGGAATGCGGTGTTTTTCCGAACATGGTTACCCAGATGATCGGCGTTGGTGAAGCCACTGGTGCCATGGACGCGATGTTGCAGAAGATTGCAGACTTTTACGAAGACGAAGTCGATGCCGCGACGAAAGATATGTTGGCTCTGCTCGAGCCAATCATCATCGGCATTCTCGGCGTTAGTATCGGTGGAATTGTCATTTCGTTGTACATGCCGTTGTTCTCGATGATCGCAAAACTGGCTGGCTAGAACGAGGGCGACAACCGGCCGTCGTTTGACGATGGCCGGTTGAGTCCGAAGATCGCTTTTGAAACAGGACATCCGTATTAAGCAAGCAACCGGTCGATCTACAAGCAAGAGCAGAAGCAAGCGACTCTGACATGCAACCCCTGATGTTTGACGAGCGGACATGGCTAGCATGGTTAGTCAAGGTCCGCATACTAATCCTGACGTTGCTGCTCGGCATTGAGCTGGCTGTGGCCCGCTTGACGCCAAGCGCCATACCGATTGGTTTGCTGGTCTTCACGATCTTGTTTTGGTATGGGATCTCGCTGTTCTATGTTTTGCTGTTGTCGGTGTGGCAGGAATACCGTATCCAAGCAGCGCTGCAGGTGGTAACTGACGTCATTCTTGTCACGGTGATCGTGCACGTAACGGGTGGCGTCGACAGTTCCCTCAATTTTCTTTACCCACTGGTCATCATTGTTGCCTGCATTTTGCTGCCGCGTTCGTGGGCGTACGCGACCGCTGCGCTGTCATTTGTTTTGTTCGGTGCGATCGTAGAGCTCAATTACTACGGCTTGATTCCCTCGTACTCGACCACCCATCCGCACATTCGGGTGCTGCAGGTCATTGTTGCGATGAATCTTCTGGCATATCTGGCCGTGGCATATCTTGCGGGCCATTTGACCGCTAAGCTTCGGCAGGTCGGAGTACAACTCAAGAAGACCAGTGGGGCCCTTGAAAACCTGCAAGTTCTTCACGAGAACATTGTTGAATCGATCAGCGGCGGACTAATCACGACTGCGCTTGATGGGCGAATCACTCTTGTGAATCCCGCGGCCCAAGAGTTGTTAAAGCGGCCTGAGATTGAACTCCTTGGTACGCCCGTCGGAGATTGGTTTATGGATCCCTTGCCGTCAGTCGATGCCGAGCGGACGCATACAGAAGTGCGCAGCACGGTTGCGGATGGCTTCCAGAAGACGTTTCGGGTCATCGTTTCAGCAATGCGTGTGAACGGTGAAGAAAAAGGATTGGTTTACACGTTTGATGATCTGACCGAAATACGACGCCTGGAACGCGAAGTCCGAATGCAAGATCGTTTGGCGGCAGTTGGACGTCTGGCGGCCGCGATCGCGCATGAAATACGAAACCCGCTCACCTCGATTGCTGGCTCCGTCAGCATGCTTTCTGGCTTGCCGGACTTAAACGACGAGCACCGACAACTCCTGCAGATTGTGACCCGCGAATCCGGGCGTTTGAACAATATCATTACTGACTTCCTTGCATACTCCCGTGGCAAGCAGTATCGATTCGCGCATACGAACCTTGTGCCGCTCATCGAAGACACGCTGACACTCCTGGAGCATCGACTGACCGCTGAGAGTGCCGGTATCCAGATCGAGAGAAATTTCCTTACCCAACGAGCGTTCGTACTCGCCGACGGAGACAAGATCAAACAAGTGTTCTGGAATTTTTGCGAAAACGCTGTAAAGGCCATGAAGGGTGGAGGCACGCTGCGGGTCAGCCTCGAGATTGTTGGCGACGACTGGCAGGTGAGTTTTGCGGATACAGGTTCAGGCATGAGCCCTCAGCAGCGCGAGAAGATCTTTGAGCCATTCCAGTCTGGATTCGAGGGTGGGACCGGGCTCGGGTTGGCGATCGTCTACCAAATCGTGCAGGCGCACGATGGAAAAGTGTGGGCCCGGTCACACCTGGGCAAAGGAACGACATTTGTTTTGCGGTTGCGACGGCAAGCAGCGGACCAGGCGGAAATTGACCGCCCCGATTCGTTGCTCGCTACATCCGTCGCCGCTGCGGGAGGAGGAGCGCATGGCCAACATTCTGGTTTGTGACGACGAGCGCTCAATCTGTGAACTCCTCGACATCGCGCTGCGTCGTGAAGGCCACAAGATTGAGACTGTGAATTCTGGAGACATGGCCAAGCGCAAGATCGACGGCGCGCTTTACGACGTCATCATCACAGATATCAAGATGCCGAATACGGACGGCATAGCGGTGCTCCGTTATGCGCACCAGGTGTGCCCTGAGTCAGCCGTCATTCTAATTACTGCGGTTGATGATTATGAGGCAGCGGTACAAGCGGTAAAGGCGGGCGGTGCATCAGACTACATTCGCAAAAGCCCTGGGCTGGTGGACGAAATCAAGCTGGCCATCAACCGCTCGCTTGAAAAACTGGCTCTAAGCCGGCAGAACTTCGCCTTCCGCCGGGACGCTGCCACGCGCAATTCGCTCGACAACATTGTCGGCGCGAGTCCGGTGCTTGAGAAATTGAAGCAAACGATTCGGACCGTGGCGTCAACCGCCAGTACCGTTCTTGTGTACGGAGAGAGTGGAACCGGAAAAGAACTGGTCGCCCGCGCTGTGCACGTCTGTTCACCGCGCGCTACGGAGCCATTCGTTTCGGTGAATTGCGGCGCATTTCCCGAAACACTGCTGGAAAGCGAACTCTTTGGCTACGTAAAGGGAGCGTTTACGGGAGCAAATCAGAATAAGCGTGGCTTGTTCGAGGTTGCGAACGGCGGAACGATCTTTCTGGACGAAATCAGCGAGATGACGCTTTCTATGCAGGTAAAGCTGTTGCGTGTCCTGCAGGAGCGGTCCGTACGGCCGGTCGGCGGTACGAACGAAATTGCGATTGATGTACGTGTGATCGCTGCCACCAACCGCGAGCTGGAAAAACAGGTGGCGGAAAATCTTTTCCGCGAAGATCTGTATTACAGGCTGAGTGTGATTCCCATTCGGGTGCCCTCGCTTCGGGAACGTCCAGAGGATATCCCGCTGCTCGCAAGCCATTTTCTTAAGAAGTATGCATCGGCCGCACACAAAAGCATTTTGCGTTTAGAGACAGTATCCGTAGATGCCTTGTGTGGCTATGACTGGCCCGGCAATGTGCGGCAACTGGAAAACACGATTGAGCGGGCTGTCGCTCTTGAAGCGAGCAACGAGTTACATGTTGAGTTACCGGTCGAGCGTCCTAAGGCCCGAGCAGCCGCAGCTGCGGCTGGCGGCGGAGCACCAGTTACGGGGCCCGGTTACGTGCTGCCGGATGGCATTGGGATGGAAACATACGTTGCGCAGATCGAAAAATCATTACTTCAAAATGCGCTTGAACACTCGGGTGGAGTGCAAGTTCGCGCCGCAGACGTGCTTGGTATTTCGTATCGTTCGTTCCGGCACCTGATGAAAAAGTACGAGCTGTCATGAAAGGTCGACACTGACCCGAACGTCATCGATGTTAGGTTGAGCGCTGACCTTCGCGTATTGACGGCTGCTACTTGTTCCCTTTGAGTTGTTGTTTCCATCCGAGGACCCGCGCCTTATTGCCTTCGGCTTCGGCCTCGGGCACCATGCCTTTTTTCTGATACAGAATGGAGAGACTGGTGTGTGCTAACACGTCGTCGGGATCGATGTCAGAGAGCTTCTTGGCGACATCAATGGCTTCGTCCAGTCGGTTGAGGTTCTGCAGCGCGCGACTCAGGCCATGCATGGCCTCCGTGAAGGTCGGATCGGCTCTTAGGGATCTTCGGTACTCCTCTACGGCCCCATCGTCATCGCCGTCTCCGACGAGATCTAGCGCGGCATAGTAATGGTGTTCGGCGAGTTGGCGGGCATCAGTACTCATGGGGGGATTCGAAGGCAGACGAAGATTTTAGCACGGTGCAACTGGCGGTTCAGTCGGTGGTGCACCGGGTATACTGGACTTCAAAAGCATGCGTTACGCCATACGATTCATGTGGAATGCCACACGCGGACATCGCTTGACCCCGTGGCGCAGCCCGTACCTTCTGTGGCGTATTGAGACATACACCGGTGTGAAAATGACCCAGATTGGATTCCTTGAGTTTTGGGAATTCCTGTGGCGTGAACGGCTTCAATTGTGGCGTTTTCTGAAATGGACGGGCGAGATGGATCGGTATGTTCACCCCAAAGCGAAGATCTCTTAGAGCAACCCTTTACAGCCTCTAGTTATCCTATTGCATGAATGTACATGCTTGTTCGGGTTTTACTACTAAGTGTGGTTTTATTGCGCGGCATGACCGTGGCGTTATGCTTTGCGCAAACGCCGTCGACCGATCACCCGCTGCCGGATGCGCCATCGGCCGTCAAAGCTCCGGAGCAGTCGGCTCAAGATAAAAGCGATCCTAAGAAGGGCTCGCCTCTAGATGTCCTCATGAGGCGTTCCGTCGTCTTTCCGGACCTGGCGACCAGCACCGAACCCTTGTCATCGGGAGAAAAGTTCAAGCTTTCTGTAAGCAATACCTTGTCTCCATTTTCTATTGGAGGATCGCTGCTGGGAGCGGGTATTTCGCAAGCGATGGATTCGTACCCGGACTACGGGCAAGGCGCAGAGGGATTCGGCAAGCGGTTCGGGTCTTCAATGGGAAGGTCCGCATCGCGTCAGTTTTTTGGGACATTCGTTTTCGCGTCAATATTGCATCAAGATCCTAGATATTTCCCGATCAAAGACGCAACCTTGAAGCAGAGCATCCGCCACGCATTGCGTCGCATAGTGATAACGCCAACGGACAGCGGGGGTGAGGCTCCCAATTACTCAGGGTTAATGGGCTCGCTGGCAGCAGAGATACTCGCGAACACTTATTTGCCGGATGATGATCGTACAGCCGGGAAGACTTTTAAGCGGCTCGGAAAGGGCGTTGCTATCCGGGCGGGCACAAATATTTTGAAAGAGTACTGGCCGACCATCTTTAAGAGACTGAGAAACAAACCCACGCCGGCGAACTGAGGACGCGGAGGTGCCTGCGCGGCAAGCGGCTTAGTTGCCAGTTCCAGCTGCCGCTGCCCCTTCAAGAATCACATTGACCTCTGTTCCTTTACCAGAGCCGATCAATTGGTGGGCCGAGCCGCGATTCGCTGCGATCTCCAAGTAACCCATACTTCCAAGGATGCCAAACAGTTCACCGGGCCGGGCATCCGCGTATATCGAATGCATGGCGGTAACTTCCTTCTTGCCGACCAGGATCTTGAACGGTGGTGGTACTTCGTCGAAGAGCATGGGCGCATCTTGGGGCGTGATATTAGTCACCAGGTTTCCGAAGCGATCGACCTTGAGTACGACACCGCGCAGGGTATTTTCATTGGCCGGTTTCGGCTTGGGTGATGCGAATTTTACGTAGTCATCGATCTCTTCGCCCATTTTTTCAGGGTCCACGCCCTTCGACAGGTAGGCAGCCACCGGGGCGAATACGTCACGCGCGTGAAAAGTGTTGCTGCGTGGTTGGAGAAAGTAGTGCTCGGAGGTGACGTGCCTCACCCACATTCTTTCCTCTCGCTCGTAGACCATCGATAAAACGCCGTTGTCCGGAGCCACAAAGTAGCTTCGCTCGCTGGACGCGACGATGGCGCGGCGATCAGTCCCTACGCCGGGATCTACGACCACGACATGGGTGGTGCCAACAGGGAAGTAGGAGTACGCCTGTGAAATCGTCAATGCACCGTCCAGAACGTCGAATGCTTGTACGGAATGTGAAATATCGACGATTGTGGCTTCTGGCACGATGTTAAGGATGACTCCCTTCATCGTTCCGACGAAATGGTCGTTCAGACCGAAATCGGTGGTCAGCGTGATGATAGGGGTGCGAGGCAAAAGACCGTCCTTATCGCGCGAAAGTCAGCACAAACCACGAACGTATCGCGGGCGTAACTATCCGTCAAGGCACCTAGGTAATGGGCAACGATCGCTCAGCGATCCGAGAGCGAGTGTTGATCAGCGCCTTCAGTGGTTACTCGCCAAATCTGGTTTACTCGTAGCGAAGAGCTTCGATCGGGTCCATCTTGGACGCTTTAAGCGCGGGGAAGAACCCAGAGAATATGCCGACCATGCCCAGGATCATAAACGACACCAGAACGACCATGGACGACGCCCTCAAGAAGATGTCGCCTTCGTGATTGGTTGTCTTGTAGAACTCGCTGTAGAGCGGCATTGGCGGGATGACCCAGGTGAGAAAAACGGCGACGAGTATGCCGATCAGCCCACCAGCGAACGTCAGCACGAGTGCCTCCAGCAGGAACTGCACCAGGATGTGTCGAGGCCGTGCGCCGAGCGCTTTCCGAAGGCCGATCTCACGGGTGCGTTCTGTGACTGAGACCAGCATGATATTCATCACGCCGACTCCACCCACGGCCAAGGTGACAGCTCCGATCAACCCAAGTACGACCTGAAGGCCAATAGAAAAGCCGTTCACCATCGCCTTGCCTTCGATCGCATCCATTTCAGGAGTCGCTTTTTCGTCCTTGGGATCGAAATGATGACGTCGCGCGATGACCTCACGGACGGCCGCCAGAGTTTTCTTGTTCAACTCAGGCGCCATCGGCTGAAAAACGATCATCTCAGGATCACGAATATTCTTGAGGTCGCGAAAAAGACCCATCGGGATAAATCCGTTTTCGTTGTCTGGACCCTGGTACATCGAGTCCTGGATCTTGTTGCGCATCGTACCGATTACTTCGAACTCGAGTCCCCCAAGATTTACAAATTGTCCCACTGCCGGTGCGCCCTGAAAGACTTTTTTGGCCGCGTTATACCCCAGAATTACCACCCGCCGGTGGTCGACGAAGTCACCTTCGTTGAAGTAGCGGCCATCTTCAATGTCGATTCTGCGCATCTGCCCATAAGGCAGTTCAACACCTCGGACATTCATGGAGACAACACGAGTGCCGACTTTAAATCCGAAGTCGCGGTCAATTTCACCGCTCACTGCCTTCACGAGGGGAACTTCATCGCGAATCGCTTCAATGTCTTCGTACTGGTATTCAACTTTCTTGCCGGCGCGTTGTCCTCCGGCCTGAAGGCTGGTTTGTCCAGGCCAGAGGACAATGATGTTGGTCCCCATGTTCATGAAGGCGTGCATAACGCTCCCGCCTAGACCTTGCCCATACGCGAGCAGGATCACGACGGATGCCAGGCCCCACACGATTCCCAGCATTGTCAGTAGGGAACGCAGGCGATTCCGCATCAAAGCCTGCCACCCTTGCGAGATGAGTTCCTTCAGATACATGGTCTCCTATCAGCTTTATTCGATGGAGATGTCTCCCGAACCCGTGTGCACGCGAAGCAACGGTCCGCCGCCATGCACTTGGCCCGAAATCGATTTCTGCGGAGCGTCGTGGACAGGGCCTTCGACCGTGGTTGTCACGGGATGACGAACGTCCAACGTTCCTGAGCTGGTGGTCAGATCGACGTTGAAAGCCGCCTCCGATGGCAGGCGCAACCGGACATTTCCGGATCCAGTCCGCACCTCCCACTCATTCTTCTGCACGCCCTCGGCCGTGATGTCGCCGCTTCCCGCGTCGGCGCGGAGTCCGCCGTTGACGCCCCGGACCTGAATGTTTCCAGAACCTGTGTGGATCTGGACGTCTCCGGTGCCGAGTTGTTCAAGCTCGATGTCGCCGCTCCCTGCCGTTGCGCGGATTCCACCGTTCAATTCGCGTCCGCGAACGTTTCCGGAACCAGTTTGAACGCGGATGTCTCCGTTGAGAGCGCGGAGCTGAACATCGCCAGACCCGCTTTCGAGATCCGTGCCACCGCTAATGCCGCCGACGTCTTGATTGCCGGAGCCGCTACGAGAGTGCAATTTCGTTTCTGCAGGAACAGTAATCTCGTAGTCGATCGCGACGTCGCGCATGTTCACGTAGTCGATATGGATGATGTTGCCGGCTTGGCGAATTGGAGGATTTTTCGCCACTTCCTCGGCTTTCGCGCGCTTATCTCCGCCTATGAACCAGGAGTTGCCGATGTGAATCTTGCCGACGACTCTGACTGAGTCTGCTGGCCCGTTGTGTACAACGACATCCCCAGAGTGCGTGGAAACGTCCAGCTGCACAGGTCCGTTGACCTGAAAGGTTTTCTCAAACGTGCCATCAACGGAAGCAAAGGCAATTGAAGAGGCGGTGACGAACATCAGCGCCAGAAGGGCAGCAAAACGGTTGCGGGCAATCCATTTCCAACTTGAAGATTTATTCATAGCGAAGCGACTCCACAGGTGGCATTTCCGCGGCCCGCTGGGCGGGATACATCCCAGCGGTGAGCGTGATCAAAGATAAAGTTGCGATTGAAGCGGCAATCGAGATGGGCGAAACAATCGGATGAGGAACGAAGTCGGGCAGCGGGAGACTCGAGATGCCAAGACAAATGCCCACTCCGAGAATCAACCCAAGGGTTCCACTGACCACAGTCAATAAGACAGATTCTGCAAAAAACTGGCGCAGAATGTCGTGGCTCGTTGCTCCGAGAGCCTTGCGTACGCCAATCTCTCGAGTACGTTCTGTAACGGACACGAGCATGATGTTCATCACGCCGATCCCGCCGAGACACAATGTCGTTACGGCCACGCATCCGAAGAAGAACGTTACAACCCCAAAGATTTTATCGAGGATTTTGGCGCCTTCCATGGTGTCCCAGATGAAGAGGGCGTCTTTGTCCTTCGCGTCGAAATGATGCACGCGTCCAAGAACGCGCCTCACCTGTTCAACGGCCGCGTCGTGTTCTTCAGGCTGACCCACTTCGAAGACAATGTTCTCCAACCATCCTCTGGTGATGCCGGGTTTTTCCGGAGGAGGGAAATCGCGGGCAACACTTGAATAGGGAGCGAACAAGTAGTCATTGTCCGGCCCACTGTAGTTGGAATTCTGATCTTTCTTTTTGAGCGTTCCCACCACGGTGTAGGGCAGGCTCTTGATTAAAATTGCCGCACCAACCGCCGGTTGTCCTGGAAACAACTGCTGGCGGGCCGCAGAGCCCAGAATTACAACGCGGCGACTTTCGCGTTCGTCGTCATCGGTGATCAGGCGACCTTCCTCTAACAAGAGCGAGCGAAAATCTTGATAGGAAGGCCACATCCCTACGACGCCGCGGCTAGCCGAATTGAACTGGCTGACCTCCGGAATGGTCCGACGCAACTCCGGACTAACATTTTTCACCAGGTAACATTCGTCGCGAATCAGATGGGCATCGTCAATCGTAAGGTTGATCTCGCGGCCCGCAGCGCGTCCGCCGACCTGTGCGCTGGTGCGCCCTCCCCAAACAATGACTAGATCTTTGCCTAATGTTTGCAGCCGGCGTTTCTGGTCTACGCTAAAGCCGCGGCCGAGTCCCACCAGTAGAATCACTGACGCAATTCCCCAGACAATCCCGAACATTGTCAGGAAGATTCGCATCTTGTGCGCCCGGAATGTTGCGAACGACTGGTTCAGGAGCTCGGCCAGGTTCATAGGGACCTCAAAAAAACCAAGCTCCGGGCGTTAAGCTACAGCCAGTGAGGATCGTGGGCGACTGAAGCGTGAGAGCCGAAGCTTGGAGCCGACGTTACTGCAGAACGACTTCTTCGCCTTCTTTCAAGCCGCTCAAGAGTTCGGTCTTGGCGCCGTTCGAGATTCCGATGTTGACCGCCACTTTGCGTTTACCTTCTTTGCCCTTGGCATCAGGGACTTCGACGGACGCTTTCTTATCCTTGTCGTAAAGAATCGCGCCTTCCGGGATCTGCAGGACTGCTTTGTGTTCCTCCAAGATGACCTCTGCGTTGGCCGTCATATTGGCTTTCAGTTCGCCGCCCGGATTGTTGATGGAGACGCGCACTTCGAAAGTCGTGACGTTGTCCTTCTCAACTCCCATTGGGGAGATCTTCGTGACTTTGCCCGAGAAACTCTTGTCTTTAAAAGATTCAACCTTGATACGCGCAGGCTGTCCGAGATAGACCTTGCCGATATCGCTCTCGTCTACTTTACCTTTGACATAGACTTCGCTTGTGTCGCCAAGGGTCATGACCAGCGTTGCTGACGAACCGAGGACCAGAATTGAGCTGACCGCATCGCCGACTTCGACGTCGCGAGAGAGAACGATGCTGTCAATCGGAGCAGTGACCGTGGTGTAGTTCAGCTGCTCTTCGAGCTGTTTCAAGTTGGCGCGGTCTTGCGCGACCTGTGCCTGTGCCTGACCAATTTTCGCCTTCAAGACAGAAAGCTGGGCCTTCGATACATTCTGTTTGTTCAGGGCTAACTCGTAATTTTTTTGCGCATCGTCAAGAGCGGAAGCCGACACAACACCTTCCTTTGCCATGCCCTGAGCGCGTTCATACGCCCGTTTCAGCAAGGGAACATCCGGGCCCTCTGCATCCACTTTGGCGCGATCAAGATCCGCGCGAGTGCCGTTCGAGCTGGCCTCAGAGGCTTCCAGTTGTGCTCGAGCTTGTGCCACACGAGCCTGGATCTCTTCTTTGTCCAATTCGGCGAGCAGCTGCCCCTTCTTCACGCGGTCGCCAGCGTCGACATATAGACGTTTCACGATCCCGCTGGCCTTCGACTTAATTTCAACCTTTGTGATCGGGGTGATTTTCCCAGTCGCCACAACACTCTTCGCAAGATCACCCTTTTCCACTTTGGCCAGCTTTGAAGGATCGATCTTGGTGCCGCCACGGGTCGCCGCGATCAGCCCGCCCGCAATCGCCAGTACTAATACGCCGATAATCGACCCAATAATGATCTTCTTGCGGCGCTTCTTCTTGTTTCCATTTAGGTTGCCGTTCACATCTGCCTCCTGCCGGGGATATCGGTGGCGTTGTTGTCTACGATGACAGTTACGGACTTCCTTGCGGATAAGTTCCTAAAAAGATTGATACCCACCACCATTGTTATTGTTTCACTACTCGGCGTTAGACCGAAAGGGCACAAAAAAGAAAGCAAGAATCAGGACACAGCAATGGCAGGTGCTGGATTGGAGCGAAGGACGCCGGGGGCATTGACTGGACGATGCGGCGCCGGAAATAGAGATTTCGATTGTAAAACCCCGCCGCAATCCAATTCCTTTGTAATGTTAGAATTACGCAATCCATGATTGCCTTTGTGCTGCTCCGGGTGTTTTTTATCGTCCTCCTGGTTGCAGCCAATGCCTTTTTCGCGGCGGCTGAATTTGCCCTGGTGAGCGTTCGCGAGACGCGCATCCAGCAGCTCATCGAGGCACATCGCATCGGCGCGCGTACGGTCCTAAAGCTCCATCAGCATCTGGATCAGGTCGTCAACGGCGTTCAACTCGGGGTCACAGTTGCCAGCCTGGCCCTCGGATGGGTAGGCGAGCCTCTGTTGGCAACGCTGATCCAGGGCGTCATCGGACGAATTCCCCATGCCGAGGCGTACTCGCACGCAATTGCCATCGGCGTTGCCTTCATCCTGATTACCTGCCTGCACGTGATTCTGGGCGAACTGGTGCCGAAGTCGCTTGCGCTGCAGAGAGCGGAACGGGTTGCGCTGGCGGTTGCCGGCCCAATGGATTTCTTCCTGACTATTACTCGGCCGCTAATCTTCACGATGACACGTGCTGCGCGAGGCGTTCTTCGTGTGCTCGGTTTGAGGGAGATCCGGCACGGCGCCGTGCATTCAGCGGATGAACTACGTCTCATCGTCACCGCAGCTCACCAATTTGGGCAACTGCCAGCCGTTCCCGAGGAGATGATCCTGAACGCGCTCGACCTTGAGAGTGTGACCGTGCGGGAAGTAATGGTTCCGCGCACCAAGATTTTTTCTCTGCCAGCGGACTTGAGTTTGGATGAGTCGCTCGCCAGGGTAGTAGAGGAGCAACACTCACGTATCCCGGTTTACGATCCACAGCGCGGTCCAGAGCACATTATTGGCGTGCTGTATGCAAAAGATCTAATGCGCTGGACCCGCCTACGTGTGGCGTCGAGCCCGACGTCGGCGACTGCACAACGAATCGCGCAGATGCAGATCAGTCAGATTATGCATGATGTCCTGGTGGTTCCTGAGACGAAGCCACTAACAGATCTGCTTACTGAGTTCAGGGAACGTAAACGTCATCTGGCTGTGGTCGTGGATGAATTTGGTTCGACAGCCGGAGTTGTGACAGTCGAGGATGTACTTGAGCAGTTAGTAGGCGAACTCGAAGATGAGTTCGATGTGCCCCCTCCAAAACAGCCACCTCTCGGAACTGATGCTCCACTGGTATTCGAGGGATCCTACAATCTGCTCGACCTCGAAAGCCAGCACAACCTCGTACTACCGCGCGATGGTGGCTTTGAAACGCTAGCCGGTTTCGTAATGGCGCGCTTGCAAAGAATCCCGCGGGTGGGCGATTTCTTCGACTATGAAGGACACCGCTTTACAGTCGATGCCATGGAAGGGCATCGCATTGCGCGAGTCCGCATCGAGCACGCTCCTGCCGAGGCAGTGGAACAAGCTGGGGACTGATGATGCCGCAGCGCGATCGCGACACAAGGCTATCAATCTCAACCCGCCCTCGATTCCAAGGCGATTGAATTCAATAGCGCGCGGCTTGCATCAGCCCGTAGGCAAGCGCCAACCACAAGCTAAAGCCCGTAAGATTCAGCGCAACTCTCCACGGAAGACTGTCGATGAAATTGTTATATTTTGCGTCCATATGACCCTTTCTTTTGACTCTAGGTTAGACGTGGCTCGAACGCGAATGTGAGTTTGCCCTCACTCCACGCGAGCAACACTGTTAGTTACGCGAGGCGAGCAGGGAAAGTTCCGTCTGATTGTGGGCTACGCCAGCAGCGAGAAGTTGGGGTCTTCGTCCTGCAGAGGGTCGGCGAATTTGCGCAATTCGGGGTAGCTCTTGATCAGAGAGGGAGGTGCGGTCACGCGTTTGCCGCTCAGCAGCGCTTTCAATTCCAGAGCGTTCACGCCAGCTTTCCCTTCAAAGTGGTTGTTGGTGATCACGTAAGTCGTTGTTGCTTTTCCTGCGACTTCGTCGATTTTCGATTTCCAGTCTCTTAGTTCCGACTCTTTGTACAAATAGTTGTAACGGTCATCGCGGTTGTCGCTTTCGAACCACTGATCGTAGTTTCGGCCGTGCAGCCGAACATAGCCGATACCTGATGTCACGTACTGCGTGGGACTGAGTGATTGTCCGAGGACTGGCTGATCAATGTTACAAAAGGCGACGTTTTTCTGCATGAAGGAAGCAATTGTTTCCGGGTTTTCCCAACTCGAGTGCCGCACTTCAACGACTCTGGGATATTCAATGAACTGTCGCAAGAGTCGATCCAGATACTCTCGGTTGAGGCTTGTGTTCTTAAACGAGATAGGGAACTGGATGAGAAGTGCGCCAAGTTTGCCTTCGCCTGCAATTGTGTCGAGCCCTTCTCGCGCGCGAGCTTCGTCTTCGTCCGTTGGGCGGATAGTCGCGGCTGACGTCGGACCAACGACAGCAACAGGAGAGTGCGTGAACGCTCGATTCAACTTCGCCGTGAAGTTGAAATTCGAATTCACCCCTGCAACCTTGCGACACCACAAGCGGCCAAGCTCGGGCTTGATGTGTCCGTAAAACGAAGTGTTGATCTCGACCACGTCGAAGAACCGCGACAGATATTCCAGGGGGTGCAATCTGTGGCGAGTGACCTCTGGCGGATAAAAAATCCCGTCCCAGTCTTTGTAAGACCAGCCGGCAGTTCCAATGCGAATTTGGTGGGACGACTCCACAGGATTCGAAAGACGAGGACTGAGTCGAGGTTAGCACAGTAGCGGGTTTACCTGCGTTCGTGGGCGCTCAATCGATCTGCAGCGCGACCCAATAGACACCGTTCGGATAGCTCCCGCCACGCGCGAAACAGATTCCGACGGAAACCTGCTTCAGTTGCGGACTTGCGAGTACACGATCGATTCCATTTGGCAGAACTTCTGGTTGTGACTGCGTGTAGGTCATCACTGCATGCCCCTGGGACAACTCTCGAATCGTCCTGGTCATGAGCGTGTTGGTTTGTGCCATACCGCAGGCGGCATCACGAATCTCCGCCGGTGCAATCGAAGTCAATGCCGTAAGTCCGTGCTTTGTACGCCACTGATTCAATGCACTGGCCACCATGCTTTCTGTCTGGTGCAGCGATAGCACCGACAAACGGCGCGCAAAATCCTGAACGATGTACACACGGCCTCCCGAACGCACGACGGCGAATCCCGCCAGGTTGAACGAGGGGTCGAGAAGATTGGCTCGGTGCGGCGGCGACGCCATGAGATGGTCCTGAGCGGACGCAATATCGACGTCGAGCGCGACATTTTCTCCAGCTTGATCGATTCGCAAGTCGGTTGCGATTGCGATCCTCCGCGTCAATGCAGGTTCTCCCGCAAACTGGTGAGAAAGTTGTTTCGCGTCGGCCATGGCGAGCGCATGGTTTCTGGCGGCTCGAGTAAGGCCCTGATCGGGAGCAAGGGGAGGCAGTCCAGCAACCGCTCGATCGCGATTTGCGAGTTTCAGCAATTGAGCCTCAGCCTGTGGATCGAACGCGGATCCATCAGGATCGCTCGAATCGATCGACGCGGACGTCAGCATCGGGGGTTTCGAAGCTCTCTGTTTCTGGTTTGGCTTGGGTCCGCCGACCTGTGCGGGAGGATCGCCCGCCGCCGCAAACATCAGAGCTGTGCACGCAATGAGGGCCCGGAGCATCATTTTCGTACCGGATTAACCGGTGTATAAAAAGCGAAAGTTCCGCTATGCTTCTTGGAGGCTAACCTCTAGACTGGGGTTGGACACCTTACGATGGGGACATTCCTTCTAGGCCTGCTGCTTGTCGTCAACGTAGTACTTTTGGCGCTGGTGTTCCGCCTGTTCCAGCGGCATTCAGATGCGTCCCAAACCGATGTAAAGATGGAACTTGCGGCTCAAGCTGAGAATCTTGAAAATGCGCTGACTCAAAGGTTCACGTCCGCTACTGCCGACATGGCCATGCGGTTGGAGCAGACTAAAGGGGACTTACGCCAACAGGTAGCAGACCGCCTGGAAGAGGGGTTCTCTCGCATGCGCAGCGCGGTCGATGACCAACTCACGTCCGGCCGACGCGAACAGTCTGAACGCCTCAAAGAAGGACGCACAGAGCTGACGCAATCACTAACCATGACGACCCTTCAGCTGAAGGCTGAATTCGACAGCCTGAATCAAGCAACTGTAAAGAGCCTGGACTCCATCCGTGATCGGGTGGACGAGAAACTCATCGCGATCACCGATCAGGTGCAGCGCAAACTAGATGAGAACATCAAAGAAGGTTTCGCCCAGTTCGAAAAAGTGCAACAGCATTTGAAAGCAGCGGAAGAGCAACTGAGGGAAGTTGGCGCATTAGGGCACTCCATCAACGATCTCAACAACATGCTCAAGTTACCTCACCTTCGAGGGCAATTTGGCGAGGCTAGTCTGGAGCGTTTGCTTTCAGATTTTCTGCCGGCCCACATGTGGGCGTTGCAGGCTTCACCGGGCGAAGGCGGAGGACGCGCGGACGCGATCATTTATTTTCCCGATCGAAAACTTCCAATCGACGCAAAGTTTCCCCGTGAGCAGGTGTTGGCTCTGTTTGAAGGCGGCGAGGATAGCGTGGTGGATGCAGCGCGTGTTGAGTTTGTTCGAGTCATGAAGACTGAAGCGCGCCGAATCAAGAGCTACATTCAGCCCGAAAATGGAACGACCGATATTGCCTTGATGTATTTGCCGAGCGAGACGCTCTATATGGAAGCAGTCCGCAACCGCGAACTGGCCGACTGGTTGAACAGCACTCATGTTTTTCCCGTTTCGCCAAATACGCTTCTGATGACACTGCAGACCATTGCGCTTGTCCACAAGTGGTACGAGGTTGCAAGCCGCTTTGAGAAGAGCCGCCAGGAGCTTGGGAAAGCGCAAAAGTCGTTCGACTTCTTCCAGAACCAGTTCGAAAACGTCGGCAAGAATCTTTCTAAGGCGCAAGAAGCCTTTGACACCGCGCAACGACATTTGAAGACTTATCGCGGGAAGGTTTCCGCTCTCAGCGGACAGGAACAACTGGAACTAGAGTCGCCGGCGGCTGATGTCGCCGAAGATCTGCTGCCTCTAACGGACAAAGCAAGCGCATAACAAAAAAGCGCTCGCAAATTAACACTGCGAGCGCCAAAGATCTTCCAGATTTATGCCGCCTGAACTGCACGGATGAAGCGCTTCGCTTCATTCTCCTGACTAGCCGGCCGCGATGCCAACGCCTTGACCACTCTCTCTGCATCTCGCGAGACGCCGATCAAGCTCGCTGAGGACATGGCATACAAGAAGTGCAAGCCAACGAAATACATTCCCGGCATGCCATGGACGATGCCGCGTTCGTGAACGGGTCGTCCGTCCTCGCCAAAGATCGGCATTTTGATCCACGCGAAACCCGGATGATATCCGGTACACCAGATCACATTGTTGACGTCTAACGTTCGGTCATTTGCCAACAGCGGCCGACCACTCCGCACGCCAACCACTCTCGGCACGCGCTCGATACCCGCATCGATGAGGTCCTGAGGCTTAACGCGAACCAGTGGCGCGGCCTTCGAGAGTAATTTAGGACGCACCTTTCGCCCGATTGGCGTACTCACGGTCAAGACGTGATGACCAACGAAGCGAACCAATCGAACCAAAAAGTTGCTGGCAAGAAAAGTTTCAATGCGAAACGGGATGTGGCCCGACTCTTTGCCCGACATCCAGGTGGGATGTGACTGCGCAACTTCGAGGCCGATATCAGCGCCAGAATTTCCCACGCCCACGACAAGCACGCCGCCATCCCGCAGTTGCGAGGGATTTCGGTAATCGTGAGAATGCAGTTGCACCACGGCTGGATCCAACTCTCGTGCAAAATCTGGCACTCGGGGCACCTGATAGTTCGCCATCGCGACCACGACGTTGGCAGACTCAAAGCGCAGGTCTCCGGCGGTTGTGACGAAACGCTGTCCTTCCTTTGACAGGCTGTCGACCTTCACACCGTTTTTCACCGGCAAATGAAAACGTTGCGCATAGGATTCCAAGTAATCCGCGACCTCGTCTTTCGTGAGAAATGCGTCGCCACGGCCCGGGAATGGAAACCCGGGTAGACCCGCATAACGCGAAGGAGTGAACAGGCGGAGCGAGTCCCAGCGATTTCGCCAAGCATCACCAACGCGCGGGTGTGCGTCAAGAATCACAAATGGAATTCCGCGCTTAGCCAAGTGGTATCCGACGGAAAGCCCTGCCTGCCCACCGCCGATCACGACTGTGTGGGTGTGTTGTGTCTCGTAAGTCTTCATTAAAGTGAACCCCCAGTGAACCGAGAATAGAGAGTTCGCCCCATGATCGCATCGGGCGAAGTACCCATTTTCATGTTTTTGAGGAATGGGTAATTTTATGTAGATGCGCTACGCGATTCCGCGTTGATAAGCGTAAGCCGTGGCGGCGGCGCGTGACGACAAATCAAGCTTTGTGAAGATATTGCTAATGTGCCGCGCAACGGTCTTTTCACTGATATGAAGGTTGCTCGCGATCTCGCGATTGGTCATACCGGACGCGACGAGTTTGAGAACTTCCACTTCGCGCGTCGTCAATGGACCGGAATCTGTGGCGGCCTTGTTCCCAAGCGACGCGTCTACGCGCTGCACGTCGGGAATGGCACCGAGTCTCTCAAAAAGCTCGCGTGCCGCAGCGAGTTCGAGGTTCGCTGTGTCCGGGTTCCCTTGATCCCGAAAGGCATCCGCTAAAAGAACTCTCACCCGCGCTTCTTCATAGGGCGCCTGCAACTCCCGAAAACCGGCCAGCGCTCGCCGCAATTGAACGGAAGATTCGCTTGAGTTTCCACTCTGAAGGGCTACCGCGCCCATGGCGCGAGCTGCTAGGGCCTGCAGGTAAGGCGCGTCGAGACTGGTGGCGACGTTTGAAAGCTCTTGAGCGGCTGCATCCGCCGCCGCAAGGTCTTTCGCCGCCAGGGCGATCTCGACGGCTGCATCTAGCACGTAGGCACGCTTACCGGGTTCATTGCATTCATTCGAGAGTTGTTGGATTGCGGTATGGGCCGCTTGAATTTTTCCTTGTGCGAGCCACAATCGCGCGAGACCAGGCCGAGGAACGCGTTCCCACCGGCTGCATTGTTGATAGGCACTCTCGGCTTCCGCAAACTCTCCGCGTAGACGATGTACTTCCGCCTTTCGATAGAACGCCGCGCCAACGGGTGGCTTAGGATTGGGCTGGGAGAGTCTGTCACAGGCGCACTGAGCTTCGTTCAACGCGCTTAGCCAATTTCCCTGAAGCTGCAAAAGTTCGGCGCGGTGGATCAGGCAGTGTCCGCGATAAGGAACCAGATCCGGCTGCGTGGCGCACCACTGCTCAAGAGCCGTAGTCCATTCCTGCGCGCGGCGCAAATCAAAAATCTCCCCACATGCTTCGATGACGCTGCAATAAATACCTGCTGCATTGATGGCTGAAACCTCGCCAGCTTTCACCGCGACCATGGCTTCGTCGAGGAGCGATACTCCTCGCACTGTTTCTCCCCGGCGGATAAGAACGCGGCCTTGCCCCTGCAAGCCCATCGTCGCGAGATCTTGGTCTTTGAAGCGCCTGCCGATTTCGGTTGCTTCGACGAAGGATTCGTACGCCGCCTCGACATTTCCTTCACGCACTGAGCGAAGGCCGGCAGGCAACATGACGTACCCTTGTTCGACGCAGTCACCTTCCCCCTCGAGCAGGCGTTGGGCTCGCGATAGCCATCCGCTAGCCTGGGCCATCTCACCCTTCAGCACGGAGGTGAAACTTAGCCAGCACGCGGTTCGGGCGGCCAACCTGGACTTTCCATTGGCCAGAAAGCCTTGGTGGGCGCGAGCGAGAAACTCCGCGCTCTCCAGTTCTCGGCCGGTGAGGTGAGCCGATATGGAAAGTGAGACAAGGTCTTCTGGCTCGAGGGCAGCCTGCCGATCCGCTTCTAGGAGCGAGGTGTAGGCGGAACCCCATGCCTGCTTCCGTATCGACTCGTGTCCCTCATTTAGCCATTGCGTCCTACTCAACGAATTGTTGACGACAGGAGAGTTCATGCGGGGCAGGGGACTTCTCTAAAGTTTAGCACCGCGGCGAGCTGAGAAAGGACCCGCCAATTCCGACAAGCAAAACCCTAATTTTATTTTGGCATTCCGAGCAACGCGAGGAATCTGCTAACTGCCGACAACATATGTGGCTTGTTGTTGCCGAAGACATGGATTCTCTAACGAACGCCTGCCAGCCATCGTGTCACGCAGTCCGAACCTTCGATGCCGGCTTCGATCGCGTCGCATCTTGCACTTCCCAGATTCCATCAAACTTGACGAAGTACGGTTCGACCGAGATATCGGCGAAATTTGTGGTGAGAAGTTCTGCGGCACGCAGCAATTCGCCTCGATGGTGAATGGACTCCGCTTCGCGATCGCCCTTGAACTGAGCGAGCCCACCGTAGGTCGCACAGTCCGAGTGACTCATCACGAGAACACGTTTTGTTTTGTGCAGGCGAATCGACATTCGCACTTGCTCGAGAATGAAATCCTGCTCGAAGTCATTACGCGGCGACGCAAGGGTCTTCGCACCGCCGGCCACAACGATCATGTCGCAACGCACAATATTTTGCTTGCGCAGAAACTTACGGACGACCGTACTGATGCGATCGTCGAAACAGCAGAGCACCGCGGCATCCGCGACGTATGGATCCGCGGGAGAGTCGAAGTGGAAGATCTTTCTCATATCGCTCTATCCTATCTTTTCGTGCTGGTGTTAAGCACGACTACACCTCAGGATTGGAAGATGCCCTCATGGGACAGCCGCCGCGGCTGCCCCTTCTTGATGGCTTGTAATCATGCACCACGTTTGGTCTTTAGCTCCGCCAGCAACTGATTGATGCGGTCTTCCTTTTCAAGCGCCGCAAGGCGCATCTCGACATCGTCAGCCACCAGTTCCGAGGTCGCCTGAGCGGTCGCCTCTTCACGAACGATCTTGTGCCTCATGCGATCGTACGTACCCGACTTCGCGCTGTTGGTCATCTCGAGCTGCGCGCTGCCGGCTCTTTTTGCGGCACGTGCCCGCCGATGCTGCGCGATCAGCACGTCGGTCTTGGCGTTCGCTTCGGCCAGCTTCTGCTCCAGTTGCCGCAGCGCGGTCTTCAAATTGTCGACTTGCGCCCGCTGATCTTCGACCTGCTGCTGGAAATTTGCGCTCAGGTCTCGATAGCTCTCAACGCGCTCCAGGGAAGCACGCGCGAGGTCATCCTGCTTTTTGTCAACTGAGAGTTCCGCTTTGCGCATCCACTCCGCGACCTTCACGTCGTTTTCTTTTTTCTTTTTTTCCAGCAAATGCTGGTCGGCAATCGCTATTGCCACTTGAGTTTTGACCTGCAACAGCTGGTTCTGCATGTCGAGTGTGACTTGCTTGATCATCTTCTCGGGATCTTCCGCCTTATCAATGAGGTCATTGAGATTGGCGCGGACTAGGGTAGAGACTCGCTCAAGTAATGCCATATGACACCTCGTAAATTCATTTGCTACTGCCCGCTGCTAGTAGCGGATTGTTTAGCGCACATTTCGTTTGCCGATACGCGCCACCAATGTGATGGCGACGTAGGCCGCGATGCCGGCAGCAACCCAGACGCCCATGTGCCCAGTTGCGGCCCCCATTGCCGCGCCGAGCGCGCCGCCGAGAGCGACGGACACTCCGAGCGATCTGGCGTGATCCAGTTCTTCATTCACAGAGCCTCCAGTCGATACTTCATGCATGAGGTTGAAGACGGGCGGTGACGCCCGTCCTCATCGTTCGTCATTTAAGCTAGCCCACAGCGGCGAAGCCGGGGCAGCCACTTGCTATTACACTGGCGACTAGGAATTGGGCTTCGGTGCCTTGTCGCCGATCTGGCGCACCTTGCCGAGCATCTCGTTGATGTTCATGCCGGAAAGCGTCTCGAAGAGTGCCGGCACTTGTGCCGCCATTTTCGTGAGGTCTCCAGTAATTTTGTTCAGGCCGGCAGAATCCCCATTGCCAGTCGACACGACGGTGATCTTGTCCACGTTGGCCAACGGGCTGGCCAATGCACGAACCACCTCGGGTAAACCGGTCAACAGTTTGTCGATGACCGCGGCCTGGTTGTATTCCTGGAATGCCTCGGCCTTTACGTTCATCGCTTTCGCTTCCGATTCACCTTTCTTGAAGATGATCTCGGCTTCCGCTTCACCTTGGACGCGAATCGAGGACGCATGTCCTTCAGCTTCGGCGATCAAGCGCTGCTTCTCGGCGGCAGCGAGAGTTTCAATCCGCTGACGCTCGATTTCAGCCTGCTTCAATACGGTCGCGATCAGCTCTTTTTCGCGACGCAGGATTTCCGCTTCCTGCACCTTGACCTGCTGTTCTTTTTCGACCTGCATGACCTTCACGCTTTCAGCGATAACCTGCTGTTGCATGATGTTGGCCTGGATGTCATACGCCTTATCGGCCTGGGCCTGCTGGCGCTTCGTCAGCTCCTGGTATTGCGCTTTCTTGATTTCAAGGTCGCGCTGCGCTTCCGCCTGTTTTGCGAGCGAAAGGGTCTCTGCCAGCACCCTCTCCTGGTCTGCCTGGGCCTTTGCAACTGCGGATTCCCGCATTGCAAGGGCGCGCTTGATGGCCGTGTCGCGGTCCGCTTCCGCCGTTGCTACGTCAGCATCACGTCGAATGCGCGCCACGTCCGGCTTGCCCATGTTCGTGATGTATTCGTTCTTGTCGCGGACCTCTTTGATGGTGAAGGAAATCACTTCCAATCCCATCTTGTTCATGTCGTCAGCGCATGTTGAACGCATGCGGTCGCCAACCATTTCGGGCTGTTTCACGATTTCTTCGACCGTGAGCTGTCCGATAATGCCGCGGAGATGACCTTCCATCACGAGGCGGATCAACCCTTCGCGCTGTTCGGGTGTTTTGGTGAGGAACTGCTCAGATGCAGTCAGAATGGACTCGGTGTCCGATTTGACCTTGATCTGCGCCACTGCCTCAACGGTGACCGCTACGCCTTGCTTGGTATAGAGATCCTGTTGCGGTGCGACGTCGAATGACATCAGTTCGAGCGAAAGCTCACGGCAGATTTGTACCATCGGAAACACGATGGTCCCGTGTCCTTTCACCACTCGGGTTCCACCAAACCCATAGACGATGAGCGCTTCATGCGGACCTGCTTTGCGGTACAACCGGGCCAGAATACTCATGATCAGAAAGATGACCAGGACCGCGAGTCCTGTAATCACCATGATCTCGATCATTTTCGAATCGCCAAACATATCGCCTCCTAAAAAGCCACGTGACCTGATGGCCATCTTTATGAATGCGCGAACTGCTTCATCGCATCGAGATCGTGCACGATGCGCTGCGGTTCGTTGTGTCCTAGAAAAACTTCGCCCGTATTGGTGCTGACGCGTACTCCACGATTCGTCCACACATAGGCGCGATCATTGCCGATGCCGCGAATGCCGTAACCGCCCCATCCGCTCCACGATCCGATTGCATACCCTCGGATTTGGTCAATCGGAATTGACCGTAGGCGAAAGCCGAGTGTCATGATCTCCAGCCCAAATCGCGAAAAACGGTATTGAAACCCGAACCATGCGGCTGCGACCGAGACCAGCAGAATCGCGACGATGAGAGCCATTCCAATTCGCACCATCGGGACATGAATCGCCGCCATGGCTCCTAGAACTGGGACAGCTGGCAGAAGTAGCACCAGCGCCCAGGTGCGTCCGCTATGTGTTTCCTCGGCAATCAAGGCAGTTTCCTTCTCAGGAAATGCGCTGCCACGATGCGAACGGAAATAAATGAACATCAGGGCGACAATCGAGAGCGGCACCGTAAGTAACACCCAACCGATCTCGACCGGCTCGCCGGTGAGGGCATGATTCACGATCGAGGCATTGACTCGATAAATCACTGTGACGATCAGGATGAAAAACGTTAGTAGCGCCCATGCGAACTGTCCCTGACTCGACCGCAGTTGTGCCAGGTAAAGCACGACTGAAAAGACGAGCAACATGAAGGTGGTCAACACCAGCGCAAATCCCAGCGACGCTTCACGAGTCATCCATCCATTCGCGTTTCCCGCTGCGTCGAAGTGAGTTGCCATGCGCACCGGTAGCTCATTCCACACTTGCCAATAGCGTAGTGCGGTCAAAGGGAGCGCCATCCACATCAGCGCTATACCGAGTTTGTAGTAGGTACGATTCATAGCAATCAAACTCCAAGGTTCGGTGCCCGAACCACTACTTTGTGGACTGCTCGTCCGCGAGACCCACCTCGTGTTCTCCCGCCATTTCTTCCCAAGGCCGCACGTAGGCAAGGCCTTTCTCGTAACGCGTTACGACGACTTCGGTCCCTCTCGCAATTGCAGCTTCATTCTCGCTGCGGGCGCCGCATGTACGACGAGTGCCGGCTTGTGAGTAAATTAGTTCGCCCGTTCCGCCTTCACGAATCGGAAGCGACAGTCGCCCCAACACTCCAACCATCTCGTAGTCTGCCGGGTCCATGAATTCTTCGCCCGACATCAACACCTTCGACATGAACAAGAACACGATCGTCGCACCGACAAACCCAGCCACTACGGCCAGTCCCAGGCCGCTGAACACCCATATGCTGGAGTAGCGCGTCAGCAAGTATCCGGCCCCGCCGAACCATGCGAGAAACGCTGCTAGCGTCATGGGATTCAGCACCGATGCATGTGACGAGTCAGGATGTCCGCCATGCCCATGAGCTCCTGTGTGCACATGGCCATGCGCACCTGGAAAGTGCAAATGGAATGGCAGATGCCAATGTGCGCCGAGAACAAACGACAGTACGCTGAACAGAAAGCCCGCTGCAAAACAGACGAGATAGAAATCCGCCCATGTCATAACGTTCGCCTCCGGTCGCCCGACGCGCTGCGTGACAATCGAGCGAGCTCCGGCTTCAAAGCTTCAAACAATCGATCGGCCAACCCTGGCGTCTCGAGGATCGCCCCCAACAGCAGAAAACAGCCGCGCGTGTCGCGGTCTCGAGCCGCTTTGAGTAGCGCATTGCTCACTTCCGGGTCGCTTGCGAAACGCTCCGCGCCCTGCAACAGCCACACGTCGAGTTTTCCTTCTATCGTGCGCAAGTCCGATACCAGCTCCGTGTGATACCCCTCAGGGTCGTCCACCAGAAATCCCGGATGAACCTTAAAGAACTTTGCCAGCAACGTTCGCGTCGATTGCGTCATATGGCGGCGCGAGCCGCTTTCGATTTGCGATAAGTAGGACTGGCTGATCGACTTGCGAGTCTCAGCGCGGACGGCGCGTACCAACTCCAGCTGCGTCATAGGACGATCAAGTCCACGCAATCCACCTTCAACTTCGCGCAAGTAACGAATTTTTTCGCCTAATGTCATATCGCAAATCGCACATACAATATCGCGATTTGCAATACCAGTCAAGATGTGGATTTGGCGTATTTGCAACCGGATACAAGCGAGTTTGCTGGATTAGACGGAAGTTGCGACGCGCTCCCATGCGGGAGGATAGTTCACGACGAGCCCAAGATCGTCGACCTCGATCTCTGTTCGGAAGCCGGTGCTGCTCTGGTACTGATATCGGTTGGTACTAATGCGGCCGTAGGTTTGCGAAAGCATCTCAACGTTGAGATCTGGAAAGCGAACCCAAGCCGCGCTGACCGCGGCTGACTCTCCGATGGCCAAATTAAGGCGCCGAATCGGCAGAGTGTTGGTAATCGGACTTACGGACAGATCAATATCAATGCACCCACTGACGGACGGTATAAGCTTGCCGGAAGATTTCCATTCTCCTTGTTCGGTTGATTCTAGCGTCAGCCCACTACTCTCCGCCCCGATGACACGTTCGACCTGAACGCGATGTGTCCGCCATATCGGATCGCAAGCTACGCTGTAGACCACAAGCATGGGCCGCCTGTCATCCGTTGCACAAGTGACCGTTCCCTTCAAAAGCCAGCCTTCGCTGGTTTGCCATAGCGCCGCGTGCTCACTTCCTGGCAGCCAAAGATTCCGCCAGAGAATGGACTTTGCAAGAGTTGCCCTAAGACTAATCGCCGTCACGCTGCGCCATCCAAGACCTCGTAATGTTCGACGAAGGGCCGCATTTCGAGCAGGAACCGTTTGTCCTCTGGATAGTAGACAGCCTTTTCATAGTCATGACCGGCAAACGCCTTGATGGCGTCCCAGGAATCCCAAAACGTTAGAATCAGGAATTCGCAGCGGCCGTCCTTCACAGAGCGCAACGTATGTATTCCTCGATTGCCGGCAACGGAGACGTATTCTTTGAGTCCAGTCTCCTGCAAGTAGGTGTAATAGGTGTCCTTGTCAGACTCACGCACAGTGCCTCGCCATATTCGCCCGATCATGGTTGGCCAACCTTAATGTTGGAGTTGCTTCTCGCTTAGACGCGCGCTGCCTTGAAAGGGAGCGACAAAAGAAAAGGCTCCCGTCGAAACGGGAGCCGGTTGGGTGCTAAAAGCTTACCGGTGTTGAGCATCATGCTTCTGGTGGTAGATGCTTTTTGAAAGGTGGTTCTGCTGATGATTGACCTTGGCCTTTTCTGCCGGAGTCAATGTGCCGCCGTTCTGCGCGCGCATGGTGCGCGTCTCGTGGTTTAACGCGGCTTCTTTTCGTTCCACGCGAGAAGCTTCACGCGGCGTCAACGAACCATTTTCGATGCCTTCGCCGATGCGCTTCTGCTGATTTTCTTTGCGCTGTCCGATCTCGGTCCTAGGATTTGTGTTCTGCATCTGCCCGTCATGTTTCTGCTGGTAGATGTCATGCGAAACTTGATTCTGCTGACGCTGAATACGGGCGCGCTCTGCCGACGTAAAGTTGCCATCCGCTTTCATGTTCTTTTCTTCGCGGTTGATGACAGCCTCTTTATGTTCGAGGCGGGAAGCTTCTCCCGCGGTCAAAGAGCCGTTTTCAACCCCTTCGCCGATCCGCTGTTGCTGATTATCTTTTCGCTGGTGGACGGTTGGAGCTTTCGTATTCGGATCTGCTGGGGCGGGTGTCTGGGCAGAAGCAGGCAACATGCAGGCTGCCAAGGCCGCACTTACAAATAAACTCTTGCTTAGGTTGTTCATGGTCTCCTCTTATCGCGATCGGTTGTTGCACGCCTGCAGCACGTGGCTGCTTACTCGTCAAAAACACAGGGGCTCATGAAATGTTGCGGCAGATTTCAACGTAGCACCAGTTTGTTCTGGTAACGTTACCGGTTACCAAAGTGCTTGAACGACCATACTGGCGCGAGTTTTGGAGTTATTGAACTTGCACCGGTTGGGGCGCGCTGGGCAGAGATGCAGGAAGGGCAGCAGTGTTTCCCAAGTTTTCCTTCTTCCATCGCATCGCGGCCGTAATCCGGGTGCGGCCGCTAGGATGATCGAAAAACAAAACTTCTTCGAGCGCACTGGGATCAAGTTTTCGATAGTCGCCCAGTTTTAAATCGACCGCCGCCTCGCCGTCGGGCTGGCGGCTGGCGTTCAATCCAAAAATATCTGCTTCAAATTCCTGAGTGCGGGTCCAAGTGTTAATCAGCGGAGTCGTAACGAAGAAAAAAATAGATAGCAAGACAAGCGCAAGGGGAAGAACTGCTACATCCGTGTAGTTACGAATGCCCCATCGCTCGCCCCAACGCGCCAATGACCATTGCACCGACCAGTTAAGAAAAGCGAAGCCTGCAGCGAAGATCACTCCGAAAAACAGCAATCCCTTAAAAATATGATTCATCACGTAGTGACCCATTTCGTGGCCCATTACTGCCTGAATCTCTTCAGGAGTGCAGCGGTTCAGCAAGTTATCGTTCAGGGTAATTCGCTGGCTACCAAACAATCCGCTTACGTTTGCGCTTACGCGATTCGTCTGTCGCGAAGCATCTACCTCATACACGTCATTCGCAGGAATGCTGTTGGCATGAGCCATACTCAGGATGGAGTTCTTAATCGCGGCATTTGCCAGAGGCTTATAGGTATTGAATCGAGGCGCGATCAAGATCGGATAGATCAATACCACTACGGCCTGGAATGCGATCGAAGCAACGGCGCCCCAAATCCACCAGCTTTTGCCGAGACGACGAACGATCGCAAACAACCCTACGACAGCAATCCCGCCCAGAATGGACCCTATCGCTAGTCCAACAAGCTGCTCGGTGAACCACGGCCCAAACGTCTGGTTCGCAAGCCCGTATTTGTGCTCGCGGAAGTAACCCTCGTAGACGGTCAGCGGAAATTGCAACACTGTGGTGATAATCAGAAAAGGGATGAAGTAAAGCAGCGTTTGCAATAGCTGGCGTTTTGTAACGCGTTCTGCCCAGTCACGAATGCGCGCGCTAAGTCGGCTTTGCAGGAACCAAATCAAAATCGCTGCAGACACTAAAAAATCCCAGAGCAAGAGCCAGTATCCGCCCTCGAAATATGCATCTGACTTTGCCTTCTTGTCCGAGGGGATGGTTGCAAGCCATGCGTCGGTGGCGGCCTTCACATCGAAGTTCGGACTAGGCTGCGCTGCCGCGGGAACATTCAACTTGGGAGGCGAAGTCTTCTCCGTAGAGCTCTGTGCGCTGCAGGTCAACGTTAAGGCTGTCAAGAAATTGGCAAGAACAACCCGTCGAAGGACCGTCCTCATAGTTTTCTCCCAACTCTTTATGAACGACTCAAAGGCCCGCTTCAATGCGCGATCGTGGGTCGAGCACATCTCGCAACGCATCTCCGATGAAGTTAAAAGCTAAGACAGCGAGCATCACCGTCACCGCTGGGAACAATACAAGATGGGGCGAGTCGAACAAGTGTGAGCGCCCATCGTTCAGCATCGAACCCCAACTGGCGGTCGGCGGAGGAACGCCCAATCCAAGAAAGCTCATCGTAGCTTCTGCCAAGATCGCTCCCGCCATACCGATAGCGGCTTGTACGATTACGGGTTGAATAATGTTCGGCAAGATATGACGGGTAATCACGCGCCAATCGTGTGCCCCAAGCGCGCGCGCCGCTTCCACATATTCTCTTTCCCGCGTCGCCAGAACTTGGGCGCGAACCAAACGCGCATAGCCAACCCATCCGCCAAGAGACAGAGCCAACACAAGGTTGAAAATGCCGGGGCCCCGAAACGCAACGAAAGCAATTGCGATCAGAATTCCGGGGAACGACAAAAACGCATTCATCAAAACAATGTTTACAAATCGATCAACGCCACCGCCGTAATAGCCGGCAAGCGACCCGACAATCAATCCAAGAAGGAGCGATAAGACAACGACGCTCGCGCCGACAAACATCGAAATACGCGAGCCATAGATAAGGCGCGACAGGATGTCTCGACCGAGTTCATCTGTTCCACACCAATGCGCGCGAGAGGGAGGTTCCAGGCGGTTCGGAAGATCAATATGTGCGGGATCGTAGGGCGCGATCCACGGCGCAAAGATGGCGGCAAACAGAAAAATGACGACTAGTACAACACCAATCGCCGCGAGGATGTTGTGACGGGCCAACCGCGTCAGCAGGCGGTCGGTTGTCAGTGGCCAGTTGGTCGCCATAGGTCAAGACGTTGCTAGCGGCAAGATTCGAACGAAAGCGTCGATCGCGCGCTCATGTGCTTGCATTGTTTTCGGTTAAAGTACTTGCCTCTTACTGTCGAATTCTAGGATTCACAATCGAGTACACGAAATCCGTTAGGAAATTCACTGCTACGTACGTTAAGCCAATGGCAAGGATGCATCCTTGCACCAGGTAATAGTCGCGATTCGCGATTGCCTGCACCGTGAGTCGCCCGATACCGGGCCATGAAAAAATTGTCTCTGTAACGATTGCGCCGGCTAGAAGTGCACCAAACTGCAGACCGAGCACCGTAACGATCGGGATCATCGCATTGCGCAGTGCGTGTCGATAGACAACCGTCCTCTCCGGCAATCCTTTGGCCCGCGCCGTCCGGATGTAATCTTGCCCCAACTCCTCCAGCATCGATGTTCGGACCATCCGCGTCAGAATTGCTGCCAGGGCGCCACCCATTGTGATTGCCGGTAGGATCAGATGGAGCCACGATCCCGAACCGGATACTGGCAGCCATCCCAATTGAATGGAGAAAAGCAAGATGAGAACTGGACCAAGCGCGAAATTGGGGAATGACAACCCGAACAAGCTGACAACACTTAACGCCCGGTCATCCCACTGGTTTCGATGTCGCGCGGAACGTACGCCCGCTGGAATCGCCAACAAGATCGCCACCAGCAAAGCAGCCAGAGTCAGCTGCAGAGTGTAGGGATACCGCTGTGCAATCAACTTGCTCACTCCCTGATTGAAGCGGAGTGACGGACCAAGGTCGCCATGCAGAACGCCCTTCCAGTAGTTCAAGTATTGCCGCCCGAGAGGGACATCCAGTCCGTATGCGTGTCGAGCTGACTCGATGTCAGCGGACGCGGCACCCTCGCCCAGCATCTGTTGGATCGGGTCGCCCGGTACAAAGTGAATCAACAGGAAAACGATCGATACCACCAGCCAGATCACAGGCAGGGTGTAGAGCAGGCGATGGAGGAGATAGCGGAGCATCAGTGGTTGGTGCCCGGTGGCAGGGTGTCAGTCATCAGCTCTGCGTCGCTTTGTTCCACCACTCAGAGTGCGCCGAGACAACGTGTAGCTGTCCTGAAACTGGTTTTGAAGACAGCTTGAGTTTAATTCGCCACGAGCGCTTCACGCGCCGCGTAGTGCGATTCAACGTATTCGTCGAGAATCTGGATAAACTCGGCCACGATCTTGTCGCCTTTCAGAGTTGTGAACAAGCGGCCGTCAACGTAAACGGGGGCTTTCGGTTCCTCGAAGGTTCCTGGGAGCGAGATCCCGATATTTGCGTGCTTCGATTCGCCGGGCCCATTGACTACGCAACCCATCACTGCAAGTTTCATCTCTTCGACGCCCACATAACGGCCTTTCCATGATGGCATCTGCTCTCGCAAATATGATTGAATCTGCTCCGCCATTTCCTGAAAGAACGTGCTGGTAGTTCGTCCGCAACCAGGACAAGCGGTGACTTGCGGAGTGAAGCTGCGAATACCAATCGACTGAAGGATTTGTTGTGCTACTCGAACCTCTTCGGTGCGATCGCCGCCCGGAGCGGGCGTAAGCGATACGCGAATGGTATCGCCGATGCCTTCCTGAAGGACCACACCCAGCGCCGCGGACGAGGCAACGATTCCTTTCGCCCCCATGCCCGCTTCGGTTAGCCCGAGGTGCAACGGATAGTTGCAGCGCGCAGCCAATGAGCGATAGACATCGATCAAATCCTGCACGCCGCTGACCTTCGCACTCAAGATAATCTGGTCGGACCGCAGACCATATTTTTCCGCAAGCGCCGCCGACTTTAGTGCGCTCACAACCATGGCTTCCATTGTGACTTCTCGCGCGTCCTTCGGTTCGGCAAGCACGGAATTCTCGTCCATCATCTTGGTCAGCAAAGCGCCATCGAGCGATCCCCAGTTCACGCCGATTCGCACGGGCTTCTGGTTCTTCACTGCAACTTCAATCATTGTGCGAAAGTTGTCGTCATTCTTGCGACCAACGCTGACGTTCCCGGGATTAATTCGATACTTCGCCAGCGCTTCCGCGCATGCCGGATACTTGGTCAGCAGTAAGTGTCCGTTGTAGTGGAAGTCCCCGATGAGCGGCACGCGCACCCCCAGCTTGTCGAGTTCTTCGACAATCTTTGGAACGGCTGCTGCGGCTTCATCGTTGTTTACGGTCACGCGAACCAGTTCGGAGCCGGCTCGGGCGAGATCAGCCACTTGCTTCACGGTCGACGCAATATCCGCCGTGTCCGTGTTCGTCATGGACTGCACCACGATTGGTGCACCGCTGCCTACGCGCACACCCCCGACTACCGCTGTAACGCACTGCCTGCGTTGAATCTGTGCCATAGGGAAGCTTCATTTTAACACGTCGGTAAGGGTTCAGATTGAGGACAAAGGGGTTAGAAAATGGGTAATCCCGCAAAAAAGAAAGGCTTCTGACAAGAAAAGCGCGGCGTGTGCCGCGCTTTCGCTCAACCTGAAGGCGTCTATGTCAGGGCAATCTTTGTGCTAGCCCCGGAATCGTCTTCATCAAATCGTTGTAGATGACCATTACGGCGAACAGTACCAGAAACACAAACGCTGCCTGATACACCCGTTCTTTGATAGACAGGCTGATATCTCTCCGCATCAGCCCTTCAATCAAGAGAAACAGAATCACGCCTCCGTCCAGGATGGGAATTGGCAGAAGGTTAAAGATTCCAAGATTCAGACTGATCGCGGCCGTGAGTTCGAGCAAGGGGGTCCAGCCTTTTTCCATCGCCGCTTGGCCAGCAGCTTGGCCAATTCGTACTGGCCCTTCGATAGTCCGAAGAGATATCTTTCGCTGTACCATCTTCTGGACAAGTTCCAAAATCAGGAACGACGCCCTTTTGTTCCGTTCGAGCGACATGTTGAAGGCCTGCACAAAGGGCAGGGTAGTGACTTTCATCGGAATGCTCGAGATGCCCACGCGATAACGTTTTTCGCGCAGCCCGGTGACGTCGCTCAGCACCGGCTGAACCGTGAATGTCTGCGTCTTGCCGTCCCGCAGTACGGTTAACTGGACAGGCTGATCTTTCGTCTTCTTCAACGTTTCGATCATCGCTTCCAGCGCAGGTACTGGCTGCCCATTAACAGCGGTGATTTGGTCGCCGACCTTGAGTCCTGCTTTTTCGGCAGGCATACCAGCTTCAAGATCGGTGATGGTGACAGCGGGCTGCTTGGGAATCCACCCGGAGAATCCGATCTGCGAAACGCCCGTCGGCTCGGGCACAATCGTCTTTTCGATTAGCTGGCCGCCCCGATCGAGCGTTACGTGTAGCGGTTGATTAGGGCTCAGGGCCTCTTTTGGGTCAACCTGTTCCCAAGTCGGGTTCGCAATGCCCTCGATGTTCGTGATGCGGTCCCCCACCTGCACCCCGGCTTTTGCCGCGGGGGTGTCATCCATAACCCAGCCCACGACTGCAGGCTCATCCAGAAAAGCCGGGTATTCGTAGTGCACCATGTAAACGGCCGTCAGCAGGAAGATAGCGAGAAAAATGTTCATCGCCGGTCCTGCCAACGCAACCAGGAAACGCTGCCAGCGCGGGTGGCTCAAGAATTCGCCCGGATCGCCCGTGCGCTCGTCCATCGGGTTTTCGCCGGACATCTTCACGTACCCGCCCAGCGGAATGGCAGCGATACGGTAGTCTGTGTCGCCTCTTTTGAAACCAAAAAGCCTCGGGCCGAAGCCGATGGAGAACACTTCGACGCGAACTTTGAAGAATTTCGCCACGGCGTAGTGTCCAAATTCATGAATCAGGATCATGAAGCCGAGTACCACCACCATCGCCAGGACCGAAATGAAGACAGAACTAAAGAAATGAGCCATAAACTTGCAGATTAATTCCTTTGCCGAGATGCTGAAACAGATACCACTGGAGCTTTGATGCGGCTAACTTGCTTTACGTACTCACTGGCTACGCCTCTAGCTTCGGCGTCGAGCTTCAGAACTTGTTGAATAGACTCCAGTCTGCCAGCTTTTGTGTCAGAAAGCACTGACCCGATAGTGCCAGGAATCTCGTCAAAAGGGATGCGACCTTCGAGGAAGGCGGCCACGGCCACTTCATCCGCGGCATTCAAGGCTATGGTTTTGGCTCCTCCTGCCTCCACTGCCTCGTACGCCAACCGCAGACAGGGGAATTTTTCCATGTCCGGCGGGATGAAGTCCAGGTGGCGCAACTCGTTGACGGGAAATCGCAAGTCGGAGGCGATTCGATCCGGATAGGTTAACGCATATAGGATCGGCAGCCGCATATCCGTCACGGAAAACTGTGCAAGTATGCTGCCATCTACGAATTCCACCATGGAATGAATCGTAGACTGCGGATGGACAATTACTTGAACCTGGCTAGAGGGCACGTGGAAGAGGCGGCACGCCTCGATTACTTCAAAGCCCTTGTTCATCAAAGTCGCGGAGTCAATGGTAATCCGCCTACCCATCTTCCAGGTGGGGTGATTCAACGCCTGTTCAATCGTGATCCCGGGGAATTCTGACTTCGGAGTCTTTAGGAACGGCCCGCCTGACGCGGTCAGCCAGATTTGATAAACCTCGTCCATTCGGCCGCCCCGCAGGCATTGGTGCACCGCGTTGTGTTCGCTGTCGATCGGAAGAATAGGCTTACCCTGTCGACGAGCCTCTGCGGTGATCAATTCACCCGCCACGACAAGAGATTCCTTGTTGGCTACGCCGAGAGTCTTTCCCGCCTTGATGGCTTCATAGGTGGCTTCGAGTCCGGCCACACCAACAATCGCACTGACCACGAAGTCAACGTCCGGATGCGTGGCGACGAGTACTGCGCCCGCCGAACCGTAAACGACTTCTGTTTCGCCGGATCCGTTAGATTTCAGGCGCGCCTTCAACGAGTTCGCATCCTGCTCGGAAGCCATTGAAATGACGCGAGGCTTCCAGCGGACAGCCTGTTCAAGTGCTAATTCGAGGTTGCTGCCGGCCGCGAGAGAAACGACTTGAAAGCGATCCGGATAGGATTCAACAACACTGAGCGTGCTGCGCCCGATCGATCCGGTCGAGCCCAAGATGGCGATGCGTTTCATGCGAAGGCCCGTGGCCAAGACGTCTATTTTACGCGGGAAAGGGACGAATCGGTAATCAAGACCGAGCTACCCTCCGTGATGCACTGTCGGTCCACTATTCGCGAACCGTCGAACACTGAATGAAATCGGAAGCCCGACCACCACCATATGTATCAACAGCCCTTGAATCAGGTCGCGAAGCTGATATGGACCTGTGGAGTGAAGCGCCGATAGCGGGAGCACGACAAGATTCATCACCTCTTCGACCGCCGCTCCAAAGAACAGCCCGCACACCAGCGGGTGTTCCGTCAAGAAATTCAGCCTGCGGCTAGCCAAGTAGTAAATTGCCGCTGCTGATGTCGCGATAAAGAAATGTAGAAGTACGCCGAGAATGTAGGTTCCAGCTCCGCCCTGGAACGCCTGTCGGCCCAGAAGACCTCCGGCGATCGCGAGCGGAATATCCCACCCAAACAAGATGCAAGCTTGTAGAAGGTCCAGAGTTCCGGCAATGAGGCCGCCGACTCCGATGGCTAACACAGCGTTTCTTTTTCCCGATGGTGGCGTGGAGTCTCCGATCATCCGTCGTCCTCTCTTTTCTTTCACAGTAGGTTTGTTTTTCAAGCAGTGACGATATCGGCGAAGACCCGCGAAGTCCTGAACATGCTTTGAAATACCCTGAATAGTTCTGAAATTGATCGGCTGATCGCGGAAAATGACGGCTTGCTACCAATTCCGCCCCCAAGTCGTCTACCCGTTCGAGTGTTTAGACAAGTTGTGCGTAGAGCAATAAGGTTCCGGGCTCTGCGGTTCACCAGGTGCATGTCATCTATGCTTCGACATCTTGCGCTATGTGCTGCTGGTCTCTTGTTGGGCCCGCCCTTCGCCCTTTCACAAACACCGCAACCTCTCTCCGTTCCACCAGACTCCCCGCAGTGGAATCTGGAAGGAGAGGCCAAGACGACGGAATATCAAGGTCGCAAGTGCCTGCTGCTTGATGGCGGGGCAGCGGAACTGAAGGACCTTGAACTGCGCGACGGGGTCATCGATGTAGATGTTGCAACGCCCGCGAGTCGTGGGTTCTTCGGCATCCAGTTTCGGATTGCCAATGAAGGGGCTAACGCTGAATGGGTGTACCTGCGCCAGCACAAGTCCGGTCTCCCGGATGCTTTACAGTACACACCAGTTCTCAGCACCGGCCTGAACTGGCAGATTTATAACGGAGCCGGTTTCACGGGTGCGGTTGATATCCCAAAGAACATCTGGTTTCACCTACGGCTGATGGTGACGGGCGCGCAGGCAAAACTCTATGTGAAAGATATGGATCAGCCCGCACTCGTAGTCAACGATTTGAAAAGCGGAGTCCAGAAAGGACAGGTGGCGCTGGCTGTCCTGACGGGTGCGACCTACTTTTCGAATTTCGAAATACAAACTACACCCGATGCTGCCTGGGCGAGGCATCTGCCGCCGATGCCGCCAGGCACGTTGACACGTTGGAGTTTGTCGCCTTCGTACGACGCGCTCCAGAGAAATCTTGAACGTCCGCTCACGGCCTCCGAGAGTAAAGCCATCCAGTGGCAAGACGTAGAGGCGGAGCCGCCCGGCTTTGTGGTTCTCTATCGATATCGCGAGGCTCCGCACCCAAAGGTGTCGTTTGCGAACGACTTTTCGAAGCGGTTGGAACCACAGCCAGGGATGAAAGTCCTCTATGCGCGGACTAACATCGATTCCGATCGAGACCAGGTGAAGAAGCTCTACTTCGGCTACAGCGACGACGTTAGCCTGTTCCTCAATGGCAAAATTCTCTTCCGCGGCCGAAGCGCGCAGAACTTCCGCGATCCCGGTTTCCTTGGCATCGTGAACCCGGAAAACGACGCGATATACCTTCCGTTGAAAAAGGGCCGCAACGAATTGATGTTGGCTGTAAGCGAGCTGGGCGGCGGATGGGGCTTCATTTGCCGGTTAGAAGACACGGAACATTAGGATTCACTCTGCCCGGCTCCTAACTCAGCGCGTGTTCGTGTGGTTCAAGGTGAACTGTATTCGTTAGAAAATGGTAGTAATTAATGCTGTATGGAACGTCCAACTGCCACAACGTTTCGCGTCGGCGAGTGGTGCGTCAACCCAATCGCCGGCGAGATTTCACGGGATGGGGAAACGGCTCGGGTTGAAGCGAGGACGATGCGGCTGCTTGCTTGTCTCGCGGAGCGTTGCGGAGAAGTTGTTAGCATCGATGACTTGCTCACCGAGGTCTGGCCGGATGTCACCGTCACGCCAGACTCTGTGTACCAAGCTGTAACGTCGCTCCGACGTCTGCTCGGCGACGATCCTAAGCAACCCACCTACATCGCTACCGTGCCGCGACTCGGGTATCGGATGGTGGCGCCCGTAAGCCTTTCGCCGGATTCGCTACGGAGCGAGCCCGTCGCACAGGGGGTGTCTCCGCAGGCATTGAAAAACGACCATCGAGTGAATACCGGAGCGGTGAAGTCGACTTCTCGTCGCAGCTCTGCCTTCAAGTGGGCCGTCGGCGCGGCACTTTGCGTTGCACTCGTTGCATTTTTGGCTGCGTTGCAGTTTCGCGGCAAGGTGACGAACAGCGACCAGTCCGTAGCGGCCGCTGCCACACAGTCAGAAAAATCCATTGCTGTGCTGCCGTTCCTCGATCTGACAGAGGGAATGAAGGAAGAGGAATTCGCCGACGGCATGACCGAGGAACTGATTGACAAGCTGAGTAAGATCCAGGGCCTTCGCGTGCCGTCTACCACTTCGTCGTTTTACTTCAAGGGCAAACAAGTATCAGTCGGCAACATCGCCAAGACGCTGGGTGTCGCGTACGTGCTCGATGGGAGCGTACGGAAATCTGGCGCCAGAGTGCGGATTGCGGCCCGATTGGTGCGGGCGGAGAATGGATACGTCGCTTGGTCGGAGACCTACGACCGGCCATCCGGCGACCTGCTGATGGTTCAGGACGACATTGCCGGCGAAGTGACGAAGGCGCTGAAGGCATCGATCGATGCCTCGACGAGCCGCTAGAGTTCGGTAGTACTCCAGATGCTAAAGCAAGCTGGCTATTGCATGACTTGCCAGGCTGCGTAGAACCACATTAACGGTGCGGCGAACAAGAGAGCGTCCACTCGATCCAGCATTCCACCGTGACCCGGCAGTAGTGTCCCAGAGTCCTTAACGCCCGCGCCTCGCTTGATAAGCGACTCGACTAAGTCTCCGAACTGCGCCGCAATGTTTAGAACGACCGATAGCGCCACGACTGGCCAGACTGACGGCTTCTCCAATCCGAAAATTCCATCGCGGCGTTCGATCAATCCGACATTGAGGAGCCATGTGCTGATTTCGATCGAGTAGTGGAGGAACGTTGTGCCAATCAGCACACCCGCCGCGACGGACGCGATCGCGCCCTCCCAGGTTTTCTTGGGACTGATTCGCGGCGCCATGAGATTTCTGCCAAGCGTTTTTCCTACAAAGTAGGCAAAAATGTCCCCCGCCCAAACCACCAGCAGTAAATAAATGATGTAGATCGCGCCGGAAGGTTGCTGCCGCAGTTGCACGAGAAACGCGAGCGGCATGGCGACGTATGCAAAGGCAAAAGACGAGGCTGCCGCGGCCGGATAACCACTGCTCAGATCCTGACGCCGGCACGCGAATGTCAGGAACGCGAAGGGCACAAGACAGGCTAGAAACGCCGCGCTGTAAAGAAAAATCCCTGTCGAAAGTAACGGCTTCTCCTGGCCCGCATCGAGCGCGAGTAAGACGAATGGAACAATGATCGCGACATAGGAAGCCTTGTAGTAGGGAACAACGTTGTAATGCTCAGTCAGCTTAAGGAATTCAGATGCTGTGAGCACGGCAACTATCGCAGTTACGACGGCAAGCACCGGAACGGGAGCGTGTAAAACCATCAGCACAACAATCGGGATCAGCACAACCGCAGTGGCGATGCGTTTTAGCAAAAGGGAAGTAGTCCTCGGCCGTTGATGCGTACTTTTGGATTTGTGAAACGATTGGAACTGTATCAAATTACCGGGATTCAGTTTCACGAGAACCGCATTTGCGACTGCGACTACCCGAGTCCATTGGCCTTCATCGCTCTCCGATATGCCACCGCGACGACGTCGAATTTCAGATGAAGCTCAGCTGCCAGGTCGAAGGGTACCTTATCGGGACGCTGTGACTCGGCAATTCGCTGGTCTTGCGAAAAGATGACGCGCTCAAATTCCTGCAGCACTGAAGCGGGCTGTTCGAAGTTATAGTTGCGGCCGATGATGCAATACCCGCGGCACTGGTCCTCTTTCACTGGTTGCGAGACGAAAAAATAAACCATCCCTTCGCGCCCGCCCCAACCGAGGCGTAGCACGATTGTGTAAGGAAGATGCAACTCGTACCGACTGCGCCGCTGCGGTTGCTTCTGCTCTGCATTCGAAAAGACGGGGAACTCTTTGCTATTCGGAGCTTCCGGTCGTAATACTTCGTAGTGCAGTACATCGCCTTCGGTGCGCACGTTATGCGGCGGAACCTCCGGACGCTCAGGATCACCCAGGAGACCTGGATGAACCCACGGGAAATGCCCGAAGTCAGTGAAATTTTCGACTTGGCGGGAAGCGTTGGTTTGCCACGAGAATGGTCCGGTCTCGACCACAGTCCACTCACCTGCTTCCAGTTCGGGCACCTGTGCAAGGGACCGCTCAGGCTGCTCCGAGAGTGATAGCAATGCAACCCAGACAAGCCCGTAACGCTCCTGGCAATGGTATGCATCGACGCGAGCCTTGGGCGGGATCTGCGACGAATCTGTGAGCTGAGGAATGCGGGAACATTTTCCATCCGCGGTGTAGCGCCAGCCATGGTAAGCGCAGATGATCTCACTGCTCTCAACACGTCCCAGCGACAATGCTGTGCCCCGGTGAATGCAAAGGTCGCGCATCGCGTGAGGGCGCCCCGTTTCATCCCGCCAAACGACAACAGGCTCTCCCAATAATGTTGTTCCAAACGGTTGCTGGTTTATTTCGGTGCTATAAGCGACCGGATGCCAACGTCTGGTGAGCGCGGTCAAAGCACGAGCATCAGCGCCACTCTCGAGGGATGTTGGCATGACGCTGGCATTGTATCCCGTGTCATGGTGGGTTTCGATGCGGTGTCGATGCTTAGCGCGATGCGCTTGGGCTGTGTGCGTCGTCGTTCAGCCCACCGTAGCGGCGTTCGCGCTTCTGATACTCGGCAATGCCTTCGAGCAGATGCGTGCCACGGAAATCTGGCCACAGAGTGGGCGTCACATAAATCTCCGCATAGGCGAGCTGCCACAAAAGAAAATTGCTGAGCCGCATTTCGCCACTCGTGCGAACAACCAGGTCTGGATCTGGCAGGTCTCGCGTGTAGAGATGACGGCCGATCGCGTCTTCATCAATCTTCAAGTGGTCGAGCCCGCCATTCGACGCGGCGACCTTTGCCAGCGCGCGGAAGGCGTCGACAATCTCCGATCGCGCACTGTAGTTCAACGCCAACGTCAGAATCATCCCGGTATTGCGCGAGGTCGCTTCGCGAGCCCATGCCATGCGCTCTTGAACTTCTTCCGGCAGCTCGTGCTGTCGCCCAATGTATTCCAGCCGGATATTGTTTTCGTTCAGTGTTGGAACTTCACCCTTCAAGTAGCGGGCGAGCAACCCCATTAGAAATCCGACTTCACCTTTGGGCCGTTTCTTCCAATTTTCTTCGGAAAACGCGTAGAGAGTTAGCGCAGGAATGTGTATGCGCGCGGCAGTTTCTACGGTCGAACGCACGGCGGCTACGCCGGCCCGGTGTCCCGCGACACGCGGCATGTGACGCCGACGGGCCCAACGCCCATTGCCGTCCATAATGATTGCGATGTGTCTAGGGAGCCGCTCCGGATCGAGCCGCAAATAAACTTCTGTTTCCTTGCGATCGAGCCCCGCGGGAACTTTGTGCCGCACGCGTGACCTCTGCAGGTCGAAGCTAACACAGCACTTACGTCCATGCAATCGAGCAGCAGTGAACCAGTCCGGTTCCCCCGCGTGACTGCCAAACTGTAACGTCGATCAGTTGTTTAGCGCACTTCTTCGGGGACTACAACAAGTTCCAACTTCTCCGTGTGCCGCAAAGCCGTGAGTTTGCAAACTGTACCCACTCGGGCATCACTCAGCGCGCGATGCAGGTCGTCGACACCTGCCATCGCCTGTCCTTCGAACGAAAGGATCACGTCTCCTTCGCGCAATCCGGCGCGTTTAGCTGGACTATCTTTCTCAACCGACATCACCACTGCTCCAGTTTCTCGCGGTAGATCATAAAAGCGTACGACTCGTCGCAGCAGCGGTACCGTTTGTGCGGAGATACCAATGAAACTCCGACGGATACGACCTTCTTGCAACAAGCGGCTCGCGACAAACTTTGCAGTGTTGATTCCAATCGCGAAGCAAATTCCCTGTGCCGGAAGAATCGTCGCCGTATTCACGCCGACAACTTCCCCGTGTGAGTTCACCAGCGGCCCCCCAGAGTTTCCTGGGTTCAGAGATGCGTCCGTCTGTACGACATCCTCAATTAGCCGCCCGGAATAGGATCGCAGCGATCGACCGAGCGCACTCACCACTCCCGCCGTGACGGTCGATTGAAATCCATACGGATTCCCGATCGCAATCACAACCTGTCCCACACGGAGTTGTTGCGAATCACCCAACCTAGCCGCTGTAACGCTCAAGGCTTCGGTGCTTGGGGCATCCAGTCGAACCACCGCGAGGTCAGAAGCAGGATCGTCGCCGATCGTCCGCGCTGGGAGCTGCCGCCCGTCCATCAGCGTAACCAGAACCCGGCTTGCATCATGGACGACGTGACTGTTGGTAAGAACGAGACCGTCGGGCGTAAAAATGAATCCTGATCCCCCGCCCTTTCGCTCCCGCGGCTCTCCTGAACGGGAACGCCCACCAGCCTGGTGAACCTCAATATTGACAACAGACGGGCTGACCCGTTCTACCGCGCCCGTCACTGCGCGCGAGTACGCATCCAGCAGGGAAGCATCATAGTCGGTTGGACTAGGTACGGCAGACGACTCCGGAGACAATCCCGCGTCTTGGGACGAAACAAATTCAACAGAATTTTCGAAATACATATTTGGATAGATGTGAGTCGATATAAACAAGATTCAACCCAGCGCAGGCATCCGAAAGCAACGCGCCCATACTGTTTGTCATTCCGAGCGAAGCGAGGAACCTGCTGTTCCGTGCGACATTACCAACCTCAAGCGAAAAAAAAGCCGGAGCTCGAAAGCTCCGGCCATTTAGTTGGCTGGTTGCCCGGATAAAAAGTGAGCCGCTTAGCAGGCGTGAGAGAAGCGGGGGCCTGCTGGCGAAATCTTAAGCCTGGCGAAGGATCTCACTGAAAGCTGACGACTGATAGCTGACAGCAGAGTTCCTACGCCGTTCTCCTCGGCCGCACCGTCAGATCCCGCACCTGCGTCAGAATGCTCGACATCTGCATCCCATTCAGCTGCGAGACGAAGGGCAAAATCTCCGAGATGAACTGATCCTGCATCAGTTCACGCACTTCTTCCTGCCGCGTGCGCTCACCGCCCGAAAGCAGATCTGGCACCGTGACTTCGAGCGCTCGCGCCAGCCGCTCGAGCGACGACAAAGTCGGCGTCGCTTTCTCGTTCTCGATCTTCGAGACGTAGGTTCGCGGTACTGACATGCGCCCAGCCAGCTGACGCTGGCTCAGCCCATTCCGCAAACGCAGTGAGCGAATGGAGGTCGCAAGGTTCAAGTGTCCGTGACCATGTCCCGGCATCGGGAGCATTTGCGGCTCAGGTGGCGCCGAAACGATCTCCGGCTCCTCCTCGTCTAACGACAGGTGACAGCGCCGGCAAAGGTTATTGGTTGTACGGAATTGAACTAGGGAACAACGATCGCAACGGACGACCTCCCGGGAATCCACAGGAGCAAGTGTCGTGGCCATCGGGTTGTGGGAGTGCCAGAGCAGGCTACTCCTGAAGCTGCTAAACTTCTGCAACTTCTAAAGCTGCAGCGTAATCTGCAGGTTAGACCCTGTGGATGTCAAGCAAAAAGTGGGCCGAAACGCGAAGCGGTTCTGAAGAAAACCAAAATCAAGCAGGAAAAACCAAGGGAAAACGGGTGCGAAAGCATGATTGATCGATCTGCTGCATGGGGGTTACTAACTGAGTTCACTCAAAGCGAAAGTCTGCGGAAACACGCTCTCGCCGTTGAGGCTTGCATGCGCGCGTACGCGCGTAAACTTGCGCCCAGTGCTGCCGAACAGGAAGAACTCTGGGGCATCGTCGGTCTCATTCACGATTTCGACTACGATCGTTGGCCGAGCCTCGACGATCATCCGTACAAAGGAAACGCGATCCTGAAAGAGCGCGGATACTCCGACGAGATCCGCCGCGCCATTATGTCGCACGCCGAATACTCAGGCGTATCGCGCGACTCACAGATGGAAAAAGCGCTATTCGCCTGCGACGAGCTCGCCGGCTTCATCACCGCCTGTGCATTGGTGAAGCCTGGCAAGTCACTAGCGGAAGTGGAAGCAAAGTCTGTAAAGAAGAAAATGAAAGACAAAGCTTTCGCGCGGAGCGTGAACCGCGACGACATTGTGAATGGCGCGGCAGATTTGGGCGTCGATTTGGAAGAACACATTGATTTCTGTATTGAAGCGATGAAAGGCGTCGCAGAAGAGTTGGGCTTGGATGGAACCGCGGCAAAAACGGCGTGAACTGTCGGAACAGAGACCAATCATCGAACGACTATTTCTCTGTCCGTAACCAAGTCTGAAAACTGAATACGACGTCTTTCCTCTTCCGACCTGCGTCGTCCACAATCTCAAGCTTGATCTTTCCATGAGTCGACTTGATGGGCGTCGCAATTTCCACGACGTAGAATCCGTTCACTTGCATGTTCAGGCCTTGCGTATATGAGCGGATTCGTTCTCTGACGGAGTCGTCGTATCTGTAGTGGAGTCCGTTCATCATCGAAAAGTTGAGAACTTCGTTCGAGGTCGACAGGGCGAATACAAAACCTCCGGAATCGCGGCACAGATCTGTCAGGAAGGCATAACTTTCCTCTTCATCGATGTTGGAGAATGGCTCTGCAAAGAGGAACGCGAACGACCGAACACCAGAATTCAATAGAGTCGCCTTTGTGTGAGAGTTCGATTCCTCGCTCTTCGTGTCGTCGCCATCGGTGATGACGTATAACGAATCACCTTGTCGGAAGGGACGCAATATTGCCAGCCCCGTCATGATCGCGTCGCGCAAAGCTGTATAACCCTTCAAGTTCTTGGACTGAGTTGGCCCTTGCGCCAGCCATTTATGAATCGATGTCCGACTCGAGGAAAAGCCAAATACATCGTGAACCTGTTCTGCAAAAGTGAGAAAAGCGATGGGTACATCAGCAGGGGTTTGCTGCAGCAGATCCTCAACCGCCTCTTTGGCAATTTTCCATTTAGTGGAATCTGCATCGCCTTGCATGCTTCCACTCATGTCAAGCAAAACGACGATTCTCCTCGGGCCCTGGGTGTAGCGGGCATCGAGAACCGTGATTGGTTTTTTATCAAAACTGATTTTGAAGTTCGACTTACTGAGGTCCCGAATCGCATTCCCCCGCAGGTCGAGGACATTCGCAAGAATAGGCAGTGTTGCGGGTTTCGGTACTTCCTGGGCTGCTATCAGGGCAGATGCGCCTACAGCCACGAACATGAGACATCGCACAGCGACGGAAAAACAACCCACTGTTATGGGCGTGCGAGTTGCACCACAAGCTATAACAGCGGATCGCATCGAAAGATCGCCTCCTCCGTGTCACTGTGATGGAAGTTTATTGCTTACCTCACCACATCCGCCACCTTCCCGCTCGCCAATAACTCGCTGATCCGCGCAAAATCCTTGTACATCACGCGATCTTTTTCCATCGTCGGACACACCGCGCGAATTGCCGCATGCGCTTGCTGTAGCGGCTTCGAAGTTTTTAGAGGCGCGAGAAAATCAATTGCCTGTGCTGCGGCCATGGCTTCGATCGCGATTGCATTGCGTGTGTTTTCAACAATCTTCTTTAACTTGATCGCCGCGCCCATTCCCATCGATACATAGTCTTCCTTGTTGCCGGAAGTCGTGATCGAGTCGACCGATGCCGGATGGGCCAAAACCTTGTTCTCGCTGACCAACGCCGCCGCTGTCACCTGTGGCATCATGAAACCTGAATTCAGTCCGGCCCCCGGCGCAAGAAACGGCGGCAATCCCTCGCTCAGCGCCGGATTCACCAGTCGTTCGAGACGACGCTCACTGATTCCCGCTAGCGCACTGAGCGCAATCCCGAGGTAATCCAACGCAAACGCGACTGGTTCCCCATGGAAGTTTCCGCCCGAGATGACATCGCCCTGGTCGTACTTATTTTTATCTGCATCCGGAAACACCAGCGGGTTGTCGACTGCCGAATTCATCTCGACCTCGAACACCTCCCGGCAATACGTCAGCGTATCGCGCACTGCGCCGTGGACTTGCGGTATGCAACGCAACGAATAGGCATCCTGCACTCGTCCACAGTCACGATGCGACTCGCGGATCGCGCTTCCCGACAGCAGTTTGCGTAGATTGGCGGCAGAGCGCAGTTGCCCTGCATGCGGACGAGCTCTATGAATTCGTTCGTCAAATGCCGCGTCTGTCCCCTTGAGCGCATCACAACTCAACGCCCCAATTACGTCGGCGGAATCAACCAGGGTTTCAGCAGCCATCAGTGCCAGCGTCCCGACTGCCAGCATAGCTTGGGTGCCATTGATCATCGAAACCGCTTCTTTGGCTTCAAGAACTAGAGGTTTGATCTGTGCGCGCTTTAGAGCGTCCGCGCTCGGAATACGAGTTCCGTTCTCATCTATGCATTCACCTTCGCCAATCAAGGCAATCGCCAGATGCCCGAGTGGCGCAAGATCTCCGCTGGCCCCGACGCTCCCTTGTGACGGCACATACGGAGTAACTCCGCGGTTCAGCATCTCGCAGATCGTGTCAATGGTGACCGCGCGAACTCCTGAGTGTCCCTTGGAAAGCGAGGCGGCGCGCAGAAGCATCATGGTGCGAGTCTCAGCGATCGAAAGCGGTTCGCCCACGCCGACAGCGTGCGATCGCACCAGGTTCACCTGTAGTTCACGAATCTGGTCGCCAACAATCCGCACGTCACTCAGTTTTCCGACACCAGTCGTGATGGCATACGAAACTTTGTTGTGCGCAACCAGCGAGTCGACGATAGCGCGCGCCCGGTCCACACGTGCCCGTGCATCGGGATCAAGTAGCACGGAACGCCGCTCTATCGCGACTTCATGCACCGCTTCAGGGGTCAGATCGTTTCCGTTAATGTGAAGAGCTTTCATAAAGTCAGATTACAAATGACAGCAAATAGCTGACGGCCGACAATATCAAGGTTATTTCCCAGTCGCCGCCCGGAATGCGCTCATGTACTTCTCCGGAATCGATGTCTTCCGCATTTGCGCATCCGCAACGATGTGAGTCGTCTCTCCCTCTGCAAGAATCACTCCGTCACTCGCTCGTACCAATTCATATCCAAAATGAATGACCGACTCACGAATATTCTTCAAGTGCGTGCGAACAATAATCTCCTCGTCATACCGCGCAGGAGCCTTGTACCGGCAGCGTGCATCGACCACCGCAATGAAGCATCCATCGGATGCTTCCATATCTTTGTAGGAGAACCCCAGCTGGCGCAAAAATTCCACCCGCCCAATCTCAAACCAGATGAAATGATTCGAGTGGTACACCACGCCCATCTGGTCCGTCTCCGCATAGCGCACCCGCACTCGCGTCTCGTTGATCGTGGGAAGCGCCTTGCCGCCGCTCACTTGCCGCTCCATCGCGGTTTCCGCTTTTCGAGAAAAGAAGTAACGCCCTCCCGGAAGTCAGCGGTGGAGCGCACCGCGGCATTTTCCCGCACCGCGGTTTCGATCTGCATGTCCACCTCGGCACGGACCGCATCGCTGAGAAGCCGCTTCGTGTACCGCAAGGAGGCCGGGCTATTTTCAAGGAGGAGCGCAGCCAGTTCACGCGCACGCTCGAGAAGTTTCTCGCCAGACACGATCTCGTTGATCAACCCGATGCGCTTCGCTTCCTCTGCATCAAAAAGGCGTCCGGTCAGCAGCAGATCGCGTGCAATCTTCTCGCCTACCTGTCGCATCAGGAATGTAGAAACGATGGCCGGGACGAACCCGATTTTCACTTCCGTATATCCGAACTTTGCCTCGGAAACCGCAATGGTGAAGTCACAGAGCGTCGCCAATCCCGTCCCGCCCGCAATCGCAGCCCCATTGACTGCCGCGATTGTTGGCTTGGGAAAGTCGTACAAGGTCCGAAAGAGGCTCGCCATCGTCTTCGAATCCTCGAGGCTCTGCGCCGGGCTCCTCCCAATCAGCGACTTCAGATTGTCAAGGTCCATCCCCGAGCAGAACGCCTTGCCGGCTCCGGTGAGAATCAGAATTTGCGCGGGGGACTTCGCCACTTCACGCAGCGCGCCAAGCAGATCATCGATCAAGTCATAGCTGATCGCATTCCGCTTCTCCGGACGATTCAACGTAATCGTCGCGACAGCCCCGTCGTACGCAAGTTGGATGGTGGTGTACGTCATTTGTCCAAAGAAGTATCTGCGACCGCAACCAGACCTACGTTGTCATCCTCAACAAAGCGAAGGACCCTGTTTTCGCAAGCGCCACGAACCCGACATCACTCCGCCGCCGTCGCATATTTAGACCGCAACCCATCCGTCGCCTTCAACAGGACATCCAGCGGCTTCAGGACAGGCAACTCCGCTCCGCGCTCCCGCAATGTCTCAATCACGCGCTCGGTGGCGATATTCCCCACCAGCGCATCCTGCGCAAACGGACATCCCCCGAGCCCACCAATTGCCGAATCGAAGCGCCGGCACCCGGCATCATACGCCGCTAAAATTTTCGCTGCCGCTTCCTCAGGACGCGAGTGCAAGTGCACTCCAATCTCAAGGTATCCATACTTTTCCTGCACCGCGCCGACCAGATCGCTGATTTGCTGCGGCGTCGCCACACCAACCGTATCCGCCAGTGAAATCGTCTTGATCGCTTCCACCTCGAGCAGTCCGACTGCCTCGACCGTTTCTTCCACCGACCAAGGATCGCCATACGGATTGCCGAACGCCATCGAGATGTACACCACAACATCCATACCAGCGTCGTCCGCCTTCTTCTCGATCTTTTCCAACTCCTCGATCGCATCTTCAAGCGATTGCCGCTGGTTGTTTTGAAGAAATGTCGGCGAGACCGAGTAAGGGAACCCGACAGTCTTTACAGCCTGGCTATCCACTGCCCGCTGCGCACCCTTTTCATTCACAACAATTCCGATAATCTCGACATCATCCGGCGGATCCAGTTCCTTCAGCACTTCTTCCGAATCTGCCATCTGCGGCACCGCATTCGGCGACACGAACGACACCGCATCAATGTGCTTAAACCCCGCGCTGATCAAAGCTTTCAGATACGCTGCCTTTGTGTCGGCAGGGATCAGCCCCTTCAGCCCTTGCCACGCATCGCGGGGACATTCGACGAGTTTGACGGACTCAGCAGCTAGCATTCGGTACTCAAGACAGTGAACGATCGCGAACAACATCAACAACGACCGAGATGACGGCGATGGCGAAAAAGATTCCGGCCAATATCGCCTCCGCAACCCAGTCGCCTTGATCGAGAAACGAACCTTTTTCCATCGCATAGCCGAGCAGGGAGGCGAGCAACACTACTATCGCAACCGCCACAACTACTTTGCTCCTGACGCTCAGCATCCCGTCTCCGGCACTGACTAGCTACTGGCAACTTTCATGTCTGCAGCACTCCGACCTTGAACTCCGGCACATCCGGGTTCAGCGCCGCGGCCTCAAGAGCCAACGTGATTGCGTCGCGCGTTTCCATCGGATCAATGATCTTGTCGATCCACAAACGCGCCGCGCCATACCGCGGATCGGTCTGGTCGTCGTATGTCCGCTTCACGGACTCAAACAGCTCTTTTCGTTCTTCTTCGCTCAGCTTCTTGCCGCTTCGTTCGAGTTGTTTAATCTTGATCTCAACCAACGTTCCGGCGGCCGAGTCGCCGCTCATCACGGCATACTTCGCGCACGGCCATGCAAATACAAACCGCGGATCGTACGCTTTACCGCACATCGCATAGTGTCCCGCGCCGAACGACCCGCCCACGATCACAGTGATCTTCGGCACCACCGAGTTCGACACTGCGTTTACCATTTTCGCGCCAGCTTTAATGATCCCGCTCCACTCGGCGTCGCGTCCAACCATGAACCCGTTTACGTCGTGAAAGAAGACCAGCGGAATCAGGTTCTGATTGCAGTCCATGATGAAGCGTGCTGCTTTCTCAGCCGACTCGGTATAGATCACGCCGCCAAACTCAATGCGCTTATGGCCCTCGTGGTCAGTCTGCTGCGCGTGCAACTTCTGGTTTGCAACGATTCCCACGGCGAATCCGCCAATCCGCGCATATCCGCAGATCAGCGTCTTGCCATACTCCGCCTTGTACTCATCGAACCGGCCCGCATCCACGACTCTCGCCAAAACTTCCTTCATGTCGTAAGGCTTCGCGGGCGACGGATCATAAATCCCGTAAATCTCTTCCGGCGCGATCGCTGGCGCTTCCGGCTTTTTCCGCTCCCACGGAGATTGCCGCCGGTATCCCCACTTTTCAACAATCGAACGGATGCGCGCGAGGCACGCTTCGTCGTTCGGCTCCCGAAAATCAACCGTTCCGCTGATCGCAGCGTGCATTGCCGCTCCGCCCAATTCGTCGGCGGTGTATTTCTGGCCGATCGCAGCTTGCACCAGCGCGGGACCAGCAAGAAACAATCCGCTGCCATCCGTCATCAACACGTGATCGCACATAACCGGCAGATACCCGCCACCAGCCACGCACATACCCATGATCGCCGCAATCTGCGGAATTCCCATCGCCGACATAACAGCGTTGTTGCGGAACACGCGTCCGAAATCATCGGTATCGGGGAACACATCTTCCTGCAACGGAAGAAACACCCCGGCTGAGTCGACGAGGTAGATCGTAGGAATGCGATTTTCGATCGCAATGTTCTGTGCCCGGATCACTTTTTTTGATGTCATCGGGAAAAAAGCGCCGGCTTTCACCGTCGCATCGTTCGCAATGATCATCACCAGCCGCGTGTGTATACGTGCCAGGCCCGTGACCACACCGGCGCCCGGAGCTCCACCCCACTCTTCATACATGCGATGGGCTGAATAGATTCCAAGTTCAAAAAAAGATCCGGGGTCAGCCAGAAGATTGATTCGCTCGCGCGCGGTCAAACGCGATTTTGCGTGTTGGCTCTCAATTGCCTTCGCCCCACCGCCCTCGCGAATCTTTTCTTCTTCATTTCTCACTTGCGACACCAGATCCGCCATGAAGCGCATGTTTGCTTCGAAGCGTGCCGAAGTGGGATCTACTTTGGAAGGAAGCAGCGTGGACGCTGCCTGCGACTGCGATGGTGCTTTCCTGTCAGCCATGAGTTCAGTACTGCAAACTGTTTACGGTATATCAGCACCCAAGAACGGCGCAAACCGGACCGCCATGGCTGGCACTGAGCGCTTGGCGCTCACCGAAAGCCCAACTCCCCTCTGCCTTGTCATCCTGCGCAAAGCGAAGGACCTGCTTTTGATTGCGATTTCAAATATTCAGCGCTTGAGTGAAGGCGATCGCATCAGCCACGCTTTTCCGAGAAAAGCCCCAAGCGTCGTACGGCCTCTTCAACCGGATCATCTACTAGTGCATCCACTAACCCGACCCGCAAAGCCTCCTCTGCGCTAACCTTCTCCGCAGTGAGAAACATGCCAAGTGCCCGAGTCTTCCCGATCAGTCGCGGCAATCGCTGCGTCCCGCCCCATCCCGTAATCAAGCCAAGCGCAACACCACGGTGTCCAAATACTGCGGTCGCTCCGGCAGTTCGGCGATCACATGCCAGCGCAAGATCGAGTCCTCCCCCCATGCAATATCCGTTCACAGATGCGCAAACCGCGGCAGGGAAGTGCGCAACGCGGTTCATTAGCTCCTGGCCCATTTTCGAAAACTCATATGCATCCGGACCACGAAGTGTCGCAATTTCGCCTAAATCAGCTCCAGCTGAAAAGAACTTTGAGTTACCAGTGAAGATGAGAGGCCGCTGCGAAACAGAAAGGTCATGTATGGCGTCACTCAAGGCCAATATACACAAACGCGTCAGGCGATTCGTTCCATCTTCGGAAACGAGTCGCAGAATATCGACCCGATCGTGCTTCTCGATGTGGAAGAATTGAAACACGAAAAAATATTTGCCGTTGCCGGCGCGCGTTTTACGAAGCTACTGAGAACTGAGAACTAACTACTGACTACTGTTTTTTTCAATCCACCGTTCTAGTCGGCACCCATCTTCCTCGAGCAAGAACTTCCCGACGCCAAAGCATTCGCCGACAATACGGTGTGATTCTGGATCTCTGGCCGCGCGCGGAATCCATTGTGGCCCCACTTGATACTGCGAAGATGTGAACCACTTCTGCGGCAATACTTCCACGAGTCCGGCATTTGGATACACCACGAAGAGCGCGAACGCCGGATCGTCAGCCGACAGCGCCTTATAACTAGTCGGGGCAATAATCTCATCCACGGCGGAAAATTCCGGCGGTATGTCCAACTTATGGGTTCCTGTGGGCAAATCAAGCGGGACATCGAATTCGGCCGCCGGAGCGGTTGCGGCGTAAATGCGATCGTACGATGGTTTGAACCACCCGGCGATCTCAGCAAGGTCAAACGCCTTCAGGCTGTCAGGATCAAAACACGTAAAGCGAAGCGACCGTCCCTCCGGACACCAGATTCCGAGCAAGTTGTTGCCGACCGTAAACGGGCGGCAGTACGTGTTCAGAGCCACGCGCGCCCTGTCCGGTTCCTGCTCAAGCCCTAACGTGACGACATATCCCACGGGGCCATCATTGCCATGATGAGTCCAGACAAACCGCTGACCAGCGACCGAACGAAAAGCCGGAAACGTTTGCCAATACCACGGTGTTGGCCCGATAGCGCGAACCACGAGTTCTCGAAGGTGCGCAGTACTTGTTTCAGTCATGAAGGGAAGAACGACCTGAGATCATCAGCCTACCACGCGATTCAGGCTGAAAAGAGCTGGAGTGGCTGAAGCCAAAGTCCGATTCTAAGCCGTTACTCCGCGAGGCTTTACGTTCGAGCGGATAAACTTCACGATGTCATCCATCGCAGTGCCGGGTTGGAAAATTGCAGCTACGCCTGCCTTCTTGAGCGCGTCGACGTCTTGATCCGGAATAATCCCGCCCACCAGCAGCAGAACATCATCCATCTTGTTTTGCTTCAGTAGATCTAGAACTCGTGGCACGATCGCGTTGTGCGCCCCGGAGAGAATTGACAATCCGATCACCGCCACATCTTCCTGGAGCGCGGCCGTCACGATCATTTCCGGCGTTTGCCGCAGCCCCGTGTAGATGACTTCCATGCCCGCGTCGCGCAGTGCGCGCGCAATGACTTTTGCACCTCGATCGTGTCCGTCCAGACCGGGTTTTGCGACCAGCACGCGAATCTTCTGCTCATTCGTCATCGGGTCAATTTAACCACAAAGGGCACAAGCGGTCACGAAAGCGGTCTGTGGGTTCGCGTTCCTAACTGCTTTTGGGGTTATAACGTCTTGATGTCGAGACTTCGCCACAGATACCAGCAAGCGATCGACCGGTACGGCGACCATACCTTTGCGATCCTCTCCATATCCTTGGGCTTGGGCAATTTTCGCTTGCGATAGTGCTTCATCATGGCCGCCTGAACGCCGTAATCGCCTGTCGGAAGAATATTTTGGCGGCGCAACGTGAACATCAGGAACATGTGCGCAGTCCACACTCCAACGCCTTTCACCTGCGTGAGGTGCTGGATCACTTCATCGTCGGTTTGTTCGTGCAATCCGGAGAAATCCAGCAACCCCGCTTTCGTCTTCTCGGCCAAATCTCGCACATACGACGATTTCTGTTTCGAGAGACCCACCGCTCTCAACTGCGCGGCCGACAGTTTCAGGATTCCGTCCGGAGTGACTGGCAAGCCTGCTGCATCCGTAAAACGCTTGAAGATTGTGACTGCAGCCTTTCCATTCAACTGCTGATAAATAATTGCCTCGGCCACACTATGGAACGTTGGCTCGCCAAACTCCATTCGACAAGGCCCAACGCGCTCGATAATCGCTCGCAGCACGGGGTCAGATTTCTTTAAGTGATTCACTGCTTTGCGCATAAGTCTTACCAACTGCGTACGACTTGCTATCAACAGCCTTCACAAATACTTTATCGCAGCAATTGCTCGGTCTTCTCAATCAGCGCGCGCGTACCCGCATACGGATCACCCGGACTGTCAAACTCCATCGAACAATAGCCCTTGAAACCGCCTTGCTTCAGCAGCCCGAAGGCTCGAGCCATATCCACTTCAACGGGTTTGCCAGCGTCATTCAATTCCATCGCCTTCACGTGACAAATTGCATAAGCGTGCGGACACATCTCCCCAAATCCCTTATACGCATACTCCGCGTCTCGATGCGCCAGTGAATTCGCAAAGTCCGGCAGGGTGTGCAGCCACGAATTTCCCACTTTCTCCACCAGCTTCACCAGGAAAAAGGGGTCTTCGCTGACGGGATTATCATTCTCCAGGTTAATCACAACGTTTTTCGCACTCGCATATTCCAAGACGCGCTGAAGACTATCCGCAGCCCTGTCGAGATTTGGTTCACTGTCTTTCGCCGACGGAAGATTGGTCCTAATTCCCGGAGCGCCAAGAAAGGCCGCCACATCGATCCACTTCTTGCTGAATGCAACAGCGCGAGCTCGCTCCGAAGCATCCACCGCATAGGGACTGTCTTCGCCATCCACCGCCATGTTCGCCACAAAGCCTTTGGATTTTTCCAGTGCCTCGCGAAACTGCTCCAAGTATTTTGAATCGGTCGAACCGAAGTGCCCGGTCCACGGTTCAATCTTGCGTACACCGAACTTTTCGTTCACGTGCGCCGCAAAATCCTTAAGGTGGATGGCTGGGCTGACCGGTTTCTTTTCACCACCCACGATGAAATCACGAAACGGATAAGACGCAATTGCAATGCGCTCGCGTGTATCGGTCGGAAACTTCACGGTCGGACTCGCGGTTGCCCCCACGAACCCGCGACACAGCGCACCGCTTGCAACAACCATCGTCGATTGTTTAAAAAACTGTCGTCGCGTATGTTCCATGAATTTATGTCCCTTGTAAGACAGCCGATCCCGAATCTCGGATTGATTCAAATCCGCGTGAACATCAGTTCATCCACCATACTCCACGTGTTATCGGGAAGGCGCTCCTCGTTGAGTATATGAAAGTCGTTTTCGCTCCGTTTGGTTAACGTCTGCCGCAATTCACAGTCGACGCCTAGCATTGTGAGAGGACCCGTGAATACGATCTGCGATTGAACCCACTCTTTCGCCTGAAGCACTCCGTAGATGACCTCGGTGAACGTCATCATCCACCGCCCGCTAAAAGCGTCGAATGTGAGGTAAGGAAATTTCTTTCCTCCCGTACGCACCGCGATTAGGCGAGCACCGTCATCTTTCATCTCATAGGTGTATTCATACGTGTCCTCGTAAGCTGGAGTCGTGGATGTGGCGCGCACGGTATTGACCGTCCTCCAACTACCGGCCATCCACGCAAACGAGAGCATCTTCTCTTTGCGCTTCGCGACGAAACCGCTCACCACGGGGAGATTGAATGTTCCAACATTTTTGTCCCGATCCATCACCATGAAACCGCGCTTGAAAACTTCCTCAAAAACGAGCATCGGTTGAGAATCTCCTCGAACGAAAAATCTAATCGATCGCTGCCTTGTTGACAGGAACCTGGCCGAAACCCTTCGATATACTCAATACTTCACTTCATGTTTTTTAAGGATTACATGATCACCATCGTTTCCGGCCTTCCTCGTTCTGGTACATCTCTTATGATGCAGATGCTCGTTGCGGGTGGTATGACGGCCCTTTCGGATGGCGAGCGTCGCGCCGACATCGACAACCCCAAGGGATATCTCGAGTGGGAACTCATCAAGCAACTCCCCAAAGATCCCACTCTCATCGCGCAGGCCGAAGGCAAAGTTGTCAAAGCAATTTCCCAACTTCTGCTTTCACTGCCGCTCACTCACCAATATCGAATCATCTTCATGCAACGCCCGCTCGCCGAAGTCATGAAATCGCAGGAAGAAATGTTGAAACGTCGCGGCACAGCCGATCCCGGTGTAGATCCGGCCGCAATTACGCGAGCGTTTCAGACTCATTTGTATGAAGTGAACACATGGTTGAATGGCAAACCGAATGTCTCTGTGCTTCGCGTGCACTATCACAGCTTGTTAAAAGAAGGAAAAGATACCGCTGAGAAAATCGCCGCATTCCTGGGATTGCCTCTTAATATCGAAGCGATGACGCAGCAAGTGGATCAAAATCTCTATCGCAATCGTTCGAAACCACCTGCGCAATCGTAGATGACGGTGGGAGTTTTGAGGTCACAGTTTGTGACCTCAAAAACTGGCTCGATTTATTCACTATGTCTATTTCTTGGCTGGCGCCTGGAATCCAATCTTTCTTCGAGGAGCTTCTGGCGGAATCATCAGCTCCCGGATCGCATCGATCAGATCCTGAATCGACGCGTCATGTGTATCGAGTCTCTCTTCAAGTTCCCCAATTTTCGCAGCAATCTCTCGATTTGCTGCCAGCATCTCTCTCACTTTTACGAAAGCCCTTACGACAAACAAGCTCATCTGTACGGCACGTTCGGAGTTCAATACTGTCGCAGCCATAATCGCGCCATGCTCAGTAAAAGCATACGGTGCATATCTACGTCCCCCGCTCCCGCTTTTTGAGGTCGCAATTTGCGACCTCAAAATCTGTTGCTCCTTCGCCCCCAACCGGAACATGAAATCAGCGGGGAAACGTTCACGATTACGTTTGACCTGTTCATTCAAGCGTTTTACAGTTACGCCGTAAAGCGCCGCCAGATCACTATCTAAAATCACTCTTCGTTTCCGCAAAAACAAGATTCTCGATTCCACCGAGAACGGCAGACTCCCTCGCTTCGGCATTCGGATCAACTTCGCACTCGCTTTTTTCTTCATATCGAAATCACCGCAACGGAACAAACCTCATCATAGCCCGACCATTCAATCACTTTCAGCGTCGCTATCAATTTTGTTCATGGGATTCCCGTTTTGGATGACACCTCATCCCTACACTTGCAATTCGCTGTAAGCTTTGAGGTCGCATTTTGCGACCTCAAAATTCATTCCCGTCCTCCCCGGTTCAAACCGCTATTTACCGGTAATCAGCCTCCATTCACCGAATAGTAAAAGCTGGCTCATTGCCTTCCTATTAACGTTGCCCCTGTAGAAACGCAGGCCGAAGGAACTACAGGAGTGAACATGACAAGCAGACGCTACCCCTTCTGGACACAAGATACGATCGCAGCAGCCGTTCTGGCCGGCGTTGGAACCGCTAGCGTGCAGAGTAAACTCGAAGCCTGGGCATCCGACGTGAACATCGCCGCCGTAACTGCCTTGGTACATTACTGGCCCGTCCTGATGATCTTGGCGGGACTCGTCCTATTGTTGACTCATCCGGTGGCCGTGCCGAGTTCCTCCCGTCGCGCGGCCGCAGCCACAGAAACGACGGAGTCTTCTCATGAATCTCGATCGTAAGCGTGGAGCGCTCGTAGCAGGCATCGCCGTGATTTCAATCGGCGTCATCTTGCTGCTCAACCAATTTGGCATATTTCCAGTTGATGTCGCGTTGCGCTTCTGGCCCGTGGTGCTGGTCGTCATAGGACTGGTCAAAGCTCTTACTGGCAACGATCGTGGCGAGCGCGTCTTTGGAGGAATACTGATTCTTGGCGGCACCATCCTCCAACTGAACTCCATGGGAATCACTCATATCACCTGGAGCCAGGCGTGGCCGCTTTTCATCATCATCGCTGGTGTCATGCTGATCATTCACTCGCTCAGTGACAAACCGAGCGCGGAAAATATTGAATTTATCTCTGACCCTCATCTGAATTCGTTTTACGTGTTCGGAGGAGGTGAACGTCAGGTGACGGCAAAGGACTTTCAAAGCGCGAAACTCGGCGCCATTTTTGGCGGATATCAGCTTGATCTCACCCGTGCTGAAATGGCCGGTAACGAGGCCTTCATCGAAGCCAATGCCATTTTCGGCGGGGGTGAAATTCGTGTCCCTATCAATTGGAATGTCGTTGTACAAGGCATCGGAATTTTCGGTGCTTACGATGACAAGACGCAGTATGTTCAGACTGATCCAACCGCCGCTCGCAAGACTCTCTACATCCGCGGCGCGGCCGTCTTCGGTGGAATCGAAATTAAAAATTAGCGCGCCATGCATCCCATCCTTGGACAATCCGGACGTCTTGGACCTTACCTCTTGGCGTGGGTCCCACTCGCAGGCGTTCTCCTATACCTGCTATCCGGGCCGGGCGGCCTGACCACTCTGGAAGCGGCGATGATGGTTTTGCCGCTCTGCGTTGTGTATGCATTCATCTGTCTTTCCGCCTGGTACTCGTGCCGGGGAACACCGCTTGAGACCTCGGGGTTTTGGCGGCTCGCCCTTACCCACCAGATGGCAGCGATTCTTGTCAGCCTCTTGTGGGTATTGATCGCAAAATATTTAGCCATTGCGCTCTCGAAAGCCGACATGTTCAGCGATCTCCGGGAAAAGGTCGCGCGCACCTATCCGCTGCTGTTCGCCAGCGGGGTGTTGCTCTATCTGCTTGCAGTCGGCTTGCACTACGTCCTGTTTTCTGTCGAAGCCTCTCGGGACGCCGAGCGGCGAGAGAGCGAGGCCCGTGTGCTAGCTCGCGAATCCGAACTCAAGGCGCTCAAAGCTCAGGTCAATCCGCACTTCTTGTTTAACAGCCTTAACTCGATCAGCGCTCTAACGTCGATTGACGCGTCAAAGGCGCGCGAGATGTGCATCCTGCTGGCTGATTTTCTTCGGCGTACGCTTGGCATGGGCGAGAAAACTGGCATTTCCCTTCATGAGGAGCTTGCCCTGGTTCGCTCGTTTCTCTCGGTTGAAAAGGTTCGCTTCGGAGCGCGTCTCAATGTCGAGGAACGCGTGACCCCAGACGCCCTCGGGTTTTCCGTCCCGCCGCTGCTCCTGCAGCCGCTCGTCGAAAATGCCGTAGGCCACGGCATATCAAGTCTTACCGAAGGCGGATATATCAAGATCGATGTGCGCTGCGAGTCCAACGGTAAGAACACCCAAAATTCGGAAGACGCCGCTGGTTCTCAGGATCTCGTCATTGCCGTCGAAAACAATTTTGATCGCGAAGCCCCGCGTCGGCGCGGGCACGGCGTCGGCCTGGCCAATGTTCGACAACGCCTCGGCGCACGCTACGGCAATCGCGCTCAATTCGAAGCGCACGCCGAGGACGATCGCTTCCGTGTCGAGATCGTATTGCCTGCCGAGAAGCAGGAGCCAGTTGCATGAATGAAATGAACCGCAAACTCACGGCTGTGATTGTTGACGACGAAGACCTGGCACGCGCCATCGTTCGCGAACTGTTGAAACCGCACGCGGACATTGAAATTCTAGGCGAGTGCGCCAACGGTTTCGAAGCCGTGAAACTCGTTTCCGAAGGCAAGCCTGACTTGCTCTTCCTCGATATCCAGATGCCCAAGCTCGACGGGTTTGAAGTGCTCGAACTCATTGGGCCGGACATAGCCGTGATCTTCGTCACCGCCTACGACGAACATGCTCTTCGCGCCTTCGAAGTGCACGCCGTCGATTACCTGCTCAAACCCGTGGGAGCGGAACGTTTCGAGGCCGCTCTCGAACGTGCCAGGCTTCGTGTGGGGACCGTAGCAACCCCTGAAGCCACGGAGTTGGCAGCTACCGCACGAACTCCGGGGAATTACGCCGAACGACTGGTCGTGAAGGATGGAACGAAGGTTCAAATCATCCCCGTCGCGAAACTCGACTACGTGGAAGCGCAAGACGACTACGTTGCTTTGGCCTCCCAGGGCAAAAGGCACTTGAAGCAGCAAACTATCTCAAGCGTCGAAGCCATGCTCGATCCCAAAGCATTTCTGCGAATTCATCGCTCGATCATCGTCAATCTCGAGCGAGTAGTCCGAGTCGAGCCTTATTCAAAAGACAGCCACATCGCCATCCTCCACGACAATACCCGTCTTCCGGTAAGCCGCGCCGGCTACACCCGCCTCCGCGCTGTGTTGGATCGCCAAAGCTGAAGCGGGTTCGCTAATGTGGCGACTTAAAGCCCAACTATTTAGCTAGAAGCCAGTGGCTAACAGCCAGTAGCTAGTTTCCCAAAATGGCACGCGACCTCAATCCAACGTGACGCTCATCACGTAATTCCATTCGCGCCATCCGCTAGCGTGGAAGAAGGCGTCCCCGGCCACCCTCCCATGGTTCGCTCGCCTTCTTAACCATGCGGATCCCCTCGCTCTTTGGCCTGCGCGCTGTCTGCATTTCCTTTGTCTTGCTCGCCCACCTCTCCGGCACAAGAAACTTCCCCCACTCGCACATCCTCGAGCTCTACGGAAATTTGGGTTCGCGCATTTTCCTCGTCCTCTCCGGATACCTCATCACCTCTCAACTCCTCCGCGAGCACGAGCGCGCGGGAACAATTTCGTTGAAGAATTTCTATGTTCGCCGCGCTTACCGCATCTTTCCCGCGGCATATGTCTTCATCGCCATCAGCGTCGTTCTCTACTGGCGTCAATTGAGCTGGCTCAACATCGCCGCCGTCGCAACCTACACCGGCAACTTCTATCGCGGCGAATGGATCCTCGGCCACCTTTGGTCTCTCGGTGTAGAAGAACAGTTCTACCTGCTGTGGCCGCTCGCGCTAGTCCTGTTTTTCCGAAAGCGGGCAGAAATCGTCCTTGCCGCCATCCTCGCGGGACCACCGTTGCATGTGTTGTTCTGGTTTCTTTGGGGACCATCGAGTCTGGGCCGCCAATTCCCGCTCTACATGGACGCCCTCGCCATGGGATGCGCCATGTCCATGCTCGAGCCGCGCCTCGCAGCCCACGACCGCATCTTCCGCAGTCGCTGGTTCTTGCTGGTGCCGATTGCGACCGTGTCGCTCCCCTTGACGCAACTATGGAATAGCCGTGCGTACCAAGTCGTCGGTTTGACAACGCTGCATTTGGGAATTGCCTTGTCGCTGCGTCACTTGATCGCGCGCAGCTACGCGATACTGAATTACAAACCAGTAGCCTGGTTTGGAGGCATCACCTACAGCCTCTATCTCTGGCAGCAACTTTTCCTGAACCGCGGCTCGTCCGCGCCTTGGACAGCTTTCCCGCTGAACCTGTGTTTAGCATTGATCTGCGGAACCATCTCGTACTACGCGATCGAACAACCATTCCTGAAACTCCGCGAAAAGCGCGCCCCACGCCGTAGGCCGCAAGTCATTCGTGACCGGCGCACCCCAACTGCGACAGCCGAAGTAGCATAGTCCAGGTGTGGCGCGGACACTCCTGTCCGCGACTGCTCCTTGTCATTCCGAAAGAAGCGAGATCTCACCAACCGGACGGAACTAAAAACCAAAAAAAAGTTTGTCATTCCGAGCAAAGCGAGGAATCCGCTCCCGGCTTGCAACGGCAAGAACCGACCGAGCCAGCACAGCCGAGAAACGCAACTCAAGAAACCCGCTTCCAAACCAGATCCTCGCCGTCACGACGATCAATCATCCGCACGACTTTCCCATCGGCGCCCCGCTCGAAAATGCGCCGCCCCGCGCTACCTTTCCGGAAAAAAACATCTTTCATCTCCGGTATCAATTCTTCCTTCTTGCGTCCGGTCCTCACGCCCCAGATCTGTCCGCTGTCCATCGACACCGTGTACTGAACACTCGGCGCCAATTCATAAACGCCCGCATAGTCCTTCAGCAGTTCCGGAGAGAGCGTCGCGGCTGGCGGATCGCCTCCGTAGCGCACTACCTGCGACGCAATCATGCGCCACTCGCCATCGCGCCGAACCCACGTATCCGTCGCGTGATACCTCGCATGCAGTTCCTGACCAAATACCGTCTCCTGCTCATTCAGTTCGTAGGCAAGGATGGCAGTGTCTCCAGCCAAAATAAACTGCGGCTTCTCCAATTTGATGTTCCCCGAATACCCAGCCGGCAGCGGCCCAAGTTCCTCCAGAAACTTAGCCTTCGTCATCGTCGTTCCGTTCTCATCGAAGTAGAGACATTCCTCCGCCATCGCCTTCGCCCACGGAGCCTTGTCACCGGGAGCAATCGCATCAAGCAGTTTCTGCGTCCTCTCGATCAGCTGTGCCTTGACCGCGGAATCCGCTGAGGCGTCGGCGGCGTGGGCAGACACGTTCATCATCGCCAACGCGATAAATACAACCAAATACGAGTGTGCAACCGAAATGGAGAAAAACCGCAAACGATCAGGGTGTTCTTTAATTCGCGACATGGCCGAATCTTAATGCATAAAAGCGCCTTCAGAAGTTTGAGGTCGCATTTTGCGACCTCAAAATGTTTTGTCTAGTTCGCATGCAGCCTGCATTGTTTCTGCCAAGTGCGCCTTGTATCATGCGTTTTACTGATGCGCTTCTCCCGCACTTTCTTCCGAGCAGCGGCCGTTTGTTCCTTCGTGTCTGTAGTCACTACGCTGTGCCTGATCTTTCTCCATCATTTTTTTCCGTCTACCCAAACGCTAGAAGCTCGTGTCGCGCGAGACTCGCATCCCGTGTACGCGGCATATCTCTGGATTTATTTTGCTCATCCCTTCTTCGTGCTGACCGCTGCGTTAGCCGCCGGTGTGAAACTGATTCCCCGCGCCGCTGGCGCCGCTCTTACCGGCTTCATGTTTTTCTTTGTTTGGGGATTCTCGGAGATGTTGCAGCAGGCGCTAACGCTCGTTGCGCGTCATCAGACATGGAGCCCGGCTTACGCGGGAGCGGCCAACGACGCGTCTCGCGCGGCCGTGGCCACGTATCTCAACGGGTTCGGAGCAGTGTGGGACAGCCTCTACGCGCTCATCGTAGTAGCCTTCATGATCGCGAACATTCTGTACGCATTAGCGAGTTGGCGAGGTGCGGGCTTGACGCGCTCTGTCAGCTGGGGATACTGGGCCGCGTCATTTTTGAGTATTTTTACTGTTGCTTCAGGATTCGGATGGGATTTGGAGACGCAAGTCGTGTCCTGGCTCTACCCGCTCATTCAACCTGCTGCGCGTGCATTGATTGGAGTTTGGCTCTGGCGAACGGGACCACTGGATCTCTGTTCGGACCAGCATTCCTGATGCACCGATCGTGAGAATCGAAGTCCAAGACTTAGATCCTACGTCACGCTGACTTCCGTATAAGTCCCATACACGTCCCGCAACGCCTCACAGATCTCGCCCACAGTTGCGTAGGCTCGCACCGCTTCCACGATGTGAGGCATCGTGTTTGCCTCGGAGATTTTGCCGTCGCTTCGCGCTTGCGGTTCCTGCGCTGCGGCCTTCTTCAGCGCGTCGAGCGTTCGCCGCACTTCATCGTTTGATCGCCGCGCCCGCAGAGCTTTGAGCTTCGCGGTCTGTGCCTTAGCCACGCTCTCGTCGATGTACAAAATTTTTGGCGACTCTTCCTCGATCACGAAATCATTGACGCCAACGATGACTTTCTCGCGCGCCTCGGCCGCCCGCTGATACTGGTACGACGCTTCTGCGATTTCTTTCTGCGGAAATCCGCGCTCGATGGCTTTCACCATCCCGCCCATCTGGTCGAGCTTCGCGAAGTAGTCGAACGCGCCTTTTTCCATGTCGAGGGTTTGCTTCTCGACGAAATACGACCCGCCCAGCGGATCGACTGTCTGCGCCACGCCCGACTCAAACGCGATGATCTGCTGCGTGCGTAGCGCGATGCGTGCCGCTTCTTCGGTTGGAAGGGCGAGCGCCTCGTCATAGGAATCAGTATGGAGAGACTGCGTGCCTCCGAGCACCGCCGCCAGCGCCTGCAGAGCCACGCGCGCGATATTGTTCATCGGTTGCTGCGCGGGCAGGGACACGCCGGCGGTCTGCGTATGAAACCGCATCAGCCAGGTGCGTGCGTTCTTCGCACCGAAACGCTCTTTCATCAGCCGGTACCAGATCTTCCGGGCTGCGCGATACTTTGCGATCTCTTCGAAGAAGTCGTTGTGCGCGTTGAAGAAGAAACTCAATCGCGGACCAAAGTCGTCCACCTCGAGCCCGCGCCGCCGCGCCCACTCGACGTACTCGACGCCGTCATAAACCGTGAACGCCAACTCCTGCAGCGCAGTCGAACCGGCCTCGCGAATGTGGTACCCCGAGATCGAAATCGTGTTGAAGCGCGGCGTAAATTTCGATCCGAACTCGAATGTGTCAATCACCAGCCGCATCGAGGGCGCCGGCGGATAGATGTACTCCTTTTGCGCGATGTATTCTTTCAGAATGTCGTTTTGAACCGTGCCTGAAATCTTTTTCCAATCGGCGCCGTGTTTCTCCGCTACTACCAGGTACATCGCCCACAGAACGGACGCGGGCGAGTTGATGGTCATCGATGTCGTGATTTTCTCTAGATCGATGCCGTCGAACAGGATTTCCATGTCCTCGAGCGAATCAATCGCGACTCCGCATTTTCCGACTTCGCCTTCGCTTGCCGGATGGTCCGAGTCGTAGCCCATCAGCGTGGGCAAGTCGAACGCCACCGACAATCCGCCGCCGCCATGCTCAAGCAAATATTTGTAGCGCTGGTTTGTCTCTTCGGGGGACGCAAAGCCAGAAAACATGCGCATGGTCCACAACTTGCCGCGATACCCGGTAGCATGAATACCGCGCGTGTAAGGAGCCTCGCCCGGATAGCCAAGATACTTGTCATACGACCAGTCCGCTGGAAGGTCCGCTTGCGTGTAAAGACGCCGAACGGGTTCGTTCGAGATCGTAGAGAAGCGCGCGTTTCCGTGCTCGTCGAGATTGGTTCCCGTAGCCGCGCCAATCGGTTTCTCGGGAGCCTTCTCGAGAGTCGGCGCAAGCGTCTTCTCGGCCCACTGTTTCTCGCTGGCCGAAGGCATGCGGCCTTCAAACACGTCTGAGATTGGACTCTCTGCAACCTGAGGCTTCGAGTAAGGCTTCTTCGCGTCGGACATGTTCCCCCGGAACTCTAGTTGCGATGATATCCGCGCCTACGTATGCGAACAAGCCGCGTGCGTTTCCCCGACCGGAAGGTTGGTCGGGGGGACCTTAACCACGGAGGGCACGCGGAACACGGAGGACAACACTGAAACCCTCCGTGAGACTCTGTGCCCTCCGTTGTTAAGGCTTTTGACACTAGAATCAAACCATGAAGCCCGTGCCCATCAAGCCACCGGTAACGCTCGATGTATTCAACCAGCTGGACATTCGCGTAGGGACCATAGTCAGCGTCACCGACATTCCCAACTCCGATCAACTCTGCCAACTGCGCGTGAGCTTTGGAGACCACGAACGCTCGATCGTTGCCGGCATCCGCAAGGAACGTCCGAACCCGCGTGAGATCGAAGGTAGGCAAGCACTCTTTGTCGTTAATCTCGAACCGCGCAAGATGCGCGGTGTCATGTCGGAAGGCATGTTGTTCGATATCGGCTACGCCGACGGAGTTACGCCTGTGCTCGCCGTGCCAGAAAATGCGGTGCCAGACGGGGCGCGCGCTGGATAACGAGGAAACCTAGCGTGCCGAGTTCGCAACCGGCTGTGGTCCGACCAGCACTAGAGTCGCGACCGCCAGCAACGCCAGCACTCCGCCGCAAATCATCGGTATGAATCCCCAGGCGCCAAGCAGTCCGCCGCCCTGTTCAGCGCTGCGTTGGGCAGCGGAGAGTGCGAACACGCCCATCACAATCAGAAGCGCACCAACGAAGAGGGAAATCAGGTGAGTGATTCGCACCCATGTGCAAAGACGCGGACTGGGTCCATGCCACAGTTGCGTTCCCAGAACACATAGCCAGACCGGGCCAGTAGCGAGAACCGGCGCAAGGACCAATCCGAAAAGCGTGGACAGCGCGATCAGAGGCACCGCAATCAGGTAATGCCCGATGCTCAGCCCGCGATACATCGCCAAGTGCGCCATCCGCACATTGTGTCACGTCCACGGAGACGCGCAAGACTTACCGAAGTCACCCAGAAAAACTCCTTACGATCCAAAGGGCCAGGTGTGCGCGAAGTCGTTCTCAGTACTTTACGAATCTTCGCGGCCTTATCGGTTAAGTGTTTCGAGCCTTTGCCCGAGACAACTCCCACGCCTTCGCGTACTTCCATGCGACATAGATCGAATGATTTACATGCAGCAGGAACCCCGGCTTGCCGTCGAGGAAACCGAGTCGGAGAAGGTAGTTGTAAATGAACGTTGCGAGAGGACGCAGCGTCAGGTTGATCGCGGTGAAATGCACAGGCCCCTTGGCCACAACCATCTCGGCGCCCAGAGTCGAGTATCGGTTCATGTGCTCGATGTAGTCGGAGACGGTTGGGTAGGAGTGATGGAGGAGGGCGCCGTTCAACTCGTGAGCTTGTCCTTCGAGTTTCACATCTTCGTGAACAAGTCGATTCTCGAATCGAGCCGCGCCGCGACGAAAAAGACGAAGCTTCCGGTCAGGCCAGTAGCCGCCGTGCTTGATCCACCGGCCGAGGAAATGGTTCTTGCGCGGAATCCACAAGCCGGTGATCGTCGTGGCAATGAGTGCGATGGTTCGATTCGGAACTCCGTCCTGCGTCGATTCTCGAGCTCGTCCCAGAATGTAGTGGCCAATTTCTTCCGCGAGAGTTGGCTCAACTTCCTCGTCTGCATCCAGGCTCAAAATCCAATCGCCGCTTGCTTTGTCCAGCGCAGAGTTCTTTTGCGCGGCGAAACCCCGCCATTCCTCCACGAAAACTTTCGCGCCGTAAGATTCCGAAATCTCGACGGTGCAATCGGTCGATCCTGAGTCGACTACGATGATTTCACCGTGCCCATCTGCGACCAGAGGCTTGACGCTCTCGAGCGTGCGCCCGAGATTGCGTTCCTCGTTGTGTGTAATAAGCACGACGGAGAGCTTCACGGGGGAGAGGATAGCATTCGGGCAGTGGTGTCGCGCTCACCCTTAGACGATCACACAGAAGCTATTCATAGTAGAAATCAATTATCTTTATGAATGTCGCTGAATCGATTGAGTTTGTTGCCCAAGCGCACGAATCGAAAATCAAATCGCTAAACTTCGGGCGCTAACCGCTTGTAGAATGGCGTTTCTAGGCGGCTAGCGTGCCCCAGGATCGTCGTTTAGAGGCCGGGGAGGCCTAAGGGTCATCCGGGACGCCATGCAGGTCTTAAAACGCATCTAAACGCGATGTTTGCCAAAAGTTAATCTCATGAGCCTAGAAACAAGCTCTTCTTCTCGCGGGCGGGTTACAAAACAAAAGGCGTCCGATGTGGACGCCTTTTCTAGAGTTACAACAGCCCTATTGCGGCGGTTGGACGGGCTGCGCTTGGATTTGGTTCGGTTGAGACTGCATAGGTTCAGCTTGATTCGGCTGTGCCTGGTTTGGTTGAATCTGATTCGGCTGAACCTGGTCGGGTTGGGCCGTCGGCTGATTCATCAGTGGGTTCGGTTGATCGGGCGGGCGAGGCGTCACGTAAGGCACGTTCGGCAGACGACGAACTGTGCCGATCGTTGCATCCGCGATATCGATGCCCGTGCGATCAAGCGTCGAACCAATGGCGCGATCAAGTTCCACCCTTGACTTCTCATACGACCCGAGTGCCGTAACCAGCGTGGATTCTGACTGTGCCAGATCGCGCTGCGCCTGCAAGACCAACGTGTTCGTCGATGCGCCGAGCGAATATTTCTTCGATTCGGCATCGAGCGACTGACGACCGAGTTCCACGCCAGCACGAGCGGCTTCGACTCGTGCCCGGTTCTGCTGCAGCGCAAACTGCGCGTTGCGGACTTCGATCCGGATCTGGTTTTCCTGCTGCTGCAAGCGCATTTGCGCCTGGCGATATTCAAGCACCGCCCGGATCTGGTCCGCTTGAGCAGAGCGATTGCGTAGTGGAATGTTGAGTTGCAGGCCCGCTCCCTTGTCTGGGGCTGTCGAATCGAACAACTGTCCAAACGTTCCTCCGTAGCTGATCGACGGCGGAATCGGATTGAGCGGATCATTGCTTGGTTGGCACCCTATTTGATTGCCATTGTTGACGCAGAGATTGGCTGGGTTCTGGCTTCCGCCTAATCCAGAGCCGCCGTAATAAGCAAAGGCATTCAGTGTTGGCAAGAGTGCGTTCTTAGCGGACTTGTTCGTGATCTCGCGATTGGTCAAATCGATACGCGCCTCGGCAAGTTCCGCGCGTTGCGCGAGTGCTTGGCTGACAAGATCTTGCGTTGGCACAACCGGTTCCTTGTCTGGAACCTGCATTGTGTCGGTGGGAATCACTTCGGCACCAGCGAGCAGGGGATCGACCAACGTTCGGCTCAGAGCGTTTTTCATCAGCAACTGTTGCAATTCGAGATTTGTTCTGGAAGTAATCAAATCCTGTTGCCTAGTGGATTCTTCACTCTGCGCGCGCACGATTTCGATGGGAGCGAGCGTGCCGATCTCGACCTGCTTTTTGTTGTCGGAAAGTGTTTTGTCCGCAAGGGCGAGCGAGCGCTCTTTTACCTTCACGTCCTCGTATGCGTTGACGAGATCCCAATAGATATTTTGGATTTGGTTAACTGTAGTGATGATCTGTAAGCGAAATGCGACGTCCGATATTTCGCGGTTGTTCTTTGCAATTTTTATGAAACGGGTGTTGGGCAGAAATCCAAAGCCTTGCAAGAGAGGTTGGCTGATCGTTGCGCGAAAGTTTGAATTGTACTCGGGGCTTCTGCCCGTAAAGATCGAATTCGTCGTTCCGCGGGTGTTGTTGAATCCGACACTCAGATTGGTGCCCCAGTAGAAACCCTGTTGATAAGCGAAATCATAAGTGTTGGTGTTGGCAGTAGTGAAAGGAATTGCAAAGGAATTCGCTTGCTGAACACGGCTGCGATCGAATTGAATGGTGCCTGTCAAAATCGGATCGAAGCTAGGAATCGCGGATCCCACGCCCGATGTCGAACTGACCAGACCTGCCGCACCCGCTCCGGCGCCGCCTGATCCGGTGGATGTTCCGCCGGCGCCACCGCCGTTCGAAGTGGAACCAATTCCTGTGCCAGTTCCTCCTGGTGTGCCTTGCACAATGCCGGTGTTGACGCCGCGGGTGGCTGATCCAGACTTCGCGCGCAAGATGTCGGTGTCGGCAATGTTCAGGTTGTAACGTGCGATGGCGATATCGAGGTTGTTCTCGAGGGCCAGGGCTACTGCATCGTTCATGGAAAGATAAAGCTTTCCGTCTCGCAGCAACTGGTCGATGCGCGCGGTGTTAGCGAGTTTCGGTGGAGGAACATCGCGGCCCATGTAAGGACCAATCGGGTTCGGGAAGTGCCCGCGCCCCTTGGTGTAATCGACGACTGCCTCCGGCTGGGAAGGAGCCGACGATTCCTTCGCGTTCGATGGTGCGTTAGGCAATGTGGGCGACTCCTGCGCCCATGTACCGGTGGTGAGAGTTGCGGCCAGAAAGAGTGCGGCCATCTGCCGCAGGGCGGCCGTTAATGAATCCAATTGCATTCGCTCATCTCCATTGATCATGAATGCCGATCATGACTGCCGATCAAGCCTGAATTGCCCATGAAGAAAGTCGAGAACAGTTCGACTCCTCGGTTGGTACGTAAAGTGCGCGGCAAGAGTTCCTTACGCGCGCGGGAAGATGCGAAAAACACATCATTTCCAGGAAGTGCAATAGTATATCTGACGCGATTGACACGATTCGGTATTGGTCGGATATCTCGTAAACAATTGTAAAACGGAGTATTCCCTCAATCAGTCTTCACCGGCGAAGTTCCGCGCAGCCGCGCAAAGATCGCGAGGAAAAGACGTTAGATGACGCGGTGATGCGGGAAGACTCCGAAGAAATCGTCATGCGCAACCTGAAAATCACGTTGGCCTACGATGGATCGGAGTTCTCCGGATGGCAGGTACAGCCGGGGCTGGCTACCATCCAGGGCGCGTTGGCCTCTGCGATTGGACGATTGACTGGCGAAAAGGTGTTGCCACAGGGTTCGGGAAGAACGGACGCGGGAGTGCACGCGCTCGAGCAGGTGGCATCGTTTACGACGGAGTCCAATATTCCGGTCGCGAATTGGCAAAAAGCGCTCAACGACATTCTTCCGGTGGCGATCCGAGTGAAGGATGTGAGCGAGGCCTCGGAACAATTCCACGCGCGGAAGTCGGCGCGAGGGAAAACCTACCGCTATCGGATGTATCGCGGTGGGGTATGTCCGCCCTTCTTGGCGAGGTATGTTTGGCATTATCCGTTTCCGCTCGACGAGACGGCGATGATCGAGGCGGCATGCGCGGTGGTGGGCGAGCATGATTTCACTTCATTCGCGGCTGTGGATGCGGAGAAAGGAAAAAGCTCAAACCACGAAGGGCACGAAGTCACACGAAGGGATTCTGGCGACAATGTGCGGGAGATTTTTGTTTCATCGTGGGCACGGGAGGCAGACGAATTTATTTATACCGTGCGCGGTTCCGGGTTTCTCCATCATATGGTGCGCAACTTAGTGGGGACGTTCTTGCTGGTGGGGAAGGGGACGCTTGCGGTCGCGGCTGTAAGAAAAATTTTGGAAGCGCGCGATCGATCTGCTGCAGGGGCTACGGCTCCGGCGGCGGGGTTGTATTTGGTGTCGGTGGAATATTGAGCTGTTCGGCGTTGCCTCTTGGAGAATGAAAATCTCTAACCGTTAAGATCGTTATGGTGTGCAGAGGGCGCTGAGTCGAGCTTGCTCGGAGAACGCTAGGTTTCGAATGAATCCCGAACGGTTGAACAACCTGACACGCGGTTGGGAGAATTTGGAGTGACGCGATCATGACGACGGCATCGCAGATTGCAGGTCGCACGATCAAGTCGGTAAATCCGGCCACGGGAGCGGTATTGCGTCAGATCGACTGCGCAAGCGATGCGGACGTGCGGGCGGCTGTTGAGCGGGCGCGGCGCGCGCAGCCGGAGTGGAATGCCCTGGGCGTTGAAAGGCGCATCGAGATTCTGCAGCGGTTTCAAAGGGTGTTGTTCGATCGCAAGACCGAAATCGCGCGGGCAATTACAGAAGAAGCAGGCAAGCCGTACGTCGAAGCGCTATTGACCGAGGTTCTCATTGTGCTCGACTCGGTACGCTTCCTGGTCGAGAACGCGTTTGGATTTCTGCGCGACGAAGTTGTTCCACACGGCAACCCGGCGATGAAGGCCAAGCGAGGCCGGATTCTCCGCGAGCCGCATGGAGTGATTGGGATTATCTCGCCATGGAACTATCCGTTTTCGACCCCGGCCGCAGAAACACTCGCCGCGTTAACTACGGGGAATGCAGTGGTGTTAAAGCCGTCAGAATTGACTCCGCAGACGGCCCTGGAACTAGCGAAGTTGCTGCATGAATCGGGTATACCGGACGACGTGTTCCAAGTTGTGATCGGCGATGGCGTAGTTGGTGCGGCTTTGTTGGAGTCGGCTGTCGATAAAGTTGTATTCACGGGAAGTGTGACAACAGGACGTCTCATTGCACAAGCATGTGCGGCGCGGCTGATCCCCGCGGTGCTTGAGTTGGGCGGCAAAGATCCGATGATCGTGCTGGACGATGCTGACATTGACGTCGCCTCGAGTGCAGCCGTGTGGGGAGCGTTCATGAACGCTGGCCAGACCTGCCTGTCGGTCGAGCGATGCTATGTGCACCACGCGCTCTACGCGAATTTTCTGGATGCTTGTGTTGAGAAGACGCGAAAACTGAGCGTTGGGAACGGCATGGATCCGAAGATTGAAGTGGGACCGATGATCCACGAGAAACAGTTGAAGATTGTGGAAGCGCATGTTGAAGACGCTCGGGCGCGGGGAGCGCAGGTATTGGCCGGAGGATCGCGGTTGTTGGAGAAAGGGCCGAACTTTTATGCGCCGACCGTGATAGCTGGCGTGACGCATGACATGCTTATCATGCGCGAGGAAACGTTTGGGCCGGTGCTGCCGGTGGCATCTTTTGAGACGGATGAGCAGGCTATCGAACTGGCCAATGATTCCGAGTTCGGACTCGCCGCCAGTGTGTGGACCCGGGATCGGCGTCGTGGTGAAGCGCTCGCGCGAAAGATCCATGCTGGAACCGTGATGGTGAACGATGTTCTAAGTTGCTTCGGAATCAGCGAGGCTCCGCATGGTGGTATGAAGTCGAGCGGAATCGGACGGACGCATGGGCGATTCGGGATGGAAGAGATGGTTCGTGCGAAATATGTGGATATTGACCTCGTGCCGGGGATGAAAAAGGTCTGGTGGTATGGATATGGGGAATCGTTCGCGCGGCAGATGGAGGGGTTCGTGGATTTGCTTTTTGCCCGCGGACTTGGAAAGCGGATGACTGGCGGGGTTCGGTCGGCGGGTGCGGTGAAAAGAGAGAAAAAGCTTTAACCACGGGGGCACGCGGGCGGAAGAAGACCACAAGGTCGCGAAGTAAGACAATAAGGAAGCGACTGCCTGCAGCTCTGAGGAGAATGTGTATGGAAACAGATCCTAAGCGCGAGTTGTTGCGGCATACATTGGCAACGGTTGCCTATCGTGGCGGGAAGGCGATTCGCAATGCACCTTCAGGTTTCGGAGATTTTCGCGCCGGAGAAGGTGGACGCACTGCCGGAGAGATTCTGGCGCACATTGGAGATTTGTTGGACTGGGCGCTGTCGACTGCTCGTGGCCAGCAAGCATGGAAGGATTCAAAGCAACTGGCTTGGGATGGGGAGGGTGAGAGGTTTTTCGCGAGTCTGAAAGCGTTCGATGACTATCTTGCATCGGATGCGGTCCTTCATGAAGCTCCAGAGAAGTTGTTTCAGGGTCCGATTGCGGATGCGTTGACGCATGTCGGGCAGATCGCGATGTTGCGGCGGATGGCGGGTGGTCCGATGGCTGGGGAAAATTATCATCAGGCTGAGATTGAGCGCGGGCGGGTCGGCGCGGATCAGGCTGCGCCGCGGAGAGAGTTCTGACGGGGGTTTTTGCTGAACGCAGAAAAGTTCCACGCCAGATCCTCGCCGCGCTGGTACGCGCGGCCGGCGGGATGACGCCAGTAGGAATAGGGCAAGATGGTGAGAGGACGCCGCGTCGGCGGAATGGCGACCTCTTTTGATTTGTTATTAGCCACAGAGTTCTGGCGATGGCGCATCTAGAAAGCATTTCGACGCTTGGGTACAATGGCCGCAGAATCGCGGCGCGATGCCGACGGAGACCTTACTGATGGCCACGGAAGCTCAAGTCCATCCCGTACAGCAACTTCCAAAACATAAAGTGAAAATGAAGAAGGCAGGCCAGCGCGCCTGCAACGAGAAAGATGAAAAGGGAAAGATTTGCGGCGGGCATTTGAAACGCTGGTTCTATACGGCTGATGTGCTTGAGCGGGAATGCGGCGACATCGAAAAGGCCTGGGGCGCGGACCGTGAAGTATACCGGTGCGAAATCTGCCGGACACTGTATTTGCCAAACCCCGGAGACTGGCAAGGGAAGAATGTAGCGGGCGAAGGGCAGCTGTCAGTGTTTGGGTTGACGGTTCCGCCGAAGGAAGAGAAGAAGGGCTAAGAATAGCCCGGCCGGGATCCTCGCCAAGGCTGGCGAGTAGGCGCGGTCTTTCGGCGCCTCGCATTCTAAAAGCATGTGGCAGAGCAATTTTCCAGAATGACAGTGGGTGGGCAGTGGGGCTCTTAAATCTGTGAAGACTTCAGAACTGATTTACGACTGGAACAAGAACCATCCGGCGTCGTTGCGGCCTGTGGGAGATGTGTTGCTGAATGATGAGACGCTGCGCGATGGGCTGCAGTCGCCTTCGGTGCGGGATCCCTCGATCGACGACAAAATTGAAATCCTTCACCTGATGGAAGGGCTTGGAATTAACATGCTCGATCTCGGGTTGCCCGGAGCGGGTCCGCGGGCGGTCGACCATGTGACGGCGCTGGCGCGCGAGATCGTCACGCACAAGATGAAAATCCTGCCGAACTGTGCGGCGCGGACGCACGAGAACGATATTCGCCCGATTGCGGAGATCGTACAGAAGACAGGATTGAAGATCGAAGCGGCAACGTTTCTGGGATCGAGTCCAATTCGGCGATACACCGAAGGCTGGACGGACGATTTTCTGTTGCAGACGACCGAGAAGGCCGTGAAGTATGCCGTGTCACTTGGACTCCAGGTGATGTACGTAACGGAAGATACGACGCGCTGCGATCCGGAGATGGTGAAGCGGTTGTATTCGGCCGCGATCAACGCTGGCGCGCGGGCAATCGTGATCTGCGACACGGCCGGGCATGCAACGCCGATGGGTGCTTTTGCGCTGGTGCGGTTCATCATGGAGGAAGTTGTGAAGCCCTCCGGCGAAAAGATTCGCGTGGACTGGCATGGGCACTGTGATCGCGGGCTGGCAATTGCGAATTCGATGGCTGCGCTGGTGGCGGGCGCGACATGCGTGCATGCGACGGCGTTGGGGATCGGGGAGCGTGTCGGCAATACGCAGATGGATCAGATGCTGGTGAATTTGAAATTGATGGGCATCCCGCCCTGGGTCGACCAGGATCTGACGAAGTTGAAGGCTTATTGCGTGGCCGTCTCCCGCGCGACAGATGTGCCGATTCCGGCGAACTACCCGGTGGTTGGAGAAGACGCATTTCGGACAGCGACGGGCGTACACGCGGCGGCGGTGATCAAGGCTTACAAGAAGAACGACGTTGAACTCGCGAATACAGTTTATTCGGGCGTGCCTTCGCATGTGTTCGGCATGGAGCAGGTTATTGATATTGGCCCGATGAGCGGCAAGTCGAATGTGCATTTCTGGCTGGAGCGACACGGCGTGCTCGCGTCCGAAGACGTGGTGGAGAGGATTTATGCTCGGGCAAAGGCGAGCGATCACACGCTAAGCGAGTCGGAAATCCTGGCGTGCGTGGGGAATTCCGGAGATGGGGCGGAGTAAAGGTTTGAGCTAATCCGGCTGGTAATTGGGAGCGGCCTTCTTTCCTACGAATCCGGGGATCGACGCAGCAAATGCGCGGTTTTTCAGGCGCAAGAAGCGTTCTTCAAAATACCATCGCGACATAAAAGCCACTAGAACTGCTAGCGCACCGCCGATCACAAAGCGGATAGCAACCTGACCCATGTGCCAAGTTGTAGCGAATGTTGCGGGGAAGAGTTTTCGCCCTGCGTGATCGACGACATCAAAAGTAACCCGGTGCACAAGGTAAAGGCCGTAACTGATTTCTCCAAAGAACTGCAACCACCCAATGTTGACCCAGCGGGCAAAGGCGCCCGTTCCCACGTATAGCGTCCCGGCGATTACTCCCACGAATATGAGATTGAGGAAGGTGTAACGCAGTGTTCCTCCGGACCATGTCCGCGACAGGTAGATTCCGAAAGGAAGGCCAATCAGAAACACCAAGATTCCCGCGCCGAACGTGAGCGATGCGAAGGCCAACAGCTTGGTGCGGGATGCGATAGGTCCTCGAACTAATATTGCCAGGACTGCGCCGCAAGCAAGGGGATCGGCCACCAGCCAAGTGTATGGCGCACCGTAAGCGTAACCGCGCACATAGTACAAGGCGCGCAGGACGGGACAGGCGATGATGATAACCAAACAAGTGTAGAGCAGCGTCCGGCGCGAGACGTATCGCACGACAGCAGGCCAGAGGAGATAGAAATGTTCTTCCACGGCCAGAGACCATAGAGTCGAATACTGGGATACCACTCCGAACAGTGGTGTGACATTTGCCAAATAGATGAAACTGAGGCCTATGAATGGCCAGCCCACGCGGCGGTCCTCCAAGCCGAAATACGTCACCAACACCAGAACGAGCAAAATCGCATAGTAAGCCGGCAGGATACGGAGCGCGCGGCGGAAATAGAATCGCTTGAAGTAGTTCGGAGTCTCGCGGGACTCTATCAAAATGCCAGTGATTAAAAAGCCAGAAAGTACGAAGAACAGATTGACGCCCATCCACCCGGTCGAAGTAATGACCACCCACAATCGTCCGGCCGTTGAAGAGATTTCGTGAGAGATGGGAACGAGGTTGAATCCGTGAAAGAAAAGCACGAGCAACACCGCGATGCCCCGGAGGGTGTCGAGTTCAGGCATTTTTGAGCGGACAACCGAAGACGAAATGCTGAACTCAGCCATGGTGCAAGCAGAGGCGTATTTTACCATTCGATTAGCGATTCAAAATTTCGCCACGGGTTTTTGGCGCGAATGACGTCTCCAAGAATTTCGTAATGTTCGTCGCCGAATGGAGCGATAGCCCTCGCTGCGCGGTCGGCATACTAAACGGTCTACACCGCTGCGCAGTTAAGTCGGGTAACAGTCACCTCCCCGGAGTAACGTCGCCCCTGCTGAATCAATCCCCTTCACTCCGCACCGCGTTGTAAGATGACCAGATCATCCATGGCGTTGATTCCGCAGGCCGAAGTGTCGGATTTGTTTCCGACCGTGCAACAGGAAGTGGCGCGTTTGGCGGCTGCACCGGAGGTGCGGTCTGCGTACAACTGGTTTCGATCGCAGGAACCGCAATTGGCGCACTGGCAGGTGGAAGTAGCGCGGATTCCGGCTCCTCCGTTCGGGGAGTCGGCGCGTGCGGCCTGGCTGGCGGAGCGCTTTCGCGATCTAGCGTTGGATGATGTGCGTACGGATGATGTGGGGAATGTTTTTGGTGTCTCCCCCGGTTATGGCAAGCGCTATGTCGCGTTGAGCGCGCACATCGATACGGTTTTTCCCGCAGGAACCCCTCTCAATATCAAGCAACAGGGAAGTCGGCTTTACGGGCCGGGAGTGTCCGACAATGGCGCGGGCCTGGTTGCGCTGCTGGCGATGGCAGGTGTGTTGCGAGCAGTGAGGCTGCGACATGCGATGCCGTTTGTTTTTATTGGAAACGTGGGCGAGGAAGGCGAGGGCGATCTGCGGGGAATGCGGCACATCTTTACGACACCGCGCTGGAAGGATGCGATTGCCTACAGCCTGATCCTCGATGGTGCTGGCGCGGACACGATTGTCGCCGAGGCATTGGGCAGCCGTCGATTTGAAGTGATCGTGCGCGGACCGGGCGGACATTCGTGGAGCGATTTCGGCGCGCCGAACCCGATTGTGGTTTTATCGCGCACGGTGGAAGAGTTCAGCCGTACGCCGGTGCCTGCTTCGCCGAAGACTACATTCAACATTGGCGTGATTCGCGGAGGTACTTCGGTGAATTCGATTCCGGAATCGGCGAGCATGCGCGTCGATCTGCGATCGACATCGATGACAGAGATCGATCGCCTCGAGCGAACGTTGCGTACGGCGCTGGATCGTGCGATCGATGAGGAGACTCGAATTGCCGCCTCGCGATCTGGATCGGCGCGGCGGCCGCAGGGACTGAATTCAGAAGTGGTGGTGATCGGGAACCGCCCGGCGGGAGAGTTGGAACCGCAGGCGCGGATTCTTCAAGTGATGCGAGCAGTAGATGCACAGCTGGGAAACGCGGCGCAGGTGCAACGGGCGTCGACGGATGCGAATGTTCCTTTGTCTCTTGGCCGGGAGGCAATTGCAATTGGAGGCGGTGGCTCGGGAGGCGGGGCCCACACGCTGCAAGAATGGTTTGATTGCAACGGGCGTGAACTCGGGTTGAAACGAATTCTGCTGACGCTTCTGGCACTGGCCGGGGTAGGGGAATGAAAGTGAAGATTGCGGCATTGATGTTGTGCGCAACGTGTCTGACGTGGGCCCAGGATGCTGCTCCGAAGCCGAAGGCGGATGCCATCTATGTCCACGGCAATGTGTACACCGGAATGCCGATGGGCGCCTCGCTCGGCGGCGTCAAGCGTGAACAGGCAATTGCGGTCCGCGGAGATCGGATCATTGCTGTTGGGTCGAACGACGAGATTCTCAAGTTGAAGGGGCCGGAAACGAACGTGATCGAGCTGGGCGGCAAATTTGTAATGCCCGGTTTTAACGATGCGCACACGCACTTGGCAGAGGGCGGATTTGAAAAGCTGACGGTGAATCTGGTGGGAGCGAAGTCCCTCGACGAATTTCGCGAGCGCATCCGGGCAAAAGTGGAAAAAGCCGAGCCAAATGCCTGGATCGTGGGCGGTGGTTGGGACGAAACATTGTGGCCGGTCAAGACTGTCCCTACACGCTGGGATATTGACGAAGTCACGACGAACCACCCGGTATTTCTGCAACGAGTGGATGGGCACGTCGCAGTGGCCAATACACGGGCATTGCAATTGGCGAGTGTGACGCTGGCGAGCAAGCAGCCGGAAGGCGGGAAGATTGACCGCGATCAGAATGGGCAGCCGACAGGAATTCTGCGCGAGACCGCGCGGGATGCGGTGACGGCTGTGATTCCGAAACCAAATCACGATAAGCGGCGAGCCGCGATCGAAGCGGCACTTGCTGACGCGGCGGAGTCGGGAGTCACCTCCGCGCAGGATGGATCGTCCTGGGATGATTTTTTGATTTATGAAGAACTCGAGAAGGAAGGCAAACTCACCGCGCGAATTTACGAGTGGCTGCCTTTCGACGCCAGTGTCGAGCAATTGGATACGTGGAGGAAGGCGCATCCGACCGACGACAACATGCTGCGGGTTGGCATGCTCAAGGGATTTATGGATGGCTCGCTGGGCTCGCACACTGCTGCGCTGCTGGAGCCCTACGCTGACGACTACAAGAATTTAGGGATTCCGCAGTATGAAGTTACGAAACTCGACGCGATGACAAAAGCGCGGGTGCTTGACGGCTTCCAGATTGGCTTTCATGCGATTGGTGACAAGGGTGTGCAGATGGCCCTCGACGCCTTCTCAGGTGCGGAGAAAGAGGCGCGTGAGAAAAAGGTGAAGGCGGCGAATGGCGGGGAAGACTACCGTCTGAGGATTGAACATGCGCAGGTGACGACCCCAGCGCAGATCTTAAAGTTCAAAGAGCTCAAGGTTGTTGCGTCGATGCAACCGAATCATCTGCTGACCGATATGAACTGGGCCGAGGCGCGCGTGGGGACGAAGCGTGCGGCGCATTCGTATGCCTGGGCAGAGTTCTTGCGGCGTGGAGTGCCGCTCGCGTTTGGGACGGACTATCCGGTGGAGCCGATCACGCCGTTTCGGGGCCTGTATGCAGCGGTGACGCGCAAGGGTGAAGACGGACAGAAGCAGTATTATCCGGATCAGAAGATCACGATGGAGCAGGCGATTTCAGCGTACACAACGGGATCCGCCTTCGCGCAATTTGCTGAAAAAGAGAAGGGCGTCCTGGCGCCAGGGATGTTGGCAGATTTCGTGGTGCTCGATCGCGATCTGGCCGCGGTAGCGCCGGCAAAAATCTTAGAGACAAAGGTTCTTCGTACGGTGGTCGGCGGGAAGACCGTGTTTGAGGCGAAGTAGTTGGCCAAGGGAAGTGGGCGGTACAGGTTGTTTTATGTTGGGGCTCCGCTGGCGATCGTTCCTGCGCTGATTTTCCTTCCTGCGCTGGCTTATCTCGTCATTGATCCGCGAGTGTCGCATGCGAGGTTGGCGGCTTGGGCGTTGTTTCCCGCGATCGCCGTGGCCGAGGTATTTGGCGTGTGGCGACTAGCAATGAGCTGCGTACAGCGTCCGTTTGGATTGAGCAATGTGCTGAGTTTCGGGGCGTTGCTGGTGTTGGTGGTGATCATGGTTTGTGTCGGGCTCTTTCTTGCGGTTCTCGCTGGCGGGCTGGTGTGAAGAGAATGCGCGACGCGAAGGCTGACGCCAAGTGGTAACGCAGAGGCCTGTCGACGCGCTGTTAGTCTAGCTGCGTGTCGCGCTCACTGAAAGCACATCTCTTATTGGTGCTGATCACCCTCATCTGGGGCGCGACGTTTGTTGTGATCAAGAACGCGCTCAGCGAAATTACTCCGCTATTTTTCAATGCGGTGCGCATGAGTCTCGCGGCGATTTTGCTGGCGATTGTGTTTCATCGGCAGCTCAGGGGAATTTCCGCGAGCGCGATTGTAGCGGGCGTTGTGATAGGCCTGTTTCTGGGAACAGGAAACGAGTTGCAAACGACCGGGCTGAAATACACCGCCGCTTCGAAGTCGGCGTTCCTAACAGGTTTGGCGGTGGTCCTCGTTCCAGTATGCCTCGCAATTTTCTGGAAACGCAAAATTGGCGCTTGGAGCGCGCTCGGTGTGACGATGGCGTTCGTGGGTTTATACCTGCTGACGGTTCCGGCGGGAGGCGCCGCAGGCGCGCCACCAGGCGGAATGAATCACGGCGATCTGTTGACCATCGGGGCCGCGATTGTGTTCGCATTCCACATCATTTTCATGGGGCACGCGACGCAGAAGCATCGGTGGCAGCAAATCACGGTTGTCCAGACTGCGACTGCTGCTGTGTTGATGATTTTTGCTTTCCCTCTTTTTGAAGAACTGCACGTTGTCTGGTCGGCGAATGTGATTTCAGGAATTCTGATTACGGGGCTCTTCAGCTTAGCGGCGGCGTTTTCGGTGCAGGCTTGGGCGCAACAGTTCACACCTCCGACGCATACCGCACTGATTTTTTCGCTTGAGCCGGTGTTCGCGTGGCTCACGTCGTTCCTGGTCCTAGGAGAACGACTGGGTGTGCGCGCAGCGATCGGCGGAGTCCTGATTCTTGCCGGAGTAGTGGTATCCGAAGAAAAGGGAACTGCAGAGTCGATGGCGGTGGCCCCCGACCATGCCGCTGTGCCGCAGGGCGGAGAGTTTTAGTTACTCCTCCCAGCGTGCCACAAGCGTGAGCGGAGATCGCTAAGGACGCAAAGGGCGCTAGTTGGAAGGGGTCCTACTTTGTAGTTAACCCTTCGGGTCTTTTGTGCGTCTAAGTTATTGTTGGGGCGTCGTGTCTGGGTCAGATCCTGGCGCGGACGCCTTTCTGACAACGCAGATTCTTCGCTTTGATCGGGATGACAAATCAATACAAAAGAAGCGCCACATTGTCGTCAAGTGACTGATTTGCCGGGGCGATTTCGACGCGGTGAGATTGGTTGTGGCATCGAAAGTTACGATTCCGACCGCGTATAATTAGTAGTTTGCACTCATCTGGAGGATGGAAAATATGGATTCGCGCGCGAGCGCTCTTTGGGTACGTCTTAAGGCGAACCGCTGGGCGTATACCCTCACGATTCTGGCCACGCTTGGAGTCGGCATTCTTATTGGCACAGTCATTTCCTACGGCGTAAAAGGCCAGGAACAGAAAACCTCGGACGCGACCCCGCTGAAGGTTCCGGCCCCGCAGCAACTCTCGAATACGTTTTCGCAAATTTCCAAGGCCATGGAGCCAAGTGTCGTCAACATCAACACCGAATCGACGGTGAAGCCGCAACGGCGGCGCATGCCGCGCGGCAGGCAGCAAGGCCCCGGCGACCAAGGGGACCAAGGTCAGGGTGGCGATGACAGCCCGTTCCAGGATTTCTTTGACCGGTTTTTTGGAGGCCAGGGAAGTGATGCGGGTCCGGTTCGGGAGCGATCGCTCGGTTCAGGAGTGCTGGTCGACCCAAAGGGATACATCATTACCAATCGGCACGTCGTAGACAAAGCTGACCGTATCCGTGTGCGTTTGCAGGATGATCCTGCCGGCGTCCAACACGATGCAAAGGTGATTGGCACAGATCAGGAAACTGATCTCGCGGTTATCAAGATCGAAGTCAGCAAGGCGCTGCCCGCGGCTAAGCTCGGCAATTCGGACAGCATGCAGGTCGGCGATTGGGTCCTGGCGATCGGCAGTCCATTTGGATTGCAGGAAACGGTGACCGCCGGAATCGTTTCGGCGAAAGGACGCAACATCGTTCCGAACCGCCAGTTCCAGACTTTCATTCAAACTGATGCGGCGATCAATCCGGGAAACTCGGGTGGGCCGCTGGTGAATATGGCGGGCGAAGTAATTGGCATCAATACCGCGATTCTGACCGAAACCAGTTCCTACGCTGGCGTCGGATTCGCGCTGCCTTCGAACACGGTCGCGCAGGTTTACAACCAGCTTATCGGCCCGGATCATCGGGTCGCGCGCGGATCAATTGGAATCGAGTTCAATGCGCAGCCTTCGCCGGCTATCCAACGCGTTTATGGAGTTGGCACCGGTGTAACGATTTCGAACGTTGTCGCAGGCAGTCCGGCTGAACAAGCGGGATTGAAGGTCGGCGACACGATCATCTCGGTCGATGGCAAGGAAGTGAAATCTGGCGACGAACTGGTGGCTGAAATTGCGAGCCGCAAGCCTGGATCGAAAGCAAAAATTGGGTACGTGCGCAATTCCAAGAAGGACGAAGCGACCGTGACGGTTGCAGATCGCTCGAAGCTCTTTGCATCGCGACTCGGTGACGAAGAGCAATCCGACGCGGAAGAAACGCCGAAGGAGAGCAAGCTCGGAGCAACGGTACGCGCCGTAACGCCCGAATTGGCCGACCGACTGGATATTCCGGCGGGTAAGGGCGTAGCGGTGCAAGAGGTGAAGCCGGGGTCGTTCGCGGATGATATTGGTTTGAACCGCGGCGATATTGTGCTCGAGATCAACAAAGTGCCGGTCAACAGCCCCGACGATTTCACCAAGGTCGAAGGTGGACTGAAGAGCGGGCAAGATGTGGTATTCCTGGTGCGTCCGCGGGGTGCGGGCCGGCAGGATGGCACAATCTTCCTGGCCGGTACACTTCCGTAACTAATGATTGACCCGGTGGAGACTGGTGCTAGGATCGCGATTTCGCGATCATGGTAGCAACAGTTCCGCCGGGTTCGTGTTTCTATCCAAAGGGACTGATTGGGGCAGACCGCTATGGGGATGACTTACTGGGGAAAACTGCCGCGTGTTGTGGGGATGTTGGCTGCGCTCTGCCTGCTTGCAAGCTTTGCCGCGGCCGGCACAACCAAAAACACATCGTCGACCAGCCCCAAGAGCACGGCTAGTTCCAGTAGCTCCAAGTCAAAAAAGAAGAGCAAAAAATCGAAAAAGGTCCGTGGACAAAAAGCGATTGATGCCACGCGCACCAAACAAATTCAGCAGGCGCTCATCGAACAGAAATACATGCAAGGCGAGCCGTCGGGGAAGTGGGATGATACGACGCAGGCGGCGCTGCGAAAGTACCAGGCCGATCACGGTTGGCAATCGAAGACAGTACCGGATTCACGAGCGCTCATTAAACTGGGGCTGGGACCAAGTAAGGAAGGTTTGTTGAATCCCGAAACTGCGATGACGTCAGCGTCGGAGCATCCGGCGACCAGCGCGAAGCCGACAGAAGCCGAGGCATCAGGCAAAAGCTCGCCGCGCTAGGCAAAGTCACTTCTCTTCATTCATCAATTGATTGCGGGTTTAGGAAGGTAAGGAAGAATTCCGCCTGCCACTACGGCGCCTGGATTGTCTTCCACGAGCGCGGCTGCGATTTCGGCTCCGACGATCTCGGCAGCAGCGTCGCGTCCAGCAGAAAGATTGGGGACGCGGTGCTTCAGGTCGTGTGCGTCGGACGCCAATACGTGGACCGCACTGCGTTCCAGGAGCCAACGGGCAATGCGCTGAGTACGTTCTCCCCACCCGCCGGTCAGGGCTGAGGCTGTGACCTGGACGATGCATCCCTGTTCTGCCCATTCGACAACTCGCTGCGGGGCCTGCTGCAAGATCGGATTGCGCTCGGGATGCGTCAAGATCGGAGTGAGTCCGCGGTCGCCCAGCTTGATGAAGCAGTCCGACATTTGCGTAGGCACGCTGTAATTACTCAACTCCACTAACAGGTAATTTGTGTCGCCTATCGTGTACGTGTGCGGATGATCGAGTGCGCTTTGCAAGTTGTCGTATGAAAGATGGAAGTCGCAGCCAAGCGTGAGTTGCAGTTGGTCTGCAACAAGGCTCTGCAAGTGATCGAGAAGTCCTGTCAAGTAAACGCGATCGTAGGAATAGCGGTCGTTCGCATGGGGGGTAGCGACCATGTGGGTGATGCCGTCAGCCGCTGCGATGCGGCACATTTCGACGGAGACTTCCCATGTTTTGGGGCCGTCGTCGACTTCGGGCAGAAGATGCGAGTGAATGTCGATCACGCTTGTATCTGATTTAAGCAGATTTGCGAAGGAAAGACCAAGGACCGGGGGTGTCTATCGCCACGATCATTGTGAATTGCATACGGGATCGCTTCCGTCTGAGATCACGCGTGGCCTTAAGATGTGTTGACGCCAGTTTTGCTAGTGATAGCGCTCTTTCAGGAAATCGGCGATGGAGCTGTAGGCCTTGGTCAGGATTTTTTCGTCGGGGAGGAAGACGATTCGGAAATGTTTTGTGCCTGGGCGCTGTCCAAATCCGGATCCATGAACAACCAAGACATGCTTCTGGCGCACGAGTTCCGTGACGAACACATCGTCGCCTTCCGGAATATCAATTCTGGGATAGGCGTAGAAAGCTCCGCGCGGTGAAACACAGCTCACGCGAGGGGTCGAGTTGCACCATTTCACGGTGAGGTCGCGGCGGCTGCGCATTTTTCGGGTGACTTCTTTGAGGTGGTCTTGTGGACCTTCGAGCGCGGCCGGGATTGCATACTGCTCGGGGTGGTTGGCGCATAGACGCGCACGTAACAGACGATTGATGCCTTCCTGGTATGGTCTGACGGCGGCCGCATCCCCACTGAGAATGCCCCACCCTATGCGCCATCCAGGGGCAAGATAGTTTTTGGAGAGTCCCCCGAAAGTCACGACTGGTACGTCGGGCGCGACCGCCGCCATTGCAACATGCTCATCGTCATCGAGAATCAGCTTGTCATAGATTTCGTCCGAGAAGATGACGAGATTATGTTCGCGCGCGATATCCGCGATCTGCTCGAGCATTCTGCGCGAACACACCGATCCGGTGGGATTATTCGGGTTAATCAGAACAATGGCGCGGGTTCGCGGGGTGATCTTTTTCCTGATGTCATCGAGATCAGGTTGCCATCCGTCGGATTCGTTCAAGTAATAGGCGTTCAGGCTGATACCGAGTTTCGCCAAAATTGCCGAATAGAGGGGATAGTCTGGGCAGGGTGTGAGGATATCTTCCCCTGGATTGACTAGCGCGGTGAGGCAGATGTCGACAGTCTCGCTGACGCCGGAGGTGACAAAAACGTCCCGCACGGTAGTGATCCCCTTACGCGCAGCCTCAGCACGGATCGCTTCGAGCGCTACTTTTACACCAGAAGAACTGGCGTAACCGTTTTTGCCGTCTTTCATCGCCTTGTGAACGGCTTCGATGAGGTGCGAAGGAGTTTCGAAATCGAAGGTGATCGGGTCGCCAATGTTGAGGGGAAGAATCTTGTGGCCTTGGACGGCCAGGTCTTCCGCGATGGCAGCGAGGTCTCGAATGGCATACCGAACGTTGTCTAGCCGTGTAGCAGCGGCGATTTCACGGGATTGCGTGACGGGCATACGGAGCAGCTCCGACTAGATTCTACCAACCGGGCCGGAAACCGTCCCTACAAAGAAGAAACTCCTGCCGTGCTGGCGACAGGAGTTCGTGCGATCAGATCAGTGGGTATTACTAGGCTCTTTTGCGTTCCGGCGATTGCTCGTCTTCTTGGTTGTCACGGATTGGGCTAGGGCGGCGGCGAAGCTCATCCTCCGGGTCGATTTGTTGGCGCGGATCAGGATTCTGTTCGTCGTCACGTGGTTCGTCTGGGTTGATTAAGTCCTCGTTCTCTGTCGGGTCTGCCACAAGTCACCTCTCTTTTTCGGTCGTGCTTTTCGGAACTCGCGCGGTGAATTTGAACGCGAGCAGGCTGGTTGACCCGCTCGCGTCGGGGGAGGCTATCCGCCGTATGTGCCAGTTTTCGGCATCGGACGGTCGCTGTTGGAATAGTCACCCTTGGTCTCCCCCGTGGAGGAGATGTCTTGGGCACCAGTGGCTTCTAGAATTTGCTTCGCGCGCTTCGTCCACTCCGAGTTGTCTGAATGTACGGAAAGCAGGATCCCGCCTTCCTTGACGCGCCCCTCATAGCGCTTCGCTTCGTACTCAGGAATGCCCAGGCCGATGAGCGCACCGGCGATTCCACCAACCGCGCCACCGACGCCGACGCCAGCAAGAGCGGCCATGATGGGGCCAGCAGCGATGAGTGGACCTACGCCGGGAATGGCAAGAGCGCCGATTCCGGCAAGCCATCCCAGCGCGCCGCCTAGAACTGCGCCAGTTCCCGCACCGGTAGTCGCGCCTTCCGGAGCCTTCGTCCCCTTCTCATGAGCGAAGTCCTTGGTGCCTTCGTTCTCTGGGAACAGAACTGAGATGTCCGTATTGCGATAACCAGCGGCACGCAGTGCATCTACGCCTCGATCAACCGTTTCGTAAGACGGGTAGATACCGAAAACTGCAGTGTTTTTTCCTGCCATATAGATCCTCCTATTCTGCTCTTTTGATTATTTCTGGGGCGCGATTTCAAGTTCGTTGGTAACTTTGCCGGCTCCGGCTACTGCGGTTGCGGCGGCTTCAGCACTGCGTTTCTCGTCTTCGGTACGAACGGGCCCGCGAAGGGTGACTTGTCCGTTCTGCACGACGACTTTGATGTTGTGGGCGTAGGTCGAGAGAGACTTGTCGTCAACGAGAGCTTTGCGAATTTGCCGCGCCATATCCCGATCATTCGGAGCGTTCTTCTGCTGATCAGCGGTCGGCTGTGAGGGACTTTGGTCTCGCTGATTGATTTTGGAATTGTCAGCCGGCGGTTGCTGAGGCGCAGGGTCCTGTGCAAATGCCAACGTGAATGATGCGAACAAAGCAGTGAAAACGGTAACGCGAATCGCGGTGGCAATTTTCATGAAGAACTCCTTCGATGCAGACAGTAGAAGCGATCCCGAAGTGCGATCCTTCCAGCACAGTTCACACGGTAGTTTCCGATGCCACGAGTTCCCATCGGGTAAGCGCCGTAGTTAGAGAAGACGATGTCCCTAGGGGAAAAAAGAAGCCGTCAGCGTGGGCTGACGGCTCTGAGCGATTCTCGTTTCTAGATGTGAGTAAGAGCAACAGCTGAGGTCGCGTTAGTCCTCGATCTGGGCTTTCTGCAGCTTGTCGGAGTAGTCAACGTAGATTGATTTCCACTCCGTGTAGAAATCGATTGCTCCGATGCCGCCTTCGCGGTGCCCATTGCCGGTGGCTTTTACTCCGCCGAAAGGCAGATGAACCTCGGCGCCGATGGTTGGAGCGTTGATATAGGTGATCCCCGCGTAGAGGTCGCGCATGGCGACGAAGGCTCTGTTGACGTCCTTTGTGTAAAGGGCGGACGAGAGGCCGTATTCGATTCCGTTTGCGATCTCAATCGCGTTTTCGAGATTTTCGCAAGGAATGATTGAGACTACGGGCCCAAAGATTTCTTCCTGCGCGATGCGCATCTTCGGATTGACGTCCGTGAATACGGTCGGTTCCATGAAGAAGCCGTATTGGTAATCGCCTTTGTCTAGACGATTCCCACCGCACGCCAATTTCGCGCCTTCGGCTTTACCAACTTCGACGTAGCTCAAATCGGTCTTCAGCTGGTTTTCGTTCACGGCCGGTCCCATGTCGGTGGTCTCGTCGAGTCCATTGCCTACGCGCAGACGCTTGGCGCGGTCGACATACCGATCGATGAATTGGTTGTAGACGCCCTTTTGGACGATGATGCGACTGGTGGCCGTGCAACGTTGGCCAGTTGTACCAAACGCGCCCCAGAGACCGCCTTCGATGGCGAGATCTAGATTCGCATCGTCGAGCACGATCATCGGATTCTTGCCCCCGAGTTCGAGCGAGCAATGCTTGAATGACTTCGCGGCGGATGTTCCTACAATCTTGCCGACTTCCGTGGAACCTGTCAGGGAGACAGCGCGAATGTCCGGGTGCTCCGTGAGCGGGCCGCCGACGGAAGATCCGAATCCGGTGACGATATTGATCACTCCTTTTGGCACACCGGCATCCACCAGAGTACGCACGAGGTTAAAAGTTGAAAGTGGAGTGTCCTGCGCCGGCTTGATGACACAGGTGTTACCGCAGACAAGGGCAGGCAGGAGTTTCCACGATGGGATCGCCATCGGAAAATTCCACGGGGTGATCATGGCGCAAACGCCCAGAGGTTGCCGGATCGCCATAGCGAACTTGTTTGGCAACTCGGATGGAGTGGTCGGACCAAAGAGGCGACGTCCTTCGCCAGCCATGTAGTAAGCACTGTCGATGGCTTCCTGCGTATCGCCGCGGGTTTCTTTCAAAATCTTGCCCATCTCGCGGGTCATGTCGCGCGAGTACTCCTCTTTCCGTTCGATCAAGAGTTCGGCTGCACGAAAGATGATTTCGGCGCGCTTGGGAGCGGGGACGAGCCGCCACTTTTTGAAGGCTTCCTTGGCTGCATCGACTGCGGCTTCGACGTCGGCTTTGCCGGATTTCTGGAATATTCCAACTACGTCGCGAGTGTCGGCGGGATTGCGGTTTTCAAATGTTTCGCCGGTTGAAGATTCGACCCACTCGCCATCTATGAGATTTTTATAAACTTTGGTTCCAGTGCCGCCACTGATTGTTGCCGCGGCCATCGTGTCCGTTGCCATAAAGCCTCCCAGGCTGTTTGCCCAAACTTCTATGCTACAGGCGGTTGGATGGGTGGGGCAAGAGAGCTGGAAGTATCAGCGGCTGACGGTCGGGACGTCGCCCGCACCCATCGCTAGAGACTGTTCTAGAGCGTTTGACCCGGGTTCTTCAGCATTGATTGGCGGATGAGTTTTACTGGCAGGCCGCCGTGCTCCAGGAAGCGGTCGTGAAAATCCTGAAGCGTGAATTTGTCGCCCTGCTGCTTACGATAATCGTCGCGAAGTTTCAGAATTTGCAGTTTCCCTAACGTGTAGACGAGGTAGGTCGGGTCACTGGTGCCGCGGCGAGCTTCAACCTCCGCGATCGGTGGAACCTGGTATCCCTGCTCGACGAAGAAGATCTTTGCTTGATCGAGCGACATTTTGCCGGTGTGCATTTCCAGGCCGACGATGAAGCGAGAGTCTCGAAGCAGGGCATCGATCAGTTGCCCAAGACGAATTTTCGGGTCAGTGGAGTAGCCCTCATCGAGCATCATCTGCTCCGTGTAATGAGCCCACCCCTCGCTATTGGTGCCGCAGTATAGAAGCTGGCGAACCTTCGAGTTAAGCTTTAATGTCCAGAGGTATTGCTCATAGTGGCCGGGGTAAACCTCATGGATGGACGTGCTAATGAGACTTGGTCGATCAAACCCTTCCATGTACTGGTTGATCTGGTCAGCCTTCCACGAGGGGTCAGGCAGCGTGACCTGAAAGATCCCACCGGGTGCCTTGGTTTCGAACGCACCGGGCGTTTCCATTGCTGCCGTAGTTAGAGCCCGTGCGAAGGGTGGAGTTTCTTCAACCACTGGTTCAAGTTTCGATGGAATCGTTACGATGTGTCGCTGCTCGATGAATTGACGGAGTCCAGCCAGAGTGTCGCGAAAACTCTGTAGCAATTGGTCAGATGGTGGATGGTCCTTTCGAACTTCCGCCAGCACTTCGAGTGTGGACTTCTTTGCATCGATCTCTGCCGCTGTTTTCTTGAGCCGCTCTTGATTGCGATGCAGGTCGGCGTAACCGATCTCTCGCAAACGGACGAGCGGGATGTCAACCATCTCTTCGTAAAGCAACTTCTTGCGAAAGGTGTCTGCTCCCAGGCGGAAGTCGCCCTTCGATGCCGGCAAAAGGTCCTTCTTGAGAAACGTCTCGTAGGCTTGCAGAGCGGCGATAACTTGCTTCGTGCTGTCGCGAAACTCGGCCAGTAGTTGCGGATCTTTTACGCTTGAGAACGCGGCAGGAACGTCGTTTTGAATAAAGGTGATTGTGCCCGGAAGTTGCTCAAGAGCGATTTCCGTGAAGATTCGCGGAGGATTTTTCAGGTTCGTGCGCCCGGCCTGAATCGCCGCCGGAATCTGTTTTTCGCGCGCGATCACAGAGCGTAGGCGCTTTTCGGGAGGTGCATAATTCCGCTTCATCAATAGAAACAGGCTGTAGGCAGGGCCGCTTGCATAGGTGTCCGGATCACTCTGCCAGGATCGGATGGTCTCGATTTCAAGAAGCCGAGACTTGATGCAGCTCTGAAGGTATTCGATATCCGCAGCATCCGGCTGCGAAGGCTTTTGCGTCAGCGCGCGAGCGAGCTTTGGGGCAAAGTCACGCAGCGATTGCGCTTCTCGCGCACTGGAGGCGTGAGAGTAATCCTCAAGCTGGTTGTCGTACTGGTGGAAGCCAGCGGCAGTTGCAGCTGACGGATGAAACTGAAAGTAAAGGTCGAAGTATTGGTCGATGACCTTACTGGCGGCTGAGGCGGAAGGTGAGGGACTTGCGGTCTGTGCAATTACAAGGGTCGCGTTAATGCAGACGAAGGCCGACGCGAGAATAAAAGTTCTTATCTTGATCAAGAGTGGGGAAGTCCTCTCCCATCCAACTTAACACGTCGTGCCGACGGAAAGATGACCCTGCGTCACCGGGAATCAGGTGTCGGGAAGAGGCGGGGGGACGGGCGAATCAGTCCGTCCCGGGTCGGTAGGTTGAAAGCGGAGTTAAGGCGTGGGTCATAGGCGGCACGTCCTCCTCGAACGAGTGCAACTGAGCTGGATCGAATCGAACAGCGCGAGTCGACTTCGGCTGCAGAAGACGTTCGATGAATCGTGTGGGAATACGCAAAAACGTTTCAGAGCTAAACCGCTCGACCCCAGGCTTTGACTGCCCTGACGGTGCCGGGTCGAGATTTTGATAGGCTAACTGCAGGATTCCGATCGTTCTAGTTCACCTATGCTGGCCGTCCGGGACAATCTGGCCGAATGTCTGAGCGCCTTACGGGCGCATAAGTTGCGAGCGTCGCTGACGATGCTGGGGCTGACCATGGGCGTGGCCACGCTCATCACGGTGATGACGATCGTGCAAGGCGCAAACGTCTACGTCGAGCAGAAGATTGCCAATCTGGGCACAAACGTCTTTCAGATCGCCCGCACTCCTTTTGCAGTCACCGATTTCAATATCGTCATCAAGGCGCTCAAGTTTCGAAAAATCGAACTTGAGGACATGCAAGCGGTAGCGGCTCGCTGCACGGAGTGCGAGCAAGTCGGGGCGAGCGCGAGTTCTTCCATTCGAGTGCGTTATGGCAACCGCGAGGTGACCGACGTCAATCTGTCCGGACAAACCGCGAGCATGGCTGACATCGATACACGGACGGTGGAGCGCGGGCGATATTTCACGCCGTCAGAAGAGGAACACCGCGCGAACGTTTGCCTGATCGGCGACACGCTGGTGCAGCAGCTCTTTCCTTCCGTGGATCCGATTGGCGCCACCCTTCGCATCGACAATGACGAATTCCTCGTGATCGGAGTGATGGAGAAAGTAGGCAGCGTGCTCGGACAGGATCAGGACAACTTTGTGATGGTTCCGCTGTCGGTGTATCTGCGAATGAAGGGGGCGCATACGAGCGTAACCATCAACGCTAAGGCAGGGCCCGGGCGGTTTGAACCGGCTCAGGACCAGGCGCAACTCATCTTGCGCGCGCGAAGACATATCGCACCAAACGCTGAAAACGACTTCTTCATCGGCACAAAAGAGAGCTACATGGCTCTTTGGCGGAGTATCAGTGGGGCGTTCTTTGCGGTGTTCATCATGGTGAGTGCGATTTCGGTCATCATTGGCGGAATCGTGATCATGAACGTGATGCTGGTAAGCGTCACCGCGAGAAAGAGAGAAATAGGCGTGCGACGCGCGGTCGGGGCGACCAGGAAAGATGTCCTGCGGCAGTTCATGGCTGAGAGTGTGGCCCAATGTATCGTTGGCGGACTGATCGGTACCGGTCTTGGATTCCTGGTCGCGATGTTGCTGCGCACCCATACACCGTTCCCTGCGTCCGTGCAGACGTGGGTGGCCGTCATGGGAGTGATTCTGAGTTCGGCGGTCGGTCTGTTCTTTGGAATCTATCCAGCGCTGCGCGCCTCGCGACTGGATCCGATCGTCGCCTTGAGGTCCGAATAAATGGCGATGGAAGTCTCACAAGCCCGAGAAAACTTGATTGCGGCGCTGGATATGCTGCGCTCGTCGAAAGTGCGCTCGGCCCTCACGATTTTGGGAATCGTGATTGGTGTTTCCTCGGTCATTTCGATGGCGGCAATCATTCAGGGATTGAATAAGTTCGTGCAAGACAAGGTCGAGTCCCTGGGATCACGCACATACTTCGTGTCGAGATTTCCACCCGGATCGGACCCAGGGCGGTGGCCGGAGAGTATCCGGACGCGGAAGTATTTCGAGTACAGCTACGCGGATTACATTCGGTCGGCAGCGCCCAATTTGCGAGTCGTTACAACGTTTGGCACTCGTGGGTTCTTTTTCGGCGATACCAACCAGCTGATAGCGGAAGGACGAAGTGTTGAGAAAGTGATCCTGCGCGGCGCCGAACCGCAGTACACGGATGCCATTCCATTATTTAGCGTCGAGCGCGGACGCTTTGTTAGTGCTTTCGATGAAGAGCACGCGAGGTCAGTCGTTGTCCTGGGAGCGGCGCTGAGCGAATCGCTATTTCCGTACACCGATGCGGTTGGCAAAACAGTTCGAATCAACGGAGACACATACGAAGTGATCGGCGTCTTCGAGCACGACCAGGGACTTTTCATCGGGCCCGGGGTGGATGCATTCGCCGTAATCCCACTGAGCAACTTCCGAAAACGATACCCCGAAGCGAAAGAGTTGATCATGGCATTCACGGTTCCCGAAAACATGAACCTGGAGACGGCGCAAGATGAAGTGGTTCAGGCGATGCGCAGGCTGAGGCATCTGGCGGCGGACAAAGACAATGATTTTGAAATCAGTTCGCCGGACTTTTTGAGCAATTTGTGGAACCAGCTAACGGGTGCGCTTGTGATTCTGACCACCGTGATCAGTTCCATCGGATTAATCGTCGGCGGAATTGGCGTGATGAATATCATGCTGATCTCGGTCACCGAGCGGACCCAGGAGATCGGCGTGCGAAAAGCGATCGGCGCCCGCCGGTCGGATATCCGGTTGCAATTTCTATCCGAGGCTGTGGTGCTGACGCTGGTTGGCGGCAGCATCGGCATTGCGATTGGTGCGATTGTGTCGACCCTGGTGCGGTGGTCGCTTCCTTCCGTTCCAGCATCCCTTTCCTATCTTTGGGTGACGATCGGCTTTGCGATCTCAGTCGGGGTTGGAGTGTTTTTTGGGTACTACCCGGCAAATATGGCGGCAAATCTCGATCCCATCGCTTGTCTCAGGCACGAGTAGAGCCGACGATCCCTACCGAAATTTCGCGAACATCCAGCTTGTCCGGTAGCACTTTCGTACATGGTCCTGTGGTGGTGGTAACCCAGGTCATCAACCGTTTTCGTGCCGGAAGGCTTGTGGTAACGTTGGCTTTACACCATATTCTTTGGAGTTTGACTGGTCTTTGGACTCAGTGTCTTCCAAGCGCAAGCCCGGTATCTACGTTGCGTGGAGGACGGTGACGTATCGGAGTGTTGCCCTGATGATTATGGGCGGTCTCCTGATCTTCGCCGCCGCCATGCACTTCGCGTTCCCGCAATTCACGGACGCGCAGGCTCACGCTGTGAGCAACTTTGCCGGGACAGTGCTTGAAAAGGTCGCCGGGATGGCGCCCGTCGAGAGGTCGACTGTCTCAGTCGCTCAGCAGGCGCACTTCACGGCTCTGGACGGGACCACGCGGGTCAAGAAAGCCAATAGCAACAGCTGGTTGACTGCAAACTACAATGTCCCCCTCGAAAAGGGAGATGTGGTTCAGACCGGTTCCGAAGGCATGGCCAAGATTGTTTTTAACGATGGAACGAACTACACGGTCAAACAAGATTCGTTGATTGTGATTGAAGAGAACTCGGCGAATGATCAGCAGCAGACAACTGTTGCCGTCGCCGTCAGTACTGGAACCGTCGATTTGACGACTGCGACATACGTTCAAGGATCGAAGTCGCAAGTAATTGTGGCGGGGGCAACCGCATCCCTCGCGCCAGAGAGCGCGGCAATGGTGCGGAATGATCCCAAGGGCGACCAGCACGAGTTCTTGCTCAAGAAAGGTAAGACGGACATCTCCCGCAACGGTGAAGTGGTCCGGCTCTCGGACTGGGAAAAAGTCACCTTCAAGTCCGATGCCCAGAAGATGGATCGCTTGAAGGAAATCGGGCCGCCAACGCCAATTTCGCCAGCGAACATGATGCCGATCTTCGTGTCCGGTTCTACGCACACAAAAGATGTCGAATTTTCGTGGACACCCATGGCGAACGCGGTGTCCTATCGGTTGAGGCTCTCAAAAAATCCATACTTTTCGTCTCTAGTGGTCGACCGCAGAATCGAAGTTGCGGACGTAACCGTCACGAGTTTGGGTGAAGGCGCCTATTACTGGTCGGTTCAGTCTTACGACGCGGATGGAAAAGGTTCGGTCGAGAGCGAGAAGAACCGATTTACGGTAATTCCCAAGGGAAAAGACACAATCGCGATCAATCTGGATCTAGACCCGTTTGTCCAGCATGGTCACGTGATCGAGGTGACCGGCAAGACGGAAGTCGGCGCTCGCGTCATGGTGAACGGCCGCGAGGTCCCAATGGTGGCAACGGACGGATCTTTTCACTATTTCACGCCGCCTTTGCCGAACGGCGAGAGCATGATCACGATCACGGCACAGAATGCGCAAGGTGGGGTGAACACGCAGCAGAAGAGGATTGTGATTCAGTGAGACCGGAAAGGGAAGAAACCCGACCGGGCAAGAACTTTCGTTTGCAACAAGAAACTGGGACATCCCATAGAATCAAGGTACGGCCCAGACCATAAGGACAACCAACCCCAGGTTTCGCCCTTGCGCGATCCGTGGCCCTAACGTGGCAAGAGAGAGCATTTAGTTATGTCAAACAATGGTTTTCACAACGGCGCGTCGCGTTTCCACAATATGCGGTCGCTGTTCAGCGTGTTCTCAAGCGACCTGGCGATTGACCTTGGGACCGCGAACACCCTGGTGTATGCGCGCGGCAAGGGCATCGTGGTGAACGAACCTTCCATCGTGGCCCTCAACAAGAACACGAACGAGGTGGAAGCGGTCGGCAAGGAAGCGAAAGAGATGCTCGGGCGAACGCCCGGGAATATTGTCGCCATCAAGCCGATGAAGGACGGTGTAATCGCCGACTTCAAAGTCACCGAGAAAATGCTGAACTACTTTATTCAGAAGGCGCACAACAGGAAAATGCTGGTGCATCCGCGGATCGTGATCGGCGTGCCTTCGGAAATTACCCAGGTGGAAAAGCGCGCGGTCATGGATTCTGCCTATCGCGCAAAAGCGAGTGAAGTGCATCTCGTGGAACAGGCCATGGTGGCGGCAATCGGCGCAGGACTGCCGATCACGGAACCGAGCGGCAATATGGTGGTAGACATTGGCGGTGGCACGACGGACATCGCAGTGATTTCACTGAGCGGCATTGTGTATTCGCGGTCGGTGAGGATGGCTGGCAACCAGATGGACGAAGCCATCATGAATTACCTGAAGCGAAAATATAACCTCCTGATCGGCGAGCGGACCGCAGAACAGATCAAGATTGAGATTGGCAGTGCGTATCCGCTGGACAAGCCGCTGACCATGGAAATCAAGGGGCGCAACCTGATTGAAGGTGTGCCAAAAACGATTACCGTGGATGACAGCGAAATTCGTGAAGCTCTGAGCGAATGCGTTTCGACGATCATGAATGCGATTCGCGTCGCGCTCGAACGTACACCTCCTGAGCTTTCGGCCGACATCAGTGATCGTGGCATTGTGCTCACCGGCGGCGGAGCCCTGTTGAAGAACCTGGACAAACGCATTCGCGAAGAAACCGGGTTGCCGGTTTCGATTGCGGATGATCCGCTGTGCAGCGTCGTGCTCGGCACGGGCAAAATGCTTTCGGATTTCAAGCTGCTAAGGAAGATCTCGATCGAGTAGGCTGTGTTTCAGCAGAACCGCGAGGGAACGGCGTTGATCGGTTCTCTCTTTTTGGGATCTTTTCGGATGCTGGATCAACAGAAAAACAAGTACCCCACTACTTGGAACTGATGTCATGGAATCCGTGCTCGGCCGTTATCGCAATCTGATCATCCTTGTGGGCGTGCTTTTCGCGCAGATGCTTGGATTAGCCGTGCAGGTCAAGCGCACGACTGATACGGAATCCACTCGGCTCATCCGAATTTGGACCGTGAGTGCTGTCACTCCCTTCGAAAAGGGGCTTGTCTGGATTCGAACTTCCACCTACAACATCTGGCATAACTACGCCTACTTGCGCGGTGTCCGGCAGGAGAACCGTGACCTAAAGGCAGAGATCGAGCGCCTGCGAATTGAACAAGTGCGGCTGAAGGAAGATGCAGACCAGGCGCGGCGACTACAAGCGCTGCTGTCTTTTAAAGAGGAATACATTTCGAAGACGTTGCCGGCTCAGGTCATTGGCTCAACTGGAAGTGAACTGTCCAGAGCTGTCTATATCGATAAAGGATCAGCGGATGGTCTTGAGCACGATATGCCGGTGATCACCGCCGACGGCGTGGTCGGTAAGGTGCTCCAGGTTTTCAAGCGAACATCACTTGTGCTGCTATTGAACGATCAAACCAGCGGTGTCGGCGCAATTTTAGAGAAATCACGAATACAAGGTGTGGCGAAAGGCACGGCCACTGGTGAGGTATTTCTTGACCGCGTGATGAGCGATCAGCAGGTCGAGCCGGGTGAAAAGTTACTGACTGCTGGCGGCGATCGCGTTTTTCCGAAAGGCCTACCGCTCGGAACCGTGACGAAGGTTTCGCCGGGACAGGAAGTTTTTCTTAATGTTCGGGTGAAGCCTGCCGTGAACTTAAGTCGCTTGGAAGAAGTCTTGGTCATTGTCAAAAAAGAAGAAAGACAAGCGGTAGCAGAAGATGTTGCCCCAGTCCGAGCAGCAGACGTTTTAGCGCAGCGTTTGCCTGGAGTTCCTGACAAGCCGCCAGCGGACGATCCAAACAAAGCAAAGACGGCGGACTCTGCATCTGGGACGCAAAACCCAGCAGTCGTTCCGCCTGCGGTCAGCCCCAATAAGCCGCCCGCACCAAAGCCTAATGCTTCCACTGGATCGGTCCCGCGAGCTGAAGGCGTTGCAGAAAAGCAATCATCCGGAACTCCGGTGATGAAACCTGCGGTTTCGAACACTCAGACCAACGATGCGAAGATTGTAGAGAAACCTTCGAAACCTGCGGCATCCCCACAGAGCGGAATTCCTCCCCAATAGCGTGCCCATTACTTACACATCCGGCGAGCAGGTTGAGGTATATCGGTTCAGCGTTCCGGTGACGATTGGAGTTCCTCTCGTTGCGTTGTTTCTCCAGGCATGGCTGCCCCTGCACATTCATTTTTTCTCAGTGTTTGATCTGCCACTTCTGGTGACGATTTTTTTTGCGATGGCGCGCCGCAGCCAAGTCGCCGGTCTGCTGACTGGCGGGATCATTGGGCTGCTCCAAGATTCCCTGACACATCAGCCGATCGGGGTTTATGGGATTGCCAAAACAATCGTGGGATATGGTGCTTCATCGCTGGGCATCAAGCTAGATGTGGAAAATGCGGGTGCGCGATTTCTCGTCATCCTTTTCTTCTACACAGTGCACCAAACTATTTATTTCATGATCGCGCGAGCCCTTGTGCGCCTCACGCTTGAGTGGAGTTGGCAGCGGGAACTAGGCGCGGCTGTCGCGAATGCGGTCCTGGGAGTTTTCCTATTTTTTCTTCTGGATCGGTTCAAGCAGAGAACCTAGTCCGCTGCTGAATCATCAGCTTCCCGCCGTCAGTCGCCAGGCGGTAGCACCCGCCAGGGCAGCGCATAAAGTACCGAGGAAATTGACCGCATCGTTATTCAAGTTGCGCCCCTCGAACACCGCTCCCAGATAACTGTCGGCAATCATTCCCAGTGTCCCGGCGACTACCGTCGCCCAAAGCGCCCCTCGAGGAATCAAGCCACCAGCGGCACCAACCAGCCCTACAAGCAGAGCAGCAACGACTCCCGCAGACGAGCCTACAAATGTAATTCCGCCGTTCGCGCCGGCTGGAACACGCTCGCCGGTGGTGATAAGCCGAGCGACCTCTGATCGAGCCTGTCCGACTTCGCTTGATACCGTGTCGGCGGCGGGTTCGGCGAGGGCTGCAGCGCTGGCCACCAGAAAAGCGGCATGTCCTGAAACTCCATATAGCAAGCCGCATACAGCGGCGATAGAGAGATTGGCCAACACCTGCGATGCTTTGCGGCCGTCCCGCTTTTCCGCCGTCCCCATGCGTTGCTTGCGCAGATATCCGATGCGTGTCGACACCCAGGCCAATATGAAGACGGAAGCGAGCATCGCGAAGCCCGCTGGACCCGTAATGACGAAAATCAGCAGACAAATCAGGCTGCCGGCGATGGCCCCAGTAGCGCTCACTCCGCGAAGGAGACGAGCCAAGACGGTGAAGGCAAGAGTGACGACAACCGCGATCAAAAGCCTCCGGACGCTGTTGCCAACCCATCCGGCGGGCAGTAAATGTTGAAGGAGGTTCATGCCAAGAGCTACTGAGGGCAAAAATATCACGGTATTTGAAGGCCATTCGCGGACTTGGTTGCCACGACTGAGGCGAAGGGATGATCCCCTACAATTAACACTATCTATTGGGACGCCCGTTCCGGGTACCCCTTCCGTGGTGCTTTAACCTGCGGTACCCTTTCTTTCTTGCGAGATCGGAACTTGTAGGTTGTAGGCTACACTTTCTACGTTTTGCGTACTTTAGAAACCTGTAGCACTCTGGGGCAAAACTTATGGCGGCTTCGGTCTGGTCTGGATACCTAACATTCGGTCTGATTTCAATGCCGGTTCGTCTTTTTTCCGGCGCGCGAAGTTCCGGGATCTCCTTCAACATGTTGCACCGCCCTGACAAGCAGAGAGTCAAGCAGCAGTACTACTGCCCGGCGGACAACCAGGTTGTTGATCGCAGCGACATCGTGAAGGGGTACGAATTTCGAAAAGGCGAATACATTGTCATTGAACCCGAAGAGATCAAGAAGATTGAGCCGAAGACAGCGAAGACGATGGAGATCCTGGAGTTCGTAAAAGCAAGCGAAGTCGATCCTGTTTATTTCGAGTCGTCGTATTACATGTTGCCTGAAGAGGCTGGGCGCCGCCCGTACGCGTTGCTGACGAAAGCTCTCGAAGAGAGTGAGTACGTCGCGATCGCAAAACTCACCATGCATAATCGCGAATACACTGTGTTCCTGCGTCCGCACGAGGGCGGGATGATGCTGCACACGATGTATTACGAAGAAGAGGTCCGGAAAGTCGAAGGCTTTGGGGCGCCCGACGTCGACTTGAAAGATGCGGAAGTCAAAGTAGCGCACCAGTTGATTGACGCCCTCGCTGACGAGTGGGACCCGAAAAAGTACCAGGATGACTTCCAAGAGAATTTGAAGAAACTGATTGAAGCGAAATTAGAAGGTGGAGAAGTCGCAGAAGTCGAGAAGCCGAAGAAATTGGCTCCCGTCATTGATTTGATGGCCGCGCTCAAGCAGAGCCTGGCGCAAACGGAGGGAAAGAAAAAGCCGGCTGCGACCTCGCAATCGGCAACAGGCGCGAAGCGAAGAGGAAGAGCGTAGCAAGTTTGACTTGGCGACAAAGCTGGTCATGATTCAGCGGTCGTAGGCGGCCAGAAGGCTGTTTTCGGGCTAAAAAGACCAGGGGCAAAGGATTTCTCCTTTGCCCCTGTTTGATCTGGTCCAAAACTACTGTTAGTTCTGGATTCCGAGCAGACCCTGACAGCCGGCGTAACCGGGGTTCGCCGCGGTGCCCGGGCTGAAGCGCAGAACAGCATCTTCCACCGCGCAGTACGTCTTGGTGCCCGAGGAGTTCAGTGTAACCGGCCATCCAGCAGCTTCGTACTGGTTGGGGCTGGCACCGACGGTGGCTGCGA